>Ga0209283_10001389_pt1 | contig 13140 bp, 13 predicted proteins | sample CZO8metaG_2_FD_188354 | JGI IMG/M metagenome (GOLD analysis project Ga0209283, IMG submission 188354) | Vadose zone soil microbial communities from the Eel River Critical Zone Observatory, Northern California, USA - CZOApr15con2H1.8 metaG... | ecosystem: Environmental > Terrestrial > Soil >...
TATTGCGCGGGTGCAATTACCCTTCGTGATTGCGAGACCGGCATAGGTCCGAGACCGTCTGCTTCGGCGTGGCAGGAAGTGGGACAGGCTAGGGTGGCACCCATCCGTTCTTTCGCTACTCTCCTGGCTCTTCACCCTGGTTTCGCTATTTCTTAGCCGGTAACGCTGCTACACATGCGGCCAATTGCTTGACGGAATGTGTCCACTAGTCAAGAGCTTGCGTTGCGCTAGCCGTTTCGCAAGCCTCCCCATTCAATGGGGAGGTCCTTGACGGTTCTGTCCTTTTCTTAACGCGGGCGACCGCAAGGGTCTCCACTCCGCTCCACTCCACTCCCGCCCCTACGGGTCATTGCTCGTAGAACGATTTGGCGATTCTGGTTGCTTGTTCTTTATCATCGGGCGAGAGGACACCATCAATCACAAGTCCCAGCAGGTGGTCCTTGATGGGGCGTAACCAGGGCCCCGGGCCACGATGAAAGAGTGTCATCAGTTCGTTGCCGTCGAGAGGGCTTTTCAGTGGGACGCGCTCCGCTTCTTCTTTCAGTCGCTGGCAGCGTTCTGCGAGTTCGGTTACTCGCGCGGCTGCACGCGAGACCTTGTCGGCGCGATAGCTGGTAATGTCGGCGCGCGAGAGATCGAGCAGGTCTTGCAGGTCATCACCACTTTCGAGCATGAGACGCCGTACCGCGCCATCTGTCCAGTCTGGTGTGTAGGCATTGGCTCGCATGTGCAGTCGTACGAGCCGCGAGACTCTTTCAAGAAAGTCGCGATCAAAGTGCAGGCGTTTGAGAATGTCTCGGGCCATGTGTGCGCCCAGCTCCTCGTGGCCGAAGAAGTGGACCTTGCCGTCCTCGATGACGCGTGTGCGAGGTTTGGCGATGTCGTGCAGCAGCGCACTCCAGCGGGTGATCAGCCGAGGCGATGAACGTTCGACGACACGCAGCACATGGGCATAGACATCTTTCGAGCGAACCGCAGGCTGGGGTTGCTGACTGACGCCGCGTAACTCCAAGACTTCAGGGACAATCCATTCCATCAAGCCCAGTTCTACGAGTAGGTCCAATCCTTTTGCAGGATGGGATGAGACAAGCAGTTTGTTCATCTCATCGCGAATGCGCTCGCGGCTGATCTTCTGGAGCTTTGCTGCCTGGCGCGTAATGGAGTGCATTGTCTCTGGCTCAATGGTGAAGTCGAGTTGAGCGGCAAAACGCACGGCACGCATCAGACGCAGTGGGTCTTCGTCGAAGCGTTTATCGGGTTCATTGCCTACGGCGCGCAGGATATGGTCTTTGAGGTCCTGGCGACCGCCGAAGGGGTCGCAGATCTGGCCGCTCAATGGGTCGCGCGCCATGGCGTTGATGGTGAAGTCGCGTCGACGCAGGTCCTCCTCTAGCACGGTGCCGAAGCATACTTCGGGTTTGCGTGAATCGGGGTTATAGCGTTCGTCGCGAAATGTGGTGATCTCGACGATATCGGTGCCATAGTGCAGGCGCACGGTGCCAAAACGTTCTCCCACCAGGACAACGGCGCTGGGATGTGTGGGTGCAACCAGTCGTTTGATCTCATCGGGATGTGCATCGGTTGCCAGGTCTGCGTCGTTGGATTGCCCGCGATGTAGCAATACGTCGCGCACCGTTCCCCCTACCATATAGAGTTGTTTGTGCTGTGCGCGAAATGCTTCCGCCAGCGTGATGATGATATCTAGCATCGTCAAGTTTGCTTTACTCGTTGATTTGATTTGGTCGGGCCTCATTAATGGTGGTATTGTACCATGTTCGGTAGTAGCGGTGAAGAGGCTTTTTGAAATCTCTCCTATGTCTATTGACAAGAACACTTGTTCTGATCTATGATGTAGAAAACATGTTCGAACTGGAATGGAGGTGCTCGCATGTCAGTTACGCCGGTCACGCAGGTTAAAAAGCAGCCAAGACCTGTTGAGTATGATGTCGCCGATGATGAGAAAGTCTATACGATACGCAGACCTAGTAGTGCACGCAAGTATCAACAACCGATAGAGCAAGATGCCATCGATGGCCTCGGCGGGCAGCAGGTGCCGGGTATTCCGCGTCGACGTGCCAGTGGTGGCCTGAAGACTGGTAATGGCGTGGCGCCTAAAACGACTGCTGCGCCCCTCACGGAAAAGCTACAGAGCCAGAAACGTTTTCCGCTGATGGCAGTGTTGCTGGGCATGGGTGTTGCGATCGTACTTGTGGTGGGGTTAAGCGTCGTTGGTTCGTGGTGGCGGGTATACCAGGATGACTTGCAATATGGTCGTCCGCGTACATTTCAATTTGATGCTGTGGTGGGGCATGGAGATAGTCCAAGTAATCCGACCCATTTTATTTTGATCAATTTGAAACGGCACGTAGAGATCATTGAATTGCCCGGAGGTGATGGGGCCCACGCTCGCATCTATCTAGGTCCCACGTTGTTTGGTGATGGACAGGACCTGACATCGGTTACAGGCGAGGTGCGCGATGTGAATGGTGATGGCAAACCTGACCTGATTGTGCATATTCAAGATCAAACGCTCGTTTTTATCAACGACGGTACGGAGTTTCGTCCGCTACAAGCTGGAGATCATGTCCATTTGTGATGTTGCTGCACGAAAATAAATAAGGAATACGAGCGTATATGGACCTGGCATGCTGTCATCGCTGCCCAGTCGGTGTAACACTGCAGCGTATATCTCTATTAAGAGAGGGGTACGATGGCGAAGGCATGCAATGGGTACTATTTTTACAGAGCGTTTGTGGCGAACGGGTAAATTACGAACGCAGGGTGCCAGGTCCATTACTGCATTTCACCTGTTGAGGAGCCCCAAACAAAACAAAAAGCCTGAAGGAACGTACCCTTCAGGCTACCACCCTACCACATCACATCCTGGGAAAGAGCCCTGATCGAAAGAATAAACGATACTTGACTACACCTCAGATCATCACCCTTGCCACATTGCCACCTAAACACTCTGAGATGTACGGCACCCAAACCACTCTAACCACGTTACATCCGCCAAGCGAGCTCTCTCAGGCTACCACCCTTGCCACATTACATTCGCCCTACGATCTCTCAGATCGTAATCCCTCGCCACATGACTTCCTCCAACACTTGTTTTCATTCTCTTTCTCCTTGTTACATGAGAGACTATACCATGTCATCCTAAAGAAGCAATGAATAGAGGTGCATCATGCATGACAGATTTTTCATCGTGACAGCAGAGCCTGGATAGAAAAGCCATTACAGTTTGTTCAGCTTTTGCCAATCTTGCATAAACTTCTCAATGTATGTGTCAGGTGATATCATCAAGGAAAGCGCTATCGATGTAGGGGGCCATAGCCGATGCTGCATTCTCATTTATTAACTGATACTGTACAACTTGCCGCCGATGATCAGGTGCTGATTCTGAACTCGGCGGCGGACCCCTTTGTGCGGGTGGCGGCACAACAACTCAGCGCGGGTATAATCACGCTCGCCGAAGATAATATTGCCGCGCTACAAGGTTACCAGGGCTTACCTGTCCCCCAGACAGGGTTCCGCAAGGGCCCGCCCCACGACACACCTGGCAGCCGCAAGGGCCCATCCACCACCCAACCCTACCCCCTGCCACTACATGTATGGCCCCTACCCTATGACGGCTCCGCAGTTCCCGGGTACCCCAATTTTTGGTGGGTTCCCTTTCATCAGTATATCTCACGCTATCCGCAGGCGACTATGGATGTGGCGGTGATGAACTTGTTGTACCAAGGGAGTAATGCCTGGGTCATGTATGGGCTGCAGGTGGCGGTCTATGCGCTAAAAGCTGGAGGACGGCTGTATGTGGTGGGAGCTAAAGATCGCGGGGTGTTGTCTGTGGCGAAACGCATGCAGGCGCAATTCGGCAATATCGAGACACTGGCCATCAGCAAAGGCCACCGCGTGGTCTGTTGTATCCAACCACAACAAAATGTAGTGAAACTCTTTCTGGGGGACAGGTATCCTCTTGCGGGTACCAGGGACAGGACGGAGCTCGTCCCGGCGGTTTTTGCGAATGGGAAGCTGGATGAAGGGACACAGCTGTTGTTGGAGGCATTGGAGGTGCATGTGACGGACGAGGCGTTGGATATTGGCTGCGGGGCGGGTTTCATTGGCATGCATATTGCAGGTCTGGCGAGTAAGGGGATGGTGACGATGGTGGATGCCAGCCTGGCGGCGGTGGATGCGGCACAGGGTATGATCGAACGGAGCGGTCTGACGAATATCAGGGTGTTGGCGAGCGATGGTGCGCAGGAGGTGTTGTCGGAGCGGTTTGACCTGGTGGTGACGAATCCTCCGTTTCACCTGGGTGGCATCCAGACGACGGAGACTGCCGAACGCTTCATCCGCGAGGCTGCGCAGGTGTTGCGGCCTCGCGGGCGTTTCTACCTGGTCGCAAATCGCTTTCTGAAGTATGAGCCGGTGATGCGAAGCTGCTTTGGGACGGTTGAGGAAGTTAGTGGCAATGCACGCTATAAAGTGCTGCGTTGCTCACGCATGTAGGGACTCGGTTCGCCGGGCCCCTACAAATTGTTCGTGCGCGAAGGATTGAAACGCACTTCGCCGATGGCTCCTACACGAACGCTGTACAGATATCATTGCCTCCATTGATACTGACACATGCTCGTGCTCTGGCTACCGGAGCAAACACCATTCTAGACCATGCGAAGGGACCAACTAATCCTTTCGTTCCGTAAGATAAACCATCAATTCGATCAACGAGAACCAGATAAACGTCGGTGTTGTTGCTGCCTCTGCTGATCACTCGTCCCCAGTTGGTTTTACATGTTGGGGAATAACGGAGTTGGAGAAAAGCAGTGGACAGACGGGCTGTCTGCACAGTTTTTGCACCGGCTACACAGCCCGTCTGTATAGGATCGAGGTTATTGCATCCATTGCCTGAGCATGTGACTTTAGGCACGGCTTGCTGGCTGACCTGAGCAAATGCTATGCCCGGCAGGACAAATGCTGCGGCCACAATCAGGGCGACGATTAAAAATAACCACAAGGCTCGCGACATTACTTCTCCTCATTCTTTCCTTTGTTTGTGCACAGCCTGGCAGGGCTTTCCCCTACCAGGTTTTCTACTTTTCAGCTCCTTGCAAAACACGCACATCTTCAAGGGACGAGAATGCCGCGACCGCGCAACTTGCCGCTATCCAGGTCGTGGATAGCATCGGTCGCCGCATCAAGCGGGTAGATCGCGGTGTGCAGGGTCACTTTGCCCTGGGCTGTAAGAGTCATCAACTCGGCCAGGTCATTGTACGTTCCAACCAGGTTGCCAATGAAGTTGATCTCGGTCGAGATAATGTCGATCGTGGGCACGTCGAGCCTGCCGCCGTAACCAATGATATAGTGGGAGCCCGCACGGCGTAACATGCCTACAGCATCCTGCTGCGCACCCTGCTCCCCGACAAAGTCAATCACGGCCTCGGCTCCATGTCCATCAGTAAGGTCCTTGACCTTGGCGACATGGCTGCCATCAGCCAGCACCGTATGGTCAGCTCCCCAACTCCGTGTCAGTTCGAGCGCGGCAGGCGAGCGGTCCACGACGATAATTTCTGCCGGGGTGAGCGCCTTGAGGCATTGGATACCGATGTGGCCTAGCCCACCTGCTCCAATCACTACCACCTTCGTCCCAGGGTAGAGCTGCCCTGCTGCCTTTTTGACCGCGTGGTAGGCCGTTAGCCCGGCATCGGCCAGGGCGGCAATATCCTTGGGGGCCAGGCTTGGATCCAGCTTGACGACGGCACGTGCGCTCGTCTTGAGGAAATTGGCCATGCCACCATCGACAGAAATACCAGGAAAGGCCGAGTTGATACAGTGCATATCATTGCCTGCACGACAGGCCCGGCACAGACCACAGGTGATGAGTGGGTGGACGATGACCGTATCGCCAACAGCAACGTTGCTGACTGCTGAGCCAATCTCCTCAACCCAGCCGGCGTTCTCATGGCCAAGGGTATAAGGCAGCTTCACACCGCTCTTCTCCGCCCATTGTCCCTCGATAATGTGCAGATCGGTGCGACAGAGGCCCGCTCCACCAATGCGCACAATGACATCGTGCGGACCCGTCACCTTGGGCTCGGCCACCTCTTCAACTTTGGGAAGTTCTTCGTACTTGTGCAAACGGACTGCTTTCATATGTACTCCTCGATATTTAACTCTTCTGGCCCGACAAAACGTGATCCTGGTAAGCCCCACGCGCGGAAGAAGTCACCGGTAGTACGGCATAATTCGACGTTGACGTCGCTACCCGCTCGAATCAAAGACTGGCTTCGTTGCCTGGCGCGGGCCACGCTGGAGCTGGTCGCGTTTGAGCCATTGCGCTGGGCAATCAGTGGACTATTCAGGTCGATAGGTTGCCCTGCGGCAATGTGTGCCTCCAAGGAAGCGAGCAGTGCTTGCCGGGCGTGATAGGTCAGGAAGGTAATACGCTCGCGTTGTTTCCCACGGCGGGGAATATGCTGGACGGCCAGGGGGTCTGCCTCAACGTCGGGAATGAGACGCCCCTCGCTGTCGAGGGAACCGACATTCCCCAGGCGCAGTCTCAGCAATTCAGCAAGGCGCAGCCCACTGCCGATGAGGGATAACAGAATCAAACGATCTACCCCCTGCTGGTCCGATGCGGCCAGAGAAGGGGGCGAGGAAATGCCTGGCAACGGTCGCCAGGGTACGGCTACACCATTCAAGCGAAACCAAATCTTTGCTCCCATGGAGAGAGCAGAGACCTGACTTTCCATATATCCAGCAAGGGCGGAGGCAAAAGATACAAGCACCTGTTCGGCAACGGCCGGCTCGGCAAGCGCCTGATCCAGTAGCATCTCCAAATCGTGATGTCCGGTCATGGCGCGGAAACGTTCCAACGTCGCGACTGAGGTGCGCACCCACGACGGCTCACGGCAACGCTGTGAAAGTATATCCGCCATGCGGCGAACCGAGGGGAAGGCAAGCAGTTCGCCTTCCCGTCGACCGTCGAGTATACGTGTAGCGTTCATCTGCGGCCTCGGGCGTTGATAAGCTCCTGAATCCTCTCGCGCAGGAAATGATCGCGCAGCACCACCTCGCAGGAGGTCACGCCAGGAATGGCTTCAACACGCTTTCGGATCTCCTGGCCAATACTGGTGGCGAATTTGGACGGACAGAGCGGGCTGGTCAAGTGAAAATGCACGGTCACCTGGCTGCCTTCAATCTGCACGTCATCTAGCAGACCCAGTTCGGCCAGCGAGCGGCGAATTTCGGGGTCGCGCGTCGACCCTGCCGCTGCTCGCACGGCATCAACATTAATGCTCATCGTGTTGTCGTCCCCGCAACGCCGGTATCGGTCGCTGGCTGCGCCGCGGCGAAGGCGCGTTTGCGTTGGGCGATCTCGTCGTTTTCAATGGCCTTCAATTTGCTGGCCGAATCAATGCCATACAGCCGGGCAATATTACCGCCGATGATCTTGTGCTTAATCTCATCGGTAAGGTCAACCCCATACTCGGCCTTGATGTCATCCGGCAACTGGAACGCCATGAAATCGTCAAGCTGCCAATGCGGATACCAGATGGGGAAGTCAGTGCCGTAGATGATGCGGTCAGGACCCAGCCAGAAGAGCAGATTGGCCATGACTTCGGCAAAGAAACGTGGACGGTTGTGGACAAAGGCGAGGGCAACTGCCAGCGAGCCGTACACGTTGGGGCAACGAGCCGCGATCCAGCAGAAATCATCGAGGCGCGGTAAGCCGACGTGATCAATAATGAAGTTGAGTTCGGGGTAGAGCCAGGCAGGTTCATCGATGTCGCGTACATCGAACTTGGAGAGCGAGAGCGGCTCGACGGCTGGTCCTTTATGGAAGTGCATATTCTTCACGCCCAGTTCAATGCACTTCTCATAGAGAGGGAAGACCATGGGATCGTTGGCACTCCAGCCACGGGAGGTGCCGCGCCATTCGGCAGTGTACCATTTGAAGCCAAGCACGCCACAGTCCTTGATCTGGCGTTCCACCTCTTGCACAGCGTTGGGCATACGCGGGTCAACTCCGCCCAGGGAGATGATACGCTCGGGGGCGCGAGCTCGCATGGTGGCGTTGCGGTCGGCGTTGGCAAAGCCGGTGTGGTAAAAGTCCATCAACACCTGGGTGGAGAGGATGGTCATGTCGGCATCGCCCTTGATAAACATCTCGTCGAGATACCAGTCGGGGTCGACCTTGCGGAACTGCCCCTCGTAGTCCATCGTCCACTTTTTGTCGGGTGGGTTGAAGCCGTTGTGGAATGCATAGAAGGTCTCGATGAAGGCGTCGCCAAAGCGGTTCTTGCAGTTTTCCTTGCTAGCATCCCAGAAGCCGGTGTGTGCATCGAGTACAAATGATCCGTTCTTCATTGATCGATCCTTTCACGTGGTCGGCATAGCGGCAGAGTAGGGGCTACTTTGCCTCCTGCGGGAAACATCAGCGCTACGCTCAGGAAGAAGGGAGCAGTAGTGCGCTGACGGCGATAGGCAATAATCGGTATCCAGAGTCGAGTAAATAATGAAGGACACACTTCGAGATTGCATAAAGAGGTCTCAGAGGTTCTATAGGAATATATACCATAAAATAATCGGGCTGTACAGGGGCCGGGCTTTATGAAGGGGTATGAATTGTTTGTAGGTATCGGGGTCTGGGGAAGCAATGGCGGAATCGCTCAGCAACATGGCGCAATTGGGCATCAAGGCCTATAATGTTAGATACTGGTACGGTGTCCTGCGTGGTCAACAGTGCTTGTAGGGGCCTCAGCGAAGCTTGCGGAGCAGCGACGCAGTCTGGGGATACCTGTCCCCCGGACAGGGTGCTGTGTGTCAATCCCGCGCCCACCGCCGATTTATCGAGCACGTATCGAGGAGCTTTAGCATGCGTAATAGAAAAATACACGTTTGCCTTTCACTGCTGTTTCTCGTCATGGTATTCACTGCCGCAGGCTCTTCTCCACTGGCGACCCAAACTGCACGCATTGGCCACTACCGGTTGCTACTGAGCTTTTACAGTCTACCGCGTACTGGACAACAACTCAACATGACCATCCAGTCAGCAACTTCCGGGGTGAGCCTGCGGTTTTCTCAGGCAGTACTCAATCCCGCTGCCGGCACTGATGCAACCCCCGTAGGTGTCGCTCTCAGCTCCGACAGCGACACGCCCGGCGCCTACGACGTCGATGTAACGCCGCCCGTTCGCGGCGCATGGCTGCTCCACCTGACAGTAAGCGGTCCAGCTGGCTCTTTTGCCGGTGATATTCCCATGAATGTTCTCAGTCCACCCGTTATGCCGACGTGGCTAGGTTGGCTTATTGGCCTGTCTCCTGCTTCATTGCTCCTCACCTTCATCTTGATGCAGGTGCGTTGGCGCAACGCACGACGTGACCAGGTACGCCAGGAGTTGCTACAACAAGTATCGAAACCGGTAGAGCCAGTTTGATGATCCTGGGCGGCTTCGCCCCCAGGCTAATCAAAGAAAGTGCTCACGGCTAGAAAAGGAAGGGAATTCTTAAATGGCACATGGAATGGCTCAAGGAAAAGAAAAGGCGGCCTCTTATAAGCTAGCGTCGATGCGACCTGATCTCACGGAGCGTAGGATTCGCCAGACCAGTGGCTGGATTATGCTCTGCCTGATGCTGCTAGCAGAACTCGGCCTGGCATGGGATCGGCGGTGGCATGATATCGTTGGGCGCGATCATTTCTGGATCCCGCCGCATATCATGATGTATACAGGTATAGGGGGTGCTGGGCTGATCACCCTGGGCATTGTGCTGGTAGATACACGGCGCTACTACCAGAAGAAAGCAGGAGTGGATGATAGCTCAACCATTAGTGTTCTCGGATTCTTCCATGCACCACTTGGTTTCATCCTTCTGGGTTGTGGTATGCTCATCGACGCAATAGCCGCCCCTTTCGACAACTACTGGCATGAATTGTATGGCATTGATGTCACGTTTTGGTCTCCATTTCACCTCATGGGGCATCTTGGCGCGACCATAGGCGGAATAGGAATCATCTATGCCTTCGCGGCGCAAGCAGCCCATGAGCGACAGGTAGAGCACCCATCTCCGCGCCTACTGGGCCTCAATGGACCTGAATGGGCAGTCGTTATCTTACTCACTGCTTTCATGGAAATCATTTTGCCGGCATTGACAGCATTCATCCCGGTCGTGCTTGGTCCCGTACAGCTTTTATCCTATCCGCTCATCCTGGTCATCACGGCAAGCCTCTTCCTCGTCAGCGCGTACCTGTGTATGCGCAGACGGGGCATAGCACTGCTGACGGTCTTGATCCTCTGGCCTCTATCAACAGCAACAGAACTCTTTACGCCGTTTGCGCTGAGTTTCATGGCTACGAGGCTTGGACTCACCTACCGCCTGGGGCGTGAACCGATTGTCGACGTCACACTTGCCTTATTACCAGTCTTCTACCTCGTATGTGCCTTGATGGTGGAGGCGACAGTCGCATGGCAGCGTCGATCTGGCAAGGCCGGGAACGGAGAATTGCGAGGAGCATGGCTCTTAGGTATCTTCATGGCTATACCTGCGGTGGTAATCCCGCCAGGTATTGTGCAGGCCCTGCGCCTGTGGGCTCCTGGCATCCCACTTACGCCAGATGTGATTCAGGTGCTTCAACCCACCTGGTTGAACATGCTCATCACACTACCTATAGCGATGCTGGTAGGTGCGATCATGGCTTACCTGGGGACTGTTTTCGGGGATATCTGGCATTGGAATACGCAATGACCAGTACATAATAATCCAGGGAGATGTTTGAACTCGTTAGTTGCAACAAGAAGAACACTGGCCTACCGAATCTCTTTCCATACTTCTCGTGCAAATAAATGCACCTCAGGAATGAGATTCAGAGCAAAAGAAAGATCATATGCGTCATGGGGTAAGCGATCAAAGTTCGCATCATAATATAGCGAGTCCATGCGAACATCAAGCGTTAGATAGCGTCCTAAAGTTGCATGGCGAAGGAAATAAGGTTTTGTTGAATCTGTTAACTCATTAAAGAATGCTAGTCGAGCTTTGTGAGCACTTCTGTCTGGTATTCCACCCCTTGGAGAAGGGTATGCAAGGACAACTTTCCCACCTGGTTTGGTTATTTTTGTCCATCCCTCAGGTGGTACAGGATACCTGTGTGCAGCAATAAATGAACTTAGTACACACTCATATGCATGGTAAGGCATGGTTCAAATGAACTTGACAGTTCCTAACCAACAGAAAGGTCCAGCCCTGTCATGCTGAGCGCAGCGAAGCATCTCTCTGCCTATCGAGACAGACCCTTCGCTGCGCTCAGGGTGACACGGTGTGACTGTTCAAACTGTCAAGTACTTTTCTTCAAAATTGAACCTTGCCTAAGCATGAAAAGTAGCTCCATCGCCGAATCCCAAATTTAGAAGTCGAGAAGCCATCCGAAGATGTCTTAGAGCCAGACCATACCATTTGCGCTTTGCATCTGGTCGAACTACCGATACTGTTGTCATATTCTGCCCAACAAAGTAATTCCAAGTACTTCCTCCTGGTCGTTTGCCCTAGCTAACGACTCGGCATGCTGCCATTCTAGCAATGTCACCAAGCGAAATTGGACAAGAATATCTTCGTCGTTAAGATCAGCGAATGCCACCTGTGCTATTTGTTGATAAAGTCTAAACGGTCGTTCAGCAGAGCGTAGGACAATCTGAATAATCACATCATTGTAGGGTAGAGTACGTAGGTCAATTCCGTAACGTGCCCAATCGCCGATTGCCATTACACGCTCAATCTGCTCCCCAAAGTCACTCTCTAAACGCCAAAGGACTATCTGTAACACATCCCTAAGATGACTGTACTGTGTTTCAAAATGTGTGTTGTTACTATTCGCCTCTTTAAGCAGATCACCCAGTAAAGCAAAGCCTTCTGGATTTAGACGTAATGGCCTTCTATCACTTTTTACTTCGCGATTTTCGATCCACTCGCGAATTCTATCTGCACGTGACGGCCTAAACAGAAGGCGCAGTTGCTTGTACTCAGTTACTTTCTTTGAGTCAAACTGCCAAACATGTGGTGTTACTTCCTGTGCGATACTACGCAATAGCACAGTAACGTCAGAAAGAATTGGTTCTAAGCCACGCTCATTAGACAACTGCGTTAGCAAGTGCTGTCTGATTACACCTTCAGCAACTTTACCTTTTTCTCGAAGCAGATCAAAGATGAGGTAGCGTACACGATCGATAGCATCCAGGGACGAATCAAGCGGCACACCTGGAGCCATCACCCAGAAAACTGTTCCTCCACCTGGCTGCCATGTAATGAATTTTTGTCCTTTCAATACTTTCCGGATATCCTCAGTAACACCTATAGGATTCTCTCGATAGTTATAGAAAGCCCTACTGTCAAGAACTTGTTGGATCACACCAGAGGTAATTAATTCAATATCAGCACCTAGATATGCTACTATAAGACGCTCGATCTCATGTTCTACATAGTTGGTCCGTGTAGGTAGCTCAAGTACTGGAGCCTGACCATAAATAGACTCGAACCTTCTTGGGGACATCTTACGGAAATTTAGATACATATCCCCCTGGGGATTAATATTTGGATTCTCAATCTGCCGCGTTGACCGAATCTTTACATCCTGCCAAACGGCGTTGACATAATGTAGCCCGCTATCCTCACATGCAGTTACAATTGCTTGCCATAAGCTCAAATCCTTGTGCTTGTAGACGAGAGTGAACCACCGATCCGGCTTCAAAACGCGAGAAATAGACTCTACAGAGGCCGCAAACTCTCTTTCAAATTGTTCGCGACTCTTATGCTGAGTACCCTGTGTAATTAACTCCGCTTGCCTAGCTTCAAGAGTAATCTCCAATCCTAGCCAAGCAGCCCAAAGAGTAGACAGGTCTAGGAAGTGAATGCGATTTGAATAAGGTGGGTCAGTAAAACAGTAATCGACGAGTCCTTCACCAATGATCTCATGAATTTGAGCAGCTGGCAGATCAGTGAGTATGAAATTCGTAGGATTATATCGTCTGCCGATAAGTTGATTAGTTTCTTCCTTTGCACGATACACTGCCTTAAAAACGCGCTCTACAGTGGGCCATACACGGTGCTCATAGAGTGACCCTTTAGTAGGGGAGTAACTGAACCGTCT
>Ga0209283_10001396_pt1 | contig 13118 bp, 10 predicted proteins | sample CZO8metaG_2_FD_188354 | JGI IMG/M metagenome (GOLD analysis project Ga0209283, IMG submission 188354) | Vadose zone soil microbial communities from the Eel River Critical Zone Observatory, Northern California, USA - CZOApr15con2H1.8 metaG... | ecosystem: Environmental > Terrestrial > Soil >...
ATAATCGGCTCTAGGAAAGAGCTAAGCATACTTCGTAGCGATCGGTCTTAGAGAAATTGGCCATTTCTGGGATACTACAAGCAGGATTGACTAAAGCCCGTATTGAGGCCCTCACGGACGGGATATTTGCCACGGTTATGACGGTTCTGGTTTTGGGTCTAACAGTTCCTGTCCCAAACCTTCCTGAGTCGGAGCTTGCGAGTCAAATTAGGGGACATTGGCCGAATTATCTCGCTTACGCGTTCAGTTTTATCGTATTAGGTGTGTACTGGATTGGCCACCACAACCAGTTTCACTATGTCAAACAGAGCGACAGGGTATTCTTGTGGGTCAACATTCTTTTCCTCTTAACCATCGGTTTCGTACCCTTTTCCACATCGCTGCTCGGGCTATACCCTTTCTCGCCTACCGCGGTCCGAGTCTATGGTGCGAATCTTGCGGCGACAGGGCTGACACTCTACGCTGTATGGTGGTACGCCACAAGCCAGCACCGTCTTGTCGAGAAGGACCTCGACCCTCACATTGTGAGGCTAGCCAAGAGACGGATTATTGTCGGGCCAGTGGTCTCGCTGCTCGGAATTGGTTTCTCTTTTCTCGATACTCGGATAAGTCTAGTACTCTACCTCCTCCTCATTCCGTTCTTCATCCGTCCAAGCCACATAGACATCCATTTCAGAGGAGGTTCTCACAACTAGCCCTGCCAGGGGTTCTTTGATTTGCTGCATCTATCTCGAAAATCAGACGGAGCCTGATTCTCGATGTCGCAATGTCCTTAAAGCCCAATCTCAAATCTGGCGGCGGAAACTTAGTACGAGTTGTAGTGATTGGCTCTCCGCGACGGTCCATCGATGGTCGAAGCCCAATCTGTCTGGAAGGTCTACCAGACAGGAACGTTGAAGGTTGAGGCTCTCAGAGGTCTCGACCTCAAGGTCCGAAAGGGCGAGATGGTAGCTGTGATGGGCCCATCGGGCTGTGGCAAGACTACGCTTCTCAACTGTCTCTCAGGACTCGACGACATCACCAAAGGCAAGGTTGCTATCGAGGGTGTTGACCTGGCGACCATGTCCGATGATCAAAAGTCCGGGTTTCGGGCAAGAAGAATGGGCTTCATCTTTCAAGCCTACAACCTTCTCCCTGTACTCAGCGCACAGGAGAACGTCGAGCTTCCTCTTCTTCTAGCAGGTGTATCTGAGGCCGAAGCTCACAAGGAGGCTTTGAGTGCTCTGAAGATGGTTGGGCTGGATGAGTGGCGGCTACACAAGCCTATGGAGCTCAGCGGCGGGCAACAGCAACGCGTCACCATTGCTCGTGCTCTGGTGAACAAGCCGGCGATAGTATGGGGCGACGAGCCGACTGGGAACTTGGACTCCGAGAATTCCGCAGAGATTGTCAAATTGTTGAGAAGCTTGAACCGCGACTATGGACTGACCTTCGTGATCGTTACCCACGATTCTCAGATCGCCCAGGAAACTGATAGAATAGTCTCAATGAGGAATGGGCTGATAGAGAAAGAGACAGCCACTGGAACAAAGTGCTGAAGAGAGGCGATCGGCCGACGGCAGAATCTAGGTCACATGGAAGAGCCCTCCTCCTGGGTCTAATTGCCTTCCTCTCGGTAATTGCCCTCGGGGAACTCTACGCTCTCTATCTGAACTACCAAGACAACTTCTTCCTACGCCAGTTTGTTTCAGAAAACCAAACCAGGCTTCTAGTGCAGGCCACTGGACTTTTGGTCTTGGGGCTTGGCGCTGCCTATCTATCATATCTGTTTTCCCGGGCAAAGGCGACAAGCAGAGCAGGACGATATTCGAGGAAAGTGCTCTCCTTCTCTCCAGTTATCGCAGGTCTCGCCGCTCTGTTCATTTGGTTCGGCAGTCTTAGTAGTATTGCCGGCGGCTCGACCATTGGCTTTGAAGCCTACATCGTAGTTGTGCTTTTGCTGATTTCGCTTGGGATGATGCTTCGGGATCGGATTACTGTCAGAATGGCCCTGCGCAATTTTACTCGCCGGAAGACCAACATGGCGCTTGTCATTGCAGGATTAATGATCGGAACCGCGATGATCTCCGGGTCCCTTGTAACCGGAGACACTCTCACGGAGCTTTTCACACGTGGTGCCTACTTCGGCTACGGCCACGCCGATGAAGTTGTCTATGCGAGAAACAGTACCACGATCGGGTTCCAAGGATCTGCCTACCAGTACTTCGGATACAACGTCTACCAGACCCTTGCGACAGGACTTTCCAACAGTCCGTCCGCTGGACCGGATGTAGTGGGAGTCAGTCCGGAAATAATAGAAACAGTCAGCATCTACGATGCTAACAAGGGAATTGTTCAGGCCGGTTCAGCGCTCATTGGGAGCTTCTCCAACGCGTCCCGTGTTCTGGGAGACTTTCATTCCCCATCTGGAGCAATAATCCCATCCACTTTCAAGGACACCGAGGCAGTGCTGAACGACAAGGCAGCTCGAGACCTAAACGCTACGGTAGGTGACACGGTCACTATCTACTCCGCGCAACGCCTCACAGCTCAACATCTCAATTTCACTATCGTAGGAATCGCCGCCTCTGACGAGAGAGGCTCGTTCACACAGGGAGACGACGTGTTCGTCACGCTCAACTCAGCTCAGCAGTTTACCGGCCATCCCAACTCCGTCAATTACATCGCCATCACGAACATAGGAGGGCTCAGAGGCTCCATCCCATACAGCCAAACTGTGGCTCTCGCTGCAAATCAGACCCTGAACAATCTATACTCGACAACTCCATCGACGACTACCTCGGCCTCAATAGGGTGCAAGTCAGACCCTTCGATGACTGTGACGCCGCCTGCGATTCCATGCGCGTTTACCGAGAAGAAGATCTCAGTCGACAGCGCCACCGACGGCGCTAAGTCCCTTTCCCAGTTCTTTCTCATCCTAAGCTCATTCGCGATCCTAGCTGGCATCGTTCTGATTCTCAATATTTTCATCATGTTGGCCGAGGAGCGGAAATCGGAGATGGGAATGGCTCGGGCGATTGGTATGAGGAGAGGTCAGCTGACTAGACTATTCCTGTTCGAGGGCAGCCTCTACTCCGCCGGCGCTTCAATCGTCGGAGTACTCGTGGGAATCGGTGTAGCATATGGCATTCTATACGCGATCGGAAACATTTTCTCAGCGTTCATTCCCTCTCTGAACGAGTCTCTGGTCCTCAGCAGCTTCACTATCAATCCGGAGTCACTGTTTGCCGCGTTCACCGCGGGCGTGCTGATTACCTACGTTACGATTCTTCTAGCTTCTTGGCGAATAAGCAAGCTCAACATCATCAGGGCAATACGAAGCATTCCCGAACCACCACGGGGAAAGAGAACCTACACTCTACTGCTGGTAGTCGGCGTTGCAATGGCTCTCGCAGGAGTCGTTGTTTTCCAGGCCTCCTTCGCCGCCAAGTCCACAGTGGAAGCGCTTGTGGGACCAAGCCTCGTCATTTTCGGAGCTGGACTCATCTTGTCAAGGTTCCTCCGCAACCGTTACGCCTTCACCCTCTCGGGCTTGGCGCTTCTTATTCAGTGGGCGGTTCCGAGCCTGTCATTTGACAGTCCGCTAGTCGCGAACTACAGTTTCGGCCCGGAGGTATTCATAGTGGGAGGGATAATCATGGTCGTCGCCTCGGTCATAGTCGTAATGTACAACACCGATGTTCCATTGAAAGCGCTGCGTTTCCTCCTTCGCAAGAGACGAACTCTGACCGCCATCCTCAAGATCGCCCTATCCTATCCTGAAAACAAACGCTTCCGGACAGCCGCTACCGTTGCAATGTTCGCTCTCGTCCTGTTCACCGTGTCCGCCGTTGCCGGCATTCAAGCCGAGCTGAATGCATCTATCAGCCAAAGCGCCAAAGATCAGTCCGGTGGATACGATATAGCCACAAACACCGCTCCAATAGCAAACCTGACCTCGTCAGTTATGGCTGATGCAACGTTGAGCAGTAAGGTTTCAACAGTCATCCCATTTAGCACAGTTCTGCTCGACATGGCACATGATTCGTCCACGTCCCAGGATTTCCCCTATAGCCTTCTAGTCGGAGCGGATCCGAACGCGCCGGAGACTGATAATTTCTTCACGACGAATTCGTTCAAGATGCTCAGCCTGGCTGCTGGCTACGCGTCCGCTACGGAGGTCTGGAATGCTGTCAGAAGCAACGAGTCCTACGTCGTATGGTCAGTGTCATTTGCCGGAAACGGGCATCCGAACCCGGGCGACAACCTCGTGCTCGCTGCGAGGCCTGCTGGGAATCTGGTGTTGAAGTCGGTGAAGGTTCTCGGGGTTCTGCGTGGACTGTTTGACGGAATACTAGGAGTAAGGGGACTCCTGAAAGACTCGTTCAACGTCGACTCCGGTACCTTGGGGCTTGTAAACGTAGCAAAGGGTTTGGATCCTGTTAATGTTGCGAACCTGTTGAAGAAGGATTTCATTCAGCTGGGCATGCAGACCATCGTTATCGAAGTGAGTATTGAACAAGGAGAGAGGATTTTCCTATCATTCTTTGGATTGTTCGAGGGCTACTTGGCTTTGGGCTTGGTCGTCGGAGTCGCAGGCGTCGGAATTATCTCGATACGCTCGGTTGTTGAACGGAGGAATGAGATTGGTATTCTTCGCGCCCTAGGTTTCAGAAAGAGAATGGTCATGTTGGCGTTTCTTCTTGAGAGTAGTTACATTGCTCTTCTGGGAATCATAATCGGAGTTTCGCTAGGTGTAGACTTAGCTTACGCGTTTACGGCTCAGCCTAACTCAGGCCTCTCGTTTGTGATCCCTTGGACGCAAATTATCGAAATCTCGGTCGCATCATACGCACTGGCAATGTTGTCCGTGATCAGTTCAGCCCGCAAGGCCTCGAGGATTCCACCAGCGGAAGCTCTCAGATACACCGAGTAGCCTTGGGCTACTTTCCCCTAGTTCTCTTCGTGGTCTCGCTCGCTGCTTCTTTCAGCAGTCTGTTTGTACTCTCGGTGCTTCCTCCCAGCCTGAGGGTTTGCTCATGTTGATCGGATAGTCGTTTTGTCGCCTCGATGAGATCAGTCCGTCGTGTCTGTTCGGCATTCGTCGTTAATTGATTCATTGTTTTGGTAGCCTCCTTCAGTTGTCCAGCGGCAAGGTGCTGGTAGTATTCCTCTAGTCCTTGGTAGTATGTGAATTCTGAGACTAGGTTGTTGTTGATTCCTTCTGAGAACTGCTCGTCGTTTTTGGCCAGTTTGACCTCGACCGGGGCGTTGATGGTCTTCTTCTTGTCATCGATCGTGTCAGCGTAGGTGATTTGGATGTTGAGGAGTCTTCCGTTGAACCCAGCGGGTATTTGGACTCGGCCCCAGATCTTCGCAACTGTTTCTATGGCGTTGATCGTTACTGGTGGTCCTTTGTAGTTGAGAATCTTGACATCGGGAGTTCCGAAGTCTACGCTTATGTTTCTCGCGCCGACCTCGTTTACCGCGCTCTCCTGCATTAGGCTGGGGAGCTTGAGTTTCTGGGCGTCGGTGATGTTGTGGAGCATTCCACCAGATGCGTCCGCGAGAGCTTTCAGAATTGACTGGTTGTAGTCTGCGCCGATTCCGAATTCGATCATCTGGAATCCGGTCGGCATTTTTAGCTTCGAGTACTGTTCGGGTTTGGTGACGTCTGTGGGTTCGCCGTCTGTAAGTAGCACGATCCATCCTGGGAGCCGGCTCTTTTGGGCTATTTCGAACGCTGATTGGAGTGCAGCGTAGAGCGCGGTCAGACCTGATGCTCTGATCTTAGGAAGAACCTCTGAAAGACGGGTTTCAGGGTATGCTTGGACGGTGCTTGAAAACAGGACGACGGAAACTAGATTTCCCGAGGGGATGCTCTTCACGTATTCTTGAGCGCCGTTCTTTGCCAGTTCGATTTTCTGGCCGTCCATCGACTTGCTTGTGTCGAGTACTATTATGTGGTGGAACCCTTTCGCTTCAGTCCGCCTCTCTGCGACCAGTGTGATCTTGAATGTTGCGTCTATTTTGGAGTCGAACGAGTAGGAGTGGCTTAGTTCCGTTCTTGCTGATAGTGTCATAGTCTGACCTGCTCCATCTTATCACCGTCAAGAATCAATATGCCTGCTGCTCCGCCGTGGTATTTGCTGGAGAATATCGTAATCACCTTTCCGTCGAGATCTTCTCTGAATCCGTCAACGACCTCGTGGCCTCTGATAATTCCCTTTAGCGAGTTGTCAGCTAGGAATTTTTCAGTGACGTCGCTTCCGTAGTAGTACGCTCCGTCTCCTCGTACGCTTGGTATGAAGCCCTCTATCATATCTCTAGGGTCGTTCCAGAGCAGCTGGAACGCGGTAGGGTCGTCTGGGTTCAGGTCAGGGAATGGTAAGTCTGCTATCTGAGATACAGTTTCGAGCGTGGTGGCTATTCCACCGTGGACGCAGAGATAGTTGTTCACAACTACGGCGTATGGCATGGCTTGGAAGAACTCTTTGAAACTGTCATAGCTGGCCTCTCCTAACTTCTCTGTAACCTCTTCGAGAAAACCATAGTAGGGGTTCGTCAAAGGGCTCTCATGATTTCCCCGCAACATTATGACCTTGCTAGGGTCCTCAAGAAACTTCGAAGCGATCAGTCCGAGATTCTCCACGCCGGTCTCTCCCCTGTCAACGTAGTCGCCTAGGAAGACGACTAGGTCGGCATCCCCGTAGAATTTATCGAATACTGTTTGTGTAACGTCGATCGCGGTATGTGTGTCTCCGACGAAGATGACTCTGTTTACGTCTCTGGGCTCGAGGAGTGGTTTTCCCATCTTCTCCTTCGCCTCACTGATAAGCTGGGGAGTTTGCAGGGCTTCAATCATTCACTGGTAAGCCTCACGATAGTGCCGGTACCGAACTTTACTATGGTGTTCGGTTTAACCTCGACGCTATCGTGGACCTGTTGGAATTCCTTTCCGTTGTAGAGGAATGTGCCGTTCTTGCTGTTCAGATCTTTCAGCATCAGCTTTGCCCCGTTCATTGTGAGTTCGGCGTGTTTTCTCGAGACTTCTTGGTCCGGGATAACGACCACATTCTCCGGGCTCCGTCCGATACTCACGACTGGGAAGTCGTCGAACTCGATCGGAACTTTTGACTTGATGAGGGACTGTGCGGGAGTGTTCACGAAAACCATGTAGTATCGTCCGTGCCCGATCGTCGGGGTGGTGGCCGATTGGCTGAATGGAGTGTATGGGGTAGGGGTTGGCAGGAAGGGGGTAATTTCAGGTTCTGGTAATGGCGGTTCCGAATTTTTTTCACTTGTGTCGAAAGAAAAGATTGTCGGTTCAGGAGGTGTTTCCTCAGCATCTATCTTCTCAGGTTCTGAGGCTTCCAGTGGTTCCGGTTCATCGAGTTCTTTCGGTTCCTGTTCTTCAACTGGTTCTGGGGCCTTCGGGGTCGCGGTGTCACCAGCTCTGGCTCCGCCGCATGATATGCATGATTGTTTAGAGTCAGGATTGTCAGCCCCGCACGCTGAACACGTCCAGATGAGAGTCTCTGCAGATTCGGCATCCAGATCAGGATCTTTCTGCTTCGTCTTACGCTTCATAGTTAGACGCTTCATAGCTGAACTCTTCGAAATACCGTTTACGAGCATGTAATTGCGCTGGAACGAAAACCGCCCGGTGTCGGTCACACCGTTGATTACTAGGAATCTGAGCATGGCAAGCCCACTCTTAGGAAGGCGCTTGCTCCCCGTTGCCGCAGTTGAAGAAGCCCCGCAGGCTCCCCTTCACGCGGAACTCTTTCGGACCGTTCCTCACTGTAGTACTCTCTGTGCCGATCGCTTTCCTCTTCGGTTTAGGAATACAGGGTGATCCCTCAGCATACATCATAGGACTGGTCAGCCTCGGCGTTCTGACCTCTCTAGACCTGCGAGGTGGAATTCCAAGGGTCGGGGTGGGATTCGCTGTCTCATTTCTCGCCTCTCTCTACGTCATCGGACACTCGGTCGCGGGACAAGGTTTGTCGCCGTTGTCGTTTGGGGATCTGTCCCTACTCCTTGTCGCCCTTCCCCCGTCAATCGCGGTCCTCGTGGCGGGTCTCCTCTTCTCGCGGGCGACGCCTTACAAGATGATCAAAGCAAATGTCGTGGCGTCCGTAGCGTTGGCGGTTGGGCTGGGCTTGGGGTCGGCTTTGAAGGCCGGTTCAGCCTTGTCAGTAGACTCGCTCACTATACTGTTCTTCATCGCGCTTGGTGCAGCCGCGAACATTGCCCAGATGGTTCTCTTCCATTTCCTCGACAAGGTATGGCGGACCAAGAATCTCTCGATGTCAATGATGCCTACGGCCTTCTTCACCTTCAATCTTTTGGCCGTCCTCGGATTTGTTGCCTCTCGGGACCTATACCAGCTCTACCCTTTCGTCTCGTCCTTGGGATTCTTGCCTGCATTGGCGTTGGTCGGAGTTGGCTCGACTAATCTTGCACATAGAATCTCGTTGGGACCCAGCCTTGGTCCAACAATTACCATAACTGGAGCACCGATTGTTCGACAGGGCAAAGAACAGACAATCAAGATCGCCACCCAATTTAGTGGGCCTGCGAGGAAAATGGCTAGGATAGTAGCGACAATCACGAGGCCTGGAGGTAAGACCGAGTCTCTGAAGGTGTCACCAGTTTCAGCTGGAGAGTACGGCGCGCACTATCGGCCTGGAGGCTCAGGCAGTTATGCTGTGCACGTTACGGCTACGAGCAAGGAACATCAGACAGCAAATGGATCGTTCTCCTTCGAGGTGCAATCGCCTCAATCGAGTCCTCCTCATTCTCCACCGCCGACTGCATCGAATCCGCCGCCTCAGATTCGTCCACCTCCTCCGCCTCCAGCAATGCCCTCCCCTGTGCAACTCCCTCCACGTCCTGTGACACCCTTTGTCAAGGGAAATCTTCCAAGGTTGGATAATTGGGACCCGCGGGTCTGGGTCGGGCAGGAAGTTCACAGCTACAAGATAACAGAGCACCTAGCCACTGGGCTCACCGGCTACGTCTTCCGTGCCAGCTTTGGTCAGGCGGGAACTGAAATGGCGATAAAGATTCCAATCCTCAGAACTGGGACAGGTGCGGCTGCCCTCGAAGAGACCATGTCGGAGGCAACCCGGCTTTTGGAGTTGTCGGAGCAGTCGAAATATGTCGTCCAGCTCAGAGGAATCTTGGTGGATCGACTCAACATTCAGGAGATCGTCAAAGGCGATACACAACTGTATCTGCGCAGTCCCCCGGCAATAGTAATGGAGTTGATGAAAGGCGGTGCGGCAAAAGGGCTTCTGGAAGACCCATCGTACGACTCGCTGTACTATTCCGAGAAGTGGGGCGGCATAGTCATGCTCATCGGGTACATGATCGCGACTGGGCTCGAGACCATTCACAACGCGGGTTTCGTACATCTTGACGTCAAACCGCAGAACATCTTGTTCAACCTCAAGCCCCCGCCTACTGGACAGGAGATGAGAGACCAGATGAAATCTGGAACTCTTCTCCCGAAGCTCGCTGACCTCGGTTCCGCCGTCCGTATCGGAGGCAAAGTCGGCCAGTTCACATCGGAATACGCCCCCGGCGAACAAGTCCTGGGAGATAGTACTGCATCTTCAATGGACATCTACGCTTTAGGAGCAACACTCTATAATATGCTGACGAAGACCCCTGTTAATTCCAAGAAGCTCATCGAGTTGATGAACGCGATGACAAGTAATCCCGGGTCTGGGAGAACGGCGAGCGATCTGAAATCGGCTTGGAACTCCTTCAATCCGGATTTCGATAGGATCGCCAAGCTCGCACCGACCGTCCCTGTGCTCAAGAAAATGTTGGACAAAGACCCCCGACACAGACCATCTGCCGGGTCCACGGCCGCGTTGTTTCGAGACCTTGGAGACAAGACCCTATCCTAAGTAACGATTCGAATTTCATCGGATCGATATCGTGGATAGCCCCTGGACGCTTAACCCGGGAAATTGCTGAAGTACGCTAGGTTACTGAAATTGTCTAATGCGTAACGGTTCTAGCACCATGTCCAACACTTGGGGCGACTCTCGCAGATAGGTAACGAATCCAGAGCCAACGAAACCCGGCGAGTGTGGCTAGGACTGCAGTTCCGGTGATTGTTGCCCAGATTGGCAGCGATGCGACCAACAATAGACAGCCGAGTAAGCCGAGCCACGAGAAGAAAGGTGTTGTTAGGCGCTGTTCTTTGCGCAACTGTAGTGCAGAGAAATGAGTGATAATGTACCAGGTGAGTGTGAATATGCTAGCTACGGCCAACAGCCTACGAAGGTCGAAGCTCAGGGCTAGGACAAGAACTATCAAGCCTATGGTCAGAACAGCGTTTCGAGGAATGCGGAATTTCGGGTGTATTGATCCGAGCCACCCGGGAAGTTCGTTTGCCTCGCCCATCGTGTAAGCGACTCGCGAGGCGGTTAGAAGGTCTCCAACTAGCTCGCTGAGAGATGCAGTCCAGGCGGCGGCTAGAATTACTAATCCTCCCCAAGTTCCCAGGGCCTGAGTCGCCGCTCTGAAAAGTGGCACATCGTCTCTTCCCATCGACTCCGGACCCAGTACTCCTAGGGTGGTTGACGCAACAGCGAGGAAAACCACTGCTGCAACCGAGATCCCACCTATGATAGCTACAGGAATCGTCCGTCGTGGATTCTTGATCTCTCCGGCCATGATTGCAGTTCGCATGAAGCCGTCCCATGTCCAGAAGAATATCGCTGCTCCGGCAAATACACCGAAAGGTCCGTTTTCCCCTAAAGGGTTCGAGAAATGGCTGGGGTTTAAGGCGGGGGCGGAAAATGCGACATAGACCCCCAGGAGCGATACGTTCACAACCATGAGAGAGATCAAAACTCTGGTTGTTAGTTGAATATGGAAGAAATTGAGGACAATCACAGCAACGATCACAATGCCAGCGAACAACTGTATGGGTAGACCCGGTATTAGTTGGACTGAATAAGACGCGAATGCAAGTGAAATGACGCTTAGGGAGAAGATGCCCTTCCCTAGATATGCGCAACCTGCAACGAACCCAATTGTCTTATGGTTGAACTCTCGTGCCCAGGTAAAGGCTCCTCCTTCCTTGGGATAATTCACTCCTAGCTGTGCGGCACTAATTCCTGTAGCAAGCGCAATGAGGCCGCCTATGATCATCGCGATCAGGATGCCACTGCCGGCCTTTGCTGTCGCTGATCCTATGGCTCCAAAAATGCCCGTGCCTATAATCATCGCGGCGGTCATTAGAGTAGCTGTAGTGCGTCCAAGTGTGCGTCCCAGGGACGTCTTTGGTTCAGCTTTCTCAGGTGATTGTCCAGATATGGCCTCAATGGTAATTGGATGATTGCTCAGTTTTGCCGTTCGTCTCTCCTTCCAACACATTAGAACCACGTATTCGATTCTCACCCAAATCTGTCCCTGAAAAATGACACGCCAATCGAGACAAGGCCGAAACCTGCTTCTTTCCGTGGCCAAAGCAGAGTTATGATTTGTTCAGACGGCGTCCTAAGAGCGCTGAAGTCGGCCCGGACTCCGAAACCTATGCCTCCTCATGTACCGAGGCTCGGTGGCTTTCCGGCATGAATGCATACACCCTGCCAAGAACTTGGTTGAAGGCAATAGTGTGAGTTCCAACCTCCGTCGCAACTGTCTGAATTTCCTTCATAGATTGTGTGTCGAAAACTTGTATGACCGCGGGATCTCCGATGGCGACGTACAGATGGTCGAGATCTGGGTTGTAGAAGATGACATCAGGGGTTCCTGCAAGTTTCGATGGCTCTGACACATTTCCGGATTCAAGGTCGATCTCGTAGAGACGACCTTCATCGCAGGCGCAAAACAGACGTCTGCCCTGCCGGTCCAGATCTAGTCCGTGTGGCCCTACAGCCGGAATGTGATACGATCCTGCTAACCCATCAGGGTCCTTGGCGTCAAGAATGGCTATCTCGCTCGGATCGGCGATATTCACGTAGAACCGTTCTGTCCCAGGGTCGAAAACTGTCCATCGTGTTCGTCCAGGGACTGTCACATCTGCCGTCATCATTCTCTTATCAACGTCGACGATCGACACGGTAACGGGGTCTTGGGTGTTTGGCCTTGGAACGTTGGCAGCTAGAAGACTGTTCCTCGAGTGGTCAAAGGCTAGTCCGTTGGGCCTTCCCCCAACCTTGATCTTGTGCAAGCTTTGGTCTTTTTCGTTGCTGAAAGCGCCCACGGTATTCTCTCCACGGTTAGAAGTGAAGACGATATCCTTCTCATTAGAGACCAGAACCCCGGCAACTCCCACTAGGTTTGGGATCGATCTCAGGTACTTGTTTTGGCGACAGTCGATTAGGTCGACGCTATCATTGGAAGTGTGAGCTATGTACAGGATTTGGGATTTGAGGTGAACCGCGGCGTGATCGAAACCTCCTCTTCCCTGATTGTGAGGGAGCTCGATGTAGCCTAGATGTCGAAGGGTGATGCTGAGACCCTACCGTGTCGGTTGCGAAACGTTGTACTCGAGCTTCTGTGTTCCCTCGACTTTGAGCTGGCAGTACTTGTAGAGCGCATCATATGTTGGGAACTGGAGTCTCATGTTGTCGAAGTCGTCCTTTGCGAGGGTTCGGAAACCGTGAGCTACGGCTTCGAGACCGGCCGATTCAGCTGGAGCATCTGGAATCTTCGCATCGGCCCCTCTAACGATCTTGGCTAGTTCAAGCAATGCTGGGTCCGTTAGTTTGTACTTTTTGATAATGTGGTCGAAGCTGACTCGTTCTTGGCCGTTCTCTTTGTAGTGCGTCAATTCTACGTCTTTAGCGTCGTAGGGTATCGCGCCCGTTTCCTTGACGACTTGTGGGATTTTCTCTGGGGGGACGAACAGGAATTCCGGGTTCTTGTCCACGAACTTCTTGATCAGCCATGGACAGGCTATTCTGTCTACTTTGGCTTTTTCTCGGGTTACCCATTTCATACATTTTACACCTATAGATGTTCTACATAGATAGAACATCTACACATATAAGGCTACCTCACCGGTTTGGGCAATCGAGGTATCGATTGTTGTCGAGGCTCATGCCCCATGGAATGAAGATCGGTGCAGTGTCGCTCTGGTTGCTCCTCCTACTCTCCGAGAAACC
>Ga0209283_10001399_pt1 | contig 13107 bp, 8 predicted proteins | sample CZO8metaG_2_FD_188354 | JGI IMG/M metagenome (GOLD analysis project Ga0209283, IMG submission 188354) | Vadose zone soil microbial communities from the Eel River Critical Zone Observatory, Northern California, USA - CZOApr15con2H1.8 metaG... | ecosystem: Environmental > Terrestrial > Soil >...
GAACACCGATGCTGCTCACAAAACGGCGCGAGCCATTGTCGAGGTCTGTGAGCGGTATCCTGGGTGTGTGCTGCTCTTTGAACGCTTGCGCACGATCAAGCCAAAGGGGGGAAGCAAATCCAGGCGGCGCAATCGCAAACAAGCCAATCAACTCAAAGGCAAAATCAACCAACTCGCGAAAGAAAAAGCGTATGCAAAAGGGGTAGTGAGCGTCGAAGTCAATCCGCATGGCACATCGCAGTATTGTTCCCGTTGTGGAGCCAAAGGGATGAGGTTCAGCCTGCTGGCGGGGCAACGGGTCAAGGGCCGTGGGGGCAAGCTCTTTTGCTGCCCCGTTTGTCACTACGAGTGCCATGCCGACTTTAATGCGTCCTGCAATGTGCATCACAGCTTCTTCCGTGAATTTCACTGGCAGCCGCGAACACCAAAGAGCGGCTGAACGCCCTGTCCGGCTACAGGTCGGATGGGAGAAGGCTGAGGAGGGCAATCCCGATGATCCAGCCCAGGCCCGTTCGCAAATGAGCGAACACGTCAAAGTGGTGGGGCTACTGTTGGTCTGGCGGGGGCACGTTCCAACCCACATGCGCTCGCGGACAGCACCTCAAGTCATAACACGCCGGAATGTGGTGGGAACGCTGGTGTGCCGGACGGCTTGAGGGCGGCAGAAACAGCTTTTGTCCATCTCTGTCTACAGATTTGGGCAACAGTTGACACCACGAGAGAAAATCTGGCATTGTAATTGTAAGGGAGAAAAAAACTTTATGCATCGTCACATCCAACGAGTTGCGCATCGTGGTGGCTCCCACCTGGCCCCGGAAAACACGCTGGCCGCGTTACGTAATGCCCTCACGCTGCCCATCGATGCTATAGAGCTAGACGTTCACATGACCCGTGATGGACACGCAGTTGTCTTTCACGACTACACCGTCGAGAAACGTACAAATGGCTCGGGAAATATGCTCGATCTCGACTTTGCCTATGTGCGCAGCCTCAATGCCGCCGCCCACTTCGCGGGTGGTTGGCCGGAGCCGCAGCAGATACCGACGTTGCGCGAAGTGTTGGAACTTGCTAAAGGGCATGTCCAGGTGTATATCGAGATCAAAGCGAGCAAGCGGAATGGGGTTATGGGGCGCTATCCGAACATCGCCGAAACGGTCGTCGAAGAGGTGCGCGCTACAGGTATGCTGGACCAGGTGCTTGTGATCTCATTTGACTGGACGCTGCTTCCCCTGGTCAAATCCCTTGAGCCGGCACTGCAGACGGGTGCGCTTGTCTCTGACGATGTCTGGAATGCCCGCGCCGAGCGTGCGCTGCCAATGCTGATGGAACAGCTTACCATGCTGGGATGTAAGTGGATCAATGTACACCGTGATCTCTTGACGGGTGAGATGCTGGAGACAGCACATGCGCATGGTTTTAGGCTGGGTATCTGGACGGTAAATACAGAAAGGGCCATACGCCGCTTTGCCGCTGCCGGCGTGGACTCTCTAACCTCAGACCGGCCTGACCTGTTTTCAGTCTTGCAGATGTAAAATCTCATACGTTCATCAAGATTTCATCAAATTTCGCCGTTCGGGCTACCACTTTGCCTGAATACGTGTCTCTTTTTGTCTGTTATCCGTTCTATCTAGTGAGAAATCACGCGCTTATCTTGGATGTACAAGGGTCTCGATGCTATACGCTATGCTGAAAAGTACCATCTAGTACTGTTTTCAGGTGACAGTATGCTATAATTGGCGGCAATCGCTGGCTGCGGACGTAGGTAGAGCCGTATCCAGGGTTGCCGGTGGAGAATACGAAGCATGCCACAAACAACAGAAGAAATGACCTCAACAGTTGTAGAGCCAGAATCATCAATCCTGGCGTCCCCGTCACAGGATATTGCGATATCTGTTGTCGTACCTGTTATGAATGAAGAGCAGAATGTACGACCATTATACGAAAAACTTTCGGCACAGCTTAATGCGCTCGGGCAACATTACGAGATCATCTTTGTTGATGATGGCAGCACCGACAAGACCTTTTTAGCGCTGAAAGCGCTGCATGCTGACTATGCTGGTATTGTGCGCGTGATTCGCTTCCGCCGCAACTTCGGCAAGACGCCCGCGCTGGTAGCGGGTTTTAGCCGCTGCCGCGGTGAAGTCATTTTTACAATGGATGGCGACTTGCAGGACGATCCTGAAGAGATCCCGCGTTTCCTGGAGAAGCTGGATGAAGGGTATGATCTGGTTACTGGCTGGAAATTTCCACGCCACGACCCTATTACAAAAACATTCCCTTCACGTGTTTTTAATGGCATGGTGAGCACAATGACGGGCGTGCACCTGCATGACATTAATAATGGATTTAAGGCATACCGGCGTGAATTGATCGAGGATAACCAGTTGAAGCTCTATGGTGAGTTCCATCGTTTTGTGCCCGTCATGGCGCACTGGCGAGGGTACAGCATCACAGAGATTAAGGTGCGCCATCACCCACGTAAATATGGCGTATCGAAGTTTGGTGCAAGGCGCTTCGGACGGGGACTGATAGATCTGATAAATGTGCTTTTTCTGACGACCTTTTTACGGACACCACTTCGATTCTTCGGTCCGCTGGGCTTTTGGACATTCTTTGTTGGCGCATTGATAGACATTTTTGTGGTCATTCGCAGTTTTGTTTCGCATGAGCCGATCCACAACCAGCCACTTCTCTTCGTGGGTATCCTCTTGATGATCATTGGCGTGAATTTCTTTATGACGGGCCTGCAAAGCGAGATGATTCGCCACTATGCTTTCAGGTCCGATGAGGAGTACAGTATCAGGCAGGAACTTGACTGATGCGCAGGTCCACTTTTAAGAAAATTGGCAAGCGGGTATTGCAGATTGGCTTGCCAGTGGTGATTCTGGCATTATTTCTGAACCAGGTGAAAAACAACTGGAGCCAGCTGACTGCGTATACTTTTCAATGGAATCTCTGGCTGCTTGGCCTGGCCTTTTTCGGCTTTATGTTGCAGGAAGTGTCCTATGGCTTGATCTGGCAGAACATCCTGGCGCGCCTTGGGGCGCGGCTGGGTTTGAGAATATGCCTGCGTATCTACCTGGCTTCTGAATTCGTGCGTTATATACCCGGCAATGTGTGGCATATCTTGACGCGTATTCTGTGGGTGGGAAAGTATGGCGTTTCGCGCCCCGTTGCTTTTGCCAGCATGACGATTGAGCTGATCACAAAACTTGCGGCGGGTATGCTCGTGTTCTCCGCCAGCCTTTTGTTCTGGCGAGACTTCGGCGCGATTGGTTCGCTGCCCAACGGACCGCTGGTGGACATTCTTGGTAGCGCAAGCATATTTGCGCTGCTCGTCATCTTGCACCCTCGTGTGCTTAATGGGCTGCTCAACCTGGTGTTGCGCCTGTTGAAACGCAATCCTGTACAGCTTGCAGTGCGCTACAGTGATATTTTGCTTGTCACCTTAGCCTGGTGCGCAAGCTGGCTGGTGGCGGGCTGTGCTTTTTATGTACTGCTGCTGGCGCTCTGGCCGGGCGCTCCTCTTGTAGCGTTGCCGATTTGCATTGGTATTTATGCCCTGGCCTGGGATATAGGTTTTGTCAGTTTTATCACTCCTAGTGGACTGGGGTTTCGCGAAGCAGCAATTGTGGGTCTCTTTGCGCTGGCATTGCCCCTGCCTGTCGGCCTGGCGACGGTTATAGCGCTGCTCTCCCGTTTTGTTTCGACGATAGCCGAGGTTATTTGTGTAAGTATCGCCTATCTGAGCGGCGGAAAACAGGTACGCAGCATCCAGCAAGGGTCGCAAACGCACATGCCGGGTGAGCCAGACCTGGAAGCACCAGGTTCTGGTGCAGTTCCGGTGAAACTACCTGTGAGTGTGCCCGTTGAAGGAGGGACTGTGGGTGAGTAAAATGACCTGGCGGAAACGTGTGGCTGTATGGCTCAATCGTCTCTATCTCTATCCAGACCCCGAACCATTGCCCCGCACAAAATGGTTTTGGATTGCAATGGGTCTTGTTACCCTGATGGCCCTGCTCTTCTCAGCCTATTTTATTGTTGTTTTAACAGGCCGGCAAGATGCTTTTCAAACTGCTGCCGAGGACATGGGCATCATGGACCAGGTGGTCTGGAGCCTTCTGCACGGGCAACTTTTCCACCAGACTATTTGCAATATTGTGAGCGATACCAATTGTTACGGCTTCGCCGGTTTTTCACGTTTTGCTATTCACTTTGAGCCAATTCTCTTTCCAATCTCGCTTTCTTACCTGATCTGGGCTGGCCCAAAAACGCTCCTGGTGATTCAAACGCTGGTTGTGGCCAGCGGGGCTTATCCTGCGTTCTGGCTGGCACGCCTGCGTCTACGAAACGACCTGGCTGCTGTGGTGATCGCTCTGCTTTATTTACTCTACCCGGCGCAACAGCAGGCGAGCATCTTTGAATTTCATGCTGTTACCCTGACAGCTGCCCTTTTGCTTTTTACGCTGTATTTCATGTATACCAGGCGTACCGTCTGGCTCTTCGTCTTTGCCATTCTTTCGATGGCCTGTAAAGAAGAGTTGCCGGTGGTTATTGCCTGTTTTGGCCTTTGGTCGATGCTCTTTCAACACCGGTGGCGTTCTGGCCTGGGATTGGTGGCGCTTGCAACCGTCTGGGTGGTAGTGGAGTTGCTGATGTTTCGCCTGTTCAGCCCCACAGGGCGCCCATTGTTGGCTTCGCGTTATGCCTACCTGGGCAGCGGTCCTCTTCAAATCGTACTCCATATAGTAAGGCATCCACTCAGCATGCTCCATCAGCATGTTTTAGAACATAACCACCTTCAATATTTGCGTACATTACTGGGTCCGGCGGGGTATCTGCCACTGCTTGCCCCCTGGGTACTTGTGCTTGCCGTACCCTCGATGGCACTAAACCTGTTTAGTGCCGATCTTAATCAGTATCTCGGCATCTTTCAGTACAGCGCGGAGATCGTGCCTGTGCTGATCTTTGCAACCATCGAGGCTATCGTGGTTATCATCTGGTTAGTGCAGTGGTTCGTCAGGCGCATACGTGAGCAGAATGAGCAGGCACAGGTGCAGGTAGGGGAAAAACCTGTTGCTGCCTCCTGGCGCCTGGAACGCTGGATACGTCCAGCCTCGCTTGTCGTGCTGCTCGGCTTTGTACTTTTTAATGTAGTGAGCGTGGATTTCACTTACGGCGCGCTGCCATTCTCGCGGGGGTTTGGGTGGCCGCATGTGACCGCTCATGATGCGCTGGCTCAGCGTCTTATTGAGATGATCCCTGCCTCGGCATCGGTATCCGCTCAATCCACCCTTGTCCCGCACATCAGTGAACGCACCAATATCTACCAGTTTCCTTATGATGATGACAACGCCAATTATATCTTTCTAGATATTACCAGCACCACGTATCCGTACCAGTATAATCAGTACACAACTGAAGTGAAGCGGGTATTGCTGAATGGGAGATACGGAGTTGTTGCGGCACAGGATGGGTATCTTCTTCTTAAAAGAGGACTTCCTTCACCCGGCATATCGCCATATTCACCCACCCAAATTGGTGACGAGGTTATACCGGATCTCCCGGATAGCTTCTGCTCATTTGCGCGCGTATCACCACAGGCAGTAACACATGCGCTACAGGTTGATTTCATGCCCAGTAATAGTTCTGCTGCTGATATAAGCCTGGTTGGTTATAGTGTTGCGCCTCCTACCGCGTTTAGCATAGTTACCCCTTTTATGCAGGTGACTGCTTTTTGGAAGGTAAACACACCTAACCCCCCACCGCTGGAGATATTGGTGCTGCTCATCGATAAAAACGGGAAGGAGCAATTCTCGAGTATCGATTTCCCCGCTTTAGCCTGGTGTCCGACCAGCACATGGAAACCGGGAAGTGTGCTGCGTACTACCAGCGACACTCTCTGGATAGGTAATGTACCAGGTGGGCTAGCCCATGTGGCAATCGCACTCTTGCCTGCAGTGTCTCCTTTCGGTACAATAAGGGCTGTAACTGACAGGCTTCCTTTACATATCGTGAACGCGCCGGAGACAGTGATCCCGGTCAACGGAACTAATGCAGTGCAATTGGATGCGTTTACAATTGTTCACTGAAATTTCTTAGAAGTTTACATGATTCGAAACGAAAGAGGTGTGGGTGTGGGCATGCTAGTAAATCAACTTCCGCCTACTGAACTTGCGCGTCTGAAAGCAGAATTAGCAGAGACACTGATTGCTAATTTCTGCTACCCGCGGTTTTTTGATTACCGCACTAACTCCTTACGCACGCGCCCCGTGGATCGAGCAAAACGCCAGGAAGTCTGGCAGTTTCTGAGTTCGGTCGATTTCAACGCCTGGGGCCGCGTAGATGTCATGTCGCCTGACCTGCAACACCAGATCGAACGTTTATTTATTCACTTTGTCCAGCGGAATCGTACTTTCTTTGGTGAGCAAGGCCGTAAGCGCATGACCGATGTTCGCATGCTGATCGACTCTGCTTCCTTGTCGGTGATAGAAGGACTGAGAGGACACCTGACGGGCCGCCAGGCCGCGGGTGGGTCTTTTGGTAGCCCCCGGCCAGTGACTTCCTGGTCTGCAACGAATAGAATTGGGCAGTCAGAACCGGATTGGGACCAGGTGAATGCTACTGCGATGCAATTGCAGCAGCAACTTCAAGAGGTGCGAGGGGAAATTAAAGCCAACGATGCCCGGCTGCACGGGGTGCCTGCGAGACGCTCGATACGCAGTCGCTCAACCGTGAACGGAAATAGCACTGTTGAACCCGAGGTAATGCCCTATCAGCGTACAGCTGCGAACAAGCCGGCCCCTCAAGGAGAAGCCCCAACCGTACAGGGTTCAAAAACTACCAATCCTTTAACCTCACCTGCTGCGTCTGTACCTGCGCCAGTTGCCCCACCTGTCCATAAAATAGAGCGCGTGGTTGTATCTGAAGATGTGGTGACTCCCTATGTGCCAGCACCCTCTAAATCTGCGGGGCCAGCGGCTCCTCCGGTGCGTGCGCCCGAGCGGATACAACATCCGGCCGCTCCTCCGTTAAAAGTGCAAGTGAGAGATCTGCCCCAGGCTGCAAAGGCTCCGATGATGGAAGTGTCTCCTAGAACAGCCGGGAGCTCGACTGTGCTTGTTGGCGATGAAGATATGATGATTTTCGAGCAATTGCAGCATCAGCTTGTTACATGGCTGCGTGTAGAGGCGGTAAGTGCCGGTTTAGATATTTCCGGTCAGAGTGCTACGCAGTTGCTTGAAATGCTGCGCCAGCAAGATGGCTTTGATGAGACACGGCTACAAGTTGTCTCGACCTTGCTCAATCTCTCCGATCAAATCATTGCCACTGGACATGCCGGTCTGCTTGAATACAAGCAGGCCATGATGTTTTATTTAATGCACACACGCCGCACCAGGTAGCTTCGGATAAAAAACACGTTAAAAAATTCGGCCGGTACCGAATTTGAGATACTTTCTACTTCCATATTCGTCCATAACTATGGTATAAACGTATATGGAGATGGTCATATCAATGTGCATATAGCACTAACGAGCAATTTTATCGGATATGTCCCAGCCTTAAACATGATCCCCGTAGCTTGAGAGGGCGAAACAACCATAAGGGGGGTATTTGAGCACAATGGCTAAAAATAAGGCAGAGAGTTTGGATGAAGTGCTAGCGCTGGCTCGTGTGAGGCGACAAAATGGCATGCTGACGATAGAACACACGCAAGGGGGAAGAGTGGAGGAAGGTGAATTATATCTTCAAGCTGGTCAACCTATCTACGCTCGTGTAGGGCAATTGGTTGGCCAGGATGCCCTAAATTGGCTGCTGCAGTGGCGTAATGTCTATTTTACCATTACTACTGAAGATCCAAAGCAGCCTGCTGGCACTCCGGTTTCCGGGAATAGCAATGCCGCCGCTTTCTCCTCACCTAAGCCGCAATCTCCCTCACTTAATGGTAACACTTCCACAGGATTGCCCGATGTGCAAGCTCAAGGCGATGGAAATGCTTCTCGTAAGAATGCGTATACTCCAGGAATTGAGTGGCTGATCCCACAGAAGCGTGGGGTTGAGCGGGAGGTGCTATCGCTACCACTCACCCGTCGTCAACGCTTTATTTATTTCCTGGTTGATGGTCGCCGTACCATTGCTGACCTTTCTCGTTGCACGGGTAAAGATATTCAAGAGGTTGAGCTGACCCTCAGCGAACTGCAAGAGCAGGGGCTGGTTGCTATCTTGGGATAATCGCCATAATGCGGATAAAGCCGCTATGGTGATCGGTTGTTATTATGCCGCTGCGGTGATCGTCGGTAACAGCTCGCGGAGTTGCTCCATCCAATTTGATCCTAGCAGGCGGCGCGGAATACGGATTACCCCTTGTTGCACGCGGGCTTCGTTACGGAAACGGCGATACAGGACGATACGATTGGGAACGATGGTGCGCCTTACCGTCAGCACAAACTCATTATCTTTCGCAGAAATGGCCTCGTATCCCAGCATTGCTGCCTCTACCTTCAAGCGCACCATCGCCAGTAAGTTCTCGACCGGCAGCGGAGGCGGGCCGAAACGGTCATTCAGTTCTGCCCCCATGGCCTCGATCTGTTCGGGCTGACTCAGGTTTGCCATGCGCTGATAGAATTTCACTTTCAGCGTACGGTCTCCGATGTACTCATCAGGAATATATGCATCGAGTGGAAGATCGATGAGCACGTTTGGCGTTCTGGCCTCGACGCGCTTGCCTTGCATCTCCTCGACCGCTTCGGCGAGCAGCTTCGTGTACAGGTCAAAGCCGACCGAGTTCATAAAGCCGGATTGTTCTGCACCCAGCAGGTTGCCGGCGCCACGAATCTCTAGATCTTTCATGGCGATGCGGAAGCCCGCGCCTAGTTCGGTTGCTTCAAAGATGGCGCGTAAGCGCTTCTCCTGAACAGGAGTCAGTTTTGTATCCTTGTTGTAGAGGAAGTAGGAATAAGCCTGATGTGTAGCGCGGCCAACGCGCCCTCGCAGTTGGTAAAGTTGTGCCAGGCCAAAAAGAGCCGCGTTATTCACAATGATGGTGTTGGCATTGGGAATATCCAGGCCATTTTCAATGATGGTCGTTGAAACCAGCACGTCATATCCTCCATTGGAGAATTCCATCATCACCCGTTCCAGTTGATCTTCGGGCATCTGGCCATGACCAACCACGATGCGCGCCTCTGGTATGAGACGCTGGAGCCTCTGTGCGATCACCTGGATACCATGCACGCGGTTGTGCACGAAAAACACCTGCCCGCCCCGGTCGATCTCGCGCAGGATCGCCTCCCGGATCAGGCTCTCGTCAAACTCGCGTATAGCCGTGCGTATCGGCAGCCGCTCCTGGGGTGGAGTCTCAATGACGCTCATGTCCCGCACATTCACCAACGACATGTGCAGCGTGCGCGGGATGGGAGTCGCGGTCATAGTGAGCACGTCAACCTCGTTGCGCAACTGCTTGAGCAGCTCCTTATGCGCAACGCCAAAGCGCTGCTCTTCATCGATGACCAGCAAGCCCAGGTTAAGGAAAACCACGTCTTTCTGTAGCAGGCGATGCGTGCCAATGACAATATCCACCTTGCCCAGCGCCAGGTCTTCCAGGAGTTGCTTCTGCTCTTTTTCCGAACGGAAGCGGCTGAGCAACTCAACGCGCACAGGAAAGGCTTTCAGCCGGTCCTTGAATGTATTAAAGTGTTGTAGAGCCAGTACTGTTGTTGGGACCAGAATAGCTACCTGGCGCTGATCGAGAACTGCCTTGAAAGCGGCACGCAGCGCAACCTCGGTTTTACCATAGCCAACGTCACCACACACCAGCCTATCCATAGGTCGTGGACGCTCCATGTCAGCTTTGACCTCTTCAATAGCTTGAGCCTGGTCGGGAGTCTCTTCGTATGCAAAAGCGTCTTCCAACTCCTTCAACCAGGGCTGATCGGAATCGGGTGGGAATGCGTGACCCTGCATTGCCTCTCGCGCGCTGTACAGGCGCAGGAGGTCTCTTGCAATATCCTGTACACTCTCTTTGACCTTGGTCTTGGCGCGGGCCCATTCTGTCGTTCCTAGCTTGCTGAGGGCCGGAACCGCGTCTCCCATACCGATGTAGCGTGTGACGCGGTCTAACTGGTCGGTTGGAATATACAACCTATCGGTACCTGCATAGCGAATGAGCAGGTATTCGCGCTCGACCCCGGTGCTGTTGAGCTTGACAAGTCCTTCGAAGCGCCCGATGCCATATTCCTGGTGCACTACGTAGTCACCGGGATTAAGCTCTGCCAGAAATGAAGCCGGTGTAATAGGCTTACGTCTCGGCGCGTTTTGTCGTTTCGACCAGCCAAAGATTTCGGTATCGGTAAAGACCTGTAGGGCTAACCCACGTGATTGCCAGCCCTCCGTCAGTTGGCCCTGGATGAGTGTAACAGAACTGCTCTCAGGCGCTTCGTTAATATTCGTGCCGGGGCTTACATGGATGGTAGCTTCGTCCAGGATGGATTCATCGCTCAATACCTCGGCCAATCTTCGCGCCTGCGCCGTCACAATCACAACTCGTTCAAGGCTGTCCAGGGCTTTGCGACAATCCTGGACAAAGGCCCGCAGCCGACCTCCGTAAGAATTGGGGCCGCTAAATGATGGCATCAAGTGTTCAGTGCCACCGTGCTGGCGTGCGTCAAAATCGCCCTCGCTGGCCGAGAGGATATCGGCGAAGCGTAGTTGACGGCGCTGCTGCAAGCGAGGCTCCAGGTCATTCCAGGTGATATTCGCTTTGCGCAAGCGTGTGGGATTCTCGCGGTCTCGCTCGAAGCGTTCTTTCATTTCCTGGGCCTGGGCATCGAGTTCGGAGATGCGATTCTGAATGCTCTCAGGATTATCGAGAATAACAAGGCCGCTGGCGGGGAGATAGTCCAATACACTGGCTTGCGCGTGCAAGTAAGGCAGATAGAAGGTGATATCGTCAAACGAGCGCCCGTGGCGCAGTTCTTCAAGATCGCGCTTCCAGCGTTCCTCTGCGTCGTGGTGCAGCATACTGCTATTGAGCTGTTCTAGTTCGTTCACTGCCGCTGGTCCACGCAGGGGCAAGGCCTCGCGAGCCGGTGCGATTATGCAGGAGGCAATCGGGTTGAGCGAACGCTGAGTTGCCTGGTCAAAGGTGCGCAACGATTCAATTTCATCGCCGAAAAACTCGACGCGCACAGGGCGCAGCAGCGTTGGTGGGAAGAGATCGATGATACCACCGCGATGGCTAAACTGTCCTGGCTCTTCCACTTCCGTTACAGGCTCATAGCCTAGATTATAGAGGTGCTCGAGCATCAGCGTCAGATCGACTTCCTGCCCAGGTTTCAGGCTATAGAGTGAAGCCGAGAGTTCTTGTGACGGTATGACGGGTTGGGTGAGCGCTCGCGCCGAACAGACAACAACGGCATTGCGTTCGCGCTCGGTTAAAGAAATCAGCGCGTTCATACGCTGTTGGGTTGTCTCTGCATCGCTAATCAGCCGCTCATAGGGCAGCGCATCGCGGTCAGGCATGTACAGCACGTCGCTGGGCTGCTGAACCAGCGCCTTGAGGGTATCCGCTACCAGATTGGCCTGTGTTTCGTCAGCAACAACGACAAGTAGGGGCTGTTTAAGCACCGATGCGAGCGCGGCGATAACATAAGGGCGTGCGGATTCGGTAATTCCGGTGAGGGCTGGCAAACCCTCTGCGTCTTGAAGTCGTTGTACCAGGCGGCGAAATTCTAACCGCTGTGTCAAAAGTGTAAGTAATCCCTTTAGTGTCACACAACCCTCCCAATGGGCATGACAAAGCGCACCTTAAGGGACATCTACCGTCCATGGAGGTGGCGCTGACGTATACCCCGACCACTTGTAAAACTTGTGGGGGGCGCAATCGATTGCGCCCCGCGCTGATCTCGAACTGTCCTCTGTTATGATACAGTACTGATGATTTAACTGCAATAGTTATAACACTTTGGTACAACCCACTATTCCATCAATAGGAACGCAATGGCCACAATACCTCATACCAGCCCGATAAGCTGATATGGGCCTACTTTCGGCGATCGAATGTGTCCAATGCGCCACCTACCACAATAGTGTGACCATTTGGTAGTGTTGCATCCATTGCTGCCTTCACAATTGCCTGGCCCATTTCAGTAACCGTAGGCAGCTTGCCGCCTCGTTGTCGCCTCTCTTCAGTAAGACCTGGCGCGACCCGCTCCATCAACCTGGCCATGATCGTCCCCTCGATCAAATCACCGGTAACGACGAGTAAGCGAATACCCCGGTCAGCCAAATCCTTCTGCCGTGCTCGGAGTGCCTGTTCGCCTGCGTGCTTCGTTTCGGCGACAGGAGCATAGGCAGGTATGTAATCCACCTGGCCGTGCAGATGCGCCCAGTGGCTTGTGACGAAAACAACGACGCCTCCTTCGAGCATAAGGGGTAACGCGCTATCGAGAAGAGCCAGTTGTGCATCGCGATTGATGTGCATAGGATAGGACGGATCAGTAGCGACAAGGTCACGTTCTAGACCACCAGCAGCATTGAGTACCAGGAGGTCCAGGCGACCACTCCAATCACTGAGCGTCGCGAAGAGTCGCTCGATGTCCGCCGGCTGTGTTATGTCGCAGCACGCAGCAAGCGCACGTGCGCCCTGCTGCGTCATTTCATTAACGACCTGACTCGCTCGAGCCGCTTTATTATGGTAAGTGATTGCTACATCATAGCCGTGAACTGACAAGTCAAGCGCTGTAGCGGCTCCGATACCACGTGATCCTCCAGTAACCAGAGCTACCGGGCGTCGAATGGATTCCATCCTTCCACTCCTTTGTTTCTCATCCTGCTCAACGCCGGTTCATTCTTCAAACCGCTTGAAAATCAGACAGGCATTGTGACCACCAAAACCCATCGAATTTGACATGGCAACACGCACTCCCGCCTGTCGCGCCTCATTGGGCACGTAGTCCAGATCACATTCAGGATCAGAATGATGCAAGTTGATCGTTGGTGGTATTACCCCCGTCAAAATGCTCAAAACGCAGATTGCAGCCTCGATAGCTCCAGATGCTCCCATTGTGTGTCCAGTCATTGATTTAGTAGAACTGATAGGCACCCGAT
>Ga0209283_10001401_pt1 | contig 13104 bp, 14 predicted proteins | sample CZO8metaG_2_FD_188354 | JGI IMG/M metagenome (GOLD analysis project Ga0209283, IMG submission 188354) | Vadose zone soil microbial communities from the Eel River Critical Zone Observatory, Northern California, USA - CZOApr15con2H1.8 metaG... | ecosystem: Environmental > Terrestrial > Soil >...
TCTTGCCGAGCAGCGGAAGATGATCATTATGGTTACGAACTTGCAGTCAAGAAGCAAGGCAATGGATGATGTTCTAGCTAGAACAGCTCACGTCTCTGCTATACTACAGGACAACGGAGCGCATACACAGCTGACTGTTACTAGGCATCCATTCCTCCCTACAGGTAAGACGGAGATCGCTACCCTGGACAATCAGACACTGACAAGATATCTCTAGAACGCTCTATTCCAGAGGAGGACACTTTCGACGGCCAGTCCGAACTCTCCTCTCATGTGACGCGAGGGTCTGTCGCTAAGACCCCCTATTTTCCAGAAATGATTTCCTGTCTGGCAGTGATAACGGCGAGACAGGCGATCCCGGGCACAATCCTGGCTGGGATGACAATGGAAAGAAGACGACAATACCGAACGAATTTCGGGAGAGTCTAGTGAGGCTTGCCAGAATCGAGATCAGGGCTGAAAACGGGGGATTTCGCGGACCAGAGTCTTCCCTCAACCACTCTTGCGTCACGAGATGCTCTGTGCAATACCCCCCCTCCTTTTTCTAGAGAGGATTTTCTGTCTGGCGTGGATAATCGGCGAGTCCTGCGATTCAGGGCAGGGTCCTGGCTTTGATCACAGAGCGAAATAACGGGAGATCTTGGCCAGTTCCCGAACGATTCTAGGGCGAGATACGGACGTGGTCCCAGATTCCGAATCAGGGCTGATTCCGGGCGATTTCCTAGGAAAGCGGTGTTATGAAACGCTCTTGAAGGGGTGCAGGCCGTTTCATCTCGGTTCTTTTGAACATGGATCGAAGGTACTTCGTGTCATACCCGAGGGGTAAGAGGAGATTGGCTGTTGACGAACAGAGAAGGTCCACGTACCGCTCCGTATCATATACTGTTCCTTCATCAACAATCTCAGGGGGTAAAGCCGTGCTTGTCCGGTCACTGGTTAGGATGTAGCTGACCTGCTGCCCCGCATGCACGGAACCTCCCTGTGCAACAAGGTGTCTCGCGGCTATTGCCTGGGGAACCTGGTGGGTGTACTCGTCCGGATTCTTGCTCAAGTTCCTGACTATCACCAGATCCTCCAGTGGAACAGTGCCGTCTCGCAGCGAGCCCACGAACTTTTCTAGCACTCTGAGAGCCTGGGGAATGAGAAGTCTGAACTCGTTTGAATCACGAGCTTTGATGAAGATCTCGAGCATCTCGGTCTGGCACTGTCGAACGATATCGGGAGTATCATGTCTTCGGAGGTCTATTCCGCGAACCTTGAGTGTTCCATCTTCGAAAATACCATAGTAACGGTTTAGAACTCCGACCTTCGAGTCTGGCTTTGAACTGAGAAAAACAATCCACTTGTATATTCCTTCAAAAGAGATCGGCAGCCTAAGCTTGTCACGGATGACCCTGCAGAGGTCCTCGTACAGGCTTCTTGTCGCTTCCTGTTTTCGCAGCCAGAACGAATCAACTATTCCATGTGCAAGCGTGAAACCACGAGCCTCAGCTAGAGCTGCGGCCTCTCTCAGAACTTTTCTGCTGAAGGCACAGGTCGCAATGTGAGCATCTATCTTTCCAAAACGAGCATTCTTGAAACCAAGATACCCGAATGAGCAGACCAGGATCCACTTGAGCGCAGACTGGCGTTGGTAATAACGTGTCTTCAACTCCTCGTCCACCGCAGCTTTCTTTGCAGCCTTGTATCGGGCTCGTTTGTCGAGGAGGATTTTCAGGGAGAGAGGAACGATGCCTGCCGATCGTTCGCAGATGTTGAACTCGAGTTCTGGAACACGATTGGCAGAGTCGGGACAACAGGTACAGTTGACTGTTTCACCGCTGAGATTCATCTTGGTCATGAGTGTTGGATAGAGGCTGGCAAAGTCCAGCTCTCCAACATGATCATGAATTCCGATCTCAGGCTGGTAGATGAATCCCCCGCGATCGGCGGTTACCAGTTCTCCGCTGTTCTTCAGTTCTTCAGGCTGATTCTTGTTCCATGGAATGAGGACGTCTCGTTTTACCGCGTGGTATAGCTGGAGGCTTGTCATGTTGGTGCCGATGGTCGCACGGCTGGCCCTCTGGATAGGCATGATACATGTCCTTGAGACCTCGAACAGGCCTTCAAGTCCGCAGTCGGCGCTCACGTAGGCGTTTCTCTGGTCGACGTGCAAACGGCCCAAAAGACGAGCAGCGGTCTCACGATACAGTATCTTGCCGTAGGAGAAGTAGCTGTGGCCTTGAACCTCATAGACTCTGAGAGGCGAGCTGTCTCTGCCAAGGATCAGCTGATCTAGAATTCCATATTCTTGAGCTCTCCGAGCAAGATACGGGAAGATGAAGGAATCGCCACCATGGGTTACGATCACGTCAGGGTCCTCGGTCCTGAAGACTTCTACTAACCCTACGATCTTGTCTACTTCATCACCAGAGTCGAGAACGAGTGTCTCCTTTTTGTCGCGGGTAAAGTGGACTGATTCTAGCTTATCCTCGAAGCTCGGAACTTTCCTGATCTTCTCAGTTTTTATCTGAAGATCGATCCCTCTGAGAGGTGGTAGTTGATAATCAATGGATTCTCGTGAGTCTTTGAGAGTCCAGCTAACTCCTCGACCGGTTTCTTCGGCCTCAACAAACGCGAGAGGGAAGAGCCCTTTGTGATACAGATACATCTGCGGAGAGGCAATGTCGATGTCGTAGAAGCGGAACTTGGAATATCGGCCGAACTGTTCGAGTTTCCTTGCTAGTCCTACTGCTTCCCGGTCTCCGTCGACTTCTACCTCCAATACTCTCGATCTTTCTCGGTCGCCAGCTTTTTCGTACATCTCGACGAAAATAGCGTTTTCAAGACCGGGGCGACACGCGAGATCCAAGAGATCCCGATAACTTCCGCCAACATGGATCTTCGGCTTCCAGGGGTCAGTAAGTCTTACACAGCTGCCATCGGTTTTCTTTAGCCATATGACCATCTGACCGGCTTTGTGGTAGAGATCGAGAATCCAGCCTGCGTGCTTCAAGCCCTGCAGCCAGAGCCAAGCTTAGTCGGAGGCCTGGTCTAATCCAGGAGAGAGAAGTGAACGGAGGAATGAAACTATTCGTCAAGCAACACGAGTGTGTCTTGGCAAAAGCCCAATAACCCTGTCCAAGGACGTGAGCCTCATCGGAGGAGTAGTCTGAGCGTGATGCCTGGAAACCCGAAAAGCTCCTGGCACAACACTGCCATGATTCTACTGATTCTAGCGGCTCTTGCCATGTTCGGAACCATCGCCTACATCATCACTCTTCAAGATGTCACCAACTCCGCGATCTCATACATCACCGGTCTCCTCATCAGCGTCACAGGTATTCTACTCGGGCTGTCAGGACTCACGCCGGCATCAAGGTCTCTAGAGAGAATGAAGCTGCAAGTCACGCTTACGATAACCACTCTTGTGTGGCTTGTCGCTGTCGTCATGATCGCCCAGACTGCTGGGCCGTTCGCATTCGCCACCTCATCGGCTACTCTTCGATATCTCTTCCTCGTAGGAATTGCACTCTTCACCATTCTCGTTGTAATGTACTCCACATCTACAATAGAGGCGACAAGGCAGCGGCTCATGGCTGAGCAAGCGGCCAAGTCAAGCCAGCCCGGAAGAACGACTGGCTAAGCAAGAAAGAAAAAGACTGGTCAGGGGATTATTGTGAGGCCAGTGGGAATTATCGCCAGAAAGCCCACCACGGCTTCATCTCGGCAGCGACTAGCCCCAAGACTCCGGCGACGATTACGAGTAGCACAGAGGTCCCTGCGCCTCCTGTCAACACGAACAAGATTATTCCGGCAACCAGTGTTATGATGCCGCCGAGTTTCCGGATGCCAGTATAGATGAGCCAGCCTCCTAGCATAGCGCCGAGACCGAATAGGAAGACGAGACCGTTGATGGCAAGTGAGCCGATGCTCAGACGTTCAAGTCCGCCGAGCGCCGATACGACGACTAGTACACCGCCAATCAGAGCGAGGACGAACGCTAGGAGAGATAGTAGCCTGTGCATTTTCAAGGGCATCCTCAACCTCATGATTTCGAGAACCACGCAGATCCGGATAATAACTCAACAGATTTGAACAGAGAAACAGCGATTATTCTTCATCAGAGATAATGACAAGCGATTAGGCGCTTGAGACGTCTATCCTCTATTGATCTTCTGGGTCCAGCTAACGAGTGTCTGAAGAATAGTCTTCAACGTCTCTCTGGCTTGCGGGTCTTTCAATTTGAGATCGCTATCAAACGAGTCTTGGGCTCGGGCGAGGAGGAGCTGTGGCTGGTTGATAGGATACATGTTAAGATCCACCAGTATCTGGCGAAGGTGCAGTTGTGCCCGGGCGCCTCCACGGGGACCCGAAGAGGCACTCACGATAGCTGCCGCTTTCCCGTTCCATGAGTTGTCTCCACCGGGCCGGTTACCCCATTCGATCGCGTTCTTCAACACAGCAGTGATCGTATAGTTGTGCTCAGGTGTTGCAAACAGTATTGCGTCGGATTGTCTGATCTTCTGTTTGAACAATTGTACTTCTGCAGGCGGGTTTCGCTCATGATCTTGTGTGAAAAGAGGAAATCGAGAAACGTCAAAAATCTCCAGGGTGGTATTGTCTGGAAGCATTTCTTTGGCTGCTTCGAGTAGGCCCCAGTTGTAGGATCCCTTGCGATTGCTTCCAGAGATTCCGAGTATTTTCATCGTATGCGTTTCCGTATTGTGATGTTTCTCCGGGGCGAGCTTGGTTCTCTCTTTTAGTTTGCGATTTGCCGCCATAGCAGATGGCTATCGCCGAATTCGTGCCAGAGATACTTGTTCCGGATTGCTTCCGCGTATGCTCTCTTGACTCGGCCGAGGCCAGCGATTGCGCTGAGCATCGCTAGATGGCTCGTGACGGGATCGTGTAATCCGGTTAGAAGCCCGTCGATGACATTGACACTGGTTCCCGGGTGAATGTAGAGGCCGGTGGCGCCGGAGCAGGCGCGAACACCGTTCGGGGTCCAAGCGGTTTCGAGAGCACGGACGACTGTTGTGCCGACCGCGATGACGCGTCCGGCGCGGGCGTGTGTTGCGTTGACAGCGTTGGCGGTTGCCTCTGGAACCCGGAAAACCTCGGGATAGAGAGCCTGGTGCTCTACAGTGTCATCTTCGATCTCTAGGCTCGAGACGCCAGTGTGAAGGATTGCTCCAACAATTCCGATGCCACGTTCACGTAATGTATCTCGAACGTGTGGTGTGATAGGTCGTGCGGCGCTCGGCATCTCGGCACTCCCTGGAAAGTGGGAGAAAAGTGTCTGGTAGTCTGACATCGGGTAGGCCGGTGCGTAGCTGTAGTGAATTGGTTCACCATGCTTCGCCATGAGAACGCTGGCTGGAGTATCGAATCGCGCTAACCAAAGTCTTGGGATTCCAGGATACTGCTGGAGCAGAACGGCCTTTGCCTCGCCGATCTCAAGTCTCTCTTGCTCATTGAGCGGTAGTGGGCCGGGTCTTGAGGGGCTCCATCGCGGCTCCGCGAGCCAGAGATCATCAGCGAACCGTGTCGAGAGGTTCAGCCGGATCTCGCCTAGACGGCTATTGGCTCGAAGGCTTGCGGGTAGCGTTGCGCTCTCGTTTACAACCAGCAGGTCCCTCGGCTCGAGGAGCCATGGCAGCTCAGTGAACTTGTGATGGGTGTCATCCTCGGATGTCGACACCATTAGACGAACGTCGTCCCGGTCGCGTCCACGCATCTCCGGTGGCGCGGAGGCGAAGAGTTCTGTCGGACGATCGAACAAGAGTTCGGACCGGTTCAAGCTGGAACCTCCCAGAGGGTTCCCTGTGCCTGATAGCGCATCCCTGTGATTCGCCCGGGGTCTTGGCTGACAAGCCAGGCCCAGAATGGGAGTGTCACGTCAGGGAGCGGGCGGTCGGAAATGTCCTCGTCAGGAAACGCGTCTTGGTGCATTCGGGTCCGCATGTCACCCGGGTCCACGCTGACGATGGAAATATGGCGAGGTTTGAGTTCTGCTGCAAGTGTTTTCGAGGCGAGGTCGAGAGCGGCTTTGCTGGACCCGTAAATTCCCCAGTGTTCGTAGCCTCCTTGGCTGGCGTCGCTCGAAATGTTGACAACTAGTCCTCTTTTCTGTTCTAGCTGGGGGAGAGATTCTTGGATAAGCGCGAGTGGTGCGACGAGATTTGTTTCTAACGTCACCCGAAAACGCTGGAGAGAGGCCGAGGCGAGCTCGGGACGCGGAATCTCACCGAGATCGGACGCGTTATTCACTAGCAGACTGAGACCGCCGATCGCCCTCGTCTCTTGCAGCAAGCGAGTCCGATGCACGGGATCCGTTATGTCACCGGGAATTGCGACAACTTTTACACCCGTACTTTCAAGAGATTGGGCAACTTCGTGAAGCTCCGTGGGAGTTCGAGAAGTTATGACGACATCGTGTCCTTGTCCTGCGAGGAAGGTTGCTAGAATGCGGCCGAGGCCGCGTCCGGCCCCTGTTACGAGGGCGACGCCTTTCATTCAGGGGTCCTCCGTTTTGGTGTGACTAGAAAACGGCAGATATTCTCCCCTGCGACAACCCGATGTGTCGTCTCAACGTTCGCGTCCAGAACCTTTCGAAATAGCTCGTTCTCAACTGTGCATGCCTCCCAGTAGTTCTCAGCGACTGCAAGTATCGGACAGTTGTGCTCTAGTATCTCGAATTTTGCAGGTCCCGCTTGGCGGTCCTCGGCCATGTAGCCTTCGCGGTCGCGGAGTCCGGCTAGCTGGTGGACACGCTCAGCGAGGGTCTCACCTTTCACTTGATCGCGGTAGCCTGTGAGTGTTTCGGCCTGTCTGCGACGTAGCGCTTCTTCGACGCCCTTCCGTCCGAGCTTTTCCTCAATGTATGCGAGGGCAGCGCAGGTTACGCCTGCGTAGGCACGTGGGAAGAGTGAGGTTGCGGTTGGGGCGAGTCGCAGGGCCAGGCGGGGCCGGCCGGTTGTGCCTCGGACGGGTATGCGTTCGATCAGTCCTCTCTCCTCCAGCTCCTGGGCGTGTTTGTGAACCGCCATCTTCGTGATGTGCAAGCGTTCGGCGAGGGTTTGGAGATCCGACTGGCCATCTCGCTTGAGAATCAGCAGGATCTCGCGCTTGGTGGATCCGAAGACCGGAGAATCTGCGGGAGGATCGGGTAGTGGAATACTCATTACTTGTATTCGTTGTCTGGAAAGTATTTCAACTTACGGGTTTACAAAGTTTCGAAAAGCTCCAGACTCACCACTTTCGCGTCGCGCTAGGCTCTGTGCTATACCCCCCTACCTTTTCCAGAGAAGATTTCCCGTCTGGCAATGATAACGGGTGGATATCGCGATTCAGGGCAGGGTCCAGGCTTTGGTCACAGAACGAAATAACGTGATATCTAGGCCTTTGTCCTAACGATTCTAGGGCGAGATTTGGCGTGTGTCCCAGATTCGAGATCAGGGCGTATTCTGGGCTTGTTCCCAGCTCCGGATGGAAGGATTATGATAGAGGATCGCCTTGGGAACGTGTGGACATGTCGGAAAAGAAACGGGTGCCTCCGTGGGAACGCGCCCAGCTAAGCTTCACACTGGCAGAGCGCAGACGGATGCGGAAGGTCGAAGAGAGCGAGCGCCCAGGCAAAGCGCGATTGCTGGATCTTGAAGAGAATAGGAAACGGCTCGCCGAGATAAGGAAGCACTTCTGCCCGGACTGTCAAAGATACATCCGCAGCGACCAGCTGCCGAGAGACGAGAGGAAGATCGGTGAAGAACAGGGATTTTGCAAGTGCGCGAAAAACGCCTCAAAGCCGTGATTCTGAACGACTAGCGAGAGCAGGCCTGACCTGGTCGGGTTTCTACCACCTCAAGGGCTGTGCCGCAGCTCTGGCAGTAGTTCTTCCCCAGCGAAAGAGTGTTGCAAGCCGGGCATCGGAGCTTGATCCCGCATTGACTGCAGTACCTCCAACCCGCTTGTTGCGTGTGACCGCAGACGGGGCAAGTGTCCTGCGGCTGAGGCGGAACGAGAAGCAGTAAGCCCTGAGTCGGCGCCAGTTGCGCCGCCTGCCCAATAGGGCTTTGTCCGTTTCCCTGCGTCGGCTGGTGGGCATGCATTCTGTCTTAGAACTATGCCACCCTAGCTCAAATGGATTCTTGTGCCATTCTGTGCGTTAATCATCCGTAACTCTTGGACATTGAGAGCAGGGTGTAGAGAGTAACACGAGACTTACGATTGACGATAGAAGCATCATAGCGTAGCGTAGGTGCCAGGCTGTGAACTCGGAGGATTATGAATCGCCTGAGCAGCTACTGCTATCAGATCCTGTGCGCAGAAAGGCGCTGGAACTGTTTGAACACGAGCAAGAATCTACAGGCGAAGAATACGACTTTGGGGAAATGTTCGCCCGAATACTCTGGGAGAGAGACTGGACTGACAAGCTAGCTTCAATTATCGGTAAGATCCGAAACCGATTCCGTCTACGCAACACAGATACCGAACTTTCCGGGGAGCTCAAAGCACTCATTCCTGACATGAATGAGGTGGCGAGAGCCTATGATGAGATGACTAGCGGCTACAAAGAATTCATACGAACAGTGCTACAAGCGAAGAGTCGCTGGCAAGAAGACGAATAAGAAAATCATCTGGGTGAGGTTGTCGAAAATATCGAAATCCATCGTGACGAAGTAATGCACTGAGGGCGGTTTGTAGCCTCGAGACAAACCAGCCTTTATCCAAAAGAGATTCGAACGAACGGTTGATCGATAGGTGTCCGAGAACAAACCGGGTCTTCGCAAAGCTGTGACAATGCGTTATGCAGTCGCATTGTACATGAGCTCGGTCCTCGGCTCCGGGGTTCTAGTCCTGCCTGGCCTAGCAGCGCAGATTGCAGGCCCTGCCTCGCTACTCGCGTGGCTCTTGTTGTCGTTGGCTAGCTACCCGCTCGCGTACACTTTCGCAAGCTTGTCCGCTCGAAGGCCAGAGTCAGGTGGAGTCTACTCGTTCGCTCGAGAAAAGCTTTGGACTCCAGATGGCTGACGCAGTAGGCTGGCTCTTCATCGTCTGGTATGTCACAGGCGCTCCAGTTGTCACCGTCATCGCCGCTTCCTATCTTTCATACGCAATTCCATTGAGCAAGACAATGATCTACGTTGTTGCCGCTCTGATAATTCTGGGAACATTCCTGATCAATTATCGAGGGATCGTCATAAGCGGGAAGATTCAGCTCGCAATAATAGCTGCGATCGTCGGATTATTACTGACAGCTGTGATCGCGTTTGCTCCGCTTGTTCGAGTCGAGAATTTCACTCCCTTCTTTCCAAACGGGCTTCTGCCAATCGGTGTCGCTGCAGCATTGATCTTCTGGTCATACCTCGGTTATGAGAACGTGTCCAATGTTGCTGAGGAATTCAAGAACCCAGAACGAGACTTTCACAGAAGTATTATCCTCAGCGTCATCGTGATCAGCGCGCTTTACCTCGCGGTTGCCATCGCGACTGTTGGGACTCAGGCTTACAGGGCTGGAGGAAGTGTAGCCCCATTCGCTGCGATTCTGTCCAACGCCCTTGGCGTTTACGGTCGTGTCAGTACTGCTGTTCTAGCGATCTTCATAATATTCGGAACCGTCAACGCATACACAACCGGAATGTCCAGAGTCATCTACTCCCTGGCCAAAGAAGGAGGTCTTCCGAAAGCGGTAGCCCGAATCCATCCAAAGACAGGTGTTCCGCATCTCTCCCTCGCGTTGCTTTCTGGGCCCTCTTTGATCACGTTGGTAGCATCGTATTTCTTGAATATCGATCTGCAGACAGCGCTCTTGATTCCCAGCGGCGCAGCAATCCTCGTCTACGTGATTGGCTCTGCGTCTGGAATACGACTCCTCAAGGGAACCCGCCTAAGATTGTATCCGTGGATCTCTCTCGCTGTTTCCCTCGTCATGCTGCCGTTCGTAGGAGTGGTTCTAGTTGTCAGCATCTTGGTTGCCCTGTTCGGTTTCTTCTACCGAAGGATCCGCGGATTACGCCGATAAATACCAACACCAAGTTTCGTGGGACAGGATAATCGGCCCATGAGGTTCGGTGTTCAGATCGAGAATCATCTAGGGATCACTTACAACGGGGTCCGAAAGGTGGCCTTGGAGGCCGAGAAATCCGGGTTTGATGGTTTATTCATCTGCGACCATCTGATGGGTAGGAACGAGGAGACGTTCCGGCAGCCCTGCCTGGACCCATGGGTGACACTAGGGGCTTTGGCTCAAGCTACGAAGAAGATTGCTCTTGGAACCCTCGTGAGTGCTGTCGGGTTCCGGTATGCATCGCTGCTGGCTAGAATGGGTGCAACGCTCGACCATGTCAGTGGAGGAAGGTTGCAGCTGACTCTCGGCGCGGGCTGGCACAAGCCGGAGTACAAAGCGTACGGTATCCCGTTTCCACCTGTTGGGGAACGGATGCAGCAGTTGCGGGAATCAATCCAGATCGTACGATCAATGTGGACCCAAGACCAGGCGACATTTGACGGTAAGATCTTCAAGATCGATGGAGCTTGGTGTTATCCTAGACCGGTGTCGCCCAAGATCTGGGTCGGTGGCGGCGGGGAGAAGACGTTGTTGCGGATTGTCGCGGATCTTGCTGACGGATGGAATGCTGTAGGTTTGAGCGTTGACGAGTACGCGCGCAAGCTGGAGACTCTTCGCATGTTATGTGAGAATGCTGGTAGGAAGTTGAATACCATCGAGAGATCCTATTACGGCACTTGTCTTGTCGGGAGCAACGAGAACGAGTTTCGCGAGTCTTTCAACCGATATTATGGGCAGTATCGGAAGGCGGAGGAATCGATGGAGACATTTGTCGAACGAATGCGCTCTACCAGGCCCTTCGTCGGGACGGCAGCCGAGGTCGAGGAGAAGATGAAGGGTTTCCAGGAACTCGGGGTTTCGTATTTCATCCTCTACTTCCCTGACAAGGATGGGCTGAGCTTGCTAAAGCGGTTCGCGGATCTGGTTATGCCTCGATTCACGTCTGCATCGTAAAAGGATCCTGAACCTGTTAAGAGAATTGGAGTCGGACGAACAGAAGCCCTAGTAGGAACAAAGCCATCCCCAGAGTTACGAATCCATGGGAAAGACACTCTTCTCCCAGCGATAAGAAGCGTGGTGTCACAACAACTCGGGCGCGAAATGATCGGGGCTGATTCGGAACTTTCCTAGAAAAGGGGGAGTTCGGGTCTGACACGGACCATCATCCTAACTGGTGAGAGGTACTATCAGTGCTTGCACGCGCATCGTGGTGGTTAGCGAGCCGGTGCCGGTGAGGGTCATGGTGACTGTTGTTGGGCTGGTCCATCCTGAGGCGACTGTAGTGCTGCCGCTGAGATTATAGGCGAGGCCGACGATTGTTATCGCTGGTGCTGTGCCCGTGCCGTGGTAAGCAATGGTGATTGTGAAATGTGTGCTGTCCGTGATTGCGAATCCTGTTGCGGTGACGTTGGCGACTGTGCTGATGGCTCTGAAGCTTAACGAGGAGCCGCCATCGTGGTCCCAGCCAGGCGGTCCCTTCAAACCGGACCATTGCTGGCCGTTGGTGGTGGTCGTTTGTGGTGATGGGTTGGCTGCTGCGAATGCGTTGTTGAGCCCGTAGCCCACTGCTCCCGCGCCGAGTCCGACGAGCAGTATCACGAGTACTACTGAACGCGTTGAGATGCCTCTTCGCGTTGCTGGTTGAATGTCTTGTTGGGACATTTTTTCTTCGACAGACACGGTGCTCGGGGTGGAGATGGTGGTTCTCCTAGGAATTTGTTTAAGTTCTCAAAAACTGGGCGCCGGCTAAAATTGGACTGGGGCGACTGCCTAGAGTTGGAATAGATTCGGGCCCCTGCTCATGATATTCTCCCAACCCAAGGGCACGAGCGTGTCCAAAATGACCGTTCAGGAAATAGTGCCTGGGACCGAAGCAGGTAAGCTGCAGGTGGAACTTCGCGACGTCTTCAGCAAGATCTTGAGCCACGCAAGGAGGATAGACATGACTTTGGCTCTGGGAGATAGCGTGGAGGCTTTGGGACAAATTAGAGAACTGGAACTTTATCTTGAAAGGGGCCTCGTAGTTTTGAGCAGACCGTTGGACTATGAGTCCGAAATGTCTGGATAGTGGCGGTACTCGAGTACTCTCTTTTCCAAAATGATTTAGTCTGTATCTTCCTCTCCGTCAAGCATGTCTGAGAACCAAGTTGTTCTCATCACGGGAGCATCTTCTGGATTTGGCCGAGAAACTGCGCGGATCCTGCTCGGTCAGGGCTTCAAAGTGTATGGCACGAGCCGGAATCCATCTGGAAGACCTCAGGAGCCAGGTGTTGGAATGATAGGGCTCGATGTCGACTAAGACGACTCGGTCCAATCCGGCGTGAAAGAACTACTTGATGAAACAGGGCGTCTGGATGTCCTAGTGAACAATGCCGGCTACGTGCTGACGGGTGGCGCTGAGGAGACGTCGATTCTGGAGGCGAAGGCGCAGTTCGAAACGGACTTCTTCGGCCCGGTGAGAATGACGAAAGCTGTTATGCCGACGATGAGGAAGCAAGGCTCTGGGCAGATCATCAATCTGTCTTCGCTTGCCGCGATTCTCCCGGTTCCATTCGAGGGCTACTATGCGGGGGCAAAGGCCGCTCTGCTGGCGTGGTCTGAAGCGCTTCGTCACGAGGTCAAGCGCTTCGGTATCAAAGTCTCAGTCATAGAACCGGGATTCTTCAAGACGAACCTTGGTAACACGCGAAAGATTGCGAGGTATACGATACGGGATTATGACGAGTTGCGACAAAGAGCGACATCTACACTGGATCATGATTTCGAGAACGGTGCTGATCCGAAGATTGTGGGAGAGACAGTTCTTAGAATCATCGCGAGCAAGAATCCGAAGCTAGAGTACGCGGTTGGCAAGGAGAAGCGTTACAAGACCCTAAAACACTTGATGCCTCAATCAGTAATTGAGAGTGGTGTGAGAAGGCATTGGAAACTAGACGGATAGAATTCCCGTGCTAGGCGCACCGACCATGGTTGATAGTCTTTGCCGGTCTTTGCTTCAGGTCTCGGCCTCGTCCTGTTCGATTTTACCATCTTCGTCTGGATTGCTAGTGAGATTT
>Ga0209283_10001403_pt1 | contig 13092 bp, 12 predicted proteins | sample CZO8metaG_2_FD_188354 | JGI IMG/M metagenome (GOLD analysis project Ga0209283, IMG submission 188354) | Vadose zone soil microbial communities from the Eel River Critical Zone Observatory, Northern California, USA - CZOApr15con2H1.8 metaG... | ecosystem: Environmental > Terrestrial > Soil >...
CGAGTCGGGGTGCGTCCAGCGGAAATAGAACTGATCCTTCACCAGGTCGCCGAGGAACGGGCGCAGCGCGGGACTCTCGAGCAGAAGCGAGCCGGGAGGGACCAGAAGCCGGATCGAATACTGGACCGGATCGATGGCGTCGATGAGCTCGTGGGATTCGACGAAGTCGAGAAGCTCTCGGTAGTCGTTGAGCGTGGTCCATGGCGTGAACGGCACCCAGGTGGGGCGCAGCGCCATCCCCGCGGCAGTGACGAGCCGGACGGTCGTCTCGATGTCGGTGCGCGTATGGCCCTTGTCCAGGTGCGCCAGGACCGTGTCGCTCAGCGACTCGGCGGCCGAGACGACGAACGCGCAGCCGAGCCGGGCGAGCTCGGGCAGCCGGTCGCGGTGGCGCAAGAGGTGCTCGATCTTCGCCGTGACGTCGAAGGTGAGACTCGGGAACTCGTCGTGGAGCGCCCGCGCGACGGCCAGGGCATGGCCGGGCCCGTTCAGGAAGTCGGGATCGCCGAACGTCACGTGAGTGGCGCCCGCATCCACCTGCTGTCGGATGTCGGTGAGCAGCACCTCGGTGGGGACGACAAAAAAGCGCCCGCCGTAGACGGGAGGAATGGGACAGTGCCGGCACATGTGCTTGCAGCCCCGGCTTGCCTCGACGTAGCCCACGATCTCGAGACCGCCGTCACGCTCCAGGTGTGCGTATTTCTTCAACGAGGGCAGGTGGGTCCGACTCGGCACCGGAAAGCTGAGCTTTTGCAGTACAGGAAGGGGAAAGCCGGAGGCCCGCGGCGTCGGAACGACACTCGCCGGCGAGCCCTCGCTGTCCCCTTGCTGGTGCTGCGAGCTCCCCAGCCTCTGAGCCAAGTCGACGAGCGTCGATTCGATCTCGCCGCTCATGACCGAATCCGCGACACCGGCGAGCAGGTGATCGGCGTTGAGCGTCGCGTAGAGGCCGTAGAAGGCGATGTGGCAGGCAGCGTTTACGGTTCGGACGCGCTCGGCGACGGCCACGCCGAGGCGGAGCGCCGTGTGCATCGGGACCGAGATCGCGACGAGCTTTGCCCGCCGGACGCGCTCGGCGTCGAATGGCTCGACGGAGACGTCCATCACCGCCGGTGCGTAGCCCTCGCGCTCGAGAAACGCCGCCGGCCAGGCGACGGCGAGGGGCTGGTGGCCGAGCTCGTAACACGCGACGAGCAGGATCGCCCCGGGCTCCTTCATGACCATGAGTGTACCTCTGCGATGGTATCTTGTAGGACGCTGCTTTATTCCCAAGGAGGACCCCCGCGATGACCGTGAAGATCACCATCCGACCGAATGGTCCGTACCTGGTCGAAGGCGAGTGCGAGCTCTATGACCCGACCGGGGCTCGAATCGACACGTCGGGACAGCCGAGGATCGCGCTCTGCCGGTGCGGCTCATCCTCCAACAAGCCGATGTGCGACGGAACGCACAACAAGATCGGCTTTCAGGCCGCCGACGCGGCGAAGAAGTAGGCTACTCCGGCCGGGTGTCGGGCTCGACCTCGGTCAACAGGATCCAGTCGTCAGGCGGGTCGGGGTCGGGCCGCGTGCCGGGCCGCGAAGTGACGGCGCGGCCTCGGCTCGGTGAGAACCACTCCCACATACCGTCCGGCGCGCCGGTGTCTTGTGCCTCGCCTACCTCGGGCCCGACGGCGCCGGACTCCGCACGCTCCGTCTTACGCTGTCGCTTCGCTTCCTGCTTCGCCTTTTGGACGTCGGCCCGGCGCCGCCGCTCGAAGCCGTAGTGACCCCCGCGGCTCACCGGACGCTCACACGCGATCGCATGGCCGGAATTCTAACACGCGTCGCTCGTGACGAGTGGGGGGAGGCCGGCCGCGCCACTGGCCCTCCGGAAGCCCCCGGCGCTCGAAGCAGCGCAGCGAACCAGCCCTCCAGGCGCACAAGGCCCCGGGATACGACCGAGCGCCGGCCCCGCAGGCGGGAATCGCGACCTCAGGAGCCCGTCGAGCTGTGCCTTACGTCGTCCCGCTGGCCGTCGTTTCGGCCCGAGTCCAGTCCCGCCAGAGCGTGAGCAGGAGCGCCATGGTGATCGGTCCGAGGAAGAGTCCGATTGGCCCGAACGCCAGCAGGCCACCGAGGACGCCGAAGAATCCCAGGAGGAACGGTACTCGCGCCGCGCCGTGCAGAAACCACGACCGGATCACGTTGTCGACCATGCTGACGACGAGGACTCCCCACCCCAGGAGCAGCAGGCCGGCGACGACGCGTCCCTGCAGCATGAGCCAGGCGCTGGCCGGTACGTAGACGAGTGGTGTGCCGACCGGCGTGAGCGCCAGGAGCGCGGTCAGCGCCCCGAGCAACACCGGCGAGCCGAGCCCCGCCACCCACGCGCCGAGCGTGACGAGCAGCGCCTGGGCGAGCGCGGTCGCGAGAGTCCCGTACATCACCGCGCGAACGGTCTCCCCGAGCGTGCGGAGCACGACATCCACACGCTCGCCCGCGAGGCGACGTGCCGCGCTCTGGATCTGCGCGACCAGACCGTCTCCGGTCCGGTAGAAAACGAAGAGGGTCAGAAGGGTCAGGACCAAGTCGATCACGAGACGTCCCAGATCACCCAGAGTGCTCGCGACGACACCGACGACGAGGCCTGTGCGGGCGAGCATCCACTGCTCCATTGCGGACGGATTCGCCTGAAGGCTCTCGATCTGGGCGACGGCTCGCCGGCCGACCCAGGGGATCTCGCGCAATGCCGCCACAGCCGCCGAGGGGCCGCCGGCAATCCAGGCCTTGAAACCGGCGAAGGCGCTCTGAAGCTCTGCGGCGAGGGCCAGTGATACCAGCACGGCGGGAACGACGACGACGAGGACCATGAAGACGGTCATCAAGAGGGCGCTCAGGCCGGTGCGACCGCGGACGCGCCGCTCGATTCTGGCGTAGAGCGGCCAACTCGCAAAAGCGAGGATGGCTGCCCACGCGGCCGGGACCAGAAACGGCCGCAGCACCACGAGCGACGCCAACACGATCAACGCGGCACCCGCGATCTTCACCCAGCGCCCATCGGGCGTTCCCGTCATCAGCGGGGAATGTAGACCGGCGCGATTTTCTGCGCCACTCGAACACCGGCTGGGGTGGACCAGGCTTGATCAGGCGCGGCCATCACGCGGCGGTAAGAACCGCACCATCGGCGACTGGCTCGAACCGAGGTAATGGCAAAAACATCCATAGCCATGGATAGTTGTGGATCGACAACGGCTTGGTATCGCCCTTGCCTTAGTACTCATGCAGGAGGTGAAAGGCCATGATCAGCACGATGGTTCGAACGCTCTCGCGAGTCCCGATGCCGCTCCGAAGCCTCGCCGTCTGCGTGGCGTGCGAGGAGTGCTTCGAGCTGGGCGACCCGACCTGCCCGTCCTGCGGCAGCGATGAGTACGTCCCGCTCCTTCATCAGCTCGAGGGCCGCATTCTCAACATGACGAGCAACAACTAGATGCTGGTTCGGCGGGACGTGGTATCCGGAGGCGAGACCGGCCGAGGGCCGCGCCGACACTTCGGGACGCCCGCCAACCAGCTGGGGGCCTGACTCTCGTCCCCAGCCGCTCCAGCCAGCTCGACGAGATTCTCCAGCGTTCGTCCTTCCAGCCGCTGAAGTTCGCTACGTCCGGTGTCCCGCTGAACCCCCTTGCTCGACTCGCACGATTCAGCGGCCCTGCCAGTCCGGTTTGCGCCGTTCGAGAAAGGCGCGCACGCCTTCGGCGGGTGGCTTCCTTCGTCGCCGCGAGGGTCAACGGCGCCAGCTCGGCGAGGCTTGCGGCGAGCTCGCGCACGCGTGACTCGAGCTCCGGCGCCGAATGGATCCGGTTGATCAGCCCGACCCCCTTGGCTTCGGCGGCATCGAGCAGGCGAGCCGTGAGCACGAGCTCGCGGGCGCGGCTGGGACCGAGGGCGGCGACCAATAATGACAGGCTCAGGGGTGCCAGGAAGTTGCCGAGCGTGCGGGCCACAGGCACGCCGAAGCGCGCGTGCGGGGCGGCCAGCCGCAGGTCGCACGCGAGCGCAATGAAGAGACCGCCGCCGATCGCGTCGCCTTGCAGCATGGCGATCGTCGGCTTGCTCATGCCGGCCGGTCTCGCTAGCACTCGGGTGAGGCGGGCCTCGTAGCCGAGCGCGTCCTCGCGGGTCTTGAAGTCGAGAAACTGGCGAATGTCGGTGCCGCTCGCGAAGGCCCGGTCACCGGCGCCCTTCAGGACGAGGACGCGCACGCCCGGGTCGGCGTCGAGGTTCGCGCACGTGTCGTGGAGCTCGCCGGTCATTCGTGCCGTCGGGGCGCCACCGCAAAGCCCCAGTCGCGAAGGTCCTGGTCGAGTTGCTCGCGCCGGCGCTCGGCGCGGCGCCGCTCCTCCGTCAGCTCCTCGAATCGCTGGCGCTGATCGCCGCGGCGCCGATCGAGGACGACCTTGATCTTCTCGGCGCCGGAGAGCTCCTGCGACAGGAAATCGTAGAGGTCGGCCTGCGAGCGCGCCACGATGAAGAGGTGGCCGAGCTCCATCACCTCTTTCTCGGCCTGCTCCTGCGCTGAGCGCATGTCCAGCTCGTCGAAGATTCGCTGCGCCAGGGCCCGGCGCCGGGCCGCGCCGTCGCCGTCGCCCGTCTGCGCATCGAGGGCGGCGAGACTCAGGTGGCAGGACGCGGCGAGCGGACGGAGCCCGAGCTCCTCGGCGAGGCGCATCGCCGCCGCGTACTGTTCGCGCGCCTCGCGGGGGTCCGGGAGCGCGCCGCGGGCGGCGATGTCACCGAGGATCTGGAGCGCCTGCGCCTGGTGACCACGCTCCCCGCACTCGAGCGCGAGGGCGAGGGCCTGGCGCGCTGTCTCGAGCGCACGGGGCTGCTGCCGGGCCGCGAGAAACCCCTCCGCGAGGTTGACGAGCCAGGCGGAGAGATACGCCCGGATCCCCAGCTCGCGGCTCACCGTGACGCTGTCCTCCAGAAGGTGAAGGCCTTCGTGCACGTGGCCCATGCGGACGAACGCCAGGCCGAGCAGTGACAGGGGGATCGGCAGCCACACCGTCAGGTGCTTTCGACGACACGCCTCCAGACTGCGCTCGAGGGGCAGCACGGCTCGCGCCAGGCGCCCGCGCCGGATCCAGACGAGGCCGATGAGGGTCCAGGCGATGAGCTGACTGTAGGCATGCTGGGTCGTCTCGGCGGCGCGCTGCGCCTCGGCGAGGTAGGTGTTGGCGGCGTCGAACGCGCCGCGATCGGCGAGGCTGAATGCGAGCCAGCCGCACGAGGCGACGTACGAGGTCGTGGCCTGATCGCGCGCCGTCGCTGCGAGGTTTTCCTTGAGCGTGCGCTCGGCCTGCGCGTAGTCGCCCTGAGCGTGATAGCTCTGGCCCATGTACTGGCGGGCGAGCCCCTGGAGCGCCGGGTCGTCGGTGGCCCGGCCCACGACGAGGCAGCGCTGTCCGTAGTCGAGGACCTGGCGCGTCTCGCCCTTCAGAAAGTGGTAGTTGATGAGATAGGTATAGACGCGGGCCAGTCGCGGCTCGTCCCCGAGGCCGGTGGCGAGCCGTTCCGCCTCCCGCGAGACCGCCAGCACCTCCTCGAGTCGGCCGAGCTGGAGGAGCGGAGGCCGCAGGTCGAGGCGTATGTCGATCGCTTGCTCGCCCGTCTCCCGCGTTTCCGGGAGATGCCCGAGCGCGGTGAGCGCGTCCCGGAACGCCTGCACCGCTTCCGCGTTTGCCGCGTGCAGCATCGCGCGGGCGCCGACCTGGCGGTTGTAGGGGAGCGCCTTCGTCCACACCTCGCCCCGCGAGGCGTGAAACGCGAGCTGGTCGGCGTGGCTCGTCTGCCGGTCGTGGTAGAGCCGCTCGATCGCCTCCACGATTTGCGCGTGGAGAATGCGGCGCTGGTCGCGAAGCAGGCTCGCGTAGGCGACGTCGCGCGTGAGCGCGCTCTTGAAGCGATAGACGACGTCGGGGAAGAGACTCGCCTCGTAGAGGAACCCCGCGCTCTGCAGACTGGCGAGCGCCCGGCCGACCCTCTCGGCGGCGGGGCCCTCCACAATCGCCTCGAGGAGCGCCTGGGGCACGTCCGAGCCGATCACCGCCGACGACTGGAGCAGGAATTTCTCCTCGTGCGGGAGCCGGTCGATGCGGGCGGCGAGGACGGCCTGGACCGTCGCCGGCACCTGGAGCATCCCGAGCTGGCCGGCGAGACGGTAGGCGCCATGGTCGCCGACCAGCAGCCTCGCCTCGATGAGGGTCCGGGCGATCTCCTCGAGGAAGAACGGGTTGCCGTTGCTCCGCTGAATCAGATGCTCCCGGAGCGGTCGCAGCGTGCGCTGGTCGCCGAGCAGCGTCCGGAGCAGCTCGTCAGCGCCCGCGGGCGAGAGCGGATCGATCGGGAGCTCGGTGAAGCCGGGCCGGCTCGTCCAGCCGTGCTCGTAGTCGGGCCGGTAGTCGACGAGAAGCAGGAGGCGCGCGGTCACGAGCCGGTCGAGGAGCGTGTCGAGGAACGCCTGCGTCTCGGCATCGACCCACTGGAGATTCTCGAGAACGAGCACGAGGGGCTGCCGCTCGCTCTCCTTCATGATCACCTGCGTGAGCGCGTCGAGGACGCGGCCGCGCCGCTCGCGCGCGTCGAGCGCGCGGAACGGATCGTCCGCCGGCAGGGCGTCGAGGAGCGACAGGATCGGCGCGATCGCGTCGCCGAGCCCGGCGTCGAGGTTCCTGACGGTCGCGGTCACCCGCTCGGCCACGCGCGAGGCCGGATCGCGCGCGTCGAGCTCGAAATACGTCCTGAGCATCTCGATGATCGGCAAGTACGAGGCGGCCCGCTCGTAGGAGAGCGCGCGGCCTTCGAGGATCCGCCACGCCTGGATCTTCGCCGATCGGAGGAATTCGTAGAGGAGGCGCGTCTTGCCGAGCCCCGCCTCGGAGCTGACGGCGACGACCTGGCCCTGCCCGGCCCGCGCGCGCTCCAGCAGCTCGTGCAAGCGGCCGAGCTCCGCGGCGCGCCCGACGAACGGCGAGAGCTGCTGGGCGTCGGTGCTCCGGAGCTTCGATCGGGTCGGCGCGCCGCCGATCAGTTCGGAGACCTCGACGGCTGTCTCGAGTCCCTTGACCACCCGCGCGCCGAGCGGGGTGACCTGGACGGATCCCTCGGCGAGCCGGAGCGTGCTCGGCGAGATGACGATGGAGCCGGGGTCCGCCATCTGCTCCATGCGGGCCGCCAGGTGCGTGGTCTGACCTACCGCCGTGTAGTCCATGTGAAGGTCGCTGCCGATCGAGCGCACGACGACTTCGCCGGAGTTGAGCCCGACCCGGATCTTGACCGAGATCCCTTCGGAGCGCTGGATCTGCTCCGCGTAGCGCCCGACGGTCTCCTGCATCCGGAGCGCGGCGTAGCACGCGCGCACGGCGTGGTCCTCGTGCGCGACCGGAGCGCCGAAGAGCGCCATGATCCCGTCGCCCATCACCTGGTTCACCGTGCCCTCGTACCGGTGGACCGCCTCCATCATGCGCTCGACGACGGCATCGAGCAGGTGACGGGCCTCCTCGGGGTCGCGGTCGGCGAGGAGCTCCATCGACCCTTTGAGGTCGGCGAACAGCACCGTGACCTGCTTGCGCTCGCCGACCATGGCGGCGCGGGAGGTCAGGATCTTCTCGGCCAGATGCGCCGGCGTGTAGGCTTGCGGCGCGGCAGACGGCGTCGCCGCAATGAGCCGGGTCCCGCAACCGTTGCAGAACCGCGCGCCGTCGGGGTTGTCCTGCTGGCAGATCGGACACTTCATCCCTTCACGCTCCCGGCGGTGAGCCCCTCCACCATGTACCGCTGGAGGTAGGTGTTCGGCTTACCCTCGCTGTTGCCGGCGTCGTTCCAGCCCGTCACGCCCGGAGGCTGGATCTTGTGCTTCTGGATCGTGTCGACAGCGAACTGGGACGAGAGGCGAACTTGGCGTCGACGTTGCGTTCCTTCGGCCGCCTTGCGGAGCAACTCCCGCGGGCGATCAGGCCCGCGTCGTGCTGTTCGGCGAGGCCGCGTGGGCGCGAGTCCATCGGCATCGCCTAGTCGCTCGCGAGCTTGCCGTTGACGCCCCAGTTCGCCTTCTCGACGTCCTGGAACACGATGTGGACCTGGTCCGGAGTCGTCTTGCCGATCTTCACCATGGCCTCGGTGATCGCGGCGGTGATCTCGCGCTTCTGCTGGTCGGTGCGCCCGGCGTACCACTGGATCGTGATGTTCGGCATGGCCCGTCTCCTTAGTGTTGGTCGAGTCGGTTGCGGCGGGATTATCGCAGCGCGCCGTCCGTCGGGCAAGGCGACGGCCTCCGCCCGGCCTGGCTGGGAACCACCGAGACGTTCGCCGGTCTAACTCCGGCGAACGAACCGAACACGCGGAGAGCCAACGGGCCAGGAGGCACGGGCATGACCAGGCGAGGCTTCATCCAGGTGCTGGGGGTGGGAGCGGGTGTCGCCGTCGCGACGTCCGCCCGGGCCGACCGGATCCGAGTCCTGCCCGAGGTGGGCGCCGGGGAGCCGGCCGTCGCCAGCGACGAGGCCGGCCCCGAGCTCCGACGGTTTCTCGACAGGGTCCGCGTCGGCGAGCGGCGGGCGCACCGTGGACTCACGGTCTTTTGGCTCCACGCCCCGCGCGGAGGGGCGCCGTTCGCCATTCGCACGCTCGACGAGGCGCGCGCCCGCGGCGCGCTCTCCGTCGCTGAGCGCGACCAGGCCACGGTGTCGAGCCTCGTGATTGACAACCGCGGGCCCGTCCACGTGCTGCTGCTCGCCGGCGAGATCCTGCTGGGCGGCAAGCAGCACCGCATCGTGGTCGAGGACGTTCTGGTGCCGCCGCGGAGCGGACCGCTGACGCTGCCGGTGTACTGCGTCGAGCAGGGCCGATGGAACGGCGAGGCGAAGCACTTCACGACGCGAGGCGCCGTCGCAGCGCCGCAGCTTCGCTCGAGGATGCTCGAGCGGAGCGATCAGCGGGAGGTGTGGGCCGAAGTGGACCGCTACGCGGCACGGGCCGCCGCGCCGTCTTCGACCGGGAGCTATCAGGCGATCCACGACAAGGCCGACGTGCAGGCCCATCAGAAGGACGTCGAGGGCGCGCTGGACCAGCGCTCCGGCGCCGCGGGCGCCGCGGTTTTCGTCGCCGAGACGCTGGTCGGGCTCGATCTCTTCCAGGACCCGTCATTGTTCGCGCGCGAGTGGCCCAAGCTGCTTCGCGCCGACGCGCTGGAGACCTACGGACGGAACCTCGGCGACAAGGCCGACGAGCGCCGGCTGCGCGCGATGCTCGACGACCTCTTGCGCGCCGCCGTGGGTGCCGCCGGCTCGGTCAGGCGCGGGATCGGCGTCGGGCGGCTCGCCGAGTTCCGGGTGGATCGCTGGCGGGGCTCGGCACTCGTCGCCGAGGGGCAGGTCGTGCACGTCGCGATTCTCTGACCAGCGAGCGCGCCGCTCCGCGCGGCGGGCGGGCCGGGATCCGCTTGTGGAAGAAGAGTCGCAGCATCCGCTCGTCGAATTCCCGGTCGAACGTGGCGGTCGGCGGATATCGGTGATAGAGCGAGTGCGCCTCGAGCACGTGCAGCCCGGACGCTCTGGTCAGTCGCGCCAGATCGCCGAAGCCCGGCAGGACGTGCAGAAAGTCGGCCCAGACCGACGCGGGATGACCGGGAAACATCTCGCTCAGCATGAGGTCGACGACCAGGAGCGAGCTCGGCTCGCCGAGCGCCACGAGGTGGTCGAAGCCGTGCGCGAGCTCGCTCTGGTCGCGCGCGTGATTGAGCACGGCGCCGACCGCCGCGACGATGGAGAACGGGCCCTGGGCGGCGAGCGCGGCGACGTCGCGCGCGTCGAAGATGTCGGCGCGCCGAAGCCGCGTCCGGAGTCGTGGATGGCGCGCGGCGGCCGTGTCGAGGAGCTCGGCCTGGATGTCGGTCATCAGCACGTCGTAGCCGTGATCGAGGGCCGCCGCCGCCAGGTCGCCTATGCCGCCGCCGATCTCCAGCCAGCGGGCGCCGATCTGGAGCTCGCGCCGGTACCGGGCGACCGAGTCCCAGAGGTCGAAGGACGACGGGGTGAGGTGAGAGGTGATCTCGTCGGGGGAGATCCCGAGGTAGTAGTCCCGGATCTCCCGCCGGCGCCGGGCGTCCCGCATCAAACGGGACGGCGGTTCATCGCACCACGGCGGCTTCCAGCCGTCCGGCCTCGGCCGCGAGCCCCATGTGCCCGAGCATCATCACCGCGGAGAGGATCGTCGCCGTCGGGTTCGCGATGGAGCGACCCGCGATGTCGGGCGCGGAGCCGTGCCGCGGCGGTCAGGATCTCGCAGGTCGCGTCGACGACCTCGACGCCGATGCCTTCGCCTCCGGGCGCGACGACCGTCTTTGTTGTAGCGGGGTCCATGAGCACGGCTTTCACCGAGGGTGGCCTGAGACAGATGCGACCGGGCTCCGTTCTCCGATCCGGTACACGCGGCGCACGTTCTCCCAGAGCATCTTTGTTTGAATCGCCGGGTCGATGCCGCGGAACTGCTCCTCGATCGCCTTCCTCGAGAACGGCCACGTGCCGTCCCGGTGCGGATAGTCCGAGCCCCACATGACGTTGTCGGGCGCGATCTCCGCCATCGCGCGCACGCCGTGGAAGTCCTTCTGAAACGTCGCGTACATCTGGCGCTTGAAGTAGGCACTCGGGGGAAGCTTGAGCCCGAGGTCATCGGCGAGCCGCTCCTCGTACGTATCGTCGAGGCGCTCGAGCATGTAGGGGAGCCAGCCGATGCCGCTCTCACCGAGCACCAGCGTCAGCTTGGGATGACGCTCGCAGACGCCGGAGAGAATCACCGAGGCGCAGATCTCGTCCATCTGGAGCGGCGCGACGACGGTCCACGAGCCGGTCGACGCCGGGTTCGAGACGACGCCCTTGACGTCGTATCCGACGGTCGTCGCACCGCCTTCGAAGACGTGAAAGGAAATGACGAGGCCGGCGTCTGCCGCGGCCGACCACAGGGGCTCCCACATCACGTGCCACACGGGCATGGCGGAGCCCCACGGAACGAAGACGGCGCCACGCAAGCCGAGCTCCGCGCAGTGACGCGCCTCGTCGGCGGCGGCCTGCGCGTCGTGGTTCGGCAAGCAGCCGAGCCCGAAGAAGCGGCCGGGCTGGGATCGGTTGAAGTCGGCGATGTAGTCGTTGTACGCGCGGTAGACCGCCGCCAGCGTCTCGTGGTCGGCGATGCCGCCGTGCGTGAAGAGCCCGCGGGAGATCCCGATGATGCCGTAGATCACCTCGGCTTCGACCCCGTCGCGCTCCTGATCTTCGCGGCGCTCGAGGGGATTCGACGGGCGCGTCTGCTTGCCCGAGGCGAATCCCGCTTCGGCCAGGATGCGGCCCCGCCGGCCGCCGGTCACGCCTGGGCCATAGACGCCCCACGGTCCGAGCACGGCGTTGCCCGAGACCCACACCTTGCGGCCGTCGCGCTCGACGACCTGAGGCGCGCGGTCGCGCCACGTCGACGGCATGCGCGAGGTGAAGGTGTCGGGCGGCAGGTAGATGAGATCCATGTGGCTGTCGGCCGACATCACGCTGAGCGACATGTCCGGCTCCTTTGGCGGTCCACGAGATCGCGAGTGAGGGCGAGGGTAGTCCCACCCGCGCGTGAACGCAAGAATCCGGAATTGTGTTCTGGCACGGCCAGAGTGGCCAGAAGCTGACATTCTGGCTCGAGGGTGGCCAGCGGTGTCTTCGTCACCGGTGGTCCAAATCCATTAGAACCTTTCGGTTCTATTTTATCGGAAATCCGGAATCTCGTGGCACTTCGCTTGCTCCATCAGCTCTGCGCCGCGCGCCCAGGGATCGCTCGAGGCGGCGCCGGCGGCGGAGGAGACTATGGGTCTCGCGAAGCGAGTCATCGGAGCACTGCTGATCACCGGCGCGGCGGCGCTTTCGCTGCCGCCCTCGACCTGCGCCCAGGAGCGGGTCGGCATCGTGACGAACCTCGAGGGCACGGCGACGGTGGCGCGCCTGGCGCTGCCACAGCCGCAGCCGCTCCGGTTCAAGGACGGCGTCTATCTCCACGACCGCATCACCACCGGCGAGCGCTCGATCGTTCGCGTCCTGCTCGGCGGCAAGGCCACGGTGACCGCGCGCGAGCGCTCGGTCCTGACCATCACCGAGGTGCCGGGGATCTCGACCATCGAGCTCGGCGCCGGCCGAATCTCCGTGGCGGTCTCCAAGGGCTTGATGAAGCCGGGCGAAGTCGTCGAGATCAGGACGCCCAATGCCGTGACCGCGATCCGCGGGACCGTCGTGGTCGCCGAGGTCTTCCCGGTCGCCGGCGGCGTTCAGTCGACGATCACCGTCCTGCGCGGCCTGGTCGACGTCACGCGGCTCGACCCCGTGACGCGGCATCGTGTCGGACCCTCGGTGGACGTGGGCACGCGTCAGGCGGTGACGGCCATCGGCTCCAATGCCCTGTCGCGCCCGGCCCCGATCAGCCCGGACGACGCGAAACGGCTCACCGCGGATTTCCAGATCGTGCCGAGCACCGCACCATCCGCCGCCGCTACCGCGGCGGTGCAGCAGGCGACCCGGCAGGCGACGCTGGACGCGCAAGCCCTGCTATCCGCCCAACCGGCCGGTAGCGACACCCTCAGTGGTGACCGGAGCATCAGCGGCAGCGGTGAGAGCAGCACCAGCGAAAGCAGTGCCACCGCCGCCGGCCCCGTGAACGTCGGTATCGGCTCCAGCACTGTCAGCCTCGGCGTCGGCACCAGCGGGACGGGGAGCACGAGCGGTGGCTCCAGCCTGGCGGTCGGCGTCTCCACACCGGTCGTGAACTCCGGGGTGGGCGTGAGCGTGGGAAGCGGAACCGGCAGCCAGCCCTTACTGAGCGTGGGCGCTGGCACGAGCGGGAGCGGTGTCGGCGTGACCCTCGGGGTGAAGCTGCCGCTGCCGATTCTTCCGGCGGTCGGAGTAAGCGTCGGCGTGGGAACGCCTCTTCTGAGGAAGTAGCGGCTGCGTCGTCTGCTCCCGGCGCCGGAGCTCGGCGCCGGGAGCAGAACCTACGTCTTCGCGAAGGGTCTAAACGGCTCCCGGGTAGAACG
>Ga0209283_10001406_pt1 | contig 13083 bp, 9 predicted proteins | sample CZO8metaG_2_FD_188354 | JGI IMG/M metagenome (GOLD analysis project Ga0209283, IMG submission 188354) | Vadose zone soil microbial communities from the Eel River Critical Zone Observatory, Northern California, USA - CZOApr15con2H1.8 metaG... | ecosystem: Environmental > Terrestrial > Soil >...
TTTGCAATTACTCTGTTGAAAGCATCTCTCCTTCTCTAGCCTGTGGAGCCATTCTCTAGGCAAATGAAAGCGAAAGTGAACCGAGAGTCACTAGCATAATTGGCAAGATTCCACGAGCTTATTTCCCAAGTTTACAACTACACCCGCTTAAAAAGTTTGTATTTACAGCAAGACTGTCCTGGTTATATAATATGATCTCGATAATAAATCCGGCTGATATTCTGTAACATTTCAGATTCAGAGGGGATATGAGACGATCCATATATGCCTTTTCAGGAGCAGTTGTAGGAGCAATCATTGACGTGTTAATTAATCTGATAGCTGCAGGTATTCAAAAGCTTGCATTTGCTGATCAGTTCAATCTTCAGACTGTGGCTGGACTAGCAGGCCTGACTCTGGTAGGTCTCCTTCTCGGATACTTGCTCGGGAAGCCAGTACATATATCTGCCCCTACCTCTCCGCAATCCCCAGCGAGTGAGAAGCCCGATACGATTACTATCACACGATTACAAGCACTCTGGTCTCACAATGAACTCAAGGGGAAAGGCATACACCTCAAGGACGTGTTCCAACTCGGGTCAAAAATCAACATCGATACGAAAGATTGATCAATTGCAATGCCTGATGAGACGATCGACACAGATGAAGCTATCCGACTCTTCCACGGGCTCATGTCCGCCAGCAGAAGAATGCAGGTACTATGTCTCGTAGGGGAAGGGAAAATGGGCAAGAGTCACCTGCTCACCAAAATCTTCCCAGTACTGGCTCGGGATTATGATGCACGCTACGCTATTCTCGATCTGCGCAATGAGTCTGATACTATCCTTGATCTACTACATCTGGTCTGCAGCCAGCTTACTCCCCACGATTTCACACACTACTATACTGCTCACAACCTGTGGGCCGACCGGTTGAGCATCAACGTGGAACATATCACAACGATCCTTACTCGCCTGAACATCCATAGTCGTGATAGTGTCGAAGCAACTCAATCCAGAAATCGCCATCTGACAACCCAGTTCGTCCAGGATCTGAGCGAACTAGCCGACGCACCCCTTCTGCTTCTCTTCGATAGTGTCGAGTGCGCTACCGAGGGAAAACAGTTCTGGCTCATGCACAGTATTCTCCCACAACTGTCTCCATTTGGACACATCAAGGTGGTGGTGGCTGGTCGTTCCTTACCAGCCATCCACGGAAGCTACGCCGCCAATTGTCGGAAATGTCGATTAGCGTCAATCGAAGATGACAGCGCCTACGTTGCTTACTGCCAACAACTCCACCTCCGCGGCAGGCTAGGCGAACAGACCATTCGAGATTTCGCGTTCGCCTGCGACTACACGCCAGGCCTCTTCGCAGAGCTTGTTTTCAAATTTATGCCGCAGAGGTGATAGTATGGACGACGCCCTCCAGCAGGAGCTTTTAGCAGCCAAGTATCCAGACGAAAAGGCGGCAGTAGTCGCGGAGGCGCTGTTTAACACGCTTCCAGAAGAAATGGCGCTGCTAGCTCGTCGATGTAGTCTGCTGCATTGGTTTGATGGCGCCATTGTCGAGGCACTGTCCGAGAAAAGTCAGCCTGCTGCAGGCGAAGCCAGGGCATTTTACAAGCAATTCGAAAGTTTCCCGATGATCGAGACCATGCCCTGGGGACTCGCCTTCAACAGGCTGACCCGGGAAGGTCTCTTACAGCGTTACAGCAGCACGCAGCCAGAGTTACTGAGAACCGCCGCTCATCTGGCAGCTTCAGCTTATAGAGCGCGCGAACAAAGGCGGTCACACTCTGAAGCTTTTTTCTGCTCTCTTGTCGCGGGCGACAGGGCAGCAGCAAAGGACTTATTAGACGAACTCCTAGCACGTGCCATTTCTCGAGGGGATTGGGAATATGTTGGTGGGCTCATGCGGATGCAAGACGAAGCAGAAAGTCTTCCTTTCGTGCAGCCTCTATCACTACCAGAAGAGTATCGAGCCATTCGGCTCTATGCCTACAGTGTCCTGGTTCGACCATTTTCTGTGGAGAAACCACATGCGGAGGGTGCGTTCAGCATTAAAGCTCTCCTACGTGACATCCAGCCGGCAAAACAAAGAAGAGCTATGGAAGAATCTGCCCAGTTGTTTGATGTGTGCATTGTCTGCGCTTTGCCAGAAGAAGCTAGAGCGTTTCTAGAAGTCGTGCAAGAGCCATACGAGAGTGCTCTTGAAGAGCGGATCAGTCCTCGCTACAGATATAGCTATCGCTCCACCACGCTCAAGAACGACAAAGGCGAGCTCTTAAACCTGCACATCTCCTGGTTGCCACGCTATGGGCCGCAGGAGATGACGCTACATCTCTCACATGTTTTGGAGGAGTGCCAGCCACGCATCGCCATCATGACCGGCATCTGCGCTGGTGATGCGCAGCACGTGCGGCTCGGTGACCTAGTCGTAGCCGAGCGCACTTTTACCTACGACACCGGCAAGTTCACGCTCGACGAGCAGGGCCGCAGCGTCCACGAACACGATACCATGACCTATCAGCTCGATGCGAATATCTTGCAATTCCTCGGATTATTCGACAAGTGGAAACCGCTCATTACCACTCTGGAGCGTCCTCCCTCCCCGCCCGAACAGCGCAAGGAGCACGACATACAGATGCCGAAGGAACGACGCGAGATAACATGTCACCTCAAGGCGATGGCCTCGGGCAGCGCTGTGCGTGCCGACCATCCCTTCAAGGATGTGCGGGTTCCAGTGCGCGGCGCGGTTGCGATTGACATGGAAGGCGCGGCTTTTGGCTCGGTCATGAGCCACCATCCTCTGATCCGCTGGCTTGTCGTCAAGAGTGTCTGTGACTATGCCGATCAAAACAAAAATGATGTCTATCACGACTACGCAGCGCGTGCTTCCGCGCTCTATGCGCTCAGCTTCATCCGGGCCTATGTCACTCATGAACGACTGCCCCGATCTCACACAGTCATACCTCTGCAAAACCCGGTTCGTCACTCTCCGATCTTACCTCTGGAAGCTGCCCATCCACTTCAGAGGTCAGCCATGCCTCCACCTCCACCACCTCCCAGTCAGCCCAGACATCTGCACTCGCCATCTTTCGTCATTGTCCTGATAGTGCTGGTCCTGATTCTCCTTGGGGGAGGGAGTCTTGGCATCTATGGGGCTGCTACGGGCCACTTGCCATTTGGGCAACCAACCTCCATCCCATCTACCGCTATCGCCACACCCTCTTCTCTCTCCAGTCCTACTCCTACTCTCTCCCCAGGCACCGTCCTCTTTAGAGCCAATTGGTCATCCGGGCTGAATAGCTGGGGACCTCCAGATGGTGATATAGGTAGATCTGTGTGGTCCACCAGTCATGGGATGTTAGTTTGTGATGGGAGCCAGGGTGGAGGGCTTGGTGGCCCTCTTCTTCTCCTGGAGCGGCAGCAACTCCCAACGCCTAACTATGCGATTGAAGCACGCATCCAGATCACAGCAATTGATCCAAATATCAGTGGCATTTACTTTGGATTGCTTACACGAGAGTCTTCAACAGGGGTAGGCTATATGGCAGGGGTAAGCGGTGATACCTCTTTAGAAAATACCATCTTCGAGAATGATGCAGCGATTGAACTGCCAAGAACTGAAACATCTTACACTGATGCCGTGGGAGTATGGCATACCTACCGTGTCGAGGCGAAAAACAACACGATCAAGCTCTTCATAGATGGCACCTTCATGTTTCAAGAATCAGTACAGCAGAATCCTTTCCTGCAGGCTGGACAAAACGGCCTGACGGGCCTGGCGTGTTCCTTCTTGCATTTGGTAGTCAGCAGCTTCCAGGTGACGGCCTTGTAGGGGTTCCAGTAGCAATCGGACAAAAAGCAACGTTTAGAACGAGCTTCGTATTATCAGCGGCAAATATTGCATGTTACTAAGCATGAACAAGTGCATTATCAGCGGTTTTCGCCACATTGCACCGCGGATAACGTGAGTTATCCGCTAGTACTAGTATCCCCTGCGAAATGGCTGAAGCGGCCTGAGAAGGGGATGGAAGCTCAACAATTCATGATATTACTGTTGAGTTTTCCCTTTGCTGAGCTTTACTTGACAGTCGCCTGGGCGATATGGCTCAGATTGCTGGCAATGACCCCCAGGCCCAGCCACCGCTCCATCCCGTCCTGCCCGTGGTAGGCACTTTTGCGCCAGCCATAGTCCCGCCTCAGGCTCGCGATTCTGCCCTCAATGCCCGCGCGCCAGCGATAGCCGCGCCGGAAGGTTCGCGTGTGTTCCAACGCGTGGCGTTCCTCCGAGAGCTTGCCTGAGGCTGGGATCGCCACCCGCTTGACGCCCGCCTCCTCGAGCGTGGCCTCCGTCTCGGGAGAGTGGACCCCACGATCAGCGGTCAGCAGGTTGGGAGGATGCTCGAAGACCGTTTGATGGTGCTGCACCGCAGGGATGGCCTGCCCATGCTCATTGGGATGTTCCAAGATCGCGTAGCGCGTGACGATGCCTCCCTCCACTTCATCCAGCATGACCTGCCGACCGAACTCAACAAGAGCACCGCCTTTGTGCCGGGGGATCGCCCGCGTATATGGCTCAAAGAGGCTGAGCACCTTCTGGTCGGAGGGAACTTTTTTGCCTTCGAGGACCCTACTGCGCGTTTGCGTGATCACCCGCTTCACGAGAAGCAACACCGCCTCGGCCTCGGTGAAGAGGCGCTTGGCCTCAGACTCGGTCTGCTGGCCGAGCGCCGCCACCATACGGGTGGCCTGCCGCACCATCTGCTCTGCTGTCTCGATCAGCTTCTGGTACAGCACTTTTTGCTCAGCCTCTTTTTCTTCCCCCTTGCGTCTCAACTGCCGATGCAGCCTTTGTGCCGTCGTACGCGCCGAGCGCAGGCGTGAGCGGCAGGTCTGCTCCAGGTAGCTCACCTGATCCTTCACGAACGTTTTGGCCCTCTTCACCAAGCGGGAGAGCACTCGCACGCTATCGACAAGCAAGCCACTGTCGGTGGGGTGATGGATGGTCGTCTGCACACAGGTGGCATCCAGTCGCAGCTTGCGCCCTTTGGTCGCTTTGGCTTGTACCGCCAACTGCACCACGCGATCATTGAGGGCATGCAGGGTCTGCGGACGCAGCGTGCGCAGCCAGCGAAGCAAGGTCGTTTCATCAGGAACACGCGCAAAATAGACGCGGCAGAACCAGCGCAGCACCAGGCTGTCTTTCACTCGCTCTTCGGTTTCTTTGAAACTCCACTGGTACAGGTGTTTGCACAGCAGCATGCGCAGCAGTACTTCCACCGGCGTGGAATGGCGTCCGTGCACCAGCGTGAAGCGGTACCGCTTGCCCAGGTCCGCGCGGACCTGCTGATACAACTGGTCATCCTCCAGCAAGACGTCCAAGGCTCGGAGCACGGGATCGATTTGGGCCGCCAGTTCGGGGACCCGGGCAAACACGTCTTCTGGCTGGTATGTATCGATGAGCATCTCTTTTCCCTCCTTTCCTTCAGGATAGCACTTCCCCGAAATACACTGGTCGCTTCCCCATGTCACCAGAGCACGTCGTCTGGCCAGCAGCTCAAGCACACGGCCTGATTCTCTAGAGGGTCTTTGGCTTCTGGAGCCGCTTCACAGGCTCATTTCGCAGGGGATACTAGTACTAGGCTGCGTGAAAATGGTATAGATGCTTGGGTAGATGAGTGGGAGATTGGTCCCGGTGATCGGCTGGTTCGTAAGATATTCGACGACGGCATTAAAAATGCAAAATCGTTCATCATTGTTCTTTCTCAAATCAGCGTTGAAAAGCCTTGGGTAAAAGAAGAATTAGATGCTGCTGTTGTTAAGAGGATTGAGCAAGGTACTAAAATTGTTCCAGTGGTACTGGACGATTGCAAGGTGCCGGAAGTTTTGAGAGCGACTCGTTGGATAAAGATAAAGGATATAAAAAATTATGATGCGGAAATCAGGGAGATAATCAACTCGATTTTTGAGCATACTGATAAACCTCCACTAGGTAGTCCTCCTGCATATCTCCAAGTTGCAAAAGTTCGCTTCCCACGCCTCGGGAAAATGGATAGTATGGTGCTCAAGCTGATCGGTGAGAGCGCTATAGAAAATGATACTCTCATTGTGACTGATGATTTAGCACGTCATGCAGAGGCTCAAGACATATCTTATCAGGAATATCGCGAGTCGCTTGAGCTATTGGACGCGAATCATTATATTGAACTACATAAAGTGGTAGGAGAAAATATACTGGATTTTTCATTTACATATCATGGCTTTGAGCAATATGCAAAAGCTTTTGTATCGGACTATATATCTATTAAAAGAGAAGTCATTGCTCAAATAGTTAACCATAATCAAACAGGTGAAGAATCAATAGCCTTGTCTATCAATCGACCTGTAAATTTAGTGAGGCATGTTCTTATTTCATTACATCGAGGCAACCATTTTGATATGGTCGACGAAGGCATGACAGGGATACTCATATATAATGTGCGTCCTACATTAAAGCGTCTTTTAGAAAGCTTTTAGAAGGGGGAATGTGGTCGTGCCAACACTTACAAGTGTGACTGTAGCTCTCAAGCTTCCCTATTGATGTTTCTCCTAGACTAAACCGCCTTTTACAGGACTTTTAAAGCGAAAAGGGAAAGTATGCCAAAGCTTACTGTTTCTAGCCTTGTGGTTGATGGAGATGGAGGGGAGTTGAATTCTTTAATATACGCTCTTATTGGGCCTCTTCGGGACAGTGTGTATGCGTTTGTTGGTTAGGATGTATCGGTTCTGCTCTCATATTTTTGGGGCGTTCTGGAATGAGTGAGGATAGTACTTGACTCGTTTTATAATGGCAAGCCATTGATAACAATACTAAAAGATATTATCACATTTCCCGTTTCCCTGCTCAGCTTCTCAAGCGATCTCATGTGGCTTGTGTGGCGCTTTCAGTAAAAAACTTTATAGTAAGATTTTAGTCAGCGGAGATTTTATCTTAGAAAGGATGATCACCTAGCGGATCATCATCAAAAAAAAGATGATCTCTGTGCTTTCCCATTTCATCGCGAGTTTGCTGGATAAGCATTTCGTATATTTCAATTTTTTCTTCATAGATTTCTGATAATCGTAGAGGGAAATCGGATGGAAACACTTCTTTTTTTGATAATTCAAGTGATAATTCAAGATGTATGACCTGATCAAAGGCTATGAGGGCTTCTTCGTACCGATCAAGTTGTACAAGTAAACTGCCTCTTGTATAGTGAGATTGAATTTTCTCGGGGTCAAGGCTAATTGCCTCATCAATAGCTGCCAGGTCTTTTTCGTATTGTTTGAGTGCTTTAAGCAAATTAACTTTGGTACTATTATATTCATAAACGGTTGGATGAAGGCTTATTGCCTGGTCAACGGCCGCCAGGGCTTCTTTGCTCCGTTTGAGCTGTACCAGAATTTTGCCTCTGTCATAGTGGTACTCTGCTTTCATAGGGTCAAGGCTTATAGCCCGGTCAAAGGCTGCCAGGACTTCTTTGTTATTCTTGGGGTCAAGGCTTATATCCTCGTCAAATTTTGCCCGGTATTCTTTGCTCTCTTCGAGTTGTATAAGCGAACAGCCTCTGTCATAGTGGTACTCTGCTTTCATAGGGTCAAGGCCAATAGCCTTGTTAAAGGCTGCTAGAGCTTTTTTGTACCGTTCGAGTCGTACAAGCAAATAGTCTTCCCAATATCTGTAATCATCTTCGAATTTATCATATGCCATGGAATATTCGCTCTCTTCGAGTTGTACAAGCAAACGGCCTTTGTGATAGTGGTACTCTGCTTTCTCGTGGTCAAGGCTTATAGCCTCATCAATGGCCGTTAGGGCTTGCCCGAAGGCTGCTATGGCTTCCTCGAATCGGCGAAGCTTAACAAGTACTCTGCCTTTTAGATCATAGGAGATGGTATTACTGGGATTGAAGCGTATGGCTTGTTCGTAGGCTGCTATCGCCTGCTCGTATTCTTTTTGAGTACGCCAACTATTCCCTTTATCGCGCCACTGTTTGGCAAGGATTGCTATGGTCTCTTCACGTATAACTTCGGCAATGTCGCTATAGGCTTGGTCCCGGTTTGCCCACATAGTGATTGGCTTGGCATTTGTCGGTAACATGTGCAGACTGCTAAAGGGGGCGCCCTCACAATTGACTGGGCGTAAGAGAATAGGAATGACACAAGTGCTACCTTGCTCGTGTCGTTTAAGAGCCTGATTCGTCTCCTTACTGCAATATTCTGAGGCCATGAAATCTGGACTCACTAATAAGAGAATGATGTGAGCTGTATTGAGATGGATATGTATCTCTTGTTCCCATTCAACACCTGGCCGAATTTCTCGGTTGTGCCAGACTCTGAGCGAGAGCTGATCCTTCAAACCGCTTAAGTGCTTGTCGAGTTCTTTGTGTAGCGCAATGTCTTCGCGGGCGTAACAGTAGAACAGTTCCACGCCTATTATCGGTTCTGCAGTCATGTTTGATACTCCTTACACTCTCATTGTTGAGAATGTTTTCAGTGATAATACCATAAAAAAGCCCGAGAAGCTATTCTATCTCCTCGGGCTTTTTTGAACTACCCCTGTATTCTATGAGGCCTCAAATAGCAAGCCACAGCCGTAACCACTACAACCAAAGATTTAACCCTCCTCGTTCATTAGGTTAAAGCAAGATTTATAGCCACGCCTCTGTTTCGTGCTTGACGTGGTATCATAAAGCGTGATTAATGATGTGTTAAATACGTCTATGCATACAGAATTATTGTCTGCCCTGTACGTTCTCTATTGTCGGAAAACAATCTCAAAATGACGCCTCAAGAACTGGTTGCCGTGCTTCTACTCAAAAACGAGCAGGAGGGGCGGCACATGCTGCAAACACACATCACCGCCCTGGATGAACCCTCCATTGACCTGCTGGTTGAACTCGTCAAACGGGAAGCTGACCGCCAGTGGAATAGAGATGCTCACGTCTCCTATATCCTGGCGGGCTATGTGCTGTTGATTGGTGAGGTGGTGCGCAACAAATCCTATCATGCACTGGGGTTGATGGCGCGTGGAGATGCGCTGCGCCGTATGGATCGCGATGAGGATGCGCTGCCATTTTTTGATGCCTCCGGCGAAGAGTTTCTGGAGGTAGGTGACGAGGTTGGTTGGGCACGAACTCGTATAGGGCGCATCAGCGCCTGCCTGCAACTGAACCGCACCGCCGAGGCATTGCGAGATGCGACAGCCGCTCGCGAGATCTTTATGCGCCACAACAAGCTGCTGCGTGCGGGGCAGATCGATGTCAATGCCGCCATCGTCAACTACGAATTGGGGCAGTATGACCAGGCCCTGCGTCTCTTTGATCGCGCCATTGAAACCTACTCTTTGCAGGGTGAAGGGGTCGAGCTGAACATTGCGCGTGCCCGTGGCAACAAGGCCATTACCCTGGCTGCTCAGGGCAAATTCCGTGAGGCGGTGGCCTTGCACGAGCAGGCGCGTACCACCTTCGCCGCCTATGGGGGACAGGAGGTGGCGGTAGCGCGCGAGGAGTTGAACATCGCCCAGATTTACGCCTCACAGGGACATTACAGCCAGGCATTGCAGCTTTTTATACGCAGCCGTGTGACCTTTCAACAGCATAACCTGCACTTTCCGGCGGCGGAAGTCGCTCAACAGATATGCTTCTGCCTGGTACGCTTGAATCGCGCTCGTGAGGCGTATGAGCTGGCAGGTGAGACGGTAGCTTTCTTCCGCACATCGCCAGGACACCGCCACAACCTGGCCTACTCGCTGATGTATCAGGCCGAGGCGGCCACACTTGAAGGAAACTTGCGGGACGCTGATGAGATGCTCAAAGAGGCCCGCGATATCCTGGAGGAGGGCGGGTTTATGGCCATGGCCTCTCTTGTGCGCCTGCAACAAGCGGAACTGTACTTTGCCGAAGGCCAATTGGAGGCCAGTCTGCGCGAGGCGAGGCACGTGGCCGATGCTTTCGCGGAGCAGGAGGCTTTGCCGCAGATGGCGCGCACGGCACTGCTCCAGGCTCGTATTGCAGCGGCAACTGGAGATATTCCCACGGCCCAGTACCTGTGTGACCAGGCTTTGGATATTGCCCAGGGCCAGGGATTGCTCGAGCTGAAATATCGCTGCGACTACCTGCTGGGGCAGATTGCTGAACAATGTGGGGACCTGGAAGCCGCCGCACGCTACTATGACCGGGCTGTGCAGGGCATCGACGAGGTGCAGAGTCGCCTGATATTGGATGAACGCACCAGTTTCCTTGAAGATAAAGGCAATGTCTACCAGCGCGCCATCATCCTCGCTTTGAAGCGGAACAATACAGACCAGGCCTTGATCTACGTGGAAAAAGCCAAGTCGCGGGTGATCGGCGATTACCTGCGCAACAATATCGATATTCGCCTACGTGCCGGTGACAAAGCTGGGGAGGCAATCCTCGAAGACCTGGTGAAACTGCGTGAAGAGCAGGCCTGGTACAGTTCCATCGTCTATGAGGCCGAGAATGAAGCGAATCTGAGTGACACTGCCGTCATGCGCATCCGTGCTATTGGCCCGGTGCAGGCTCGCAAAGAGATGCAAACGCGAGAACGCCGCATCGAGCACCTGCTGGAACAGATGCAACTGCGCCTGGCGGGCGACCTGGTGGCTCGCCAGCGTCTGAGTTGGAACGATAGTGTTGTGACATCGCTGTGGCCGAAACTTGAACCAAAGACGCTGATGCTGGAATACTATCTTGCCGGGCAGGATCTCTTCATCTTTCAGCTTACTCGCAGCGGTGTCGATGTCCACTGCGTGCAGGATGCTCTTCCCAAATTGGAGCGTCTGTACTCGCTCTGGCGCGTCAACCTTGATCTTGCCGCACAGGCTGCCGGTGTCCAGGAAAGGACGCAGGCCTTTGAGGGATTACAGGATAATAGCCTGGGTCTGCTGCAAAAACTCTATGACATCCTGCTCAAGCCGGTGACTCACCTACTTAATGGCTCCGAACATCTCATCGTCGTGCCCTATGGTATGCTGCACTATCTTCCCTTCCATTGTCTCTACGATGGCAAGCAATTTGTGGTCGAGCGGGTGGATGTCTCCTACCTGCCAGCCGTCGCGCTCTGGGATATCTGTCGCCAGCGAGGCCAGCGTGTCGAGAAGAAAAGAGTACCTCTGAGTGACTCGCTTGTGCTGGGCCTCTCCGATGGTGGCCGCCTGGAGTTCGCGGTGCAAGAGGCAGAGGTAGTGGCTAAACAGTTGGGGACGCGGCCCATGCTGGACAGTGCTGCCACGGCTTCTCTCCTCTGGCAGGTTGGAGCGCGCAGCCCGATTGTACATATTGCCGCCCATGGCCTCTTTCGCCTCGACGCCCCCAACTTTTCGCATATCAAGCTGGCCGACCGTCAACTGAGTACAATTGAGGTGTTCAATCTCGATCTCTCATCGTGCTCGCTGGTCACCTTAAGTGCCTGTGAGACGGGACGGGCAGTGGTCGGCGGCGTGGATGAAGTCATCGGGCTTGGGCGCGGCTTCCTCTATGCCGGTGCCGCTTCTCTGTTGCCCACGCTCTGGAAGGTGGATGATGCCAGCAGTGCCGAACTGATGAAGATGTTCTACCAGGCACTGCTGGGCGAGTATAGCAAGGCTGCCGCCCTGGCGGGTGCCCAACGGGCCTTTCTCGCCAGTGTACGTGCATCCTCCCACCCCTATCGCGTTCATCCTTACTTCTGGGCCGCTTTCCATTTGATTGGGGACCCGGGGCCAGTAGTGTGATGGCTCTTTTTCCTCCACAATTATAGAAGGAGATATATTCGTCAAGAGACCCCCGCATACATGACGGGGGCTTGTAACTAACCCCTGCGAGTCGCTACCATAGGTCGCTTGACTGCGGCCCTTGAGATGTTGATGGCGGCATTGATATCAGCATGCAAGCAGAAACCGCACTGCTTACACGTGAAAGAGGATTGACTGTGACGATTGGCCTGTTCGCAATGCCCACACTGAGAACAGGTACGAGAGGTGTTTCCAGGGTCAACCAACCTGAGAGGAACACTCGCCCATGCTGCTTTGTAGGTGATCATGATGCGCAGTTGAGAGAAGGCCCAGCAATGCCGTTCATAGCGGTTCTCGTGGCGAACAGTGACACGCTCTCCAATACCAGTCAAGTCCTCAAGAGCGAGTGCCTTGCACGAGACAACGGCTTTCTTCCAGCGCTTTGCTTATCTTGTGATTGGTGTCCTTTTGGAAACGCTTCTCACGTCCGCTCATCTTTTTCAAGCGACGTTTTGCAGAACGGGTCCCCACGCTTTGCAAGAGGTGACGGCGGTGGTGATAGCGCATACGTCCTTCATGGACTTTGGCACCGCAAAACATCTCACCTGTACTATCGGTAGCAAGGTTGACCATCCCCAGATCAACGCCAAGAGTATCAGGAGTTTCGGTCAATGGAGGCGCATCCTTGCTTTGGGTGATGTTGAGGTAGTAGGTGCCATTGCGCCAAAGAAGGTCAGCACCGCCAATCTTCCAGGTGGGGTCAACAAGCATCTCGTGTTGACGCTTGCCAAGTACCATACGACATGCAATACGCCCCTGCATGGTGTTGAGGGATACGCGATCAAGACTCATCAGGCGGTAGGTACGAGCATCGTAGCGGATAGAGCCATGTGGCCCAAATTGTGGACACGTTTCACTTTTCTTGACGTTTGTGGCTCTGATCGCCTCTACAGCCTTCGCGCGCGCACACACTGCCAACTGAGCACCCAACCCGAAACGAGTACGGGTTTGCCCATAGACCCGGTGATGCGCCGTATTGGTGTTGGTAATACCTTCTTGCCAACACACCGAGGCAATCCAAGAGGCCGCCGCATTAAAGTGCTGTTGCGTTTCTTGCAAAGCGGCGCTATGACCGTCTACGTCAAGCTTAATGCTCACTGTCCTTATGAGTGTTTTATTCATAGGGGAAGTAGACCACAAGCGAAAGTGCCTGTCAAGCGAATGCTCGCCTGCGGGCGTCTTTCTTTCCTCCCCGCCTTGAAAGAGCGGGGTTTCCAGAAAGGAACCAATTATGAATTTAACAGTTGTCGTGCAGTAGGCAAACAGAAGAGGACCAGCCTACACCTG
>Ga0209283_10001410_pt1 | contig 13052 bp, 12 predicted proteins | sample CZO8metaG_2_FD_188354 | JGI IMG/M metagenome (GOLD analysis project Ga0209283, IMG submission 188354) | Vadose zone soil microbial communities from the Eel River Critical Zone Observatory, Northern California, USA - CZOApr15con2H1.8 metaG... | ecosystem: Environmental > Terrestrial > Soil >...
ATCGGTGAAATTGGTGAAGTTGGTGATACCCAGCGGCGCCTCGCTTGATCTTTCTCAGGCCGGATAGTTCTCTCCGATAGACCCTTCTGCCGCCGTCCTCTGCCCTGCGCCTGTGCTAACTTACTTAGTTTCGCCACAGGAGACCAATGAGATTTCTCTCTGTCACACTTCTCGGTTGCGTTGTTCTGCTTTCATCTTTATCGACAAGAGTTAACGGCACTACACCGGATTCTGCGACGCAGGGCCAGCCCATCCCCGGTTTCCGCGATCCCGGCGCTGAGGCTTCTGTCGAATCCCGCTTCCTGGCTGTGCCCGATCCCAAGCTTGCCGAAGAGCATCTGCGCATCCTCACACAGGCGCCGCACATCGCCGGCTCGCCCGAAGACAAAGCGACAGCCGATTATGTTGCTGGAAGATTCCGCGAAGCTGGTCTCGAAACCGAAATCGTCGAGTATCGCGTTTGGATGAACTATCCCGCTGAGATCAACGTGGACGTGACCGCGCCGCCGGACGTAACCATGCACGGGCCCACGCGCGAACACGTGCAAGGAGATCCATACCAGGACGATCCGCGGGTGGTGATGCCATACAGCAGCATGTCGCCCTCGGGCGATGTCGAGGAGGAAGTGATCTATGCCAATTACGGATCGCCCGAGGATTTCAAAAAGCTCGAGCAGATGAAAGTGGATGTGCGCGGCAAGATCGTGCTGATGCGTTACGGGCAAAACTTCCGCGGCGTGAAAACATTCATCGCGCAGGAGCATGGCGCGGCGGGCGTGATCATCTACTCCGATCCTGCCGACGATGGATGGAAACACGGCGACAAGTACCCGCAGGGGCCGTGGCGTCCCGACACTGGCGCGCAGCGCGGTTCCATCGGCTACATGTTCCAATTTCCCGGCGATCCCACCACGCCAGGGATCGCTTCCGTGCCCTCGCTGCCCGATTCCAAGCGAACCCCGCCCGAGCAGTCAGCACAGATGCCGAAAATTCCCACGACCCCGCTCTCCTACGCCGACGCATGGCCCATCCTCGAGCACTTAGGCGGACCGGAGTCGCCGCGGGAATGGCAAGGCTCGCTGCCCTTTACCTACCACGTAAGCCCAGGCCCGGTGAAGGTGAAGATGCATCTCAAGCAGGATTATCAGTACCGCACTATCTGGGACGTAATCGGGCGAGTGCGAGGCAGCGAGTCCCCCGATGAGTGGGTGGTGGCGGGCAACCATCGCGATGCCTGGGTCTACGGCGCGGTGGATCCCAACAGCGGCACCGCGGCCATGCTGGAGGCAGTGCACGGAATCGGCGAACTGCTCAAATCGGGCTGGAAGCCGAAGCGCACCATCGTCATCGGCAGCTGGGACGGGGAAGAGGAAGGTTTGATCGGCTCGACCGAATGGGGCGAGCAGCACGAGATGGAACTGTCCAACGCCGCCGCCTACTTCAACATGGATGTTGCAGTTTCGGGACCAAAGTTCGGCGCGTCCTCGGTGCCCAGCCTGAAGGAATTCCTGCGCGATGTCACCAAGGTGATACCCAGCCCGCAGGGTGGGACTCTCTACGAGGTTTGGCGCAAAGCCGGCCAGACCGGAAAGGGGTCTGTCCAAGAGCCGACAGAAGCCATCGGCGACACCAGCCGCCTTCCCGTAGCGCAGGGCAAGGGAGATGCTCCCGTGGGCGATTTGGGCAGCGGGTCCGACTACACGGTCTTTCTCCAGCACCTGGGCGTTCCGGCAACCGACGTGAGTTCGACCGGCTCCTACGGCGTGTATCACTCGGTCTTCGACAATCTGAACTGGTTCAAAAAGTTCGCCGATCCCAATTTCGTTTACGAGCAGGAGATGGCGCGGGTGTACGGGATCGAGGCCATCCGCATGGCCAATGCCGACGTGTTGCCCTACGATTACGAGGAATACGGCAAGGAAGTCGTGGCTTATGTCGACGCCGCCAGGAAGAAATCAGACAGTGAGTTCGGCAATCAGTCGCCTAGTTTTGCGGAGGCGACCGAGGCGGCGCATCGCTTCGAGCAGGCGGGGACGAAGATTCTGGCCCGAGAAAAGAATCCACCGAGCGACGCCCGCAAGTTGAACCAGATTCTACGCCAGGCCGAACGAGCGCTGCTGATTCCCGCGGGACTGCCAAACCGCTCCTGGTATCGCCACGCCATTTATGCTCCGGGCCAGTACACCGGCTATGCGGCGGTGGTGATCCCGGGCGTCAACGAAGCCATCGACAAACATGATCTCGAGCGCACCCGGCAGCAGATCGCGGCCCTGGCCGAGGCGCTGAATCGTGCAGCCAAAGTGCTGGAGAGCTATCGCTAAGACGGCGGGATTTAGGTGAGGGTGCAATACCCCCGCATCCCCCTAGGGAATCTAATGCAAGGGACCAGCCCCGTGCGGAAGAGGATAGCTGAAAAACTCGGGATTCGTATCAGGGTATGGCTTCAGCCATACCGTAGGTGCCACGGAATCAAGGCCGGCTTTAAGCCGCTGCGGCTCCAAAGAGCACGCAACGTGATTTTTTCACCGGCCTTTGGAGTGACCGCAGCCTAAAGCTAGTGCGGGTAAGTGCAAATCTTTTCACTTCTACTCCGTCTATCGCCCGCAGAAAACTAGTTCAATAACTAAACATTTGGAGTACACTGCTACGGCTGCGGGCGCATCCAACTGGCCCGCGGCTGGGCGACACGACCAGCGTTGCCCAGAACATCTTCGCGCGACCACCTCTCGTCTCGATACTGGCTCAACCCGAACGGCGTTAGGGGCCCACATGGCACTGGCACGGATCATCACCCGATTTGCACAGGACTCCCAACCATTAGCGGAGGACTTGCGCGCACGCGGGTTCGAGGTGCAGACGCAGTCGCCTGAGGAAGCTCCTTCGGAGCCCGCTGACCTGGAAATTACGCTGGAAGAGTGCGCGCCCGCGGAAGCACTAAGACGCGCCGCCAGTGTTGCTGATCAGGATGTGCACGTCTTCATCGCGCCCGGCGCAATGACGGAGAATCTCCGACCGGCGCGGGTGATCCCCCTTTCTCCGAAACCTGGCGCATTTGCCAAGCCGGTACCAGAACCGATGCCAGAACCGGTACCTTCGGTCACTCAAGCCGATCCTCAACACGCCGATGCTGCAAATGACATGGAATTGCGGCCGGAAACGGTCGAGGAGCCTGGCGCAGTCGCATCGGAGCCTGAACCCCTCGTGCCGCCGGACCAGGAGCCTGCCGCTATAGCCATAAGTGATCTGGAAATGCAACCAGAAGCGGTCGAGGATATTGCTGCAATGACATTCCAACCTGAACCCGCAATGCCGCCGCAACCCGAGCCTGTTTTTGCTGCGACCGAACCAGAACTCGTTGCTGCTCCCACGCATGAGCTGCAGACGCAGCCTGGCGTGGTCGAAGGTCTCCTCCTACCCCAACCCGAACCCGTCGCGCCCGGGGGACCAGAACTAGTTGCCTTTCCGGTAGAGCCGGAACCCGGTGCTCCTGCCGCAAATGACCTGCGAACGCACAGCAAAACCGTGGAAGAACCTTCTCCAGTTGCATCCGAGCTTGAACCGGTCGTGCCGCGGGCGCCCGAGCTGGCCTCTGTTGTCGTACCGGTTTCTCTTCTGGTGCGAGTTTCTGTTCTGGCGAGTGACCCGAGAATGCAGCCGGAAAAGGTTGAGGCGCTTCCTGCCGTCGCATCCCGGCCTGCGCCTGTCCTGCGGCGGGAACCCGAGCCAGCTTCCAACCGGCCGATTTGGCAACCCCTGGCGACGGCAGAAAATATTTTGGCAGAGGAGCATCCCGCCGCTGCCTTCCCAGCGGAAGTGCCGGCAGAAGCAGTTCTCGCAGAACCATCCGCGGAGCCCATTCGGCTTCTACGGCTCATACACAATGCTGGTTCGGACCGCAACCGCATTCGCGGGTACAGAGTCCTGTGCAAGCGAATCTTCGCCAGCGACAAAGTATTCTGGAGAACCGCAACGGTGGCAGGCGTGGCTGCGGTTGCAGCCCTGCTGCTGATCGCATCGGTCCAGCCCCAACCGCCGGTACCCGCCAGCCTGGTGCAGAGCTCTGGGGATAGCCCGCAACAAGTGCCCTTCGCTAAGACAAAGCGCAGCGCAGCGGTTCCGTTACGGAGAAAGAAATCTGCGCCGGCATCGCCCCAGGCGACCCAGGCCGCCGCCGCAGCCGTGACCCCGGCGGCCGCCCTCAACCCGCCACCGGCGAATGCGAGCGGAGTGTCTGCCGGCGATGTAACTCTCGCCACCGCCAAGGTGAAATCAAAGCCGCGGCACCGCTCCCCGTACAGCAGCGAAGAAGACGTGGTCGCAAAAGATACTGTGATCCGCTATGGCAATCCGCCCGCCACTCCCGCCGCACCGGCCCAGAAGCAACCTGAGGTCAAACACTACTCGGACCTCAAGTAGGCCGGCGCCATTCCTACTCGAGCGTGACAAACTTCTCCACCAGTTCCGAATAATCTTTCTTTTCCAGCCCGTGCACCTGTTTGTTGTACTCGTCCACCTTGCTGGAATAATTCATCGAACAGAACTTGGGGCCGCACATGGAGCAGAAGGCGGCTTCTTTGTAGTAGTCGTCGGGAAGAGTTTCATCGTGCATCGAGCGCGCGGTCTCGGGGTCGAGCGACAACGCGAATTGTTTCTCCCAGTCGAATTTATAGCGGGCGTAGCTGAGAGCGTCGTCGCGGTCGCGGGCGCCGGGGCGGTGCCGTGCGACGTCGGCAGCGTGGGCGGCAATCTTGTAGGCGATGATGCCGTCTTTCACATCTTTTTCGTTGGGCAGGCCGAGGTGTTCTTTCGGGGTGACGTAGCAGAGCATGGCGGCCCCGTGCCAGCCGATCATGGCCGCGCCGATGGCCGACGTGATGTGGTCGTAGCCCGGGGCGATGTCGGTAACGAGCGGGCCCAGGGTGTAGAAGGGCGCTTCGTAGCAGAGTTCGTTTTCCTTATCCACCTGCTCCTTGATCTTATCCAGCGGGATGTGGCCGGGACCTTCAATCATCACCTGCACGTCGTACTCCCAGGCTTTCTTGGCCAGCTCGCCCAGGGTCGCGAGTTCGGCGAACTGGGCCTCGTCGCTGGCGTCAGCGATGCAGCCGGGGCGCAGTCCGTCGCCGAGTGAGAACGAGACGTCGTGCTTGGCGAAAATCTTGCACAGGTCGTCGAAGCGCTCGTAGAGGAAGTTCTGCTTGTGGTGATAGGCCATCCATTGGGCCAGAATTGCGCCGCCGCGGCTCACGATGCCGGTGATGCGCTTTGCAATCATCGGCAGATACTGAATGAGCACGCCGGCGTGGATGGTCATGTAGTCCACGCCCTGCTCCGCCTGCTCTTCGATCACTTCCAGCATCACACCGGCGTTGAGGTCCTCAACGCGCTTCACTCGCGTGATGGCTTCATAGATGGGCACGGTGCCGATGGGCACGGGCGAATGGCGCAGGATGGCTTCACGGATCTCGTGGATGTCGCCGCCGGTGGAGAGGTCCATCACGGTGTCTGCGCCGAAGTGGACGGCGGTATGCAGCTTCTTCAGTTCCTCGTCAATGTTCGAGGAGACCGCGGAGTTGCCGATGTTGGCGTTGATCTTGCACAGCGAGGCCACGCCGATGCCCATCGGCTCCAGTTCCGGGTGATTGGTGTTGGCGGGAATGATCAGGCGGCCGCGCCCCACTTCGTCGCGAATCAGTTCGGGGGAAAGCTTCTCGCGGCGGGCCACATACTCCATCTCCTCCGTGATCACGCTTTTGCGGGCATAGTGCATCTGGGAGAAGTTGCCGTCGGTGTTTTCTCGCTTCCGGCGCGTAACCCACTCAGCGCGGGGCTGGGGAACGCCGTTTCCGTTGGTGCCGTTTGTAGGATTGCCGTCCGTATGAGTCATAAGCAGACACCACCCCTTGCAGGAATTTCTACGAGAAGCTGATTATACGCCGTGCAACGTGGGAGGTGCCCGCAGGAGCAAAGCCGCCTGTTGATCCCTCCGCGAAGCAAAACACTAGCGATCCGTCCACACCCGGCTCGCCTAACATTTTCTCGGCTTGCCCGTCCAACCCTCCGGGCCTAGAATCACCAGTCTGCTCAAACGAGGTCATCTCAACGAGGTCATCCATGCGCTTTAGCTTCCTGTTGTTCATCTGCCTGTTGCTCACGATTGCGAGTCTCGCCCAGTCCGCTCCCGCCGCCAAGCCCGGGCCTGGCTTCAGCATAGACACCATCGACAAGACCCTCGATCCATGTGTGGATTTCTACCAGTATGCTTGCGGCAACTGGCTGAAGACGGCGGAAATCCCGCCCGATCAGACGTCCTGGGCGAGCTTTGTCGAACTGCGGGAACGGAACGCCGCGACCATGCGGGACATTCTGGAAAAGGCGTCGGCCAATGATGCCGGCCGCAGCGCCATTGACCAAAAGATCGGAGACTACTACGGCTCCTGCATCGACGAGAAGGCCGCAGACGTCAAGGGACTCGAGCCGCTCAAGCCGGAGCTTGACCGGATCGCCGGCGCGAAGGACAAAGCCGCGCTGATCGACGCTATTGCCCGCGTGCATCTGATCGGGCCCAACCCGCTGTTCAACTTCTATTCGTCCCCTGACTTGCATAATGCCGATCAGGTCATCGCTTACATTGACCAGGGTGGGCTGTCGCTGCCCGACCGCGACTACTACATCAAGGACGATCCCAAGATGGCGGAGATGCGCAAGCATCTGGTGGAGTACGCGACCCAGGTATTTACGCTGGTGGGCCAGTCTCCGCAGCAGGCCGCGGATTCGGCGCAAACAATTTTGCGCATCGAGACCGCTTTGGCCAAAGCTTCTATGGACCGCACCCTGCGCCGCGACCCCAAAAACCGCGATCACAAAATGACCCGGGATGCGGCCATCGGCCTGGCCCCGAATTTTCACTTGAATCGTTACTTCGCGGCGGCCAGTACGCCCAGCTTCTCCGAACTGAACGTAACGAACCCGGATTTCTTCAAGCAGGTCAATGGCCTGCTGGATTCCGAATCGCCGGATAAACTGAAAACCTACGTAAGCTGGCACCTGCTGGATGACGCCGCACCCTGGCTTTCCCAGCCGTTTGTGGACGCGAATTTCAAAATGCAGCAGGCGTTAACCGGGCAAGCGGAAATCAAGCCACGTTGGAAACGCTGCGTCAGCGCGACGGATAGAGCCCTGGGTGAGGCCTTAGGCCAGAGGTACGTGGAGCTGACCTTTGGCGCCGAGGGCAAGCAGCGCATGCTGAAGATGGTGGATGCGCTGGAGAAAGCGCTGGATGAAGACATCCGCAATCTGCCCTGGATGACCGGCGACACCAAGAAGCAGGCCAAGCTGAAGCTGCAGGCCATCCGCAACAAGATCGGCTATCCCGACGGGTGGCGAGACTACAGCAAACTCAACATCGTGCGTGGTGATTTAGTGGGCAACTTTTTGCGCGCCAATGAATTCGAGTCCAAGCGCCAAATCGCAAAGATCAGCAAGCCGCTCGACCGGAAGGAATGGGGCATGACACCACCCACGGTGAATGCCTACTACAGCGGGTCATACAACGAAATTGTGTTTCCCGCCGGCATCTTGCAGCCGCCCTTCTTCGACAAAACTATGGATGACGCCGTGAACTTCGGCGGCATCGGCGTAGTCATCGGGCATGAGCTGACTCACGGCTTCGACGATCAGGGCCGTAAGTTCGATCCCCAGGGCAATCTGCGCGATTGGTGGACGGAGCAGGATGGCAAGGAATTTGAAAAGCGCGCCAGTTGCATCGCCGACGAATACGGCAGCTTCGTCGCAGTCGACGATCTCAAACTGAATGGCCGGCTCACGCTGGGCGAAAACACCGCCGACAACGGGGGGGCTCGCATCGCCCTGATGGCCTTGGAGCACGTGATCGCTGACGACAAGACCGGCAAAGAGGCCCAAAAGATTGACAGCTACACCCCGGAACAGCGGCTCTTCCTGGGATTTGCGCGCGTCTGGTGCCAGAAGGTGCGTCCGGAGTTTTCCCGCATGCTGGTGAGCGTAGATACGCATTCGCCGGGAAAATACCGCGTCGACGGCGTGGTACAGAACATGCCGGAATTCCAGAAGGCCTGGAGCTGCAAGGCGGGACAACCCATGGTACGGGAGAACGCATGCCGAGTTTGGTGAGTGCGGGCGGAAAAAATTCGACGGCAAGCTCCGAATATCATTATCCTTCGTGGTACTTCGTGGTTGATCGCTTTCTGTCCAACCGCGAAGGCACGCTTCGATTACGTTCCGCCATGGTTCGTGAACGAACCCACCGGCTGCTCAGACGCACGAACCCTTTCGCACCGGCGGTCAAGCGCGTCATACTCCTCGCGGAACTCTTTTAGAAATTCATCGAACGCGGGTTGCGAGACGAAATAATCCACAGTCACGTAACGACCCTTCGTATCGATATCGCAATTCAGCTCCGTGCGCAGGAAACTCCTGCTTTTCTTGAAGAGCCGTGCCCAGTCCCCTTCCGGTCCATAGATCCGTTCGAATTCCTCTTCCAGCCCCGGCCTGGCCCGAAACTCCCAGATCCGGACGTAGGCTCCCTGTGTGGCCTGCATGTGATCTCTCCTTTTTGAATTGGGTTGCGAGCCACCTGATAAATCGCAGCCGGCAGCCCCGTGGGAGGGCACGGCTTTCAACCGTGCCGTCAAGGCTCCTAAAGACTGGGCTTTAGCCACTGAGGGACAGGAATCTGATCCCTCACGTCATCGGTTCGCCGCTGTTCCATAGGCCAACGAATGTCACTATATTAAGCGACCCTCCTTAGTCAGGACGCGTGCCTCCGGGCTTCGAGCAAATGATAGAAGACGAAATTAAGGGCCAGCATCGCAGCCAGAAGGACGACCAAGGCCGGCGCGATTTCTGTGGCGAGCCAGTAGAGAAACCAACCGGTCCCGCCAACCAGAATTACGGTGAACAACAGCAACAGCACGAAACGCAGCAGCAGCGCGATAGGACTGCGGCTGGTCCAGAGGACGATCACCAGGGCAAGAATCGCAACCCACACGATGTGCTGGTAGATCGCCATCAGGAATTCGTTCTCGAAAACCGGCCGGTATCCCATTTTCTCCAGCAGGCTGACCAACAACGCGAAACCGGCGAAAAGCCAGAGTGTTTCCCGCACCAGCGGCAACCGCAGGGGAGCCAGAGCGTAGCGATCGGGATCAACAGGGTCCCGGCCTCTTACTTCCAGGAAAAATTCGTTCCAGTGGCGCACCAAATAGATGTGGCCAGGAACCAGCGTTGAAAACGCCGCGCCCGCGAATACCGCAGAGAAGGGACCCATCGGCCACCACACACCGTGCCTGGATGCATCGACGGCGCTGGCGATGCAGAGCCAGATGAGAGATAACGTGATCCCACCGAGAAGATAGGGCTGGTTCCTCCAGAACCGGCTATCGGTAGGCGAATAGCTGGATGGGATAAGCAACCAGCCTGGCTTCCCACCCATCATGTTTTTCATCACCACGTAGTACGTGAGGACCAGCAGAAACCCAATCAGCGCGCAAGCGGTGCCGAGTGGATATCGAGGCACACCCAGTTGTTGTGCAAGCATCCGGTGCGGCATCCTAAGGCCGTGGCCTCGAACAAGTCAACGAATTCGAGCACAAGGTAGTCCTTACGACAGCTTGACCCATGCCGGAGCCGAAGGGTAGAGTCTGCTTTATAAGCACGGGCCTTCCTATGTCGAGCGAAACCAGCAAATACCTCAAATTCGGCAGCGCGATCATAGTCATCCTGATATCACTTGGGTTCCTTGCCTACACTGGCGTGCAGGAAAGCAAGAGCTATTACGTCACCATCAAAGAACTGCGCGGCATGGGCGACAGCGTTTTCAGCAAGCGCCTGCGGGTTGCCGGAAATGTGCAGCCGGGTTCGATCAAACGGACTGGAACCAGGGTGGAGTTCGTCCTGATCGAACAAGACCAGAAGCTGTCGGTGGTGTACAGCGGCACCGAGGCGCCGCCGGATACTTTCAAGGACAACTCCCAGGCCCTGGCCGAAGGCAGCTTCGGACGCGATGGCGTCTTTCATGCCAAGCAACTGCAGGCCAAGTGCGCCTCGAAGTACGCGCCCCAGCAGCCGGGTGCACCGGGAAGTGGAGCGCCGGCCAATGGTGCGCCCGCAACCGAGCCCGCCAAAAGCATGACATAGGTGCAAAGCAGCGCTTCAGCTGGCATGTCGAACTGAATCCTCCAGATTCCACCAGAAAATGCGTAGGCCTGGACGCCCCCTCCGGCGGGTATGCCGTCGAACGGTGCTCGCGCGGAAGATTCGTGTCAGGGCACGCCTTGAGAGGCCGCGGGGAAAATCTAGTCGCGCGCTCTTTTGGTCCCACAGCGGCTAAAGCCGATCTTGATACCGTGGTGCTTACGGTATGGCTGAAGCCATACCCTGACACGAATCCCAAGTTTTTGCGCAGCCTGTGAAACCATGCCCTGATGCGAAACTATTTCGCAACAGTGACTTCTGAATCCCTTCCTCTCGACTTCATCGGGCGCTTCAGCTATCTTCACCCGTGAGAATATTTCTCTCCACTACCTCCCGTGACGCCCAGCCAAACCGCGCCGAGTGAATCTCCCATCGTCATCGTCACCGATCTGGTCAAACAATTCGGCCGGTTCGCGGCCTTGCGCGGCGTGAGCGCAGAATTCGTGCCCGGCCGCCTCTACGCGATTCTCGGCGACAACGGAGCAGGGAAGACCACGCTGCTGCGAGCGCTCGCCGGACTGATGCGGCCCACGCGGGGAAGCATCTCGGTACTGGGAACCACCGACCTGCGGAGCGTGTGCGGCCAGGTGGGCTACATGGCGCATCCTTCGCTGCTTTACGACGAGATGAGCGGAATGGAAAATTTGCGCTACTTTGCGCAGTTGTACGGGATCTCGGACCAGGCGCGTTGCGCCAGCGTCATCAGCGCGGTAAAGCTTGACCCCACACTGGCGCGGCCCGTCGGGCAGTATTCGCAGGGCATGCGGCAGAGAATGTCGCTGGCGCGGGCGCTGCTCAACGATCCCAAAATCCTGCTGCTGGATGAGCCCTTTTCCAACGTGGATGTTCGTTCGGCGCGTGAAATGGTGGGTTTGCTCACGCATTTGCGCGCTGCCGGCAAAACCCTCTTCGTAGTCACGCATCAGGCAGCACTGCTCGAAGGCGCGGCCGATGAATTTGTGCTGATGGAAGCAGGACAAATCGTCCGGCGCACTCACGACCTGCAGCCAGCGGAGGCGCGATGAGCATCGCATCAGGCCTCACTCGAGCCACCCTGGCCAAGGACCTTCGCCTGGAATGGCGCTCCAAAGACGCCATCAACTCCATGCTGTTCTTCGCGCTGCTGGTGGTCGTCGTCTTCAGCTTTTCTTTCGATCCCAACGCGGAAGAATCGCGGCAAATCGCCGGCGGGCTGGTTTGGGTGGCATTTCTGTTTGCAGCAGTGGTGGCGCTGAACCAGACCTGGGCCCGCGAACTGCGCAACCAGGTGCTGGACGCTTACCGCGTCTCTCCCGCGCCCGCGAATTCTCTGTTTCTCGCCAAAGCGCTGGGCAACTTCATTTTCGTCGCCGTGCTGGAAGCGCTGATGACGCCGCTGTTCATCATGTTCTATAAGCTGCGCGCCCTAGGTCCGGCATGGCAGTTGATTCCCGTTGCGGCTCTTGGCACCTGGGCACTGGTGGTGAATGGCACCTTCTTCGCTGCCATGTCCCTCCGCACTCGTAGCCGCGAGATCATGCTGCCCCTGCTGCTGTTTCCGATTTCCATTCCGGCGCTGCTCGCGATGGTGAATGCCACCACGGCCATTCTCACCGGCGAACTCTCCGCCCGCGTCTGGATCGTGTTGCTTGCCAGCTACGATGTGGTGTTTACTACGAGTTGTCTGCTCTTGTTTGAAACGGTGTTGCACGCGGAATGAAGCGGGCCTTTCCCATCTTTGCGGTTTTCACGGCGGTGCTGCTGAGCTATGCGATGTATGAAGCGCTGGTGGCCGCGCCAACGGAGAAGACCATGGGCGACGTGCAGCGCATCTTCTACTATCATGTGCCTTCCGCCTGGACGGCGTTCCTACTGTTTTTCATCAATTTTGTTGCCTCGGTCGTGTACCTCATCCGCCGCAACCCGATTGCGGATGCCATTGCGGTAGTGACGGCCGAGGTGGGCGTGGTCTTCTGCACCGTCGTGCTGGTGACGGGGCCACTGTGGGCACGTCCGGTGTGGGGAATCTGGTGGACCTGGGACGTGCGCCTGACCTCCACCCTGGTGTTGTGGCTGATTTACGTCAGCTATTTGATGCTGCGACGCTTCTCGAGCAGCGGGCAGACGCCCGTCCTGGCCGCCGCTCTGGCCGTGTTTGGCGCGCTCGATGTGCCGCTGGTTTACTTCTCGATCTGGATTTTCCGCACTCAGCATCCTCAGCCGGTCATCGGCGGCGGCGGCTCGATTGATCCGCGCATGCTGCGCGTCCTGCTGATCAACTGGGCTGCGTTCCTGTGTTTTGCCGCGCTGGTTTGCTGGTCTCGCTATCGCCTGGAGCGCCTACAGCGGGAAGTGGAAGAGACCCAGGCGCTGGAAGCTCTGCTTGAGCCCCGGGGTTCGCGATGAGGAGTTCGCCATGAATTTCCTTTATGCCGCCTACGCCGCCACCTGGATTATCCACATTACCTACCTGGGGATTCTCGTCCGCCGGTATACACGCCTGCGAAGCGAAATCGAGGAACTGAAGAAGCGTTAGACCAGATCCAACGGACCCCTTAGAGATTTGTCATCCTGAGCGGAGTGGCTGGTTCGCGAAGCGAAGCAGCTGCGGAGTCGAAAACAGCCAGGAAATCGGAGGGCGGCCGAACGTCTTTGGTTTTTACTAGCCATCCCATAAATGGCCGCCGGCAACTCTGTGGGAGGGCACGGCTTCAAGCCGTGCCGCATAGGACCAAAAAGACCTGGGCTTTAGCCCCGGGGGGAAATTGCGCCACCGCTCTTTGTCCACTCAAATCATTTGTGAGATGGCTGCTAGTGTATTTCGCTGGCGAAATCCGCGG
>Ga0209283_10001412_pt1 | contig 13039 bp, 14 predicted proteins | sample CZO8metaG_2_FD_188354 | JGI IMG/M metagenome (GOLD analysis project Ga0209283, IMG submission 188354) | Vadose zone soil microbial communities from the Eel River Critical Zone Observatory, Northern California, USA - CZOApr15con2H1.8 metaG... | ecosystem: Environmental > Terrestrial > Soil >...
GATTTGGGCGATCGCCCGTATGGGAGCCACGATGGCTGACGAGGATCCTAAGGTAGATCCACTTGTTGGTGAATTCATCAAGTTCGGGTGCAGGTTGTGTTATGGAAGCCGATTCTTCTCGTCTCCCAGCCCCAAGCTCTACCCGATTTTAGAAGGGGCGCTCGGGTCCCTGAAAACAACTTTGGAGCCTGCGGTTTTCTTCAGGGCTCGCCTGCACGACTCTCCACGAATGGACAAGCCGCCCGAACCCTTTCGAGGGGACGACATTCGGAACCCGCAGTCAGAGAAGGCGGTCGCAGGGCGCCTAAACTGCGCCGGCATCTCTCGGCTGTATCTCTCGTCCACGGAAGACATCGCGGCTGCAGAGGTTCGGGCGATAACGGCAGACTTCGTGACAATCGCGAAATTCGCACTCCGCGAACCAATAGCGGTTTTCGATTTTCGACAGATCAACTTCCGCGCAAAAGACGAGTCGAGCGAATTACTATCTTATATCGGGCGCATCATCGCCACTCCAGTCTTCGGCCATGACAACTACGAATCGATTCTAAGTCAGTGGATTACAGAATACATCGAGAAATCAGGAGCACATGCGCTGATCTTCCCTAGCGTGATGCGGGGGAGACCGAAGGAAGAGCACAGTTTCATTCACAGCATTTTGAAGATATCACCACGAGAATTCTTCAACGTTTGCGCGTTCTACCCGAGCCAATTCGAATTGTTGGAGGCTTCTCCAATTGTTACGCGAGTGCGAGAACTCACGCTGACAGTCATGGATGATGTTCGTTTTTACAAGCTCCGAGCACTAGATGAAATTCAAGAGAAACTGAAGCAGGGCGGCACGGCGGCGCTCAAGTCGGAGGAGGTGCCTCCCTCATCGGCCCCAGATGGTGCGCCGCCTTCTGGATCGAGTTGAGCCGTCCCCACGACCCGAACCCCCGAATGGCTGATAAGCCTGAGCCAAACGTTCATTGGCGATCCTCTGCTCTAATTGGCGATCTTTTGCTCAACCTGCCCTGAAAACGCGCAGGGCTGACAGCCTCCGCAGGTAAATTGTCTTAGGCACGACTGTTGCTGCTTGCGGATCTGCAGCTACCTAAGGAGGCCGTCACAATGAGGTCACGGACCCATCGGCATTGTTCTGTCGCCAATTCTCGGAACAATTCTTTTGCTCGCTTTGCCCAGTCAAGTGAGCGCCCAACCCGCTGCACCAAAGACGTCAACTTCAAAGAAACCCGCCGCACCAAAGAAACCCGGACCCCTAGCCACTGCTTCGAAACCGTTTGTCGCGACGGGATGCGATGTGGCCCTTAAGGCGCATGTCTATAAGCCTGCGCGATTGCAGGTCATCCAAGAATGCATCGAGGTAACGGGCACGATCCATCACACCAAAAAAGAAAATGATGGAGACGACCACATTCAGCTCAAAGTTGATCCTCAGTTCTCAAACCTTCTGAATGCGAAGAACACAAGCGTTCAAGCGGGATGCTTGGTCCTTGAACCCATTTGCATGGGACCCGTCACGCAGCCCGATGCAGTTAAGCCGTGCAAGGATTTCCATTCGCCCGTAAAGGGCGTTCCTCAAGATGGGAGCAAAGTCAAAGTGCTGGGTTCTTACGTCTTGGACACTGAACCCGGGCACGGCTGGACTGAAATTCACCCCGTTACAACCATCACAGCGATTTAATCCCTTCCTCGTTGCCGTCGCGAACCGCCTAGCTGGCAAAACTCGCAGCGATTGCCTTCCGCTGGAAGAACTTCGATGAGACCTGTGGAGGAAGAGCTTGCCGCAAGAGCCAGGCACTGGAAGACCCTCGCTCTGGTTCTGATGGCAGTCGTTTTGGTACTTGCGGTTGCTCTCGGCTTCTGGAAGTTCTCCTCCTGGCAGTCCGCAATCGCTCTCCCCTTCCGGAATTTCCCATCATGGTGGCTCCCCGCAACTTTTGTCGCGACGACTATTCTCCTGCTCCTGTTTCTATGGCACTTCCCAAAGTGGCAAGTGCGGTCCATCGCCCATCTGGAAGCCAAAGAGCGCTTTGATCGCGAAAACGAAGCGCGAAAGACTCTTTCCCAGATTGTCGGTGGGCTCGTCTTGCTCATCGGCTTTTACTTCACCTGGCAAAACTTGGAACTCACAAGAGAGAGTCAAACCGATGCGCAGAAAGCGGCCCAGAAAAATCTCCAACTGGCGTTTCAAGGCCAAATCACGGACCGTTTTTCGAAGGCCATCGCGCAGCTCGGAGATGACAAGCTGGAACTCCGCCTAGGCGGAATTTACGCGCTGGAGGGCATCGCCAAGGAATCGAGCGACTATCACTGGCCGGTTATGGAAGTCCTGACGGCCTATATTCGAGAACATGCGAACCTGTCGCTACTGGCGCGGTCACCTTTCCCTGCCCCAGACATTCAGGCCATTCTCACGGTGATCAGACGCCGCACGCTGACCTACGAGATAGGAGAGTTAAACCAGCATCTCGATTTGAGTGGGGCACACCTCAGCAGGGCAAACCTCAGCGACGCGGACCTCGTCACGGCAGACCTCCGCGAGGTCGACCTCAGCGACGCGGACCTCCGCAGGGCGGACCTCCGCGGGGCGAACCTCCGCGGAGCACAACTCGCAGGGGTTGACTTTAGCAGGGCACACCTCGAAGGGGCAGACCTCAGCGAGGCGCACCTCAAGGCGGAACACATATACCCAGCCCCGGCGCGACTTTCGCCTGATCAGCTGGAATCGACGCGAGGTGACGCCCAAACGGAGCTTCCTTACGGTGTGCAGCGACCTAAAAGCTGGCAATGAGTTCGCTCGCTTCTTTCCGACGCGCCTCCGGGACTCAGGTAGGCCGCGACTAGATGAGGATTTTTCAGTCTTCTGCCGACCGATTCGCAGCCGCCTGGCGTTTTTCTCTTGGTGATATGGGTAGGAGATTGCGCCGGATGAATTCGACGACCACGCGCACAATTCAGGGGAGGGAATCAACGATGAGGATCAGAACTGGGAGCGACGGGATACTTTTGTTTTCAGGCTTACTTCTTACTTTTGAGCCGCTCTTACGGGTCGAAGCGCAAGACATGGACGTGCCGGGCAATCTCACGATGCATGATTCCACGGACCCTACCGTGGGCAATGTTTTGAAGGAGGGCGTGCCCTTCCTTCACAACTATGGAATGAACAATACCTTTCTGGGCGTCAACGCGGGCAACTTCACGATGACCGGCTTCGGCAACAACGCCGCGATGGGTGTCGGTACGCTCTCCAGCAATACCGAAGGCGGCTTCAACACCGCTATTGGGAACAGCGCGCTTCTTAACAACACCACCGGCATTGACAACACCGCTAGCGGTGTTGGCGCGCTTCAGGCCAACACCACCGGCAACTTCAACACCGCAACCGGTGTCGTCGCGCTCGGTAGCAACAGGACTGGCGGCGACAACACCGCCGTTGGGGAGGGCGCGCTCTATACCAACGGCACTGGCGGCAGCAACACCGCTATTGGGGCCAGGGCGCTCTTTTCCAACAGCACTGGCAGCAACAACACTGCCATTGGGACGGGGGCTGACGTTTTCCGGGCGTTTGCCGTTCTGAACAACGCAACCGCCATCGGCAATGGGGCAGTGGCCGATGACAGCAACAAAATCCGGCTGGGCAATACCGACGTCACTGTCATCGAAGGCCAGGTGCCGTACACGTACACCTCCGACCGCAACGAGAAGGAAAATTTCCAGCCTGTGAAAGCGGAGGAGGTGCTCACCAAAATTCGAGGGCTCAGCGTCACCAGCTGGAACTACAAAGGCCAGGCCGCGAAGCAATTCCGTCACTACGGTCCGATGGCCCAGGACTTCTTCGCTGCCTTTGGTCACGATGCCGTCGGGACCATTGGCACGCCGACCACGATCACCTCCGGCGATCTGGACGGAATCCTGATGATCGCAGTCCAAGCTCTGGAGAAGCGGACGGTGGAACAGGAGAAGCAGATTGCAGGCCTTAAGGCCGAGCTGGAGCTGATTAAGCGCCGGGTGGGCAGCGAAGTCGCAGCCAACGTGAGCGCTGGGCTCTAGGCCCTGCCAACACTGTTGAAGAACAGCGTGTCAACTGGGCCCCTGCCGTTTCATGTCCAATCCGGGCCGCCGGAACAAGATCTGCTGTATGTCGTCCTGGGCTGGGATATGGGATTTGCGCGTGCGATTGAGTGATTGGATCGGGATGGCGGTGTTCAGTTCCTTTGGCCTTTGGTGGGCAACGTTCCCAGCAAGCGTCATCCGCTTCTACACATGGTTTCATCGCGGCACTGTTCGGTTGCCTGAGAAAACCGTGATCAGGATCATTGGCTTGGCGGAGGTCGCCTTGGTCGTGTCGCTCGTAGTCTTCAGACGGTGGTGAATATCGCCAGGAGGGTCCACTTCTTCGCCAACTCGGTCGAGACAAAACCTAGCTTATAAGCTCGAAGCCTGTGACCGCGAGCTTGACGAAGATCTAGGCCGTACAAACTCGACAAGACTCGCTCCGCCAGGTGGTAGAGATCATCGTGCCGGGCGTCCCAGAAGTACACTTTCGGGACGGTGGGGGCAGGACCCTGGCGGATTCCGCGGCGAGATTCGGAAAAGCGGTCAGCCGGGAGTAGTGGAGCCGGAAATGCCCACCGACACCAAACTTAACCAAGCTGGCGGACAAGGTCCTTCAACCAAGTTCCCCATGCGGTGACGCTCTCGGCGTATTCGGTGTCACGCTGATTCCACGAAACCGGAACGCCGATGAGGTTCGCATGCGACGATGGTGACCACATCTTCCCTGGACCCGCACCCCGAATTCGCCAGACCGCACCACCGCTGATACCAGCTGGGCTCCCGAGAGGCATGCTCTTCCCAGGCTGCACGTCAAGATGCGGGTACTTTGGCGCACTCTGGTGTGGGACCGCCTCGCTCCACTCCACCTTGAGGCGCCCGTCCTCGTCTTTGCCGGTGACACCCGTGTGGTGCGTTATGGTCGAGAAGAGGTACTTGCGCGCATCAACCGGCGAAGGAAACGAAAGAAAACTCGGAAGCCCCGCCAAGATCACTACGTCGTCTAACTGCGTATCGTCATCGTTTGGAATCGCCTCCATCCCAGCGGCCAACGGGCGCAGCTCAGCGTGTAGATCAGCTCGAAATGTCACAACCGCTACGTCCACGGGTTTCTCAGCGGGTCGCCCCGCTGCAAGGGGCGCCAGGAACGCCTCCATTCCGGCGTCCGGCACGTTTTTGTCGAGCGTGGGCACAAGGAGTCTGAGCGGCTTCCAACCCACCTCCTCGACGACGTGCGCCGCTGTGAGCAAGAATGGCTTGCCAGAGTCCGTCCGGAGCAGGACGGCGCTTCCGCTTCCTCCAGTCACTAAGTTTCCGCCAGGTACGAGCAGGATCGTCGTCCGGGAACAGAAGTCGACGCATGCCTGGCGCGCGTGCGCCTGAATTTCATTCTTGGTGAACATTTGCGAATCTGGACCAAATAGCTTGTGGGCCGAAGCGTCAAGGTGCATGACGTTCTCGACTGTCAATATGGTGCCCAGGGGCGCTGGCGAAAGACAGCTGGTTCGAGCCGCAGATGCGCCAGCCTGAAGTACGCGAGCCAACCGGAAGGGCGAGCTGATCGCATGCGACGAAAGCGAGACAAGATCCTGCGCTCCATAGGAATCGATCCCTACTCAGGCCAGGATTGCGTCAAGCCGCCGCGAATGCATTGCCACCGCTTCAACAGGTTGATCAATGCCGCGAGCGCAGCGGATATAGGGGAGTTGGTCCTGGCCTAGAAGGCGGTACGCAAAAGGATGACTGTCACGTAGAAAAGGCAACGCACCAATTCGTTTGAACGAAGGCGTCGACTGCCTCCATCGCTTTCGGATTTCAGCATGCTCGTAAGTGCGAGTCCTCACCGGTAGTATCCTGAACGGTGCCTACCGTTCAGGAAGTGATCCGTCGACTTCTTCCAGCTGGAACCGGATTCGCGGACGAGGACGACCTTTCCCGATGCCCGGTGTGGCCGCCTGACGTCTTCGCCGTGACGGCGTCACTCATCGAGTTGTCGGGCTGTTACGCCCTCTCGCGGTACGGTGGACGTGCAGGTTCCGGCGGCCTCTTCGGAAAGGCATATCGAAAGCGGGTCCGCGACGGTGCCAAGGAATGGCGACGAAACATACGCCCACCGCCCCTGGCGCGAGAGTGCTGGGACACCTTGGCAAAATCAAATGAAGCTATTTCTACCGGCGGGCCAGGTGCCGAGACGTGGCATGACGCTGCCATCCAGTTGCTGGCGATGGCGGACGAGGCATGTGCGGGCATCGGATTTAGCTTGTCGGGACATTCATATCCGTTCGCCGATTTCGCGCTCCGAGCCCACCGTGAATACCTCGCAACGGGAGCACGTCCACTCCCACACATCCCGAGCAGCTTGTGCGTGCTCGTACCGTCTTCTGAAGCGAGCGTGCTACCGAAGACACGGACAGCGCAAGTCGGGTGCACCCTCCGGACGATGAGTCACCATTTGGCGCTACTCCCACCGCAAAGCCACGTCGTCGCACGCTGGCACATGAGCGTTTCCCGGGAGAAACAGACTGGCGATCTCAGGCTCTTGCTCGTGCCGTATCCTTTCCACATGCTTGCGAGTGCCTTCGTTGCTGGGAAGCGAATTGGGGATGAAAGCTCGTCGGCGCATTTCACCATTAAGCAAGAATGGCTGCGCCGAATTGGTTCGAACGCGCGTGTCGTCAGCCAGCTTACGACGTTTATTAGAGTGCTGATCCAAGAAGCCCGTCGGAAGGTGGGTCCTGTGAATGGCATCGTCCTACCCGAGGGATGCCTCGATGAGGCGTCCGCGAGCAAGATCGCTCGGCGCCTCGCTGGGACGCCGCACCTCGAGTTCTTCATCGCCGGCGTGAGCTCGCCTCCGAAGGGCGCACACCGTGCGCCGAGAAACCGTGCCTACGCGAGTCTTTACTTCAAGGAAAACGTGCTCGAGTGGTGGCAGTCCAAGCACCACAGATGGTGCGTCGATGCCTCGCAGATCAGGAGGTACGATCTTAGCGATGCGTTGGACCCGCCGGAATGGCGCTGGTGGGAGGACATCGACATTTCGGATCGCCAGGTGAACTTCTATGTATTTCGACCTGGCGCGAGCATCGCGGTACTGGTCTGTGAAGACCTAGCGCGAGTCGATCCGGTGCAACCCGTTGTTCGCGCGGTTGGACCTACGCTTCTCGTCTCGCTCCTGCTTGACGGCGCCCAAGAGGAGCGGCGTTGGCCAGGTCGCTATGCTACTGTTCTCGCGGACGATCCGGGCTGCGCGGTTCTGACGCTTACATCGCTTGGGATGGTGCGGCGGTCCATGCGCCCTGGCGAAAGCCGAGCGATGCCGGTAGCCCTTTGGAAGGACTCAACTGGGGCGACGGAGTTGGCGCTACCGCAAGGCAGCCACGGACTTCTGCTCACGCTCAAAACCTCGGATGAGGAAAACTGGACGCTTGACGGTCGTTCCGACGGGGAAACTACTGTTAGTCTGACCCTCGTGAAGAAGGACGAAATAACCCACCCCGAGCCACCGTCCTGGGTTTGACTCCACTGACTTCGGCCACTATCTTGATGGTGAAGGCAACTCTATGGCCGCTGCGACGTACGACAAGAATCCTAAATTCCTGGTGAAGGAACTCGATAAGATCCTTCGCGAGAAAGGGCGAAAGGATAACGCGCGCAGGGTTGAGCGTGAAATCCCTGCCGTCCGGCCAACATCAGAGGGTGGTGTGGAGGTCGTGACGCCAAGTTCCTCTGGTCCTACTGGTCGACCCTGAAGCGCGCGCGATTGTCGGTAGCTCTGCCATTTGGCGTCCGTTGCTTCAGATACTAGAGTGTTCCTGCGCAAAATCGACCGCTTTAGCCGCAGACCTGACTAGGACTTCAGATCCTTGACCTGCCTAGGGGTTTTCAGCCGCCCGCAGATACCCTTTTAGCCGCAGGGTATTCGGCTGGTGCCTCATTGTAGATGGAGCGGTGGAAAAGCCAGGAACCGTCAGGCTGGCGCTTAAGGACGCGCATTACCTTGAATCGGGATTCTTGAACGGGACCTCCAGAACGCATTCGTTCCGCTCCTCTGATACAGCCCCACTCGATCGCGTGGTCTCCGAAGATCAACGGCTCCTCGAAGACTTCCACGTACTCAAGCACTTCCATCTGAGCGGCGGCTGCCTTGACGCCCGGGAGCTTGGCCCGAATGGCTTCTTTTCCGTAGGTGGGTGGCTGTCCCGGAGCAAGAGTAACAGCGTCTTCAGTCCAGAGTGACGCGAGCGCCTCTGCATCGTAAGCCTTGCTTGCGGCAATGTCCCGCCGGCGCAGATCTTCGATACCCTTCAAAGCCGCCCCGTCATTCTTGAGGATGGTCACAGAGTCGTCCTCTCTGGTGATGCCAGATCACTGCGAATCGCCAGAAGAGGTTTCTTAGCGCCCCTCAGGCCACTTTGGCGAGAAAGCGCCGGAGTGAGCTTTCCGGGATCCCCCTCGCGGCGGCCGCCTTGCGGATCGACGTACCCGAACGAACCGCCTCGGCCGCTGCATGTAGGGCAATCATCGAGCACGGAGGACGGCCGAGTCTTTTACCTTCACGTCGAGCACGTTCGAGACCCGCTTTAGTTCGTTCGATAAGCCGGGCCCGTTCTTGCTCGGCCACCCACCCGAAGATCCCGACCAGTAATGAACGAACAGGACCGGCGGTGTCCAGCCACGGCTCGCGGACGGAGAGGATGCGGACGCCAAGCCGATCGAGTTCGAGAACGTCGTTTATCGCGCCCTGCATGCTCCGGTGGAGCCGATCCAGTGCCCAGACAACCACGGCCTGGATACTGCCGGTGCGAACATCCGCCAGCATCCGATCGAAGACCGGACGGGATTTTGCGGCGCTCTCGGTCTCCTCGTAAAGAAGCATCTCGTATCCCCGAGCGCGGGCAAGTTGTTCAACATCGGAGCGCTGGTTCTCGACCGTTTGGCGATCGCCCGACACGCGGAGGTACAAAGCAGCTCGTTGCATTGGGTCATTCTACTTTGTTGGCGCCCCGATTCTCGCCAGTAGCGCTAAAGGTCCTGCGGTCTACTGTGGTTTCTTACCAATCAACGATCCGACGGTGAAATTTCGGATCGTAGAAGGAACGTATTGCTACTGGGGTTTCCTTTTCTCACAGGCGAAAGGACTCCACCAAACCGACTGGTCAACTCCAGGGCCTCCTTACTTGAACATGAGGACTCAGCCCCGTTTGAGAAGATCAGCGAGCATCACGGTCTCAAAATTCAGCAGACGCCTAGCCCGAAGCCAATCGCATCTTCTCTTGAGTTCGGCATCGTCGGAGACGAGCCGGTCCGCGAGAGCCGCAGTAGCAGCGATACCCGCGTCGAACCAGTCACCGCGCCCTCCCTTCTTCTTGGTGCGGAAGAGTCCCAGGCTCGGGTGACCTTCGGTTCGAGGTACGGCATTCGCGAGCATCTGCCGAAAAGCAAAATGGCCGAAAAGGTTCGACACCGGGTAGCGCCTTGTGTTTCCGGCGAGTTGTTCAGCCGTCACTCGTCCGCCACCTATCGCTACGGCAGATTGGAGGCCGAAGTTCCACGGAGCCAGCGGGCCGGGATCGTCCACCATGGCCACCGCCTTGCCAACATCGAACTGTACGCCGAACTCCTTCTGGTATGCTAGCGGGCCTGCGAGGTCGATGCCGAAGCCGAAGTCCTTACCTTGCGATGCACCTGCTGCGACCTCACGCAACATGCGCCCATAGCCGCGGAGCGTCTTCAGATCTGCGCTTATCAGGACTTTCGGGTCGAAAGTTGCGTCCTCGACCACCGTCTTCTGGAAGCCCTCCAGCTCGGCGAGAATCGTGGGGACCAGTCCTGCCGCAACTCGAACCCGTCCTGGAGCTACTCCACACAGCTCGCCGATGGCTGCGAGGCGCTTGACGACTACGTTGTCCGGCACACCAAGCACCTCGGCGACTGTGAGCGAGGAAAAATACACCGATGCGGACGGAGACCGCTGGAGCCAGGCGATCATCGCATTCCGCCATTTTGCGTCATCGAGCACTGGTCCAAGAGCTGATGAGTCAATGAGGACGACGAAGGGAATGCTTATTGGGCTCAACGCAGCACACACGGTTTATTCCACGCTCGAGACCGCCCGGAGGCGCTTGGTCGATGGCCAAAGTATCCGACCTCGCTCATTCATTCTGCGTCTCAAAAAGTTGCCTCGAAAATTCTCCGTTTTGGTCCGCAGTCTTTCGGGCGCTTAAAGCCTAATAGGGGGCAGTGACTCAGAAGTGTACTTTTGGGACGCTTGGATCAATGCGAAGCGCGGCTGAGCGAGCACAACCCGAAACGCTTACCCCGCAAGCTCAAGAAGAAGAGGAAGGCGCCTGGGCTGTGCCGCCATGCTTTCTCCGGCGTCACTACCCCGACTGCCGCAGTGTGCTGCGGTTGAATTTATCCTGGCGCGTATAGGCGTTTCGACACCCCTGCTAGCAAGCGATCTTGTGAAAAACACTCCTTCATCGCTTGCCGCGGAACGCGCTGCTCGACGCGGACGGTGTTTACGGCAACGATAAGCTTCCCAGGCGCTGGCGGAGGTACTGGACAGCGCGCGCCGAAACAAGGTTGGGGCGTTGTGACGGGTTGGCGATGCCAAATTCATCCCCTCATCCGCAAATTCTGAATCGACAGGATCATGCCGAGGCAATCTGAACGACCAACGTCTCTAACCGGCACCGGAGGCCAGCGGGGAGTCAGAGGCCTTGCGGCCGTTGCGCGGTAGCCTGGTCCACTTGGTCCACCTGGAGGTCCTTGCGCATCAGGATCTCGATGGATTCCGCCGCTGCGGCGACTGCCTCGGTCTCGTTCGTCTGGACTGTGTCGGCACGGGTAGCGCCGACGGCCTTGTTCCAGAGATCGGTCAGGGCAGCCAGGAGGTCGTTCGATATAAAGATCGAACTTGCCGAGTACGAGTGGTAGAGGTCGCCGATGGGTTTGTCGAGTCCGGCGTCATAAGCCGACTGAAGAGCGGCGATCTTGGCCCGATCTCTGAGTGCGATAACCCGTTCGTGGACGTCCTTGTACGTCCGCAAACGTTCCCCGTAGTAGCCCTGTGTCAACGCCAGGCGCGCCTGTAGCGCGTTCGACTCGCGCTCAAACCTCTGGTTGATATTGCCCTGGATAATGTATGCCCAGACGCCGAGAGCGCTGGTGAATACGATGGGGAGCAGGAGGGTAACAAGCTTCCAAGCGTGCGAGTCTTCCTTAGGAATCGCGTCGAGGATCTCGCGGCGAGTGCTATCAAGGAGTGCCTTACAGACTTCGAACTGCTCGTCGGCGGTCTTGTCCGTCAAGTGTCACCTCCCAGTCTTTTCGCCGGGCGCCAAGCCCAATTGAGTAGTCTGCGTCGCGACGAGGTTGAAGAGGGCCCTCTTGTCGGCCTCCTGTCGGGTGCAGACGACCTTCCTAGTGGTCCTGGTTGCGGAGTTGCACACGAAGCAGGCGCATCCTTTGTTCTCTCCGAGGAACTTAGGGTGCGCGCAGTTCTGTGGGACAGGGTCGTTGCACGACTGCTTGGGCGTCTGGCCCTCGGCGCGAGTGGTGTGAAAGGCTGCCGGGAGAAGCGGGGCGAAAGTGAGAAGTAAAGCTGAAAACAAAAGTGTCTTACTGCTCAGTCTTCGCAAGCTCATCTTGGATTCCCTCCTCATGGAAGGAATTAGGCGAACGCTCCATTCGGAGCAGCGCCGTTCCCTCGCCATATCAACGGAAGGCGAACGCCGCTCAGGTTTGGGTCCGGCCCGGCGGTTCGCGACTGCAACGAGAAAGCGATTACATCGCTGTGATGCTTGTAACCGGGTGAATTTCAGTCCAGCCATGACCTCCTTCGGTGTCCAAGACGTAGGAACCTAGCACTTTGACCTTGGTACCATTTGGAGGAACGCCCTTTACGGGCGAATGGAAATCCTTGCATGGAACAACTGCGTCTGGCTGGGTGACGGGTCCCATGCAAATGGGTTCAAGGACCAAGCATCCCGCCTGAACGCTTGTGTTCTTGGCATTCAGCAGATTTGAGAACTGAGGATCGACTTTAAGCTGAATGTGGTCGTCTCCGTCATTTTCTTTTTTAGTGTGATGGATCGTCCCCGTTACCTCGATGCATTCTTGGATGACCTGCAATCGCGTAGGTTTATAGACATGCGCCTTAAGGGTCGGATCGCATCCCGTAGCGACCAACGGTTTCGAAGCAGTGGCTAGGGGTCCGGGTTTCTTTGGTGCGGCGGGCTTCTTTGCAGTTGACGCCTTTGGTGCAGCGGGTTGGGCGCTCACTTGACTGGGCAAAGCGAGCAAAAGAATTGTTTCGAGAATTGGCGACAGAACAATGCCGATGGTCCGTGACCTCATTGCGACGGCCTCCTTAGGTAGCTGCAGATCCGCAAGCAGCAACAGTCGTGCCTAAGACAATTTACCTGCGGAGGCTGTCAGCCCTGCGCGTTTTCAGGGCAGGTTGAGCAAAAGATCGCCAATTAGAGCAGTAGATCGCCAATCAGAGCGGACTTCTTCGCCGCACTGACTTGTCGCCCCTTCACGCGACGGTCGCGTAATATACCGAGTCTCAAATGGGTAAAACTCCACCAGAAACAGAGGCGCGGTACCCTGATGTCTTTGATCTTAGGGCGCAGCAAGAGTGGCAAGACAAGGACAGCGAGACCCCAAGCTACTGGATTAAGAACCAGCAGCCACCAGCAGGCCTGCTCTACCACTACACAACGCTCGACGCGTTTACGAAGATTCTCTCTTCGAGTTGTCTTTGGGCATCAGGAGTTCGTTACCTCAACGATTCCCAAGAAATCACAGCGGGTCTCGATCACTTGTCGGAAACCGTGACAAAGCGAACGGCTGAGAGAAGTCAGGACAAGATACTGTCTCAGGTTTACAAGGTCATTTCGAGTCGATTGAGGTCCGCTCGTGGGATCTTGTCATCGTCAGGGCCGACCGAAGCCGCACCGCTGGATTACTA
>Ga0209283_10001415_pt1 | contig 13028 bp, 11 predicted proteins | sample CZO8metaG_2_FD_188354 | JGI IMG/M metagenome (GOLD analysis project Ga0209283, IMG submission 188354) | Vadose zone soil microbial communities from the Eel River Critical Zone Observatory, Northern California, USA - CZOApr15con2H1.8 metaG... | ecosystem: Environmental > Terrestrial > Soil >...
AGGAAGGAGCTGGGCGACGTAGTTGGAATGAGGATCCTCTTATCCACTCCTCGCGAGGAGATGCTCGATCTGGAGAGCCATTGGTATCACCGATTGCCCGGCGGAATGCTCGGCGAAACGGGGCCCCATTTGGCGTACATGACCGCCGCATTCATCAACAACGTCCGGCACGCCACAATTGTCGCGAAGAATATTGCAGGCCTTCCGTGGGCACCATTTGACGACTTCAGAATTGAACTCGAAGGAGAGAATGGCAATTGCTCCGCGACCGTAATGTACGCACGCAACAATAGAGCCGCAGTCATCGAAATCTTCGGAACCGACGCGATGCTCAGAGTAGATCTCGAAAGGATGTCCCTAGTGCGGGACGATCTGCGAACCCTGGATTACTCCGAGATCGGTAGATCGTCCCTGCGAATTGTTGGGGAAACGATCCTGCAATTATCAGCCAACGCGGCGGCCGTTGCTCTTCACCGGGCAAGAATCGGTACCGACCTGATCATCCAGAGGTTCGTGGAGAGCGTGCAGAACCGCACCTTGCCTCCGGTAAGCGCGCAGGAAGGGCGGGAAACTGTGAGAATCATGGAGATGATCGTCAAAGAACTGCGAGAGAAATATCCCGACGCTTACAATGTCATTCCGAAGAAACCCTCGAAGGAGTCGGGTGCCTTAGAGCCATGAACCGATACGAGGAGTGGTTGTACAGTCACAGCCCCGCCTTCCTCCAGTCCGCATTCGTCACCTTCGCTGGTGCGAGGCTCGCCTGGCACAAGTACAGGCACGGCTACGAGTCATTCCGATCCGAAATCGAGGCAACGCAGTGGTACGGACCGAAAGAGATGGCAGCGTACCAAGGAAAGAAACTCCGGGAGGTCATGCATCACGCCTACACGTCGGTTCCTTTCTACCGCCGCGTATTCCGCCGTCTGGGGCTGACCCTCGATGATATTCGGACAACAGCGGATCTCCGAAAGCTACCTGTCACGCGACGCGAAGATGTGCGTCGCGCCCCCCAAGACTTTCAAGCCCAAGACATCAAACGGAGCAACTACTTGGTGCGCCACACGGCGGGCACGACAGGGAAGCCGTTGCTGATTCTGTGGGAGAAGCGCGCCATCATGCGAGAATATGCGTTTGTGGCGCGCCACCGGTCCTGGGGGCGAGTCCTACCGGGGGATCGTCACGCTCATTTCGGTGGACGGTCGATCGTACCCGTAGAGAGAGCCAAGCCACCTTTCTGGCGATACAACGCCGCCGAGCGGCAGACCTACTTCTCAGCATACCATCTCACGAATGCCAACCTTCCAAGTTACGTCGAGAAAATCCGCCAACTCGAACCACTCTACGTCCAAGGGTTCCCCTCCTCAATCCATATCCTCGCGCGATTCGCGCTCGATCATGACCTTAATCTCCCAGCGACAAAAAGTGTGTTTACCTCTACTGAGACGCTCCTGGACAATCAACGCTCAAGTATTGAGGAGGCTTTCCACACTCGTGTCTTGGACCGATACGGCCAGACTGAGCTTGTCTCCGCCATCACGCAATGCCCAGAGGGATCTTACCACATCAACTCGGACTACGGCGTGGTCGAACTCGTGCGCAATGGGGAGAACGCGGCGCCGGGGGAGGTGGGCGAACTCCTTAGCACCGGCTTCGTCAATCGAGGTACGGCTTTGATAAGGTTCGAGTCGGGTGACACTGCGCGGCCTGCAGCTGGCGACTGCGAGTGCGGTCGGAATGGCCTGCCGGTCATTGAAGCGCTCGAGGGTCGCGTTGACGATTACGTGGTGACCCCTGATGGGCGAATCATTGGTCGACTCGACCATGTCTATAAGGACCTGACGAGCATCGTGGAGAGTCAAATCATCCAGGAGTCTCCTGAACGGCTCCTCGTAAAAGTTGTGCCCTCGCAACGGTACACTGACGCGGTCGAAGCACAGCTCCTTGCCGAGGTCCGCAAGAGAGTGGGCGACTCTATGGACATCGAGGTTCGGGTCGTGAGCGAGATTCCAAGGGGGCCAAACGGTAAGTTTCGGTCCGTCGTCTCTGACATTCCGACCCCGTTCAAGTGGAAGGAGGCGGCATGACGGCAGATCCGAGACTTGTCGCCATCGTTGATTCGGGCCAGATGTCCTATTCTCGTAGGCCCCCGTTCCACCCTCACGAAGCGTTTCCCGAGATGCCTTATGCACGACATGAACTCGATCCGGCAAACCGCATCTACGGCGCGGTGCGTGAACTGCTTCACTTGCTCGCCTTAGATGCTGAAAACTACGGGACGGGAGACTGGAATCCGCTCGGTGAGTTCGTCCATCCGGGAGACCGGGTCGTCATCAAGCCTAACTTCGTGCGCGAGGCCATCAAGGACGAGACCGATATTGACGCTATCGTCACACACGGCTCGGTTATTCGACCAATCGTCGACTACTGCGAGATTGCGTTGAAGGGTGAAGGCCATCTGGTCGTCGCCGACTCACCTCAGTTCGACTCGGATTTCGATAAGATCGTGACCGAGAATGGCACACGTGAAATGGTGAAGTGGATCAACGCCTGCGCGACACCCAAGGTGGACCTGTTGGACCTCCGTGCCGAGAGGGTTGAGTACGAAGGCAACGTGGTTGTCCGGAGGCACAAGCTAGCGGGAGACCCAGAAGGTTACACTACCGTGAACCTCGGATCCGCGAGCACTTTCGCTAATGTCGAACGCCTGATGCCAAGGATATACGGCGCCGACTACGATACCAATGAAACCCGCAAACACCACGTCCAGGGAGTCCACGAATACCTGGTATCCAACACCGTACTCGGTGCGGACTTTTTTGTTTGCGTGCCTAAGCTCAAGACTCACAAGAAAGCGGGAATCACTGTGAGTCTGAAGAACGCCATAGGAATCATCGGTGACAAGAATTACCTGCCCCATCACAGAATTGGGCCTGCCTCGCATGGAGGTGACGAGTTCGAAGGGGAATCTCTTCGAAAAAGAGCGAAGAGCGCCGCATATAACACGGTCCTGCGCACAATGGCAAAGATGCCCTCTACCGCCAAAGTCTTGAGAGTCCCGGGGGCTGCATATTCCGTGGTGAGCGCCAGCGGAATGGGCGGTTACGAGGCGGGTAACTGGTATGGGAACGATACGATTTGGCGAACCACGCTCGACCTAAACAGAATCCTGTTATTCGCCGGTAAGGACGGCACGCTCGACAACAACCGTCGCAGACGATACATTTCCATCGTAGATGGAATCATCGCCGGGGAGCGGGAAGGCCCACTAGATCCAAGTGCGAAGCCAACGGGACTACTTCTAGCTGGGAGCGACCCCGTGGTGGTCGATATGACCTGTTCGCAGCTCATGGGATTCGCCTATGAGCGCATCCCTACCATACGCGAAAGTCTGGTGCACCGGGAACTGGGTCTTGGCGGGGCAGAACCTAGGAGGATTCGTGTGGCGAGCAACGATCCAAAGTGGTCGAGGTTGTGGAATGATCAAAGCGCGAGCCTGAAGTTCGAGCCACACTCAGGATGGACTCCAGCCCTCGAGGCCAAAGTAGATGACAGCTAGATCGCCGACCTCCGATCCCCAGTCCGTCCTACTTGATGTTGGGGCTGCAGCATCGCGAGAACACGAGATAACCCCTTGCCGAAACAGGCACCCTATGACCACGCGACTGCTCAGCTCATGGAGATCCTGATAAGGTGAGACTCGCGTTCGTCCAGCCGCACTTTACTTTCCCTGGCGGAGGAAGTCGTGTGGTCTTGGAACTGGCCACTCGTTTGGCCGCCAGGGATCACGTGGTGACTGTTGTCAGCCAGAGGCAAATTCGTTCACTGACAGACCGATACGCCAACGTCGAGTTTAGAGAAATTCCTGGACCACTTCCGGACAGTATAGCGCATTACATTCTGCAAGCGCGAGTCATACGCGGAATTATCGACGCTTTGGACGATTTTCGACCCGACGTTGTCGTGGCGAATGTGGTCCCGTCCAATTACTGGGGGGCACTCTACCGGGTGAATCGACCTGGCATCCGGGTGGTTTGGTACTGTCACGATACCACGGTGTTGGGCGCTGCACGAAGCACACTGCATAGCGTTGCGCCGCCGATGGGTTGGATGTTATTGCTTGCTACCGGTAATCCACTTTTCAGAGCCTTTGATCGGTGGGCAATCTCTCACATGGACTACATCGTCGCAAACAGTCGGTATACCGGGCAGCTCGTCAGGCGATTATACAAACGCGATTCCGAGGTAGTCTATCCTGGGGTTGATCCTGCGAGCTATGCGCCATCTAGTGACCGTGGTTCGTACGTCTTAGCGGTTGGACAGTTGTCTCGGTTCAAGAACTTCGAACTGGCAATCGAGGCCCTTGCGCTCTGCAAGGAAGAATTCTCAGCTCGAAAGACGAGAATGGTCATCGTAGGGGACGGCCCGCATCGACAGGCCTTGGTGAACCATGCAATGCGGTTTGGCGTCGCGGGGATCACGGAGTTCCTGGGGGCCGTTCGCCCAGACGAATTACCTCCCCTATATTCACGGGCACTTTTCACAGTGTTTCCAACAGTCTCAGAAGCATTCGGGCTCGTTCCGATCGAGTCCATGGCAAGCGGAACGCCGACGATCGCAGTGAACAGCGGCGGACCAGCAGAAACCGTCGTCGACGGACGCACGGGAATCCTCACAGATCCGACACCGATCGCTTTCGCCCGCGCGATGACCTATCTTCTCCAGAATCAGAACCTAATCGAAGAGATGGGCTCGGAAGGACGGGCACATGTACTCACGAACTTCACATGGGAAAGAGCCGCTCTCGCGTTTGAACGTGCATTGAGGAAGAATGATGGCAACGGAAAAACCTTGTGACGAGACTCGATTCTGGACGCTGCAATGGAATCTGGATGCGCCGAGCACAAGAAAGAACGAAATCTCTCTCACGCGAGTTAGATTCCCCGAAATGAGTTGCAGCGATCCCAGAGACACAAAGGAGGCTTTCGCCGGGTGACCGAGAAACGGGAGTCCGAGGCCGATTATCAGCGCGGACGAGGGTTGCTACTAGCGGTCCTCATCCTGTATGCTGTCATATCGAGAGTGTATCTCGTATTACGATACTCCGGCCTGAACGTCATGGGGGACGGAGCCTATTTCGTGAGGGCCGCGGAGTCTGTGATTTCCTCGGGCTCGATCGCGGGGCCAATTACCTATCAGGGGGGGTTCGGTCATCCAACATTTCTCGCATTCCTATCAGAAGTTACGGGCTTAGCGCCGATTACTCTCCAACTCTACGTCGCGCCAATTCTCGGCATAATTCCGTTGTTCATCGCATACGCGTTATTCCGCAGGCTACTGGGGAGAACGCGAAGTGCCTTCGTAGCTTTGGTAGTATTGGCACTTCTACCCGACTTTCTGATCGTGACCTCCAGAAGTACTCACGAGATATTGACCATCTCGCTCTTCGTCGTAGAATTGGTCGTGCTTTTCGAAATCATGTTTAACCCTGAAAGAAAGCGAGGAAAACTGAGATGGACTGCCCTTTGGTGGGTCGTGTTCCTCGGTCTCCTGTCGTTAAACATCGTTTTCGCCTACGTGATCATGATTACATCAGTCACCCTTGTGGTCCTTGTCGACCTCGGCTTACGAAGACTGAATCTGGAAAGCTTACTCGCGAGGAGAACCTGGTGGAGCTTCGTCGCCACCTCGGTCGCATTGACATTTTTCTACGCGTGGTACATCTACCCTCCATCCGCTCCGGGCCTTGTAAATCTCCATGTGAATCTGCTTTTCGTGACCGAAATCTTGACCCCGGATCAGATTGCCGGATACGAGTTCGTCCAGTCGACCTGGAGCTCCATCTGGGTTTACCTCGGGCTAACATTCAGTCTCTGGGCCGTCCTTGCAGTCGCCGCAACCGAATGGCTCCGTGAAATTCGGCTCTTCGCGCTCCGGAAGACCCGAAAGAACCCAGAAACGCTCTTCATGGTCGGAGCATTTGGCGTGCTTGGATTCGCTCTCGGAGCATCGATAGCTGCGGATTTTGTCACGAGACTCGGGAATGCCCAATACCGAGTACTCCCGCTGGTCCTGATGATCTCGGTTCCGCTTGCTGTGTTCGCTCTTCGCCGTCACGGGCTCTTGGCAAGTCGACTCGCACGCAACCGCCTGGTGGCGGCGATTATCATAGTCGGAATCGTTCTCCTTTCAACTACGAACCTAGTGAAGGCAACCACGGACCCTTCGGTTTCCCGATACTGGAGTTTCTACTCAGTCGACGAACTAGCCGGGGTAAACTGGGTGGAGCGCCATCTGCAGGGCCAGACTGTCTGGGCCGACGTAGACTCCCGAATCCTGCGGCTGTCCTGGCAGTCCTCCAGCGGAGATAATCTGTACGCGGTCGCTTACGTCTTCGGCGTCCAGCAGCTCCGTAGCAGCAACTATTGCTACCTGTTTGACTCTAGCCTAATTGAGGAACGACTAAGCGAATACGGCGCGACCCTGCGGCTCCCGAGCGGTGCGAATCTGGTTTACCAAAACGGCCAAACGCGTATCTGGGGAGTATGTGTGACGTAGTGTTGACCGGGAAGTCTGACTCCAATTCAGAACCTTATGGTCAACTAGGAACCATTCGCAGATCTCCCACTCAGAGGACAGCAGAAGGCGGGCTATGGAGAACGACACAGGAAGGTCCTGCATCCGATTTCTTGTGATAACGCCCTTCTTTTGGCCCATGGGCGAGGGGAAGGGGATGCCAGCGCTTTTCCGAATCTATTCAAGACTGAGCGAGCTAGGACACCGAATCCAAGTTGTGCTGCCCCCCTTCAACGTCTTCGATCCGTCGGTCGAGAATCGCGGTGCAGGTGGCTCCAAGGGTGTGGAAATCGTACGGTTCTTCTTCCCCCGGGCCCTCATGGTCTCACTGGAACAGCTGCAAGAGTCTGCCGGAAGGGCAAGGCCTGCCGGCAGGGTTGTCGCCGGCTTGAAAGTCGCACTGTGGATCCTGGGCTTCTCCGTCTTCGGGCTATGGAAGGCGGCTCAAGTGGCCAAGGCATCCCGACCAGACATAATCATCGGACATACCTACCTAGGAATGTTCCCCGCGTATGCGCTTTCCCGGGCTTTGGGAATACCGAGTGTGGCGAGAATTCATGGCACAAACGAGTCGGGCTTTGTCCAGCATCCTTCGATGAGAGCACTTCTCCGAAGTCCGGAACTCTTCTCCTTGCGCATCCCGATCGATCTGTTTGTAATCGACGACGACGGTACGGCGGGAGATCAGGTCGCACGGGCTGCGGGAATCCCCGAGTCCCGAATTGCACTCATACCGAACGCGGTGGATAGAGAGAACCTTATGAAGCCCTACGATCAAGCCGGCATTCGAGGTGCCTTGAGCATCCAGGCGGACGCGATCGTGGTCGTCGCGATCTCGCGTCTAGTCAGCTGGAAGAGGGTAGATCGAATCATAACAGCCATGTCCAACGTCACGCACGAACGAGAGGTCGTGTGCTTGATCGTGGGCGATGGACCCGAAATGACGAAGCTTTTGACGGAAGCCGACTCGCTGGGCGAGGGAGACAGGGTCAAATTCGTTGGTGCTGTCCGCCACGGTGATGTAGGAAAGTACCTGGCGGTAGCTGACATCTTCGTCTCTACCAATGATTTGACGAACCTTTGCATTCCGCTTCTCGAGGCCATGACCTGCGGCAAGTGCGTGGTAACCATCAACAACGGAGGAACTAGTCGGCTGATTGAGAATTGGAGAACCGGCATACTGCTGGAACCAACCGCCCTGAATCAGCTGCCCGCCGTCATCAACCAACTAATCGAGAACCCCGACCTCAGACGATCCTTGGCGAAGAACGCGATGGCATTTGCGCGCGACAATGTTCTCAATTGGGATGAGCGTGCAATGCGTGAGCTGGCTCTATATTCTCGACTTTCATCCGGTGGTGCCAGGGGGTAAGAGATTGCTCATTCCTGGCATAACGTGTACAAAGAGTTGGCCAAACTGCGATTCCGGGCCGAGCCGTTGGGCCTACGCGGCATGCAGCCTGTGGCACATCTGAGCTGTCGAACCCTCAGAACGAGGTCGTCTCAAGTCGTGCGAATTGGAGGGGTGGGGTGAAGCGGCATGGGCCCCCGTGCCGCGTGAGGAAGCGCATCGACAACATGCTGGTCTTTCAGAAATCCTACTTCTGCGGGTAACCCCGGGGATCATATGGGCCGAGTCGAAGTCGATGAGCCGATTTTGAGGGTTAGAGTCGGAGCGGTTTTTGCCGCTATCCGTCATGGTTCCCAGCGAATCTTGTTCTGCCCGAACATCCTCACAGAGCGGTGAGCGAACGTAAGAAGCTCTTCCCCCAGATTCATCCGAAGAGTGGGCCACGCGCCCCCTTGCTTCTCCAAACAGAGCAGACAGACTCCCAGGTTCGAGCCGAACATCTCTTCCTCGACACCTGAGGGGGTGAGCAAATCGTGCGGACGGCTAATTGCAATCCCTACCATCCGGGCCATGGCGTTGAGTTCGACCTGCGAGAGCCCCGCACGGGGCTGTATTCCCAACGCAAGATCAAATGTTAGAATAACCTTCTGCCGGGCCACCCTGCAGAGCTCAGACATGTATTTGCCGAGATTTCCCGGAAGATGCTCTAGCACCGAGACGCAAGACACTACGTCAAAAGACTCTCGTCGGAAGGGAAGGCAAGGCAATGCCGCGCGAACGGATGTCATATCTGAGCGCGAATGGTGACGCGACGTGTTTACATCGATCGAGACCACGGACGCCTTGTGCCGCGACAGAAAGACCGGTAAGGCTGACATCCCGGAACCGACATCCAGAATGCGAAGTCCTGCCGCGGTACCGATGTGCTCGATGACCCATGGTAGCTCGAGCCTCCGGGACCAGGCCTGGGAATTGAAGATCACGGGGTTTGTTCTGTACGGCCTGCCAATCTCCTTGTCAATCGCCAAGAGTTCTGGCACTGCGGCCGTCATATCCAGCAAACTCTTGGTGCCGACCACCAACTCAGATGGCAAAGCACCTGCCTTCTCCGCTGGATGCCTGCAAGCCGCCAGCGGCTTCATTTGACGCTACTTCTCGCGATCCTTTCATGCGGCTTCCGCAGGAGCCGGTGCTCACCGGTGAGGCGATTGTTTCCGTTGTCTGCGGCCACATCAAAGTCCCCCAAGACGAACACTGCAAATCTAGCTTGCGGCCGAACGAACGGACCAAGCAAAGACTCTGAAAACCTAGGGGGGCCGCGTGGAGCGGTGGGTGGGAGAATTTGAATCATCATGGTACCTGGGTACGCTCCGGGTCCAGCAGGAAGAACCGGACCCTGTGTGCAGAACTTGCTGAGTTCCTTTGGCGCGGGGGCGAGCTCTGAAAAATGTGTGGCTCGGATATATATGATCTCCGCCCCCGACTGCGCGAGCTCCTACTTGGATCGACAGCCCGTGCGTGAACGAGTTCACGGCCAAGAAGATGCCTGGCGCTCTTCAGTTTTATGAACGCGAACAGTGTTCCTGGCCTCGAGATGAGAGCGGATCGCCTCGCCACGTTCGATTTCTGGGAATCATATACGCAGTCGCCGCTGTATCAGGGAGAGTTGGAGCCCATTAAGAAATGGATACGCGGGACGGTCCTCGATGTGGCTTCCGATTACGGCCGTTTCTCCGTCTTGAGCTCGAGCAGCGTAAGCGTCGACATCGAGAGGAAGTTCCTCCTTCGCGGCGCTGACTTGGGCAACATTTCTCACGCGGTAGCCGCGTCGGGGTTGGCTCTGCCGTTCAAGGACCGAACATTCGAAACTGTGCTCGCCATGGGCATTATCGACCACGTCCCGATAGGACTAACTCCTCGACTTCTCGATGAGCTCACGAGAGTCGCGACAGATTCAGGGACAGTGGTCATACACGTCACCTCTCCACACTCCCCACTGGCAGTCGTCAACCACAGGAATTATGGAGACTATCTTCACCCGTACTCGCCCTCCGTCTTGAGGAGACAGATGCGCGCGCGAGGATGGGAGACAACAGGAACCCTTTCGTCGGGCTTGGCTGGCTGGATGAGTCTACTCCCTTACACCGTCAAGTCATATGTGCCCTGGTCTGTTCATGTCACTCTCGCCTTCAGGCTGCGGACCGCGGAGGCCACGGAGCCGTCGAGAAGTTCAGTGAGTTCTGCATACTCGGGCCGGGCGGCAACGCCTCCGGCTACCCGACCGCCCTAAGCGCTTCCCAGCCCGCGTCCAGAATCATGGGAATCACGAACCACGATTCCGTGGGCGTCACGTGGACCGTCCGCATCGATCCCGTCGGCGTGCAGCTTATCTACAACGCCACGTCGAGGTTAGATGACCTCCGCGCGGGCGGCGAATACGAGCCGCGGACGAGCCGGGGGGGCGACGAACGCCGCCCGCGGGCCCCGCGCACGACCGCGATAAAAGTCGGAATGGGGCCCGGGAGTCGTTGGCGAAGAAGGGCCCGCACGGAAGCATCCGATTCGCCGCGATGTCCTGCGCCCTAGCCGAGGGATCTGCAGGGCCGCCGAGGTACCCGGCTCGCGGGGTTCCCTGATGCCGTCATTCGGGTCTACGTCCCACGCAAACCGTAGGCCGGGGTATCAATTGAATTGGACGAATTTCGAAAAGCAGAATCGAGGCCAGGGCAAAGGGGAAACACTTATGCCGAGAGGGAACGTGCCCGGCGGGAGGGACGCGGTGCGGATTCATTTTCAGGAGCGACCGTGGGACCTCGTCGTCGCCATCGGCTACACGCTCGTCATGGCGAGCGCCTTGCTCGTGAGGGACGTCGGCAACCTCCTCGCAATCCTTCTCGTCCTCTTCCTGCCGGGCTACGTCCTCGTCGCGGCCTTGTTCCCGAGCAACAAGGAACTCGACTGGATCGAGCGAACCGCGCTGAGCTTCGGCCTGAGCATCGCGGTCGTCCCGCTCCTCGGGCTCCTCCTGAACTTCACCCCGTGGGGAATCCGGTTCGCCCCGATCGCTGCGACGATTGCCGCGTTCACGACCCTCGTCGGCCTCGCGGCGTGGTGGCGGCGAATGCGACTGCCCGAAGCAGACCGGCTCGCCGCGACCCTCGTCCTTTCCCTCGCTGGCTGGAAGGACTATACGCTCCTCGACAAGGCCCTCTCGATCGCCCTCGCGCTCAGCGTTGCGATCGCAGCCGGCACCCTCGCCTACGTCTTCCTCGCGCCTCGCCCGGGAGAGACGTTCACGGAATTCTACATCCTGGGTCCCGGAGGTAACGCGTCCGGCTACCCGACGAACCTGACTCGTTCGCAGCCCGGGACCGTCATCATCGGCGTGATCAACCACGAGGCCGCGACCGTCGCGTACACAGCTCGCGTAGATCTGGTTGGCGTAAGCATTGTATTCAACGTCACTTGTGGCTGCAATCGGACACAGGAATTGAATCGAACCGCCTTGAACTGGTTCAACCAGACCATAGGTGATGGCCAAAACTGGACGCATCGGTATACGTTCTTGATCAACACAACGGGCTTGTGGGAGGTCCAGTTTCTCCTATATCGAAGCAACAACTTGACGAACGTCTACCGAGAGCTCCATCTGTTCGTGCGAGTCTCGTGACCGGTCCCCGATCCGTCACCCGACGGGCTCTCCCTTCGGACATCCGCGCCCATCAAAGGGCGGACAACTCTGCTTCTCGTTCTCGTGTTCCGAACGCAGCGAGTTTTCGGAGTCCGATAGGCTATTAGGTCGAGGCGCTTGAACCCCGACCCGTGTTCGTCGAGTTCCTCCGACGGAGTCAATTCCTCCGGGCGCTCGTCATTACCACCGGAGTGTTCAGCTTTCTCACTTGGCTCTACATCGTGGGTAGAATCCTCCTCAATGGCGTGGATGTCAACAAGCCGTTCGTCGCCGCCGTCCCGTCCGTCTCCTTCTTCGAACTTGGTGCGTTCACGTTTGCCGTTAGCTTCGTGAGCATGTTTCTCTATCTTTGGCTCTGGGGCAGGCTTGCTCGTGGCCCGATTGCCCCCTGACGTCTGAGTTGCCGCCGGCCTTCCATGAAGAGAAGAACCTTCGGCCGTGGGCTTGGAAGTCCCTACGGCTTCTCCTGGAAGTCATCGGTCGCGCCCTCCTCGTCCTCACGTCGTCGGCGCCGCCACACGACCAATGCGACCGCGATGAGGACGAGCCCCACGAGCGGTCCGACCGCCACGACGACCAGAGGCCAGTTGATCAACGTGATGTCTTTCGAGAGGGCTCCACAATGGTTCGCGGCGTCGCAGGCCATGAGCGTGACCGTGTACGTTGCGGTGAAGCCGGAGACCGCATACGCGTGGCTCGGCGAGGCGGCCGTTGACAGCGTCCCGTCCCCGAACGCCCACAGGTGCGACGTAATCGGGAGGGTCCCGTCCGTCCGGCTCCGGTCCGTGAAGTGGACCGTGGAGCCGTCCACCGTGAAGTCAAACGCGGCCGTCACGTTCGCGGAGAGCCGAATCAGATTGAAATCCTCGATCGTCGCCCGGTTCTGCCCCACGACCACTCCGGACCTCGAGGCGCCCACGTAGAACGTCGCTCCGACCGTGACCGTGTACGCCCCGACCGGCACGGTGACGTTGTACGTCCCTTGGACATCCGTCGTCTGGCCGAACGTGCCCGGCGAGAGGGCGATCGTCGCCCCTTCGAGGGGGGCCAGCGAGGTCGCATCTCGGACGGCACCCGCGAGGAAGCCGACTTGGGCCGGCCGGGGAATCACATCGACCTCGAACGGCTCCGATACGACGACGCAGATCCCGTCCGTCACGCTCAAACTCACGTTGTAGCTGCCCGCGACGGCCCACGCGTGGCCCGCCGTCACCTGGCCAATCCCGGGGGGCGTGGACTGGTCCGTCGTCGTGCCGTCGTCCCAGGTCCAGGTCCACGCGAGCGGATCGGCGTCGGGATCGGACGACAGCCCGCCAAACGTCACGCCGGAACCGGGGAATGTGGTGATCGGGGGCGTCCCGGAGATCGTCGGCTGGTTGGGGCAGGTGTTCGGCGGACCGCCGCTCCCTG
>Ga0209283_10001416_pt1 | contig 13028 bp, 15 predicted proteins | sample CZO8metaG_2_FD_188354 | JGI IMG/M metagenome (GOLD analysis project Ga0209283, IMG submission 188354) | Vadose zone soil microbial communities from the Eel River Critical Zone Observatory, Northern California, USA - CZOApr15con2H1.8 metaG... | ecosystem: Environmental > Terrestrial > Soil >...
ATTAGCCTCCTTGAAGAAGCTCTGCCACTCAGTTAGGTAGTGCGGCGATCACTGGGGCGTATAGCTCAGCGGTAGAGCACTGCCTTCACACGGCAGGGGTCGCAGGTTCAAACCCTGCTGCGCCCATTCAGTACTTTCCCCAGAGACTTCCGCGGCTTCGATGCCTGGATCGGAGCGCCCCGAATCGCCGTTTTCGGTCGAATGCAGCAAAAATGCAGCAAACTTTGCGTGCGGACCCTTGGAATCGGTGCGTTGAGCGCGTGATTCGGGTGGCGGTTGGAATCCCGGCAGAGATGTGCTGATTTCGACCGCGGCGCGCAGATCCTCGACCATCAGGTGCCCGTAGATCCCGGTCGTCACGCGCACGTCGCTGTGCCGCATGAGGCGCTGCACTCGGTGAATGTCGACACCTCGACGAAGAAGCTCGGTCGCAAACCCGTGTCGAAGATCGTGGAACCGCATCCGCAGGGGAATTGCTTTGGGCCACAGAGCCCGTCCACGCGGGGGGACCAGAGGCTTACCGCTTCCATTCGTCCGCTTGAGGCACTTCGGGCAGAACCGGCGCTCGTTGTCGGAGGCGCGTTCGGTATATCCACACCAGCGGCAGCGGTGCTCCCAGGCTTCGACGATGCCCGCACGCGAGAGCGCGGAGCGAAGAATTTTCTGCGGGTCGGCCTCGCGACTTCGCCGTGAGCCATCCGGAGCAGGGAAGAGTAGGGGGCCAGGAGCTTCCCGAAACTGGCGCTCGAGCCAGGGCCGTAGCGCAGTTGGTATCGGCAGCACCGCCGCTGTCGCCGTCTTCGTGGTGTCGCGCTCATGGGAGCGACACACCGAGATCGTGCCTCGTGCGAGATCCACATCTGCTTTGCGCAGCGCGAAGAGTTCGCCTTTGCGCAGCCCCAGTGCTGGGCCGCAGGCAAACAGTGGGCGCCACTCCTCTGGAACCTGTTCCAGCATTCGCCCGATCTGCTCAAGCGTTAAAGTCACATAGACGCGTTTGGGCACTTTTCGGGGCTGGGTCGCGGCAACGGGATTTTCCCCAACCCACCTGCCCGCGCGTCTGGCGCGGCTAAAGACGGTGTGAAGGACGGAGCGCAGCTTATTGACGGATCCTGGCGCCGAGCCGCGGCGCTCCATGTCGCACAGCAAATTCTCAATGACGGTGGGTCGCACCAATGCAAGGACGAGCGCGCCAGCCGGTTGATCGATGACATGCTTCTTCAGGCGACGGCTCTCGACCGCTCGGCTGGTTTCCGAACACCGCTCCGCCAGCCACCAGCGGCATAGGTCGGCGAGCGTGCCGGGCAAATCCTCTTGAACAGCGGCAAGGCCCGCCTGTTCGCGAAACTTGAAACGCCTTCGGGTCCGCTCCGCCAGCTCGAGCTCGGCCGCGATCCTCTTCGCCTCCTGCCAGCTCTTCGCCTCTGTGGCTCGCTGCGTCCACCTGGAGGCGCTGCGCCAGCGCACGTACCAGGTACCGTCGCGCTTGAAAATGCTGGCCATCGCCTACGTCCCTCCATCCGTTCGCGAAATCGGCAGCACTGAGGCCGCCGGCGTCTCGATGCCTTTGACATAAGCGTACAGCTCGGCAGGGACAAAGCGCAGCCCCCAACCGAAACCACGGGCTCGTGGGAGCTCGCCGCGCTCCGCTGCCTTGTAGACCCACGATGCCGAGCGTTTGAGGAATGCAGCGGCCTGGTGCACGTCCCAGAGACGGTCCGTGGGCAGACTCAGCTCTTCTGAAGACTGTACCCGTCCCGGGAACTTCTGGATTTTCGACGTGCCGACGTTGTCACTCATTTGGCCTCCGCATTTGCACCCCGCCGCGGTACTTTCACCGCTTTGACCTGCTCGGGGCTTTGGACGGAATCTGGATTTCTCCCTTGAGAAGCTGAGCCGCGCGCAGGGATAAAACGTGGATGATGTAGTCGCGGCGGGTCTTGTCGAGGGCCGCGGCCTCTCTGTCCAATTGCTCAATCAGCACCGCTGGGAGGCCATACAGCGTCCGGTAATCATCTAGGAGCTGCCGGACGAACGTGGTCGTGCTGCCGAGGCGAACGGCCTCTTCCTTGAGCACTGCAGCCTGCTCGGGCGTGAAGCGGAAAGACTGGGCGAAGTAGTCGTCGCGGGCCGGAGTTTTAGGCATGGGGTTTCTCCTACGGGGAAGAGCGGGGTGCCTCTCGACGAAATCTGTCCGCGAGGTGCCGCAGGAGTTTGAAGACTTCGTCGGTGTTCGACGGATAGTCCGGGATCTCGAGTTGAGGATGCTTCAGTTGCTTGGCTTGGTCCCGAGCCCGGTGCAGGCGTCGGCTGGCAGAGTGGAAGAAGTGCTCGATGTTTGAGAACTCGGCTCGCGTGAGCGAAATGGTCTCGCTGGTTTTGGTCTGGGCCTGATGCGCGCCGTAGCCGACGACACCTTGGAAGTGGGTCAGGGCCTCCTCAAACGTGAACGCCTGGACCGAGAATAAGCGGGTGCCCCGTTCATTCGATTCCTTCAGAAGCTGGCGGACATGGTCACGGCGCTTCGGAGAGTTGAGCAAAAACACCAGAGTGGCCGGCCATCGATCGGGAAAGACCGTTTCGTAAACCGTCGTTTTGGACTCAACGTCCACGTAAGTGCCCATGAAGGTCGAGTACCTGTGGAGTTTGTTGGTTGTGGCACCGTGTCGAGCAGGATCGTCGCTGACCAGCGGCTGCGTACCCATCTCGCACTCCAGAAAATATCGCTTTGACAGGCGTGGAATCTCGAGCGTGGCGTCCGGTTGGATGATGCGCGCGCGAGTTGTGCCGCTCCGGTGGTCATAGTCGCGCCAGGGCAGGCGCACCGAGTCCGAGGGAATCCATCGAAACGGGAGGTTGCGGATAGAGGGAAGCTTCGTGTTTCCGGCCGCGACCAGACCAACAAACAGGCCGTTGAGTCGGATGCAATGCTCCAGGAACGCGGCGCTCACGTCGCCTGCCGGAAGTTTGGGCTCGGTGCCCAAGATGGAGCGTGTGACGACGTAGCCCAATGGCGTCGGCGTCCAGGCGGAGAACCATTTACCTTCGAAGGACCGGAAGCGCAGTCGTCGAATATACGGGGTCGGCTGTGGATTCTTTCCGAATCCAGCAAGATGGAACAGCCGAATCCTGCACGCTGCCTCCGTGCGCCCCGAAAAGAACAACCGGCGAATCTGTTCGGACGACAAGTACCGGACCGTCGCCGCCATCGCCAGCAGCTCTCGGTCCCGCCGCGTTACGCGCAACCCTCGGCAGCGTTCCACCAGCCGCGGCGCGTTCTCTTTCTGTTCCAAATCCATCATCACCATCTTAGAATACAAACTAGACCAAAGTAAACTACCAACCAACATGGCCCTGGCCCGTAACTTTGAAGTTTGTTGGTGCAATTTTCAGGAGCGATTTCTGACCCCTTCCTCCAGTCGTCGTTGGGAGGGAGGGGTCAGAAATCGCGACGGCCGCCACAGTGCCACCGAACCACTTGGGCGGAGAAGGGCCAGGGCCAATCAAACGAAGGGTTTGGTCTGGTCGATCCTTACGCAAACTCTTTCTCCCGAAAATCCGAAGTCCATTTCAATTAAGAGAAGCCGCTTCGTCATTCCCGAAGAAGCAATGCCCGAAGGCTTCAATCAGCGTTGACGCCACGCGCTGGCTGCAGCAAAGGTCAGGCGGGAGGGCGCAATGCGCGGACCTCGCCACTCGTACGGAGCCCGAGACCGGGGTCCCGTGCTGACTCGCACCTCGGTAGTCCTCTCCAGGATACCGGCAGCTGCAGCGCTCAACGACTACTCCAGTGGTGACTGCGCAGGACCGATGCTAACTTCTTACTATGCGATCGAAGAAGGACCCGAACGAAGAACTGGTGTCGGGGCTAGTTTTGAAGGGCGGCCCCGAGGCGCTCCGAGCTTTCTTTGGAAAATGGGTCGCGGTTGATTCAAAGGGAGAGATTCGGGCGTGGGGGGCTACCTTTGATGAGGCCGCATCCGCAGCGGAACTGGCCGACGTACAGGAGCCCGAGTTCATGTACGTGCCCGCTGGAAGCTTCGTCGGTTGAGATTTCAATACACACGCCTGCCGATTCCCGGCAGCGCTGAGCCAGTGCCGCAACCCCTCCTTGGTGTTTGGCTGTCCGGGCCAAAAGCGCGCTTGAAGATGCGAATGCTTGTGGACTCGGGTTCATTGGAGACACTCGTCCCGTCGTCAATTATGCGGAGGTTGGGTGCACCGCTTTCCGAGGAGCGCGTAGAACTGGTCGGCCTTGGCGGCGCGAAGATGGAGGCTCGGATCGCGAAGGTCGACATTGATTTCGCCTTTGGCCGCTTCAAGTTCACGAGTCGCGTCGCTGTGTCCCCCGAGCTCGAGAAGCAGCTTTGCGTGCTTGGCTATCACGACTTTTTTCTGAGATACCGTCTTGCTTTCTTTGCACGTGACGATGTTTTCACTGTGAACGATTACTGATCTCCAGCGCCGTTCCGCGGATGATTCGAGCGAACACTAACCCACGAACACAACACGCACCGAAGCGGAAGGGGCGGCGTGGGAAGCAGGTCCGTCTCGGCGATTCCCTCGCGATGGTCCAAGCCAAGATCGCCTCCGAGTGGCACCCGACCATGAACGGCGCGATGCGGCCCGAGAACGTTGGACCAGGCAGTCACGAGACTGTCTGCTGGCGCTGTCCTAAGGGGCACGATTGGAGAGGGGTTGTCCGAAACCAACGCGGGAGAACAGTACCCCTGTCCGTGATCCTGCTGTGGCAGCTAAAATCAAGAAGGCCCTGAGGATCTTGGGACGCGACACCGTTTCCCAAGAAGACATTTGGCAGCTGGAGCGAGAAGGAAAGTTGCAACAATGACATTGATGAAACGCGTTTTGCGCCTTTTACTTGCTGTGCCTTTGACGGCGTGCGGGGGCGGTGGCGGCGGGGGCAATAACGCCGCTCTCCTGGAAGAAGAGGCTCGAGGGATTCCATGGGAACTTCTTTCCGGCAAGATTGTCTATGCGCGCTGGGAGAACCCTACTTCGCCGGGCAACGAACACGGGCGCATCTTCCTCATCGATGTCGCCGCTCGCAAGATTCGCCTAATCTATGACGTACCAATCGTGAACCCAGCGCCGAGCTTTGAATCATTCGGCTGGGTGCAAGACTTAGCGATTCATCCGGATGGAACGAGCGTTACCTTCGCCGCCAGGGATCCTGCCCATGGAACGTGGTGGGAATTGCATGATCTCTCACTCTCCGACGGGACACAGAGGCTTGTTTATCCGGAGGCAAACGCACATCACCTCTATCCGTCGTGGTCCAGAGATGGGCACCTGGCCTACGTGAGTAGTGCGGACGTGCGGAAGACGGTAGATGTCGACGGGACTGGCCGAATCGAGGGCTCTAACGATTCCCGCGTCGCCTGGACCGGGTCTGGTACAATGTTTGTTTCATTAGTCGACCCAAATAGCAGTCAGGGCAATCTCTATCTAGCGGACCCTACAGCACAAACACGTAGGCCAATTCTCGTCAACTCACAGCCGCAATGGGATGCGGAAATCTTCGACAGTCCAGCGCTGTCTCCCGATGGGAGGAAACTAGCCTATGTGCGGTGGGGCCTTGGGGTACAAGAAGATGTCTGGGTTGCCGACGCAGACGGGACCAATCGAGTGCGACTGACTACGGAGGGTGCCTGGCAACCAGCGTGGTCAGCTGATAGTAGAAAGGTCCTCTTCACGCGCCTGCAGTCGGGAATTTTTCTGGTGGACACTGCGACAGGGACGCTGACTCAAGTCACGCAGCACCAGGCTGACTATGTTGCATGGGCCCCATGAAGTCCGACGTTTCGAAACACGTAAAGCCCCATGCGGCGGCATCCGGCGAACGCGCATCGTTCGCGTGGAGGTACTTGAATCCTGGGCTAGGATTCGACCAAGCGCGGTGGGGCTTGTACGGTGAGGAGGGCCGAGATACTGCTGATTTCGGGCAGGGAAGGTAGCCATGGACTATCGACTTATCCCAGTTACTCACGCGCCAGTTCTGTTGGCCCTATTGTTTCTCTGCTTCAGCACGGTGGCAGCGAGTGCTGACCTAGCGTCGGGTGGCGAGCAGAGTGCCATCCCTGAGTCGTTGAGCCAAGGTGCTGCGAGCAACTCTGCTCAAAAAGAGCATGAGCTTCACTACATTGGCCTCTTGGAGCCGCTCGAAGGTCCGGCTTTCTACGAGAAGCTCGGTCGCCCTGATCTTGTGGAGGCTTATCGAAATCGGGAACAGCAAAAAAATGGTCTCAAAATCCTGGGCGGCGTTACAACCGCTGGGGGACTGGTGCTCGGGATGGCGGCGCTCTTCAGCGGCAACGATTGCGTGAGTACTCCATCGGACTGGTGCCTCGCCCCTCGCGTGAGCAAGAGCAGCCGGCTCACACTGGGTTTGGTCGGTCTCGGCTTGGTCGCGGGTGGAACGGGAATGCTGGTGGCGGGCTTCGTCATTAATCCGAATCCCGTGGACACGGTCGAAGCGCGGCAGCTGGCCGATGAGTACAACGCGAAGCTAAAAGACAGGTTAGGCGTTGCCTCCGAATTGGCGCCGGCGCGGGAATATCGACCGCCGGTGCGGATTTCGGTGGCGCCTATGCTTTCGACGTCTACTAATGGCATCGCACTGCAGCTTTCGTTCTAAGTATGTGCTGGGTGCCGACCGATCATTGATCTAGGGGCATGCCGCTGGGTTGCACCCGGCGCGTGAACAGGGCGAAAACCAGCCTCATATTGACGAGGGATTCAGGTTGTTCTGACAGCCACGCACCCACAACGCCTACGTTCCTCCCTTAGGTCGTGTTTCGCTTGCTCCGGCTTAGATAGGTGCGGAGTTCCTCCGGAGCGATCCGGATGGCGTTTGACACGCGAACGTGAGGTAGCTCGTCGCGCTCACAGAGCCGGTAGACGGTTGCCGTGCTCACGTGCAGTTGGCGTGCGACCTCCCGGACCGAAAGCAGAGCAGGGGGAGCAATCGGAAGCCCGCCTCGCGCACGGAAGCGAACCGAGCTGTTCCTCGTGCCCATGCGCGAGGATGGCGAACCACGTTGCTCGGAATCCGTGCAGCAAAAATGCAGCAAACTTTTGTCGAACGCCGGCGAAACCGAGCTAGGCCCGACCATTGCATTCTCGTCACTTTCCGAGGGAAATCGCGGCTTGCCAAAGTCGGCGACGCTCTGCCATCCCTCCGACGGGTTTTCACACGGCAGGGGTCGCAGGTTCAAACCCTGCTGCGCCCATGCAGGAGTTTTCGCAACAAGACGGGTTCTTCTGGTTCATCCCATCTCACTTGGTGGTGGGTTTCGATGGGAAGCTGTTTAGGCACACGCGTTTAGGAGTCGAAGACGGTAATTGGCGAACCTTCTGTACCCGTGAGCCCTTCGTTTCACGACCTTTGCTTTGTTGTTGAACCCCTCGGTTCGACCGTTGGTCAGGCCTGAGGCGAAGTAAGTGAGAATTTCAAACCGCCACCTCATCAGGGTGCTTCGTAGGGTTTGAATCTCAGGCAGCTGGGAGCCCGCCATCTGCTCCGTAAGGCGGGTGAAGACTCGCGCGGCACGGTCATAACCTTCACTCGATAGAGTGAGTGGAGGGCTTCCTTGGTCCGGTAGACTTCGTTCAGCTCGGGGTGACGCTGGAGCCAGCGGTTGAGCAAGAAACGTCGGCCATGGTCGAGCGTGAAGCTATTGCGTAGCAGCAAGCGACGCAAAGGAAGCGTTCGATGGTCACCGGTAATCTCCTTGCGGCGTCGGTTGATTGCAACCGAGAGCAGTCGGACCACATGGAACTTGTCCCCCACAATCAAGGCGTTCTTGAAGAAGCCGCGGACGAAATTTCTGAATGGCTCGCAGAAGGTCCATCACCACGAAGCGGACGTGGTGACGACCAGGAATGTACTGCAGGCTGTACTCCAGTTCGGCGGAGCTCCTCCCCTGGACCACTTCCATCAGGCGACGGCCTTTGTAGTCGACCAAGACAGAAACAAATTCGCGGAAGCCGAAGGTGGGATTTCGACGAAAGAAGTGTTCATCGATGCCGATGACTTTGGGCCAGGGATAGAGCCGCATCCGGCGTTTGAGCTCGAGCTGCCGATAGAGGGTTCGGTAAAGAAATCCAGCCGAGCAACGGAACGCCCGGCGCACCGACTTCAAATCCGAAAACGTCTCACAGGCCCAAAGCACCGCCCGCTTGAAGCGCGCCCCTGTGCGGATGCCCGGAATCGGCTCGGTGAAGGGCTTTGCGCACCTTTTGCAGCTGAAGCGCCGCTTGCGGATGTGCAGCATCACCTGTCGGTCGCGAATCGGCGCGTCTCGAATCCGGGCGACTCAATGGTCGTAAATCGCTCCGGAAGGAGTGGCACAGCGAGGGCAGACCTCGAGGGTCGAAGTCTTTCGGACTTCGAGATGGGTGTGGTCGTGTCCTGAGAAAAACCAGCTCTTGGTCAGTTCCAGTTCAGGCAACAGGATGCGGCGTAATAGGCTGCTTTCGGGCATAGCTTGGGGTCTCCGGTTCGGGTTTGGCGGCGGCCATCCGGGTCGCCTGCGGCTGGAGCGCTGGCAGCGGGCTGTGCGCGTCAACCGCAGACCGCAGGTCCTCGACAACGAGGTGCCCATAGGTGCACTCTTCCGAGGAACGAAAGTGGCCGGTCCTCCTGCGATGTTTCTTGCCCTTCACCTCCGCCCATAGCGAGCTGTAGAGCCGAAGCGGCCGGTGGGCGTGTACTTCGGCGTGTCATGAGGACAGTCGATTACGTGTGAGCAAAGCTCTTTCAATGCAACACAGGACCATTGCTTGGGCAATGCTCCTAGCGCAGTCTCCTTGAACTCCTTGTGCCGCCCCGGCATCCCGGACGTCTGCAGGGATCGAGAGCTGAAACTGTGCTAAAAATCGAAGAGCCCGCCCGCTCGGCTGCGGCTTTTCGCTCTCACCCGATCAGGAGAAAAGCGTGCCACCAGACCCGTCGAATTGGATTTCCTTTCGCGACCAGCAACTCAAGCGGCGGTATTCAAATTCGCGAATCCCGATGAACACCCTGGTCGAGTCCTATCTCGACGAGAAGCTCGACATCGAGGGCGACCTTCAGGAGCTGATGCGCAATAAAGACTTGTTCGTCAACTATCGGCTCACGTTCGATCAGGCGAAGTTCTTCTTTCAGAAGTTCATCCCGTCGGTGATCCAGCACACCAAGAAAGTCGATCGCAAGCTGGTCACCGACCACTACGACCGGGGCAACGACTTCTTCGAAGCGTTTCTGGGAGAGGTCATGGTTTACACCTCCGCGGTGTTCAAGAGCCGCGAAGACAAGGTCGAGACCGCGCAGCGCCAGAAGCTCGACTACGTCGCCGGAAAGCTGCAGCTCAAGCCGAACGAGCGATTGCTCGACGTGGGTTGCGGCTGGGGCACCCTGGTCACGCACATGGCTGAACGCTACGGGGTGGACGCCACCGGCGTCACGATCTGCAAGAACCAGGCGGAGCTCGGCGCCAAGCGAATCGCCGAGAAGAAGCTCTCCTCGAGAGCGCGCATCCTGGCGTTGGATTATCGAGACATTCCGCCAGCGAAATACGACAAGATCTCAGTGCTGGAAATGGCGGAGCATGTCGGCATCAAACACTTCCAAAAGTTTTTGAGGCAGCTGAGCGGCTTGCTCGCGGATCAAGGGCTCCTCTACCTGCAGATTGCCGGACTGCGCCGAAACTGGGGCGCCGAGGATTTTGCCTGGGGCATGTTCATGTCCAAGTACATCTTCCCAGGTGCGGATGCGTCGCTGCCGCTCTCCTATGTCACCAACCAGCTGGAGAAAGCTGGATTCGAAATTCACAGCGTCGAAAATGTTGGAATTCACTATTCATACACAATCGATCGCTGGTACCAGAATTGGATCCGCAACCGCGAACAGATTCTCGCCGCCTATGGAGAGCGGTGGTTTCGGCTCTGGTACATGTTCCTGGGTTGGTCGGTCCTGATCGCCGAGCAGGGGCGATCCACCTGCTTCCAAATCGTGGCGAACAAGAACCTACCGTCCTTCAATCGCCATCGCTGGGTCGGCGAGAAAGTCGCCCTCGCCGAATTCGCCCCTCGACGGCACGCCGTCCCGCCAATGGCGGCGATCTCTTGAGGCGAAGCAAGCGGAGATTACGCCAGCCGACGCATCGCCGCTTGAGAAGCGCCTCGCGGCGCGAATCGCGGTCGCATGGTTTAAGGTGTGCCACATGGACGCGGTGCCGTGACCGGGCAGATGGACGACCTGGCGAAGTAGTGGTGAAGCATGGGCAGCAGATCGCGCACCTCCCCGGGCTGGACGCGATCAGGTCTGAAGGAAGTCGTTGGTGAAGTATTCCTTCAGCGCCAGCTTCTTGTCGATCACGCCCGCCTCGTGCAAGAGATCCAGCGATCGCTGCCACGCCCCCTCGCTCGACACGCCCAGCGCGGGCTCGCGGTTGATCAGCGGGACGAGCCGCGACACCTGACCGCCGATGATCTCGGCGCCGAGGCGGTCGCCGTAGAGCTTGGTCATGATGCCGATGGCCGCCTTGGGATCGTCGAGTACGTGGCGGAAGCCCTTCTGCGCGGCGCGCGTGAAGCGCCGGACCAGATCCGGATCGCGCTCTATCACCGACCGGTTGGCGGCCAGGACGTACCCGACCGGGTCGAAGTCGAGGTCGGACAGGCGCAGCATGTTCAGCTTCTCCTTCGCCCTCGCCTCGAGCACGACGAAATCGTTGGCCACGAAGATGTCGGCCATGATGTCCAGCCGGCGGCTGAGGAAGAGCCCGACGCGCGCCGACGGGTCGGCGTTGACCGTCTCGACCTTGCTCGTATCGATCTTGTACTTCTTCACGAACGCCGGCCAGACTTGGAAGAAGGTCGACGCCGAAGAGACGGAGACCTTGCGGCCCTCGAGCGCCTTGGGCCCATCCAGCGGAATGCCGGGCCACGAGGCCCAGCACATTCCCGTCACCCGGCCGAACGTGCCGACCACCTTCAGCGGAATCCCCTGGTGGATGCCCTGCACTACCTGGATGGAGGGCACGTACCCGAACGTGTCGCTCCCCGTGCCCACGACCTGCACCGCCTGCGTGCCGCTCTTCCCCTCGTTGAGTTCGACGTCCAGGTCCTGCTCCTTGAAGAACCCCATCTCTTGCGCGACGTAGAACGGAGTGAATTCGCCCTTCGCCGTCCAGTTGAATCGCAGCGTCGCCTTTTTCCGGGCGCCTGCGGAAAAGGACGGCAGCGAGAGCCCCATTCCGATGGTGGCCGCTCCTTGCAACAGCGATCGCCTCGTGAACTTCTGTTCCATGGTTGAGCCTCCTCGAACGATCAGGGAAGAACGCCGGCCGCCTGGAACACGCCGCGGATCTCGCCAACCAGGCGGTGGAAGCGGGCGTCGGACCGGCTCTCAAGGTTCCGCGGTTTGGGCAAATCGACGTCGAATCGTTGCAGCACCCGGCCCGGCCGGGGGCTCAGCACCACCACCTGGTCGGACAAGAGGACTGCCTCCTCCACGCTGTGCGTGACGAAGAGGACCGTCTTGGGCGGCTGGCTGGTGAGCCGGAGCAGATCGAGGTTGAGCTTCTCGCGGGTGAGCAGATCGACGGAAGCGAACGGCTCGTCCATCAGCACGAGCGGAGGATCGTGGATCAGCGCGCGACAGATGGCTGCGCGCTGGCGCATGCCGATCGACAGCTGATCGGGGTACGCGCTCTCGAACCCGGCCAGGCCGACCAGCCCCAAAAGCGAGCGCGCCCGGTCGATGAACTCCGACCGGTGCAGCCGCTTGACCTCGATGGGCAGGAGGACGTTGTCGAGCACCGTCCGCCACTCGAGCAGGACGTCTCGCTGGAAGACCATTCCGACGCCGTGCGAGGGACCGTTCACCTCGCGGCCGTCCATCACGACTTGCCCGGCGCTCGGGCGGTACAGTCCCGCGGTGAGCATCAGCAGCGTGCTCTTGCCGCAGCCGCTCGGCCCGACGATGCTGCAAAATTGGGACTCGGCGACCGCGCACCCGACGCGATCGAGGGCGAGCAACCGGCCGCCGTCCCCCAACTCATAGGTCATGGAGACGGCGCGCATCTCCACCAGCGGCGTGCACCGTCCGGGCTCGGGACTGCTCTGAACCAGCTTCATGCGGCCGCCCCAGGCTCGATCGACATCGCCTTCCGCCTCAGCGGACGCGGGAGCACGAGCACCTCGATCAATTCGATCAAATAGAAGAGCCCCACGCTGAGCGCCGACAGCAGGATCACGATCCCGAAGAGCAGCGGCATGTCGAACGCGCTGTTGGCGATCAGCAAAGAATAGCCGAGTCCCCGATCGGCGGCGATGAACTCGCCCACCACCGCGCCCACCATCGCCAGCGTGATGCCGATCTTGAATCCGCCGAAGATGTGCGGCGCTGCCGCGGGCAGACGGATCTTGAGGAAGATCTGCGGCCCGGATGCTTCCAAAGAGCGCATCAGGTGGATCATCTCCGGCGGCGTCTGCGACATGCCGACGACGGTGTTGATGACGATCGGGAACATCGCCGTCACGAACGCGAGCGACACTTTGGAGGTGAGGCCGAAGCCGAACCAGATCACCAGGATGGGAGCGAGCGCCACTTTGGGGATGGCCTGGAACGCCACCAGCAGCGGATAGATCACGCGCTCGAAGGTCCGCGAGCGCACGATCAGCACGCCGAGCGGGATGCTGACCAGCACCGCGAGGAGAAATCCGAGCACCACTTCCTGCAGCGTCACCAGCGAGTGCAGGGCCAGCCTGGCCGGCTCTCGGGCAATCCGCTCGGCGATGGCGGCGGGGGAGGGCAGGATATACGCGGGCACCGGAAGCAGGCTGCCAGCGAGCGCCCACAAGAGGAGCGCCAGGCCATACGTCAGGATCACCGCGGCGTTGCGACGCAATTGCGATCGCCTCCCGGTCGATGGACTCAGCGGGCCTCAGATGTCGACCGCATCCGGCTCGGGCAACGTCTCGCGCGCGGGCAATGCTAGATGAATATGCAGGGAATCGGCAAT
>Ga0209283_10001424_pt1 | contig 12990 bp, 12 predicted proteins | sample CZO8metaG_2_FD_188354 | JGI IMG/M metagenome (GOLD analysis project Ga0209283, IMG submission 188354) | Vadose zone soil microbial communities from the Eel River Critical Zone Observatory, Northern California, USA - CZOApr15con2H1.8 metaG... | ecosystem: Environmental > Terrestrial > Soil >...
TCCAACAGGGTCTCGCTTAAACTGGGATGGGCATACAGAATCTCCGACAGATCGGTCAGTGTCGCCCCCATTTCGATAGCCAGTGCGGCCTGCTCGATCAGGTCACCGGCGCGCGGCCCAACCAGCGTCGCGCCCAGCAGAACGCCATCATCCGCGTTTGCCACCAGCAGGGCGACGCCGTTGTCTGCTCCCAGGGTCAAGGCGCGCCCATTTGCGCCTAGAGGAAATCTTCCGGTTACAATGTTGTAACCTGCGCGGGCAGCTTCCTCCGCCGCGTACCCAACCGTTGCCAATTCGGGTGTCGTATGAACTACCAGAGGTGTCACGAGGGGTGCAAATTGTACTCGCTGCCCTGTGAGCGCTTCGGCAGCCACTTTGGCCTGTTTGATGGCGATACCTGCCAGCGCGCGACCGCCTGTGCAGTCGCCCACGGCATAGATATGCGGCACGCTGCTCTGCTGCATGGCATTAACCACAATGCCGCCACTGGAAGACACTTCAACCCCTACAGCATCCAGGTGCAAGCCGGATGTATGCGGGCAGACGCCGCCTGAGATTACTAGAGGCCGCCCGGTCACGCTCTCTATGGCAGCTTTGTTCGTCATTTGCACGCCTGTTTTGCGTAATCCAGCCTGTACGAGACGCAGTGCAGCAGGATCAACCCCGGCCAATAGCTGCTCGCCCGGTGAGAAGAGTTTGACCTTGACGCCAACCCGCGCGAAGAGTGTAGCCAGTTCTAAAGCAATGTAATCGTCGCCTGCAATATCCAATGCTGCCGGCAACTCTGGCAACATCAATGCCTGTTCCGGTGTCAATACTTGCTTGCCATCGTAAGGCAGGCCGGGGACTGGAGCAGCGCCGGCTCCGGTAGCAATCACGCAGTGCTCAAATTTGAAGCGGTGGGAGCCGTGTTCGCCTTCAACCCGCGCCTCCTGGGCATTCATAAACCAGCCTGTACCATGCACATACTCAACGCGGTTGCCCGCCACCAGGCGGCGTACTCCCTCGGCGAGCCGGTCAACGACGCTCTGCTTCCATGCCTGCATTTCAGGCCAATCAAACGACACATTTTCAGCATGGATGCCAATGGAGGCGAGTTCTTCCTGGCGCGTTTGCTGAAATCGTTCAGTCGCGGCCAGCAGGGCTTTGAGCGGTATGCACCCTTGATGGAGGCAGGTTCCACCTGGGGGTCCAGGGTCAACCAGGGTTACATGCCGTCCAAGCTGGGCAGCGCGGATCGCGGCAACGTAACCTCCTGGACCGGCGCCAAGTACAAGTACGTCAACAGCCGTGGTAACATCTCCGACTACCATCGTCATGCTTCTTTCTGCTAAACCATATCCAGCATCAATTGCTGGGGGTTCTCGACCAGTTCTTTGAAGCGGGCCAGGAAAGCACCGGCCATCGCTCCATCAATGACCCGGTGGTCGAATGAGAGCGCCAGCGGCATCACCGGTCGCGCAATTATCGCTCCCTGCCGTACGACTGCTTTATCTTGCAGCCTGCCCACCGCGAGAATCGCCACTTCAGGATGATTGATAATGGGCGTGCCACTACTGCCGCCAAAGCTGCCAACATTGTTCAGAGTGAAGGTGCTGCCGCTCAGCTCCGGTAGTGACAGTGTGCGCTTCCTGGCCCCCTCTACCAGTCGCTCAACGTTGCTTGCGATCTCCGACAGAGTAAGGCGGTCCGCGTTCCGCAGCACCGGCACGAGCAGCCCCTCCGGCGAAGCCGTTGCAACTCCGATATGGTACGAGCGCTTAAAGATGATCTCGCGCCGTTCATCATCCAGGCTGGCATTAAAGATGGAAAACTCCTTGAGCAGCGGGACCAGGAGCTTGATGAGCAGTGGGATATAGGTCAGGCGCACGCCGCGCTTTTCCGCTGCGGGCTTGAGCGCTTCACGCAAGGACGCCAGTGCTTCACCATCGACCTCGTCGAAGGCCGTCGCGTGAGGAATGATGCGCCAGGAGCGCTCCATATGCTCTGCAATGCGCTTGCGCAAACCGGTCAAAGGTTGACGTTCATCCTGAACTGGCTGCTCCGGCTTTTGTGCAACGGGTGGCATCAATTGGGGTGCGGGCTGTACCGTCTCTTTCTGCTCGGCTGCTGGAGTAGATACCACTTTAGCCTGTTCGGCATAGGCTCGCACATCCTCGATAGTGACTCGCCCGTTTGGCTGAGAGGTTGTTACCTGCTCCAGGTCAACTCCCAGCTCAAAAGCGAGTTTGCGCACGGCAGGGGCGGCCAGTACACGCTGTTTTGCGACTGGAGTTTGCGGTGATGTACTCACCGGCACGGCAGCAGGAGCGCCTGCTGCTCCGGCGCTTGTAGAAGGTTTTGAACCGTCTCCGTTCGCCGGAGTCTCAAAGACGACCAGTACATCACCTACCCTGGCTACCTCTCCATCCTGTACGCGAATTTCAGCGACGCGCCCGGCAACGGGTGAGGGTATTTCGACAATGGCTTTGTCCGTCTCTACCTTGACCATCGTTTGATCGAGCTTGATTGTATCGCCCGGTTTGATGAGCCACTGTACGACTTCGGCTTCGTGCATCCCCTCGCCGAGGTCTGGCAATTTAAATTCCTGCATACGATCTATTCTCCCATTGACGAACTACTCCGGCCAGGTCGTAGGGGCCGATTATGCACATTGACGAACTACTCCGGCCACATCGTAGGTGCCGATTTATGACTCTGTTGGGAAAATCTGTACGGACAAGCTGACGAGTGCTGGAACGAGACAGGACCCCGCCTTTGCTGCTCGTGAAGCTGCATATTCATCTTCTGCATGCGAAGAGCAGGAGCATGAGACACGAGGGAGGAGCAAGGATTGCTGCTCGTTTCCTCTGCATATGCAGGTTCTTCTCATAGTGCTCGGTCCTTCTTTCGCTGAACGGAGATGTACGGACATGCTTACAAAATTTACCAACAGAGTCATTTATCGCGCACACCGCCGATTTATCGGCCTCTCGGTAGATGTGATGGTGTCCGCATTTAAAAGTTACTCTGCATTATCGTGCACATCGCCGATTTATCAGCCTTTGCCGGCTATTCCGCTATCCCTCTTAATTTATTAAACCGCATTATCGGCCCTTGCTGGCTGTTCCGCTATCCTGATTAACAAGGTAAAACTCATCATCAGGGTTCCATCGCCCGCCTCAATGCCGTCAATACCTTTGCCGGCGTGGGCAGATAATAGTCCTCTAGTCCAGGCACGGGGTAAGGAGTGTCGTAGCCGGTCACACGCTCGACAGGTTTCAGCAGCGAATAGAGGCAGTGTTCATTGATGATGGCCGTCACCTCGGCCCCAATGCCGCCTGCGCGGGGCGCTTCATGCACCACGATGGCGCGGCCAGTTTTTTCGACAGAATTAACGATAGCCTGCTCGTCAAGCGGCCAGGCGGTGCGCAAGTCGATGATCTCAACGCTTGTTCCCATTTCCTGCTGCGCCAGCTTTACGGCTTCCAGCGCGACATTGACCATCGCGCCATAGGCAAAGACGCTCACGTCTGTTCCTTCTTGCACCGTCTTTGCTTTGCCAAGCGGAATGGAGTAGTGTTCTTCCGGCGTCTCCTGGCGGAATGAGCGATACAGCTTGATATTTTCCAGGAAGAGTACCGGGTCTGGATCGGCTACGGCAGAAGCCAGCAGGCCCTTGGCATCGTAGGGATTCGATGGGATGACCACTTTCAGGCCTGGGGTCTGTAAAAATACGCCTTCAAGGCTATCCGAATGCAACTCGGGTGTACGCACACCGCCGCCGTAGGGTGCGCGAACCACCAGCGGGCAGGTGTAGGCTCCCGCGCTGCGAAAACGGATGCGCGCCGCCTGCGAGACCAGCTGGTTCATGCAGACAAAGAGGAAGCCTGCAAATTGTATCTCGGCAATTGGCCGCAAACCGTAGATAGCCATGCCCACTGAGCTGCCGATAATGCCCGATTCCGAGAGAGGGGTATCAAAGACACGCTCCTCACCGAATTTCTGCTGAAGGTGCTCAGTGACCCGGAAGACGCCTCCATTCTTGCCGATGTCCTGTCCGAGCAGGATGACCCGTTGGTCTCGTTCCATTTCCAGGGCGAGCGCCGAATTCAGCGCCTCGATCATCGTCATTTGCATTTGCGGTTACTCCTGATACGCTTAGCCCTTGCGCTCTACGTAGCGAAGGAGGTCTGCGCGTTGTTCTTGCCAGCGTGGGGGCAGGTTGGCCATCGTGTAGTCAAAGAAGCTATCGGGAGCCATGGGGGGCATTGCTTCGGCTACCTGGATCGCTTCGTTGACTTCTTCTTCAACCTCTTCGACGATTTGCCGTATTCGTTCCTCGTTAAGCAGGTCCCGCCTGGCGAGGAATTTTTGGAAACGGACAATCGGGTCTTTTGCGCGCCAGGCCTCAACTTCAACCGGGTCACGATAGCGCGTGGGGTCATCGGCGGTAGTGTGCGCACCGATGCGATAGGTGAGTGTTTCTACAAGCGTTGGCCCCTGCCCAGAGCGCGCACGTTCGACCGCTTTTTGCATCACATCGTAGACCGCCAGGATATCATTGCCATCTACGAACTCCGATGGCACGCCGAAGCCCGCCCCGCGAGCGGCGAGTGTCGGGGCAGCGCTCTGTTTATGACGCGGAACACTGATGGCCCAGCCGTTGTTCTGCACGACCAGCACCACGGGGGCCTGGTAGACCCCCGCGAAATTCAGCGCTTCGTTGAAATCACCCTCGGAGGTTGCGCCATCGCCACAGACACCCACGGCTACGACTGGGTCGCCAGCGATTTTGGCGGCCATGGCCAGGCCAACCGCGTGCAGCATCTGCGTGCCGATCACGACCTGGATCGGCAGACATCGCAATTCGCCGGGCCAGTTCTCAGCCGTGAAGCCGCGAAACGAGTAGGCTACGGTAGGTACGGGAACGCCTCTGACGAATAACGAGGCTAGTTCTCGATACGAGGTGGCCAACCAGTCCTGTGGCTGTAGTGGGGCTGCCAGCCCCACAGCCGTGGCTTCCTGCCCTACCAACGAGCCAAAGGTGGTTGCCCGGCCCTGTCGCTGCAAAGCGATAATCTTGTTGGAAAATGCCCGTCCCAGCTGCATAAAGCGATAGAGCGAGAGCATACGCTCTGCGCTCAGGCCGGGCATTGCTCCTACCAGGTTCCCCTCGACATCGAGTATTTGGTAGGGGATAGTGCTAGAGTCAATTTGTTGAATAGTCATGCCACACTCCTTCACAGAATACCGTTTATCCCACAACCTGCTCATGCTCTTCCGAAATGTCAATCACCTTTCTGCATCGAATAACTCCGGCAAATTGCCGGAGTTATTCGATCTCCGGTAGGTTGCTAGGAACAAGGGAAAAAAGTCTATTACGACAAACTAGCAAGAAAAATCCTATTCCACGTAACCTTATCTATACTTATTTGCACTTATCGCATGCAATAGCATAACGGTCATTCGGTTGACGTTGAGAATAACCAGGGAGCTTCCTGCTTCCTCCTGCTTTCATAAGCGGCGATTTCGTCGCTATGGCTTAAGGTCCAGCCGATGTTATCCAAACCCTGGAGCAGGGCATTTTTGCGAAACTGGTCGATCTCAAAGCGCAGCACACGTCCGGCGGGAGTAGTTACCGTTTGTGCAGCCAGGTCAACCTGCAGTGTGTATCCCTCGTTTGCCTCAGCTTCTGCGAAGAGCTCCCGGATAACAGGATGCTCCAGGGTGATGGGCAGGATACCGTTATTGAAGCAGTTGTTATAGAAGATGTCGGCGAAGCTTGGTGCTATGAGGCAGCGGAAGCCATAATCGCGAATAGCCCAGGGGGCGTGTTCGCGCGATGAGCCACAGCCGAAGTTGTCCTCTGCAAGTAATATAGTCGCGCCCTTATAGCGTGGCTGGTTGAGCACAAAATCAGGATTGGGCATTTTAGCGCCCGGATCAAGATAGCGCCAGTTGGCAAAAAGGGTAAAATCGAAGCCCGTGCTCCTGATCGTTTTGAGAAAGCGGGCAGGCGTGATCTCATCAGTGTTAACATTCACACGATCAAGTGGAGCAACCAATCCTGTTACCTTAGTAAATGGGTCCATGAACTTACATCTCCCTGATATCTACAAAATGTCCGGCGATAGCTGCTGCTGCTGCCATAGCCGGGCTGACCAGGTGGGTGCGTCCGCCGCGCCCCTGGCGTCCCTCAAAGTTGCGGTTGCTGGTCGAAGCGCAGCGCTCACCCTCTGAAAGTTGATCGCCGTTCATAGCGATGCACATACTGCATCCCGCCTCGCGCCATTGAAAACCCGCCTCGCGGAAGATATCGGCTAAACCCTCTTCTTCAGCCATGCGGCGCACCTGCATCGAACCTGGGACGACCATTGCTCGTACATTGGACGCAACGCGTTTGCCCTTGATATAGCGGGCAGCCGAGCGCAGGTCTTCGAGACGAGAATTGGTGCAGGAGCCGATGAAAACGGTGTTGAGAGCTATCTCAGTAATTTTCTGCCCCGGCTGGAGGTCCATATACTTGAGGGCGCGTTCGTAGGCCTTGCGCGTTTCGGGGTCCCCCTGCGCAGCAGGATCGGGTACGGCGCCATTGACATCCACAACCATGCCGGGATTCGTCCCCCAGGTCACTTGAGGCCCCAGGTCATCGATATTGATCTCATAGACAGCATCGAAATGAGCGCCAGGGTCGCTGGGAAGCTGGCGCCAGGCTGCCACAGCCTGTTCAAACAGCTCACCTTGCGGGGCATAAGGGCGTCCTTTGATATAGGCAAAGGTAGTCTCATCGGGGGCAACCATACCGCCGCGTGCTCCCGCCTCAATCGCCATGTTGCAGAGGGTCATGCGACCTTCCATCGTAAGGCTGCGAACGGCCGGGCCGCTGAACTCGATGACATGGCCTGTGCCTACGCTTGTTCCCAGTTTGCCAATGATCGCAAGCGCCATGTCTTTGGCGGTCACGCCGGGGGCAATGGTGCCCTCGACACGGATGTTCATGGTTTTGGGTCGTAATTGTAACATGCACTGGGTCGCCAGGACATGCTCGACCTCGCTGGTGCCGATACCAAAGGCCAATGCTCCGACTGCGCCGTGCGTCGAGGTATGCGAGTCACCACACACAATCGTCATGCCCGGAAGGGTAAGACCCTGCTCTGGCCCGATGATATGTACTATCCCCTGGCGAGCATCGGCCATATCATACAGCGTGAGGCCAAATTCGCGCGCGTTCTGTTCCATGGTGGTCAAGCACTCCAGGCTCTCACTATCCACCACGTCCAGCATACGCCGGCCCTGGACTGTCGGCACACTATGGTCAAGCACGGCTACAGTGGCATCTGGCCGGTGTACTTCGCGGCGCGCAAGGCGCAAACCGGCAAAGGCCTGTGGGGAAGTCATCTCATGTACCAGGTGACGGTCGATATAGAGAATAGTGGACTCCCCGGGCGCTTCACGCACGGTGTGGCCGTCCCAGATTTTCTCAAACATGGTTTTTGGTATTGCTTGCTTCTGCTCCATTTTCAACTTCCTTCTGACTCTCCATCCTTGCGGGGCAATACCCTCCCCGTAGGGGCGAGGGTGGTGAGGAGTGGCGGGGCAAGAAAGATACCCCGTATCTTTACAAGGCCTTTATGGTCGCCCGCCCGCCGTTCCCCTCAAGCATGGAGATCCTTCTATATGTCTGTGAAACTCCCTAGTGAGTTCTTGCCCTTTATTATCTCACATCGAGAAAGCATTGGCTGCGCGGTTCGAGCACAAATCGGGGATCGGAGGGAGTGAAGTCGTAGTATAGTAGGGGCAAGGGCGGTGGGGTGTGGCGGGGCAAGAAAGATACGGGGTATCTTTACAAGGCCCTTCTCCTTTCGTCTTGCCTGAGTGCGGAGCACTAGCTGCGCAGTGCCTTTCGTCTCGGCTGACCGCGCAGCGGTAGCGACGCAGTCGCGTTGCCGAGACGGGCAAGAACCAGCGTTGGCAAGACGGATAGGTGCCAGCGGTTGCCCTGCTCTCGCTTTATTATCTCACATCGAGAAAGCAAGAAAGCATTGGCTGCGTTTGCTGCAGTGACATTATGATATACTTCCTCCAAAGGGTCGTCAAAAGACACCATGTGGGTTCTCTGTGATAGGGATGCTTATCCAAGGGGTGCAGAGACATTGCGACTTATAATAAATAGACACAATAGCCCACAGATTTACAAAAGCACGCACCGTAAATCAGGATGATAATCATGTCGAGGAATAAGCGCGTCACCATCGCGGACGTCGCCCGTACTGCAAATGTATCGCGGGCGCTGGTATCGTTCGTCCTCAATGGACGCTTAAAGGATGTCGCTCCTGCCACGCGAATTCGTATCCAGCAAGCCATCGATGAACTGGGATACCGCCCCAATGCTATTGCCCGCAACCTCGCGACGAAGCGCGCCGGAGCCATCGGCATCGTCTGTGATATGGATACATACCAGGATGCGCTAGGCATGCAGTTCCTCGCTGCCATCTTAACCACAGCCGTAGAATTGGGGCAGCGCGTAATGTTGATCCCTGCTGTTGATTAGCAGATCCAGGAAGTGGCCCAGGACCATGCAGTAGATGGGATCATTTTTCTCGATGAGCGAGTCTCCGATCGATCCATCGCCCACCTGCTCGAAATGGGGTTTCCGGTTACCGGCTTGTGGGACGACCACCTGGATACAATCCTCCAGAAGGGAGTCGAAGAACTTGCCCTCCACCTGGAATCACGCGGTCATCAGCGGGCAGTTTGCCTTTGCGGGCCATCTGACAAACTGTTTATGACGGAGTACGGGCAGATCGTGACGGCTACCTTGCAAGAGTATGGCATTGTGGCTACAACTTACTACAGCCCTCCCCACACAGAAGCAGAGGTGGCCCACAGCGTTGCACTCGATGGAAAAAGGAACCGCCCCACAGTGATCATCGCCTCCTCTGATAGGCTTGCCATCAATGCCCTTCATGGCTTACATGCTGCGCGGCTCCGCGTTCCCGATGACTGTGCCGTCTGCGGCTTTGGTGATATTCCATCGGCGCAGTGGGTACAGCCCCCACTGACCACCATCCGCGTTCCAGTCAAAGCGCTGGCTTCCCGCGCAGTGATCAGAATCTTTCAGGAAGAAAGGGCGGATAAGCAGCAGGTGCTCCCCAACGTAACCGGCAGCCGGCTGGTCGTCCGCCGCTCCTGTTGATCCCTGCCTTTTTATGACTGGCGCTGGATGTAGACAACACGGCGCTGGGTGTATTCCAAAAGGCCGTGCTTGCCGTCCGCGCCTCCAATACCAGAGTGTTTCCATCCGGAGTGAAACGCCTGGATAGCCTCCGAGTGTTCGCGGTTAACGTAAGTTTCACCGAACTGGAGTTCATTGCTGGCACGCATAGCCACATCCAGGTTCCGTGTAAACACCGATGAGGTCAGCCCATACTCGGTATCGTTCGCCAGTGCCAGCGCTTCATCCAGGTCATCGAACGCTACGACAGGCAAAACTGGGCCGAATGTTTCTTCGCGTACCACGCGCATATCCTGGGAACAATGTCCCAACACAGTCGGCTCAAAGTAGAAGCCGCGCGCGTACGGCCCGTATCCGCCTCCTGTGAGGAGTTCGGCCCCATCGCGAACGGCATCCTGCACAAGGTGAGCCACCTCTTTCCTCCGCTTCTCACTAATGAGCGGGCCATAATCCATCGATTCGTCAAGCGGATCACCGAACCGTACTTGTCGCATCGCCTCCACCAGGCGCGTACTAAACTCGTCGAGCCGCTTGCGATGCACATAGACTCGCTCGGAGCAATTACATACTTGCCCCGCATTGTGGACGCGTGAGTCACGAATGCTGCGCACCGCCAGGGCAATATCCGCGTCATCCATGACGATACAGGGAGCATTGCCACCAAGTTCCAGGGAAACATGTGCCACGTGAGAAGCTGCGGCTTCCATAATGCGTATGCCGGTTGGAACACTGCCCGTAACGCTGATGAGTCGCACATCCGCGTGGCGACACAGGGCTTCCCCGCTATCGCGCTTCCCTGGTAGAATATTCACCACCCCCTTGGGAAAGCCGACCTGCTGTATCAGTCTTCCTACCACACAGGCGTTGACGGGCGTTTCTTTGGAGAGAAGATCAAGGCGGCAGTGTATATCACACTGACTGCACTCCTCGCAACCGTTGCGGGCTTGATAACCCATTTTGATGCATACAGCCATGCTTCAGGGCTACCTGCACCACCGCAACCGACTGCGAGTTCACCTCTTCGACTGCTCCCGTGAGCAACTGCAGTGGTTGCCCTGCTGGGAGGATTGGTTTACCTGGTAGCGAAGTCATTCGCCAGACGGTGATGGGATGACCTCCGACAAGCATGTTCTGCTCCCCTCGGGAAACAAGGGCTAGCTGCTATAAAGCTAGCTCTTTTGCTGTTGTATCCCACTAAGCTCATTCACACGTGTACATGGATAAGATGGCTTAGCTTTCTGTGAAAGAAGCAAGCCGGGTACCTGACAGTCAGTTCTAAAGGAGGTCTACACCTATGGTGATTACTTTTGGAAATCTGCTCATCTGGTTGCTGATTGCGGCGCTGGTAGGATTTGTTGGCGAACTGCTGGCCAGAAGGCGTACACCTTTTGGCATCGTGGGGGCCATGATTGTAGGCTTTATCGCCATTGTGCTGGTGGTGGGAGTCCTGCACTGGCACATTGATGGTGAGCCGTACCTGAATAATGTACCGCTGATCACTTCTATCCTCGCAGCGGCGGTGCTCGTGGCTCTGTGGAGCGCTTTTGCGTATCGCCATGCCTATGGCTACTACTACCGGCGTGGCAGCTATGTGCGCAGACCTCGCCGGTACTGGTAGGTGATCTCGTGCCACGGTGAGGAACGTGTGTAAGACAGTTGAGGGACCATGTCGCCAGAGCATGTACAAGATGTGGTGCTAGCACATGCCCTGCGCTGGAAGGCACGGAGTAGGGGGTGGGTCTTGAGATCACAGGGGACCTCATGAGGCACCTACAGTCTACACGAGACAGAAAGGACACCGCTTTATGGATGCATTGCTCTTCATGGTAGTTGTGAGCTTGCTCATCATTGTGGGCGTTCTCAGCAGTGTGCGCCTCTATACGCGCGGCGCACTGGGAACAGGTCGTTTCAGACGGATACGACGGGTGCGCGCTCGCAGACCTCTGCCCAGTGACACGGTGATGGAAGAGATCATCGAAGAGGAAGCGCCTGTTGAAGAACTGGTCTAGCGCGTGAGCTGGCTGCGGACAGTTTTGCGGAAGTCATGCACACCCGCCTGCCTCGCAAGACAGGGCGAAACCAACGGGAGAGCACGCAGAGTCAAAGTCAATGCTTCTGAGTCACGAGTTCCCGTGGAACCATCTGGCCTGGGCTGATCACGAGCGACATTCAGGTGATGTTCCCACCTGGCGGGGAGTCCGGTCACCAGGGTGTCTTTTGAGCCGCATGTGTGTGAGTATGACCCTTATGCCTAACACACAGAGGAGGCCAACCAGGCTCATCAAGACGAAACCGAGCGCAAAGCCAAGCGCGTGTCTGCCTGCTGCCTCTGAGACGCGCACATTGGTCGTCTCGCGGAAGATAGCCCCTCTGCGCCAAAGTCGATGCTTGAGCTGTTCAGAGTCGCTCGCCTCGCCAAAGCAAGCCCAGCTCAGGTCGGCCCCGCGCACGTAGGTCTTGTTCAGGGAAGTCCCACGTAGATCCGCCCTGCCCAAGAAGGCTCCGTACAGGGTGGCCCAGTCCAGGTTGGCCCCACGCAGGTCGGTCTCACGCAGGTCGGCCCAGCTCAGGTCAGCCTCGCGCAAATCGGCCTCACGCAGATTGGCCCCGTGCAGATCTGCCCAGCACAGGTAGGTTCCGCTCAGGTCGGCGCCATGCAAATCGGCTTTGGAAAGATTGGCCCCGCACAGATTAGCTTCGCATACGCTCGCCAGGCTCAAGTTGGCCCCACGCAGGTCGCCATTCATCAGGTTGATCCCACGTAAATCGTGATTGCTCACATCCAACTGTTCAGGATTCCCTACTTCCTGGAGCAAATGCACTACGTCAGTTCTCGTCATTGCTGTGTCTGCATTGATTGCTTTCTGCTGCACTGGCATCGTCATGGTCCTCCTTTTCATCCTTACTGCTCGCACTGCTTGTTTGCCATACGAGATGACGCGATGGGTTCTTCCCATCTCTCACGGCGAAGTGAGAAAGGTTTCGATCGTCGCCAGGAACACATCCAGCTCGAACGGTTTCCTGAAGGCGATGAGCTGGCGCTGTTGTAGCTGCTGTTGAGGGAACTGGCGACTGGCTGTCATCAGGATCGCGGGGATGGGCGCTACCTCGTTGAGGCGATCATAGAGTTCGATGCCGTTCATCCCCGGCAACCGGTAATCCAGAAGCAGGAGGTCGGGTATGAAGTGCCGCACGAGTTCCAACGCTGCATGGCTCTCAGTTGCCACGAGCGCTCGGTAGGGCGTCTCCTGTTCAATAGCCGCAACAAGGAATGAGGCAATGGCCAGATCATCCTCGACGTCGAGGATGATCTGGCCATTGCCTCCTGCGCTTCTCGCGCTAACGGTTCGGTACCTTGAGACATGCGTACGCTCCAACAGTTCGGTGGACACCAAATTTGCTCTGGTTGTAACACGAGAGAGACACGCAAAGCGTTTCACCGGCAAGCGTAGTTGAAACGTGAAGCTTTGTTGCTGCGTGTACCTAGTATGAGCAATGACATGTCCTCATCGCTAGTGGAACAGCAGCAGTGCTGAGAGGACAGGTCACCCTCCAGTGCTTCAGAGCAGAAAGGAGATTGAAGCATGAACCGTGTTGTCAGAGGACTCCTCATGGGAGTCGGAGCCGGTGTGGTTACCGGCTCGGTCGTCCTTCTTATGCGTAGGGAAAAGACGCAGCGCTTTTTGAACGAACGCTGGCAGCAACTGCGTAGCGCTCTCCCAGAACCTGAACACGTCCAGCAGTATACCCAGCAAGTGGCTGATCGGGTTTCA
>Ga0209283_10001429_pt1 | contig 12972 bp, 8 predicted proteins | sample CZO8metaG_2_FD_188354 | JGI IMG/M metagenome (GOLD analysis project Ga0209283, IMG submission 188354) | Vadose zone soil microbial communities from the Eel River Critical Zone Observatory, Northern California, USA - CZOApr15con2H1.8 metaG... | ecosystem: Environmental > Terrestrial > Soil >...
TGGGGCCTCGGCCTCGCCGCGGGTGCCGCGACCCGCTCGTTCGCGCAAGCCCCGGCCGCGAAGTACGCGCCGATGTTCCCGGTCGAGAAGGACGCGCAGCTTCGGCTGCTGCGCTGGAGCGGGTTCATCAAGGCGGACGAGGAGGCCTGGAACGCGAACTCGAAGAAGTTCCAGGAGGCGACCGGCGTGGCCGTCAACGTCGAGTACATCACCTGGGAGGACGTCCGGCCCAAGGCCGCGATGGCGGCGAATCTGGGGACCGGCCCGGACCTGGTGATGGGCTGGTACGACGATCCGCACATCTACCCGCAGCGCCTGGTGGACGTGTCGGATGTCGCCGAGGACCTGGGCAAGCGCCTCGGCTGGTACGACGTGGCGCGCTCGTACGGATACAGCAAGCAGCTCAAGCACTGGATCGGGGTGCCCATCGGCGGGACGGTGCAGGCGCTCAATTACCGGATCAGCTGGATGAAGGAGGCGGGGTTCGACAAGTTCCCCGACAGCATCGACGGGCTGATCAAGCTGTCGCGCGCGCTCAAGGGCAAGGGCCACCCGATGGGATTCGCGCTCGGTCATGCGGTCGGGGATGGCAACGCCTGGACGCATTGGTGGTTGTGGGCGCACGGCGGCAAGGCGGTGGAGGCCGACGACAAGACCATCGCCATCAACAAGCAGGAGACCTGGACGGCGCTCGACAACGTGCGGGAGCTGTACGCGCAGATGGTGCCCGGCGTCGCGTCCTGGCTGGACCCGAACAACAACCGCGCCTTCCTGGCGGGCGAGGTGTCGATCACCAACAACGGCATCAGCATCTACGCCGCCGCGAAGAAGGACTTCCCGCAGATCGCTCAGGACATGGACCACGCCAACTTCCCCGTGGGACCGGTGGGGAAGCCGACGGAGCTGGCCGTCTTCAGCCAGGCGTTCATCTTCAAGTACTCGCGCTTCCCCAACGCGGCCAAGGAATACCTGCGCTTCATGCTCTCGCCCGAGCAGGCGGAGCCCTGGGTGGACGCGATGAACGGATACGTCACGCCGGCGCTGAAGAAGTATCGCGACCTGCCGGTCTGGACGCGCGATCCGAAGACGACGCCCTTCCGCGACGGCATCGCGCGCATGCTCCCCAACAGCTACGCCGGCAGCCCGGGCCAGCACGCCGCCGCCGCGCTGGCCGACTTCGTGGTGCTCGACATGTTCGCCGACGCCACCGTGAACGGCCTCACGTCCAAGGACGCGGCGAAGAGGGCCGAGGGCCGCCTGCGCCGCATCTACCGCTGACCGATGGCCGCCGGGCGGCTGTCGCTCGCGCTCGACCGCGGGGCGTGGTTCGGGCCCGCGCTGGTGGTGCCGGCGGCCGCCTTGCTCGGGCTGCTCCTGGCCTACCCGCTGGGGCTGGGCGTCTGGCTCGGCTTCCAGGACGCGAAAATCGGCACGCCGGGCACGTTCATCGGGCTGGAGAACTACCAGTACCTGCTCGACGATCCCGTCTTCCGGCTCACGGCCCTCAACACGGCCCTCTACACGGTGGTCACCGTGGCGCTGAAGCTGGCCCTGGGCCTCGGCCTGGCGCTTGTCCTGAACCAGCGCTTCGCCGGCGTGCGCTTCTGGCGCTCCGTGCTGCTCCTGCCCTACGTCGTGCCCACCGTGCTGTCGGCGTTCGCCTGGTGGTGGATCTTCGATCCGCAGTTCAGCTTCATCAGCTGGGCGCTGGTGAAGCTGGGGCTGATCCGCCACAACATCGACTTCCTCGGCGACTCGTGGCTCGCGCGCGGGTCCCTGATGGTGGCGAACATCTGGCGGGGCACGCCCTTCTTCACCATCGGCTACCTGGCGGGGCTGCAGTCGATCCCCACCGACGTCTACGAGGCCGCACAGATCGACGGCGCCCGCGCGCTTCGCGTGTTCCGAGAGATCACCTGGCCGCTGCTCATGCCGCTCACCGTGATCCTCACCACCTTCTCCGCCATCTTCACCTTCACCGACTTCCAGCTGGTGTGGACCATCACCCGCGGCGGCCCGGCCAACGCGACCCACCTGTTCGTGACGCTCGCCTACCAGCGCGCCATCGTGGGAGGCGCGATGAGCGAGGGCGCAGCCATCGCCGCGGTCACGCTGCCGGCGTTGGGCCTCTTGGCCTACGCTGCACTGCGAGCCATCCGGGAGCGCGCATGAGGTCGCGCCTCCTCGGCACCTGGCTCCCCCTCGCGCTCTTCGCGCTGTTCCTGCTCTTCCCGTTCTACTGGATGGTGCTGACCGCGGTGCGCCCGAACCAAGAGCTGGTCTCCACGGCGACCAACCCCTTCCTGGTGCAACACCCCACGCTGGACCACGTGCGCTATCTGCTGACCGGCACCGGCTTCCCGCGCTGGTTCTGGAACACGATGGGGATCGCCGCCGGCGCAAGCGTGCTGAGCGTCTCCCTGAGCTGGCTGGCCGCGTACGGCATCGTCCGCGTCCGCTTCCCGGGCGCGAACGGCGCCGGGCTGGCGATCTACCTCGGCTACCTCGTGCCGCCGGCCATCCTCTTCATCCCGCTCGCCGACGTGCTGCTCAAGCTCGGCTGGTTCGACCGCCCCGCCGCCCTGGTGCCCGTCTACACCACCTTCCTCATCCCTTTCTGCACCTGGCTGCTGATGGGCTACTTGAAATCCATCCCGCGCGAGATCGAGGAAGCGGCGATGGTCGACGGCGCCGGCCGCCTGCGCGTGATGCTCGGGATCGTGCTGCCGCTCAGCGGCCCGGGACTGATCTCGGCGTTCATCTTCGCCTTCACGCTGTCCTGGAACGAGTACCTCTACGCGCTGGTATTCATGTCGGCCCCGGAGCACAAGACCGTCCCGGTCGGCCTGGCCACCGAGTTGGTCCGCGGCGACATCTACCAGTGGGGCCCCCTCATGGCCGGAGCGGTGCTGGGCTGCATCCCGGTGGTGGTGATCTACTTCCTCTTCGTGGACCGCTACGTCCAGGGGATGAGCGGGGCGCTGAAAGGGTGACCATGGACCGGGAGTTCAGCATCGTCGAAGGCGGCCTTTCCTTCCCACTGCCGAAGTGGCGCCGTGTCGCGCAGACCTTCGAGGCGCCGCGGGTGGACTCGATCCAGGCGGCGGTCGCGCGCGACATGCGCAAGCTCGAGGGCCGGGTGCGCCCGGGGATGTCCGTCGCGGTCGGCGTCGGAAGCCGCGGGGTCGCGCGCCTGGCGGAGATCGTCCGAGCGACCGTGACGGAATTGAAGCGGCTCGGCGCGCGCCCGTTCATCGTCCCCGCGATGGGCTCGCACGGAGGCGCCACGCCCGAAGGGCAGCTGGAGGTGCTCGCCGGGTACGGGGTCACGCCGCAGTCGATGGACGTGCCCTTCGAGCCGAGCATGGAGACGGTGCTGCTCGGCACCACGGCCACGGGCATGCCGCTCCACTGGAGCCGCGCGGCGCTGCGCGCGGATGCGGTGCTGCCGGTCAACCGGGTCAAGGCGCACACCGACTTCCACGGCGAGGTGGAGAGCGGCCTCTCCAAGATGCTCGCCATCGGTTTCGGCAAGCAGAAGGGCGCGGCCACCGTGCATCGGCGCGGCTTCGACACCTTCCACGAGGTCGTCCCCGAGACCGCGCGGCTGGTCTTCGAGAAGGTGAACGTGCTCGGCGGCGTCGCGTCGGTCGAGAGCGCGCTGGAGGACGTGGCCCATCTCGAGGTCGTGCCCGGCGACCGCATCGCGAGTCGCGAGCCCGAGCTGATGCGGCTGAGCCGTTCGCTCATGCCCCGCATACCGTTCGACCGGCTCGACGTCCTGGTGGTGGACTATCTCGGCAAGGACGTGAGCGGGATGGGCATGGACCCCAACGTCACCGGGCGCTACGCCGTCCGCCACATCGTCGATCCGCGCAACCCGAAGAAGCTCGCCGTCCTGCGCCTCACCGAGCTGACCCACGGGAACGCCTGCGGGCTGGGCGTGGCCGATGTCACCACGCGCGACGTGGTGGAGAACGTCGACTACCAGAAGTACTGGACCAACGTGGTCGCCTCCACCGAGCTGACCAACGGCAAGACTCCGATCTGGGTCCCCGACGACCGCTCCGCGATCGCGCTCGCCATCGCCACCGCCCCGCGGGTGGACCCGCTCGCTCCGCGTCTGGTTCGCATCGAGAGCACGCTGCGGCTCCACGAAATGTGGGTCGCCGAGGCGCTCTGGCAGAGCGACGGGCGCGACCAGGCGTCATTGCGTGCCCTGGGCGAGCCGTGCGAGATGGCCTTCACTCCCGAGGGCCGCCTGGCCGACCTTCCCGCGCCGCGCGCTGCTCACGGCCGCGCGCCGTGGACCCCAGCGCGCGCCTGAGACGAGAGAGCGCCCCGAACCCCTTCCATGACGAGCGCATCCTACCGGCGCCAGAGTGCGCGGGCAGATGCCCACACAATCGCAAACAGGATCGTAACGCCGTTGCAACAACGCTCTCGCAGACTCGCCGGCGTCGAGCGGAGGAGCGCATGCGTCGAATCGTCTCGCTTGGTCCGGCTGCCTGGGTGTTCGCCTCGGCGGTCCTGTCCGTCGGCGCCGCGCGGGCCGCGGTGGTCGTCCCCCTTCCGCAGCATCCGGAGCTCCAGGCCGTCGCGGATCGCGTCCATGCCTTCACCGTCCAGGTCCGCGCGCGAGCCTTCGTCGCCGACCAGACGGACGGTGGGTTGCGCGTGCACGATGCGGTCAGCTCGGCCTCGGGAGTGCTGGTCGGAGACGGGCTCGTCTTGACCGGGCTCGGCACCGTGACCCTGCGCGGCCGGGACGGTGGGCTGCAGCCAGCGAACGAGATCGAGGTCCTCGTCACCGACGTCGGCCCCCTGCCCGCGCGGCTCCTCGCCGGCGACGCGGCTCTCGACGTGGCCGTCCTCAAGCTGCCCGACGAGGCGAGGAGCCTGCCCGGAGCGTCCCTGGCCGCCGAGGATCCGAACGTCGGCGACGCGATGCTCGCCACCGGCGTGGACGGCGATTCGATCAGGGTCGTCGGCGTGCTCCTCGAACGCCTCGGCGTCGGCGACGACGCAGGCCCGCGCTTGCAGACCGACCGTGCGCTGCCGCCGCCCTTCTGGGGCGGCCCGCTGTTCGACGACCGAGGGCACCTGGTGGGGATCACCACGCATCCGGCGAGCGCAGGAGGGCCCGCGGTCCCCGCCTCCCTGCTGCGGTCCCTGCTGCGAAGGTTGCGCGGCGGAAGCGGAATCTGACGGCCGCCGCGTGCGCCGCAGGCTACCTCGTCGCCTGGGCGGCGTCGGCGCACCCGCAGCTTCGCTCTCGTCGTCTTGCTCCACGCCTGGACGGACCTCCTGCCCAACCTGGCGGACTTCATCCGCACCTGGTCTCGCTGACGGCCTGCGAGCGGGCGGGCGCTGCCGTGTGGTAGGAGCGGCGGACCGGAGGTTCCCATGGTCCTGCTCGCCCTTCTCCTGCTCGCGCAGCCCACCGCCGTCCGCGCCACGCGCATGTTCGATGCGCGCAGGGGCGCCATCGTGCAGCCGGGCCTGGTGGTGGTCGACGGCGAACGGATCGTCCAGGTGGGCGGCGCTGCGCCGGCGGGGGCGAGGACCATCGATCTCGGCGACGCGACGCTCCTGCCGGGCCTGATGGACGCGCACACGCATCTCAGCTTCGAGAGCGGGGCGAGCTGGTATCGCGACGCCCTGGACCTGGTCTTTCGCTGGCCCGCGGAGCAGGCGCAGTACGCAGCCGAGTATGCGCGCCGGACGGTGGAGTCCGGCTTCACCACCGTGCGGGACCTCGGCTCCGCGGACTTCATCGACGTGGGCTTGAAGAAGGCGATCGACGCAGGCGCGGTGCCGGGGCCGCGCATGATCGCCGCGGTGCACGCGGTCGGGAGCCGCGGCGGGCACGCCGACCTCGACCCGTATCCTCCCGACCGCGTTCCGCCGCTCGGCATCCGGGAAGGGATCTGCGACGGCGCCGAGGCGTGCAGATCGGCGGTGCGCTGGCAGGTCAAGTACGGCGCCGGCGTCATCAAGCTGGTCGCGTCGGGGGGCATCCTCTCGCTCGCCGATCCGGTCGACAACGTGCAGCTCTCGCAGGCCGAGCTCGACGCCATCGTCGACGAGGCGCACCGGTGGGGACGCAAGGCCGCGGCGCACTGCCACGGCGACGCGGCGGCGAAGATGCTCGTCCGCGCGGGCGTGGACTCCATCGAGCACGGCACGTTCCTCAAGCCCGACACGCTGCAGGAGATGAAGAAGCGAGGCGTGGTCCTGATGCCCGGGCCGATGTACGACCCCAAAGGTCAGCCCCGGGACGAACTGGAGAAGAAGTTCCCGCGCCCCATCGTGGAGAAGGCGCTCGCCGCCGCCAAGTCCTGGCCCGAGATGATCGGCAACGCGCGCCGCATCGGGGTGCGCGTCGCCTTCGGCAGCGACGCCGGCGTGGGCGAGCACGGGAAGACGAATCCCCAGCAACTGGCCTGGATGGTGAGATGGGGCTTCACGCCGGCGGCGGCGCTGCAGAGTGCCACCGTGGTCGATGCGGAGCTGCTCGGAGTCGACGCCGGCGTGCTCGAGAAGGGCAAGCTGGCCGACGTGATCGCCGTCCCGGGCAACCCGCTGCAGGACATCACGGCGGTGGAGCGGGTGTCGTTCGTGATGAAGGCCGGCGTGGTGGTGAAGAACGGGACGGCCGCCCCCGCGCCGAAGAAGCTCGCGCTGAAGGCCGCTCACCTCTTCGACGCCGAGAAGGGCGCGTTGATCGACGGCGCGACGGTGCTGATCGACGGCGACCGCATCACCGCTGCCGGCCGCAACGTGCAGGTGCCGGGCGACGCGCGGACCATCGACCTGGGAGACGCCACCCTGCTCCCCGGTCTCATCGACGCGCACGTGCACCTCACCGGTGAGTCCCAGGAGGACTTCGCCAAGGCGGCGATCGAGTCGCTGTTCAAGTTCCCTGCCGAGACGACGCTCCAAGCGCGGGTCTATGCGCGGCGCACGCTCCTGGGTGGCTTCACCACCGTCCAGAACCTCGGCGCTTCCGAGCTGACCGACTTCGGGTTGAAGCGCGGCATCGAGCTGGGTTTCACTGACGGCCCGCGCATGCTGGTTTCGGAGAACGCGATCGGCTCGCGTGGCGGCCACGCCGACGGCGCGCCCGCGCCTCCTGGGCACCTCGTGCAGAGGGGAGTCGAGGAGGGAATCTGCGCCGGCGCCGACCAGTGCCGCGACGCCGTGCGCTGGCAGCTCAAGTACGGCGCGGACGTGATCAAGCTCATGGCCTCGGGCGGCGTGCTCTCGCTCACCGACCCGGTGGACGTTCCGCAGCTCACGCCCGAGGAGACCGCCGCCATCGTCGACGAGGCGCACCTGTGGCGCAAGAAGGCGGCGGCCCACTGCCACGGCGACGCGGCGGCGAAGATCGCCATCGCGGCGGGCGTCGATTCGATCGAGCACGGAGCGTTCCTCAAGCCCGAGACCCTGGCGGAGATGAAGCGGCGAGGCGTCGTCTACGTCCCCACCTTGATGGCGGTGGAGAACGTGGAGCGCCGCGCGCGCGAGAAGAAGCTGCCCCCGCTGGTGGCGGAGAAGGCCTTGCAGGCTGCCTCCTCGCTGGCGAGCACGTTCCGCACCGCCGTGCAGCTGGGCGTGCCCATCGCCCTGGGCACCGACTCCGGGGTGTCGCACCACGGGTTCAATGCGCACGAGATCACCCTCATGGTCCGCAACGGCATGCCGGCCGCGCAGGCGCTCCAGGCGGGCACGATCGCCGCCGCGAAGCTCTTGCAGATGGAGGACCGCGTCGGGAAGCTTTTGCCCGGGTACCTGGCCGACGTGATCGCGGTCCCCGGCAACGTGCTGCAGGACCCGTCCGCGGTGGAACGCGTTTCGCTGGTGGTGAAAGGCGGGCGCTTGATCAAGGCGCCCGGAAACCCGTAGGACGCAGCTCACAACCTCTGCGAGAGCGCAGCGCCGCCCTGGCAGCGGCGGCTGCCGGCGGCCGCTAGCCCAGCCCCAGCTTCGCGGCGAGCCCGATGCGCTGCGGCTTGCCCGTCCGTCCCTTGGGGAGATCGCGCACGAACACGACTCTGCGCGGCACCTTGTGGTCGGGCAGCCGCCGCGCGGCGAACTCGCGCAGCTGCCGCTCGGTGCAGGAGTTTCCCTCGCGCAGCACCACCGCAGCGGCGACTTCCTCGCCGAGCTTCTCGTGGGGCATCGCGAACGTCACGCAGTGCTGCACCGCCGGGTGGTCCATCAGCACGACGTCGATCTCGAGCGGTGCGATCTTCTCGCCGCCGCGGTTGATCAGCTCCTTCAGCCGCCCGGTGAGGCGCAGGTACCCGTCCTCGTCGATGAGGCCCTGATCGCCGGTTCGGAACCAGCCGTCGAAGAACGCGTTCTCGTTGGCCTCCGGATTCGCCTCGTATCCGGGAGTCACGTTCGGTCCGCGGATCACCACCTCGCCCACGTGCCCGCTTGGCAGGATCCGCCCCTGGTCGTCCATCACCGCGATCTGCGGGCCCGCCGGGATGCCGACCGACCCGGGCTTCCGGGCGCCCGGCGGCAGCGGGTTGGACGCCATCTGGTGCGCTGCCTCGGTCATCCCGTACGCCTCGATGACGGGGCAGCGGAACGCCTGCTCCAGCTCTTCCATCACCTGCGGCGCGAGCGACGCGGACGACGACCGGATGAAGCGCAGCCGCGAGCGCGCGACCTCCGCCGGATGGCGCGGAGCGCGGGCCAGGATGGCCTGGTGCATCGTCGGCACGGCCGTGTACCAGGTGGGCCGCACCTCGTCGAACCAGTGGAAGAACCGCAGGCCGTTGAAGCCGGGGACGCACGCCACCTGCGCGCCGGCAGCGAGCGAGGAGAGCACCCCGGCGATGAGCCCGTGGATGTGGAACAGCGGCATGATGTTCAGGCCGACGTCGCTCTCGCCGAGCTGGAGCGCGGTGACGATGTGCTGCGCCGAGGCGCACACGTTCCGCTGCAGCAGCGGGACGATCTTCGGCCGGGCGGTGGACCCCGAAGTATGCAGCACCAGCGCCACGTCGTCCGGCTGCGCCGGGCCTCCCGCGAACGGGCCCGCCCCATTGCGCGCCAGCGGCCGGAGCGAAAAGCTGCCTGCTCCCTGCGCAGGCTCGGGAACGAGCTCCAACACGGGCACGTGCAGCCTGGCCGCCACGGACCGCGCATCGGAATCCACGCCGGCGGCGACGACCAGGGCCTTGGCCCCCAGGTCGCTCAGGTTGAACTCGAACTCCTCGGCGGAAAGTCCGGGGCTGAGCGGCGCTGCCGTCGCGCCCGCGGCGATGCAGACGAACGCGGCCGCAGCCTCCGGCCCGTTGGGGAGCACGATCGCCACCCGGTGACCGCGGCCGATGCCCAGCGAGTTCAGATCCCGGATGGTCTTTTGCGCCAGGGCACGCAGGTCGCGATAGCGCAGAGGCGGCGCACCTTCGACGGAGGCGATCGCAGTCGCCTGATCGGCTCCCCCCTGCAGCAAATCGACGATCGTCTCCATGCCCGGCCCCCGGCGACGCTCCAGTACAAGTTTGACAATGGGGCCTGCGCGTGGCAGCCCTCAAGAGCAGAACGTCGTCTGTGCAGCGGGTCGTGTCAGGAAAAGTAAAAGACCGGATGTGCGGTTGTCACGTGCTGTAAATCGCCGGGGGCGGCCGAGGTGAGCAAAGATACGCCAGAATCGGCCCGCCTCGGTGCCAAGGTGCGGGCGTTGCGCCGCAGGGAGCAGCTCACGCAGGTGCAGCTCGCCCAGCGCCTGGGAATCTCTCCCAGCTACCTCAACCTGATCGAGTCCAACCGCCGACCGCTCCCGGCTGCACTGCTCATCAAGCTGGCGCAGGTCTTCCACGCCGACCTCCACACCTTCGCGAGCGACGACGACGCGCGCCTCATCTCCGACCTGCTCGAGGCGTTCTCGGATCCGCTCTTCGAGCCGTACGGGCTGGCAGCGCTGGACATGCGCGAGCTGGTGACCACCACGCCCTCGCTGGCGCGCGCGGCGCTCGCCCTCTACCGCGCCTACCAGTCGCAGCTGCAGTCGACCGAGTCGCTCGCCTCGCAGATCATCGCCGGCCAGGAAGGAGTGGCCGGCGTCGACCGCGCGCAGATCCCGTCCGAGGAAGTCAACGACCTCCTCCAGAAGCACAACAACCATTTCCCAGAGCTGGAGCAGGGCGCGGAGGAGCTGTGGCGCAAGGCGAGGCTCGACCAGGGACAGCTCGCCGCCGGCCTCGCCCGCTACCTCGAGAAGGCGTACGGGGTCGAGGTGCGGATCGCGCGGCGGGGCGAGGCGAAGGGCGTCCTGCGGCGCTACGACCCCGCCACGAAGGTCCTCACTTTGTCCGAGCTGCTGCCGACGCGCAGCCGCGCCTTCCAGCTCGCGCACCAGGTTGCGCTGCTCTCGCACCACGCGGTGCTCGACCGGGTCGCGGCCGACCCGGTGCTCACCTCGGACGAGTCGCGATCGCTCGGCAAGGTGGCGCTGGCCAACTACTTCGCGGGAGCGGTGCTCTTGCCCTACGCGCCGTTCCTGCAAGCGGTGCGGGAGGAGCGCTACGACATCGACGTCGTCGGGCGGCGGTTCGCGGTCGGATTCGAGCAGGTCTGCCACCGCTTCACGACGCTCAGCCGGCCGGGCGCCACCGGCATCCCGTTCCACATGCTCCGCATCGACGTCGCCGGCAACATCTCGAAGCGGTTCAGCGCCTCGGGGATCCGCTTCGCCCGATTCAGCGGCGCCTGCCCGAAGTGGAACGTGTTCGCCGCCTTCATGACCCCGGGCATGCTGCGCATCCAGGTCTCCCGGATGCCCGACGGCCTCGCATACTTCTGCATCGCGCGCAGCCTGCAGAAGGACTCGGGCGGGTGGCACGACCAGCCGCCGGTGCACGCGATCGGGCTCGGCTGCCAGGTCCAGTACGCTCGCGAGATGGTGTACGCGGACGGGGTCGACCTGGACAACCTGGCCACGGCGACTCCGGTGGGGATCACGTGCCGCGTCTGCGAACGGACCGACTGCGAGCAGCGCGCGTTCCCCTCGCTGCGCCACCGGCTGCAGGTGGACGAGAACGTCCGCGGCGTCTCGCTCTACATGCCCATGCCCGGCGCTCACACCTCATGATCCGCGCGGTTATTCAACTGTGATAAAAGGATGGCAGGGGGGAGCCGTGCCAATCAGCGCATCCGCGCGGGTGTATTCCCCGGTCGGCCCGCGCGTGCTCGTTCTCGACGGCGAGGTCTGTGGCGCGCTCACGAGCGTGACCGGCGGCTCGATCTACGCCGAATTCGCCACCGAGAAGATCGGCATCGATCACCTCGCGAGGAAGCACCTCGCGGGAGTGAAGTACGAGGACATCGCGCTCGAGGTCGGCGTGGGCATGTCCGCGCGCTTCTACGACTGGATCAAGGAGTCCCTGCAACCCGGCAAGCTGAGCCGCAAGGACGGCACGATCTACGTCTGCGACTACGACTACCACCCGCGCGGCAGCCTCGCCTTCACGCACGCGCTCATCTCCGAGGTCTCCTTTCCGGCGTTGGACGCGGCGTCGAAGAATGCCGCGAAGCTCACCGTGAAGCTCGCGCCCGAGCTCATCCGGTCGAGCCGGACGCCGCCCAAAGCCGACGGCACCAAGCTCACGGTGACCAAGCAGCAGCAGCAGAAGAAATGGCTGCCGAGCAATTTCAAGCTCGAGATCGACGGCCTCGACTGCACTCACGTCAACAAGATCGGACCGCTGGTCGCCCGGCAGGCGATCGTAGAACGCGCCGTCGGAGAGCTGCGCGACTACCAGACGGAACCTTCGCACTGGGACTTCGGGAACCTGACCGTGACCCTCCCGCAGTCGCACGCGGAGGGCTGGAACCAGTGGCACGAGGACTTCGTCATCAAGGGTGAGAACGGCGACGACAAAGAGAAGAACGGCTCGCTCGTTTACCTCGCTCAGGACCTGAAGACCGAGCTGTTCCGCATCAAGCTCTCGCACCTGGGCATCTTCCGGCTCCATGAGGACGCCGGGGAGGCCGGGTCGGAGCAGATCCACCGGATCGAGGCCGAGATGTATTGCGAGCAGATGGAGCTGCAGAGCCATGCCTGACAAGCGCGCTTATACGGCCGGAAAGTACGCCTTGGAGGTAGGGCGCATCTCTGCCGGATGGATCCAGAAGTTCAGCGGCGGCAGCGCCACCGCCGAGGTGGTCACCGAGAAGATCGGGATCGATCACCTCGCCAGGAAGCACCTCGCCGGGGTCAAGTACGAGGACATCGTCCTGGAAGTCGGGACAGGGATGTCGAAGGGCTTCTACGAGTGGATCAAGGCCGCCTGGGACGGCAAGTCCGTCCGCCAGGACGGTGCGGTGATCGTTACCGACTACGACTTCAAGGAGCAAAGCCGCAAGACTTTCCACCTTGCACTCATCACTGAGACCGTGCTCCCCGCGCTCGACGCGGCAAGCAAGGATGCCGCGAAGATGACGGTGAAGCTCACGCCGGAATGGGTCCGCACCACCACGGGGAGCGGGAAGCAGATCTCCACACCGGGCGGCAACGCCCAAGCGCAGAAGAAATGGCTGCCGTCCAATTTCAAGCTCGACATCCCGGGATTGGATTGCACGCGAGTCAACAAGATCGGCGAGCTGGTCGTGAAACAGAAGGTGGTCGACAACCCCGTCGGCGAGCTACGCGATTACGAGAAGGACCCCGGCCATCTGGAGTTCGGCAACCTGACCGTGACCATGGCCGAGTCGCTCGCGGACAGCTGGTACAAGTGGTTCGAAGACTTCGTCATCAAGGGGAACTGCGGCCAGGACCAGGAAAAGAGCGGTTCGCTCATCTACTTGGCGTCGGATATGAAGACCGAGCTGCTCCGGGTCAGCTTGTCGAACCTCGGGATCTTCAAGCTCGCTGAAGAGCACGTGGAAGCCGGCAGCGAGGGGATCCGGCGTGTCAAGGCGGAGCTGTACGTCGAGCGGATGCAGTTCCAG
>Ga0209283_10001431_pt1 | contig 12956 bp, 13 predicted proteins | sample CZO8metaG_2_FD_188354 | JGI IMG/M metagenome (GOLD analysis project Ga0209283, IMG submission 188354) | Vadose zone soil microbial communities from the Eel River Critical Zone Observatory, Northern California, USA - CZOApr15con2H1.8 metaG... | ecosystem: Environmental > Terrestrial > Soil >...
TGACCACAGGGGAGAAGCCGGGACAGGGAGAACTCATGAACAACGGGAACTTGTCCACGAAATAGCGCAGGGTGGGTTGGCTGGTGGGTCCACCCATGTACAGCTTCACCGGAAGGCAAGCCTTTTCGATGTGCAATTCGCCGCAGAAATAGGCAATCTTTTCGGCCTCAGTTTCCAGGTACTGATACCCCCGGTTGGCAAGGATGAAATCGAGTGCGAGAAGCCGCGTTCTGATCGCTTCCAGCCGATGCCGGCAGCGGTTGCGAAGGTTCTTGTGGCCAAGCTGTGCGTAGAGCCTGCGAGAATAGAGATGATAGATGCACCCGTTGCGCCTGTATTCGCGCATCGTGGCGTGCCCCTGGGTGATGAGCTTCTGCGCCAGCGAATGAGACCGATAGCCACGCTTGGCATCGACAAAGGCCAGGAACTGGCGGGCCGTGAAGTACCCGGAATGCATGACCACGATATAGAGGAAACGTGCCTCGGACTGGGTATAACCAAACGTTGTCAGGGCCTCGATTTGTCGCTGGGGAATGTTCATAGGGAAAGGATCTCCGCCGTCAACTCGCGATCACTCAAAACCCGGCGCACGTGCGATGCATCATCGCCGTGACTGTAGAGCGTGAATCCGGCCCGCGCTTTGTCGGCCAGTTGCCGTGGCCGGTAGTCTTCCGTCGTCAGCTCCAAGTTGACTCGCGCTATGCTTTGGTCTGGCATCTCGTATTCGATCTGCAAGTCGGGCACGGGAATGCGGCCATGAACGACGCGCAAACCGTGCCGCTCGGCAATGTCGCGCTTCCTGTCTGGGTCATCCTTTTTAGGGCCGAGCCGGGCGAGATCGCGGTTCACTTTCTTTTTCAGCTCGAAGTCGAGGAGCACACGGCGCACCTTGCCTCCCCGCCGCTCAATGCGGTCTTCTTCCCTGTGATAAACCCTGTACAGTTCGGCGTCGTGTGTGGCCTCTCGCGGCTTCACAAAACCAGCATAGATTTCCTGCTCGTGGGGCAGTCTTCCTGACCTCTGCATGAGTCTCCGGCCAGCCTTCGTTAGTGCGTACACCCGGGTGCCCTTGCTGAGGGAGATTTCGACCCGTTTCTGTTCCGCCAAACCTTGCCGCATGAGGCGCTCGGTTTCACGCTCCATCCGGCCTCTGTCACCGCCGTAGCCGTGACGTCCCAAATCCTCCGCATTGATGACTCGGAATTTGCCCAGGTCCGTGAGCGTCTGGATTTTTGACTCGCGCAAGTCATAGCCGCGGTAGCGGTCGTACAGAACGGCTCGCGAATCCCTCGACGGAACGTCTTTGGGCCGGGGTTCCCGAACATACATAGATCGTGCCTCTGGACGTGAGGTCTCCGCTCTGGTCCTTTCGGTGCTGCGTCTGGCATCGGGCGATGGACGCGACGATTCGTGAGGGCCTGGCGATGGGTCGCGGAATTCATTCAAATCAGGTGTGAAATCGCGCGACATTTCAGCGTGCGTTCCAATCGTCGTTCGACAACGGCATCGACGTGTGGCCGCCGCTTGTCTGGTTGTCGATGTGCCTCAATTTGCGGCCCGTATCCTTGAGGAAAAACCTGCGCTGAATCCAATAGACAACGGCGAAGAGGTTTCCGAGGAGGATTCCGAGCCACACGAGAAGAACGGTCCCGTATTCGTGAAAAACAATGCGCTTGTACGACACAAGAAATTTCAGCTCGCCCATGAGATAAAAGAAACAGGCGAGCGAAACTGCAAGGGCGATAAGCATTGCATTAGCGATCATGATTCGGCCTCCTCCTTCATGCGGAAATTCGTGTCGCTTTTTCGGTCTGTTTCAAGCGCAGTTTTCCTCGGTGTCCTCACAGCAATTGCCTCGTGCTGTCGTGAAATGAATCAAGGAAGAACCGCTGTCGAGGTCGGCGAACCAGGCCTTCATCCCCAGGAGGCTTTTCGAAGGGTTCTTGCCTTCGCGTTCAGTTCGGGATCTGCGAACCGAACGCTACGTCGCCGGGCGGCTGACCGAAGTGGGAAACGGTTCCGCCAAGCGAAAAGGGAGAATCGAAAGACAATTCTCCCTTAGCCCTATAGAGGGATTTTTGAAGACGAATGTCTCCAAACTATTTTCGAGATGCGATTTTTCCTTGTTGAACGGAATTTGGAGGAATTCTCAGTAATTCTTGGAATTGTCGGGAACCCGTCAGAGCGATCCGGTAGCCCTCGTTGCCCCGAGGAGCTGATGGAATTCCCGGTAAAAGGTTGGTGTAAACATTCGATCTAGCCTTCTCTCGAATGCTGCTACTCTTTGCGCCTTCCTGTCTCGTGGCCGGTGGCATTTCTTCGTTCTTGGCGATGTTGGTTCGAGGCTGTCATTCCTCGACGTTTGGACTGAGGTTTGCAGCCACTGGAGGGCCTTACTGAACCGGACCCTCGCCGCATGGTTTGACAGGTCAAATTCCGAAGCGATTTCGTCCCAGGAATGACTCTCGATTCGGCGTAGGATCATCTCCCGCGTAACGCTGTCGAAATGGCCCAAAATCTGGTCCAGAAGTATCTGGCTATCCAGCCCGTCAACGTAGCTGTCATTGCAGAGATGGGAATGCCGCTGCCTGGCTTCCTCGTATTGGGTCTCGCTTCGCCCCGCTTCGGCTATCTTCCGCAAGAAAACCCGAAAAAGGTAGCGGCGCACGTCCCGGATAGGCGCAATCTCCGCGGCTTCCTTGGCACGAATCGCATCCGAGACGGTTGCGGCAGCCTCTTCCAGAAGGTTGATGACAACGCAGGAATCACCGAGGAACTTCTCCGCATAGGAAACCGCCTGCCCGACTATGCCCTCAGCAACCGAAAACACGCATGGCTCGATGCTCCTGCCGGAGGGGGCTACCGCATTCAAAAGATACTGCTGGCGCGAGGGAGCTTCTTGGGTCGATTTCATGAATACCGCCACATGGATTGTTGTGTGTCAAAACCTCCCAATGGACGTGCGCGAAGGAATTCTGAAAACTGATGTCCTGGAAGATACAGTACGCGGTACGTCCACTCCGGAGTGACAACACCCATTTTCATATAGAACGCACTTCGACCGAAAAGGTTGCGCGCGGTAAGACAGGTAGAGTTCACAGAAAACGGCGTACTGGTATCGACGTTGATAGCTGCTGTGCGCTGTTGCACCACCCTGTTACTCAGTGTTGCCTCGTATTCGGCAAGATGTTTTTTCAGTTACCCACTGCGTCGAGGAGGGAGCCTGACGCGACGGCAAGGAACCGTGGCCTGATTGTTCATCGGCGGCTGATCGATTTCTTTCACAAATACGAACCGCTCAAGACCCAATGTTGCGAAGACGTGCGGCCCTCAAGGGAAGTAGTCTGCGAAGCCGACTGTTCCAATCGATCTTGGCGCATCCGGGCTCTAACTGAAGCGCCTCATAAGGTTTTAACCTGCATAAAACGCGGGATTTTCCAGCGTTCGATTGGTGCGTTGGCCGGATTGCATGGTCCACTTCCCAGAGATAGTTTAGCGTTGGGCGACAAGGGCCACGAATACAGGATCAACGGCCCGCGATCTAGACCACAAGGCCCGCACGTTTGGCCGCACCTTCGTTCGCTGCTCTGTCCGACCCAAGTTGGTTTAAGAACATGTGGCGACGGTTTGAACAGCGCAAGATTCACCGGCCAAAGAACGTGGAACAAGTACGCCAGGCCCGCCTTGAATGGCAACCGCGCGGCTCCGCTGCAGGAGTTCGGCATGCTCCCCGCAAGCACGCTGTCCAGGATGTCCAAGTGAAAGCTGATCATGCTCTTTCACCGCAACAGTCCCCAAGCGGAGCGTTCGTTAGGAGGGTGACATGTGCACACAACCGTTGATTCTCGATTCAACTCTACGCAGTCCGGAGGCAGTGCAGTTTGAGGAGGCGCTGCGCGCGAAGATCGTCAGGCAGGAGGAAGCGGTGCAGGCGATGGTCGACCTGTTCCAGGTTTTTTGTGCCGGCTTGAACTCGCCGTGGCGCCCGGTAGGGAGTTTCTTGTTCCTAGGACCCACAGGATCCGGAAAGACCCGCATCGTGGAAGCGGCCGCGGAGATTTTGTTTGGGGACGCTCGCGCGGTCATCAAGGTCGACTGCGGCGAATTTCAGCATTCGCATGAGATCTCGAAGCTGATCGGGTCGCCTCCGGGCTACTTGGGCCACCGCGAGACCCATCCGCTGATCACCCAGGAGGCTCTGGCGGCAAGCCATACCGAGAAGCTAAAACTTAGCTTCCTGCTCTTCGACGAAATTGAAAAGGCCAGCGACGCTCTCTGGCAACTCCTTCTGGGCATGCTGGACAAGGCGACGTTAACGCTAGGCGACAACCGTCGTGTGGACCTCTCGCAGACCGTGATCTTCATGACCTCGAACCTAGGCGGCGCGGAAATCACGGAGTTAATGCACGGCGGGATGGGTTTCATCCAGCCCGACGATAAACCAATTACGAACCTGGACGAGAAGGTGGAGCGCACTGCGGTAGAAGCGGCGCGGAGGAAGTTCTCGCCCGAATTCATGAACCGCCTCGACAAAATCGTGGTATTTCATTCCTTGAATCGCGAGCAACTCGCGGAAGTGCTACAGATCGAGTTAGGGCAAGTACAGCAGCGGATTTTGGAGACACCGAACGGGCAGTTCTTGTTCCGCGTGACCGATGCAGGTCGAGAATTTATCTTGCACGAAGGCACGGACCAGCGCTACGGTGCTCGTCATCTGAAGCGCGCCATCGAGCGCCATGTGGTTTTCCCGTTGGCGAACCTGTTGGCCACCAAACAGGTGAACTCAGGCGACATGCTGTGCATTGACTGGGACGCGCGCGTAGGACGCCTGGTGTTCTGGAAAGAAAGGGTGCCGCCGCGATCGACCGTACCGCAACCCGTCCCACTTCAAGCAGCGAAAGCGGCTGGCGGCCGCGCCGCAGAAGTAGCCTCCTCTGCAAAGGCGCGCGGCGCTGGAAACAATAAATAAACGGGGTACTAGGGCGTACTACGCAAATCACCCGCAGGGAAATTACAGTCTCCCCCCGCTTCGTGGCAAGTCTGGCTAATGCTATCCAAAGTTTTGAGACGCGCCAGATAGGGGCGCGCTCTTGCGTCTGGCCCTTTCCAGGCAGCTAGTTCTTCAATCCGAAGGCGCGAGGGGCCCCCTGTCATTCGGGGAACCGCGGGCGGATGCAGATCGCGCCAAGTATGCGCAAAAACGTGGCCATCCGAAACTGGAGACGAACTGTCGGTGAACATGCTGCCCAGCGGCATGCAAGAGAATACCGTTGCTGTGGAGCAGTCGGGGGAGACTATGCCAGTGCCGACTGGCCGATACGAAAAGCGGATTGCGAGGGCGGTGACAATAGAAGTTTGTCTTCAGACTGAACCAACGTTTAAAGAAAGGGCGCTGACAGAAAATGTGAGTCCTCACGGTGCACGCGGACTTATGAAGCGGGAATGGCGGCCGGGACAGTACGTGGTGGTTTTCGCTCCCAAGGAGGGCGTTTGGTCGCCAGCTCAGATCGTTTACTGCCAGCGTTTGGCGGAGAGCAGATTTGCTGTCGGGCTAGAACTGTCCGTTCGGATGGACCACTGGGCAAGGCCTTCCTAGCCGGAAGAGGATGCTTTATTTGACAACTCCTCATTTGTCTCGATTCTGTTGCATTCTGGGCATTTCCACATGCGGAAGCTTTTTCTTTCGGGCTGCACCTCCGCAAGGTACATGAAGTGCCCGTCCTTCGGACAACGAATGCCAGGCTTGATTTCCGGCTCGATCGTGGCGGCGTCTTGTGTCTCGATGAAGTACCCCTGCGAGTTGTCGTACTGGATGAAACAGCCGGGCTACCGGCAGCTATACAGGGGCGTCTCTGCAGACTCGCTCTGGAACTTTGGGAGCATCTCAGTGTGATGCTCGTAGCAAAATACGTGAACCTCTTTTCTCGTACCGGTACCCGGCCTTTCCTTCTTACTAGCCGTTTCTGGTTGGACTAAGGCCCTGCCACCCCGAGGATATGTACGCAATTTTTAGCCCACTAGCCTCGCGGCGATCTGGTAGTTGAGGTATCTCGCGCATAAAGGACAACTTAGGTGCCCAAGCCGAGGGTATCTCCCAACGTGCCAACGTTCTCGGGACACGCAAAATCTTTGATATTCTGTCCAGTCTTCTGCAAGCATTTTCCACGCCTGCCGGACAAGGGCAAAGAAGCAGTCAAAAAATATACCTGCTGAGAATGCGGCTCCCCTAAGAGTTTCCTGCCAAAGGCTCCCACGAGCGGGCCAAGCGGGTTGTCCACACTTGGAACCTAGTAACAACGCATTTTACTGCCGACAGGATGGCCAAAGCGGCGCTCCCACAGCGACTCAGGGAATTCCTGTAGACCTTTTTGCAGGGTTCACCCGCTTCCACAGGGCTGGAATTCCCACTAACAATGCAGCGCATATCGGGGCCTGCGTATAAGGTAGCGGAAGAAATGCCTGGAAGCGGGATTTTCCCCGATACGTTCGAACTTGCCGAGTGGTGTGTGTCGACCCGCACGAAATTAAAATGAAGAAGAGTGGCGCGAAGTCTGCCGAAAAGAAGATCCTGAAGAACCTATGAGGGAGCTTCTTACGGAGAATAGCCGCCGTGGAGGACAGCTAATGCGAATCGTTCGATCCCCAGGATGGGTGATGGTTCTACTCAGTTTGCTTTGCGTCGCGGCCCTTGTGCTGTTGCTGCATGACACGCCATCTGTCTCCGCTCAAATCGGTCCGCCTCCCAGCAGTTCGATCAGTAGCAGTTCGGGCCCGGTATCGTGGGATTTCGGGCCGGTCGGCGGCGGCACCGTGATCAATGTCGGCATACAGGATCTCTGTCCCCCGGGCTTGTGCGACGATCATGATTTGACCGTGGTACTGCCTGCACCAGCGGCCACTTTCTACCAAACGATGACAGCCAAGCTCACGATTAATTACACCTGGACGAGCACGCTCCCGACCGACCTGGACGTTTTTGCCATCAGCCCCGGCGGTGCTGACCACGGCCCGGGTTCGCCCGACGACACCTCAACAGGGCCGGGTCAGGAGATCCTGACTGTAACCGATCCAATTGATGGAGTCTGGCACATCCGTTCCGTCTCTTCCTTGGCACCGGTGCCAACTTCCGCTAGCGCGGTGCTGACGCTAACTACCGCACCGCGACCCACCACGCCGCCACCACCACCTCCCACTCCTGGAGCGCCTGCCTTTATAAACTATCCTGCCCCGCCGGATTGCTCCGGAACACAACAGCCTCCGAGTTGCATTCAGCCAGCGGTGGGCTCAACGACCGCCGGGGAGCACGGCGCCGGCGAGCCCTCGATTGGCGTAGACTGGGGCACCGGCAAGGCCTTCATTGAAGCGGGGAATCACACCTTACGCGTAACCTTCAACGATGCGGTCACGCCTGCCACCGCGTTCTGGGAGGACAAGCGCTCGCCCTTTGCGCGAGTGAGCCTCGATCCCATCCTTTTCACGGACGACGGTCATTTCGGCGGTCCCAACCGAACCTTCTCATCGCAGCTCAACCTCGTTACCAGCGAACTCTCCTTCACTGACGACGACGGCAACACCTGGTTCCCGACGCAGGGCTCCGGACAGCCTGCCGGCGTGGACCATCAGACAGTGGGCGGCGGTCCCTACGCATCGCCTGTACCTCTGACAAGCACGTCGTATCCACATGCGATTTATTACTGCTCACAAGACATCGCTACCGCCTTCTGCTCGCGGAGCGATGACGGCGGCCTTACCTTCGGCCCAGGTGTTCCGATTTATTTGTTTACCACGGTCAACGGCGTTGACCGCCCTGTTGCCCCCGAAACCTGCGGCGGTTTGCACGGGCACGTCCGCGTCTCGCCCGACGGTACAGCCTACGTGCCCAATGAGAACTGTTTTGACTCAAACAATGTGAGCCGACCAGGTGTGGCTGTCTCCACCGACAACGGGCTGAGCTGGGTTGTGCGGACGGTACCCGACGCCAAGAGCATCAGCCCCGGCAGCGACCCCTCGGTTGCGGCGGGCAGCAACAACACGATTTACTTCGGTTACGTCAACGGAGATGGCCACGCGAAGATAGCCGTCTCCCACGACCGCGGCCTGAACTGGTCGAAGTCCAAAGACGCGGGCACGCCCTTCGGCGTCCAGAATGCAGAGTTCGCTGAGGTCATCGCCGGAGATGACAACCGCGCGGCTTTTGCGTTCCTGGGCACGCCGACAGCGGGCGATACGCAATCGGCGGACTTTCTAGGAATCTGGCACCTATATGTTGCGTTCACGTACAACAGCGGGCGGACCTGGACCACCGCCGACGCGACACCAGCCGACCCCGTGCAGCGCGGCTGCATTTGGAACCAGGGCGGGAGCAACCCGTGCCGCAACCTGCTGGACTTCAACGACATCACTGTGGACCAGTCTGGGCGCGTAGTGGTGGGCTACGCCGATGGCTGCACAGGCACGTGCGTGAACGATGCCACGCAAAACGCCTCCACCGGCCCCGCCAGTGCGCAGGATGCGCTGGCCACGATCGCGCGGCAGGTGGGAGGACGCGGCCTGTTTGCAGCCTTCGACGGCACGCAGTTCGGCACCAAGACCGGCGACATCGAAGGGGGCGGCCAGCTTTGTTATGGTGACCCGGCAAGCGGTGTCAGCGGCTACCAGAACTGTAATAGACATGACGGGCATTGAAGTCAGGGCTTGTGCAGGGCGGGGATAAATACAGAGCCCCGCCCGAGATGGGAATCGCGTGGGGCGCCCTCGCAAATGGAAAGTCCAATTTCGTAACCGGAAAACATATGAGCTACAGGTACGCGATCCCATTTGTGCTTTGCGGTTTTTTCTTGTGCGCGATTGCACTACCCGCCAGGCAGGCGCCTGGCCGTTCGACTCAGAAGCCAAAAGGTGGCGATGCCGCAACTTCGGCAAGGGACAAGAAGGACGCATGCATCTTGCTTACCAGCGCGGAAATAGACGCCGTCCAAGGTGAGCCGGTCAAAGAAACTAAAGCCAGCGTCCAGCCAAATGGCGAGATGCTGATCTCGGAATGCCTCTTCCTCGCAACCAATTTTGCAAAATCGGTTAACGTGGCGTTGGCCACACCCACTTCGGCGTTGCCCTCCGCGTTTACGCCGCGCAAATTCTGGCAGAACCAGTTCCATGCTTCGGAAATGGAAGAGGACAAACTGCGCGCCGCGGGCAAGAGGGAGCAGAAGCGCGAGCCTGAAGGTGAAGAAGAAGGACGTAAACCGCGGCGGATTGAGGGGCTCGGTGAGGACGCGTACTGGGTGGGAACTCCGTTCACGGGCGCGCTCTATGTCCTGCAAGGAGATAACTTCGTCCGCATCAGCATCGGCGGCGTTGGCGAAGAATCCGTGCGCATCGAAAAAACGAAGATCCTGGCCCGTGCTTTAGTGAAACGCCTCTAATTACACTCTTAACATTCCACTTTGGCCGAGTGAGTAAGGTATTTCGAAGGATTCGAGGGAATAACTTCCGGCTCATTAATTCGGCGAAGCCGCTGGTTCATGATCGACTGTCTGGGGGAAGGAAAGTTGCCAAGGCTGTCGTGAAAAGCTGGGCACCCTCAGAATTGAGATTGAGTTCATCAGGCTGGTAATACCTGGCTGAGAGAGCGGCTGGATCAATGGGCACCAACGTATCCACTCGGGCCCTTTGCGCATCGATCGTCATTTGACGGACAGCAACCTCCGAAGAGGGAGTCCGGGGATGAGAATAATCAGTTTGGCACCATGTGCCTCGAATAGCTCAAGCTGACGCGGGAGGCGCGAATTGGCGATATTTTGAAACTCCGTAGCTAGCGGGATGGGAGGCTGGCGCTTCAGCAAATAGTCGCTGGAAATCTCGAGGGCCACAATGAGAATGACGCAAACCCGGAAAGGACCTTTCCGTAGAAAAGGGGGGCGGCCTTAGAATTGGAAATAGACAAAGGCATTGAGATTGCTCCCAGAAAAAAGTGCCAACACGACAAGTGCAGCGGCCGCGAGACCGGTCCGAACGGCGTAGGGTGCCGTTGCGAAGGGATACTCGTGGTTGCTGGCTTCCAACAGAAGGTCTGCAAGGAACAAAGGTACAGAGAAAAGGCAAAGCATCAAGAACGCCGCGGCGTACTCACTCCGCCAGGCGAAATTCGACAGCCCTGCCAACAGTTGCACTGCTGAAGTGAGTGAGGTCGCCCGGAAGAACGCGAGGCTCAAGCCGAGAACATTGAAGGTGAGAATTCGTTGAGCCCAGAGGGAGAAGAAACCGGTGGTAAAAGCGGGGAGAGCAGCACTCTGAGACTTCGCCTTGACCGGGAAAAAGTAACGCTCCCCAGCCAACACCACACCGTGGATAGCGCCAAAGACGACAAACGTCCAATTTGCGCCATGCCAGAGACCCGCGAGAACCATGGTAACGAAGAGATTTCGGGCGGTTTTCCATTGGCCCCCAGCACTTCCGCCGAGAGGAATGTACAAGTAATCGCGAAGCCAGGTGCTCAAGCTGATGTGCCAGCGGCGCCAGAAATCCTGAAGACGATTGGCGAGGAAGGGCTGGCGGAAATTGACCATAAAGTGGAAGCCCAGCAATTGAGCGCTTCCGCGCGCGATATCGCTGTAACCGCTGAAGTCCCCATAAACTTGCCAGGTAAACGCGTATGTTCCGAGCAGCACAAGCCAGAAATTTGAAGGGCCGAATTGACCGCCAAAAACGGCGTTTGCCAGAACGGCACAATTATCCGCGACCACGCATTTTCGGATGAGGCCAGAGAAAATCAGCATCAGGCCATCGAAAAATCGATCCGCGTCGAAAGTGCGCTCCTTCTGGACTTGCGGGAGCAGATGCCCCGGCCTTTGTATCGGACCGGCAATCAAGTGAGGGAACAGACTGATGAAGAGACCATAATCGAAGAAAGACCTGGAAGCCTCGATCCTCCCTTTATAGACGTCCACGATATAGGCGACTTCCTGAAACGTGTAAAACGAAATGCCAGGCGGAAGGATGATGCGAATCAGGGGCAGCGGGATATTGTGAATTCCAAGGTTTTCGAGGGCGCTTAGGAAGGAGCCCGCGAAGAAGTCAAAGTATTTGAAGATTCCCAAAATCATGAAATTCAAGATGAGCGAGAAGATGAACCACTTCCTCCGGTGGGGGTCCGAGCGGCCGGGTGCGATCTTCTGTGCGATCAGGAAATCCACTGTGGTGCTGCCAATCATTAGCGCGAGGAAACGCCAATCCCACCATCCGTAGAAAAAGTAGCTGGCCAGGAGAAGGAAAATATTTTGGGCGCGGTGCTTGAGACGCCAGTACAACAGCACAACTGGTATCAGAAAGAGGAAATAAGCTGGGGAGTCGAAGAGCATGGCGTCAAGTTAACTCATTGTTCTTATATTTTCCGTGGTCTGCCGCACGTGCGCAAGGATATTCAGACGCATGTGGAAGGGACAATCAGTTGAATCAAGGAATTGGAGTCAGGGGAATACCTGAATCCAGGACGAACAGGACGTTGATGACGAACCGTGAATGTACAACTCCTTAAAAACACTTTGGCTTACGATTCCTTGCGTACTCTCGGGAATTGTCCGCCCAGTATTTAAGGTTAAGACCGGATTGTGAAGGGGTTCGGCATCGCTTACGGTTCGTCGCGGGCCAAGTTTTCCCTCGTAAGCGAGCAGGCTTGAGCTAGCAGATGGTCGAGGGGACCTGGCCTTCGCCGATTCCAGGTCCTTAGCATTCTGGGACTCCAACGGCGGTAGCTTCTCTAGGGGAGTCAAAATGGGGAACCGCAATCAACAGTGGCCGTGGTTCGCGATCCTGGTGAGAACAAGCAGAGAGAAGACAGCAAACTTGCTGCTGGAAAATGCAGGTTACGAGTGCTTTTTGCCCATCAGCAAATACATGCACCGCTGGTCCGATCGGATGAAGGAAGTCGAAGTCCCGTTGTTCCCTGGATATCTTTTCTGTCGGATGGACCAGCACAATCGCTTGCCGGTGCTGATGACACCGGGGGTCATACAGATCGTGGGCGTCGGCAAAACACCGATTCCTGTCGGGGAAGAAGAGATCGCCGCCATCCAGCGCGTGGGAAAGAGCGGTCTTTCGACAATGCCTTGGCCGTACCTGGAAGTCGGCCATGTCGCCCGGATCGAGGATGGGCCTCTGCGGGGTATGACCGGAATCGTAATCAAAATCAAGTCGGGATTGAAGCTCGTGCTATCCGTTAGTTTGTTGCAGCGCTCGGTTGCTGTCGAAATTGATCGTAGCTGGATCGGTGCAGCATACCCTGTGAAACCGACTGCAAATCAGACAGCGTCTAGGCCTGCGAGCCCTCAGCCTCTTTTGCAGCAGCCCAGTGTTTAGCCACACTTGGCATTCCCGCGCCCGTGCTATCTACACTATGCAAAATGGAAGAGTTTTGGATCTACCAAGTCCCAGTTTTGTCCAGCCAGTTCTCCGTGGTGTTGAAGTCGTGGTCTTGAGACATCGCTAATCACAGCCCGGACCGCTTCGTACCGGATGGCCACGAGCTATCGACCGGTCCTGCGGCTGATGAGCTTTTGGTTCTCAGAAGTTTCTAGCAAAAGACGAAATAGTCATGCAACTCCTTGTTTTTGTCGGCGCACTCTTAGCATCGGCAGCACTTACCCGCTGGGTTCGCGATTTTTCCATCGCTCACGGCTGGGTCTCTATTCCGACTTCGGATCGTCATGTTCATACTCGTCCGATACCGCGGCTGGGCGGAGTCGCTATTTTCCTGACACTCTGGTGCATGGTGCTGCTGGCACACTGGCTGCCAGGGCATTTCGGCACGCGCGAATTTCCGTTGCCGCATTTCACTTTGAAGATACTGGGACCCGCAACCATCATCTTCCTGCTTGGTCTGATCGACGATTTTTGTGGAGTGAGCGCGTACGTGAAGTTTGCGGTGCAGGCGGGTGCAGCGGTACTTTTATTCTGCAATG
>Ga0209283_10001432_pt1 | contig 12955 bp, 16 predicted proteins | sample CZO8metaG_2_FD_188354 | JGI IMG/M metagenome (GOLD analysis project Ga0209283, IMG submission 188354) | Vadose zone soil microbial communities from the Eel River Critical Zone Observatory, Northern California, USA - CZOApr15con2H1.8 metaG... | ecosystem: Environmental > Terrestrial > Soil >...
CGGTTGGGACTTGCGTGCAAATGGATACTCGACACCGCGGTGGACACGATGCGCTTCTGGAGCATCCCCGCGCAGGATGGCGTGAACGCTGAGAATGCTGCGGACTCCGAACCTATACCGTTGAATGAAATCGAAGAACCTCTGACCTGGGATGGGCTCATTCTTCACGAAATGCGAAGGCCCAGATCCCCGCTCGTAGCCTGGCACCCGGAAGAAGAAACGCTCGCTGCGTTCAGGGAGCGCGTTGAGGGTCACATCAAGAAGCAACAGAAATGGTGTCGAGCGATGGGCTGGCAGCCGATGAAGCAGCGCCAGAAGTCACGAGGCCGATCGATTGAAGTTCGGATGTGGTGGCTGGCTCTTCGGAAGATTAAAACGCTCAACTGTGAGGAGATTGCCGATAAGGAACAAGAGCGAAGCCCGAAGGAGCAGCCCACCACTGCAAGTGGTGTCCTAAAGGCCATCACGGAACTCGAAAACCAGCTGGAGCTCGATCCGGAGTTATCAAAACGGACGTAACTCCGTGGCCTACCCGGCCGTCGTCACCCCTGAGCTCTCCGGCGCGTTTACCCGCCCGGTGCTCACATCTTCATCGGTGGTCCGCCCCTTAGCTCGCCGCTCCGCTTCGGGAATGGCCTGCCCTTGTTCTCTTGCTTCCGGAGGCGCTCGAGCTCGTCGCGCAAGGCCTTCTCGACATAGCTCGCAAGGGTGAGTCGATGCGGCGGGCCCGAGAGAGCGAACACCGCATCTCGGCACTGATCAAACAGCTCCTCATCAACGTGGAACGTCGCGCGAACTCTCTTCCGTTTTGTTGGCGCCTGATCCGACATGCTCTTGTTTCCGCCGCCCCTCCGATTCGCTGTCGACTTGGTCCGCATGGTCAGACCATTGTCCACATTGTGGATGCTCGAGGCAAGCCAGCGGGTAGGGTTTTCGCTGCTCGCTCGCCTCTCCCGACCCCTAGTAGAAGCCGCGCTAGTGTTATGCCGCCCGCTGCGCAGTGGACATTCTCTTGAGCACCTCGGCCAGGTCCTTTCGTAGCTCTCGCTCTACGAGCTCGACGACTGCTTTGAAAACCGTCACCGGCACGCGCTTGAAGGCCTCGAAGAATTCATAGGCCTCAGCACCTGGGTCGAGGGATCCCGCGTCTCTGGACTCGTCGTCGGGCGTGATGATTCGACTGGCCATCGCAAACATCGTGTGGGCGAAATCGTAATCCACTTCCCGCAGCCCTCTCCGCTCTACGAGCTTGACCATCGAGCGCATGAAGCTGATCGCCTCGTCGGTCGCCTGGCGCAGGTCCTCTGCCGTCCGCTGACGCCTCTTCTTTGAAGTTTGGGGATTCATGGCCTGACTTCTCCTTCTTGGTTTGAACGAGACGGATGGGGCGCTGCGGCCAAGTGCTCCTCTTGCACGGACCGCAACGATGTCTCAATCATCGTTACCGCCCCCTTGAGAATCCGGACAGGTACGCGATCGCGCGGATGCGGCAGGTCTTCGAGGAGTGCCGATGCTGCATCAATCGCCCAGCGTGCATCTTCGATTGCTTTCGCCCGCGGCTCCATCGCGGGGCTAAGAGGAGCGGATGATCCTGCTGCTGCTCGGCGCAAGATTTCGTCCGCCATCCCCACCGTGGCGAGCGCGAAGTAATCGGTGACATGACTCCAGCGGCGCGCTTCGACGAGCTCTAGCATCGAGTGCAGGAAGGCAATCGCGTCATCGACTTCCTTGGGAAGCTTGCTGGCGCCTTTCGTGACGGATGCGGTCTGTTGCATTGTGCTGCCCTCCTTGGGTTTGGCCGTGCCCTAGGGAACGGCCGGTTAGTGAGACTTTCAGACAACGCCGGCGACGAGCTTCGCCACCTCTCCGGCCAGGTCCCGGCGGTTGTCGTCGTAAACCGTCAGGGTCCGGAGGTCACGGTGTCTCGAAAATTTCTGGACCGCGCGCACGTCCCCTCGCGTGATGTCCAGCGCCTCGGTAATCGCCGCGTGGCGCAATCCGTGCGGCCTCGCCCGAATTCCAATCGAACGCCCGAGCGCGCCGACGACGCGGGCAACGCTCCTGCCGGTCAGCCGGTGACCCTTGCGAGCGCGGTCCATGTTTAGAAACAGCGCTCCCGGCTCCATACCGCGCAGCTCGAGCCAGGCGCGCAGTGCGCCAACGGTCGGCTCTGGAAGCGAAAGGGCCACGCGCTCAGAGCGCCCTTTGCCCAGAATCGACACCGTCTTGGCTTCAAGGCTTACGTGCGCTACGTCAAGCGAGGCGGCTTCGGATCGACGCAGCGCCAGGTCGTAAAGGAGGCGGAGCAGTGCACGATCGCGGGTGGCTTTCGCTCTATCGGAGCAGTGCTCGAGCTCGTGCAGGAGCTGCCGGAACCCTTCGCGACCTGGTCCGCGCGTGTCACGGTACGGCTGCGCTTTGACGTTCGGCACCTCGAGCGACCAGCTCACCAGCCCGAACGTCCGGGCCAACTTCACCAGTGAGCGCAATGCAGCCAGGCGCCGGTTGACGGTCGCGGCCGAGAGCCCCGAATCCACCAACGCTGCCCGGTATGAGACGGCAAGGCTGTTCGCCCTTACTTGGCCACCCTGGAGGAGCACATCGGCAGCTGCCTCGGCACCGGCGACATTGACAAAGCGGGCGAAGTCCTCGAGGTCCTGGCGGTAGGCCAGAAGCGTGCGCTCGCATCGCCCCGAGAGAAATCCCGTCAGCAGATTGTGCATGGCGCAGGGATCAAGCGGTGACTCACTCCAACGTGCGATTTCAAGCATGATGGGGTATGGTACGTATGGTATTACCATTATGTCAAGTGCGAGGTGGCAGGCAGAGCACGCTTGCGAAGCGCTGGACTGTGGGTCAAGACTGCTGCGTTGCGGCAGGGAGGTGCCCCCGATGATCTCCATCAATCAGCTGCTGTTGAGCCTGGTGGTGCTTGTTGGCCCTGGGGATGCCGCGCCGTCGCCGTCGGACTGTGCGGAGCTGTCGCGGGCCCTGAAGGACCGGGAGGACATTTACTGGAAGGTTTACAAGGGTCGGCTGGCGGGGGACCACCTGGCGGAAGGTCGAAAGCTCGACTCGCTTCGAGATCAGCTGCGGGATTGCGGAAAATCACAACAGGCGCCCGCGGTCTCACCCCGAGTTGGAGATCAGGGACCAGATCGGATCAAGCTGCAGAGCCAATGCGAAAACTCCAGAAGTCTGCCACTGATCAGGAAGCGCTGTGACGCAGCGGTACGGCAATGGGGGGCGAAGGCGATGGAATCGGACCTCTGCCGCCAGGCTCAGGACGTTAGACAGTCGTGTGCCGAACAGGTTGAAGCCGCGGGCGCTGAGGCGGAGCTCCAGCGACGATTTTCGGGCGTTAGCCCGGCCGATCGCGATCCTCTTCTTTCAGTTCCAGCCATTTCTCCGAGTGTGTACGCGGTAGCGGATCCGGAGGACCCTATTCGCCGAGCTGCGCTCGCCAAGAAGGCCAGAGTTGCCGTTCCGGTCCTTTCCCTGTTCATCTGCCACAACATTGAACTACGCCGCGCTGCAAAAAAGGAGATCACCGAGGAGCTGCGGTACGCCAGGGAGGGCGGTGGGATCGTGGACAGGCAGAAGCTCTACGAGAACCAGGAGGAAATGCGATTCATAGATCAGAAAAACGCCGAAATCGTTGCGCTGATCAAGCATCGCTTCCGTCAGCAGCCGATGCCGTGCACCAAGAAAATGCTTCACCTGAGCGCAGACTCGAGTCAACTCATCCCAGCAATTTTCGACGACACGGTCATGGGCCTGGCTGAGAACGCACCCTGGTTTCTCGATCGGTAGGCCTCGGTGCACCCGAATGCGAAGAAGCTGCGGCGCTTCTGAACAGGCTCCACGGCACTAAAGGCAGAGGCGAGCCGTGATTAGCTATGGCTTCTGCCCGATCGTGAGCTTGATGTTCGCAGTAGGATCTTCGTTGATCGATCCGATCGCCCCCGAGGCGCCCATCCAGATTGGGCGGGGCCCTGCAACCGCGAGGCCTTCATGCGAAAGAGCCTCCACCAACGCATGGGCGGCAGCAGAGTCTGCTTTCGTTGCGACCGGCTTCAATTCGACCAGCATCCCCGGGACCGCTCTGCCGCTGCCTTCCTGTCCGGTCGAAACAGACAACGCCCAGCCGGCGCCGTGCTTATCTAGAGCAGCGATGACCTCGTTGGCGATGCTCACGGCTTCCGGGCTGGAATTGTACACGAACACGTTTAGCTTCTGGCCGGCGTACCGCTTGAGAGAGTCGGAAATCTGTTTCTGCTGTGCTGCGGAGACGTGCCGCGGAGCAAGCCTTTGCTCGATCTTTACACGTTCTAGCCGCTCATGCTCGGCCGTCTCGTTTGCCCTTGCCGCCTGGGCCTGCGCGTCCGCTGCCGCATGCCGCGCCTTTTCTGTTTCACTTGTGAGCCGCGCGATCTCCTCTCTTGATCTTTGCTCCTCGGCCTTCTGCTCATTCCTAAATCTCTTGTTCAGAAAAAATGTGTGCAGTCCGAATGCGACCTCGCCAACGATCCCGACAGCAACGATGACACCAAAGACCACGACCCACGTCTCTGACCATCGGATGCTCTTTTCAAGCACGTCAATTGCACTTTGTGGCACGTCGCCCTCGGCGGATCATGTTTCGGCGAATTCTAGTCCGTGTGACAGTGGATTCAACCACAAGAAAAGCTACGCTCCGGAGTAGTCGATGGCCGAAGATCGGCCAGACAGATCGGTCGGTCGGGAGATGAGTCCGATAACGCTCATTGAGGGACTCATCCGTTACGACCCAGTTGCGATGGACATCGCAACTCTGAGGAAGGCCCCTGGGCATCGCGCCCGTTGGTTATTCCGCCTTGTACCCAGTTGGCGGGTGCCAGTTCGCCTCAATGTCGCTGAATTCGAAGGCTTGAAGACGGCCAACCTGGCGATCGAAGAGGAAGTTAATCCGCTCGCGTAGATCCCCGTCCTGGGTGATGAGGAAGCCACACCTCGCGCCGAGGGCCGCGAGCGTCGCATCGATGATGTCGTTCTCGTGCGATTTGAGCAGCTTCGCGTAGCGACCAAACGGCCCAGCGATTCTCTCCTTTTTCGGGACGGTCTGCGCAAACTGGGCGATACGGACCAACAGCGAGAAGGTCCAGGTGGCGAGATATTTCTCGGGCTCCGCCTTGGCCAACTTCAACCCTTCTGTTGGATCTCGGCGGGCATAGTCCTTGATGAGTTGGACAGCAAGGTCGTCACAGAATTCGTACAACTCCGATGGTTGGCGCACCTTGTCGAGCGCAACCGCAATGGCATGCCGCGCAGTCGGCTTCCCTGGCTTAGACTCACTCGCGGCTTGACTCTCGTCGGCCGAGTACCTCTCCGTCCATTTCCGGAGAAGCTCGTCACGCTGAGCGCGCTGTTTAGGCCGCCACGCACCGAAGTCGCGGCCCATTTCGTCGAGTTGCGTTCCGGCGCCGTTCCCGCGGATACAGGCGAGCAGTTCGTCCTCTATCTGCCCAATGGACACCGAGCGAAAGCGTGGCGGTGTTGCCCATTCTCCGGCAATCACGTCGTCAAAGGGTCCCGTGAGAAGGATCCGATCACCCAGCTCCCGGTACAGATTGAGTAGAACGCCGAGCACCTCCCGCCGCTGGGGATCCGGAGTGGCGGCCATCTCTTGAAGAGCGGTCCACGGAACCCACACCTTCCCGAACTCCCGGCGCGCCGTCAGCCTGTGCGCGAACAATGCCAACCGACGATAGAGACCCGGCCCGAGCGCAGCCTGGCCGAACACGGACGAGTCGATGAGAACGTCGGCATTCCAGATCACTCCGAACTGCCGCGGAGGGACGACTTCACTTCGTACCGCTTCGCGCAGATAGGTCGCCACCGCGGGGCGCGCTTCCTCAGGGTACGCAGCCAAGACCTTCTCGACCGCGCGCTGATCAGCGTCATTGAGACGAACGAGAACCTGGTGGTCTAGTCGCTTCCTGGGCGATGCGGCCGGGCGTCCGGCGCCGGGACGGGCGCCACCACGACCGGTCTTCTTCTGCCGGTGAATCTCTGCTCTTGACTTGGTCATGCATAGTTGAATATAGATATCTTAAATCAAAAAGCAAGGCAGGTTCTGCAAAAATAGAAAGACGCCGGGCAGGTTGCCCTCACATAGATTCATCCGCTTCTGGACTCGACACGCTTACGGCGCCTGATCCACCAGCTCGTCCAGGCGCCGAAGTTGTGCGAGAAAAACCGCGGGGCGCGCCGCACCAACGGCCGCCCCCATGATCGGCGGGAGCTAGGAGGCCCGCGCGATGAAAAAGAAATTACCGAAACGCAGCGCAGCGCGCCAGCGCTTGCGAAACCGGCATCGAGGAAAGCGCGAAGATCAGCAAGGAGAACAGCTCTTCGGAGGGCTGCCATCAAAATCGCTCTCTCAAATAGGTTTTCTGTTGGCCGAAGCCGAAGGCGACCTCGTCGCCTACCACTGCACGAATCCATGGGCCATGGGGGTAGCCAAGATTTTGGAAGCACTCCGTGCATGTTTGCTGACGCACAAGGTGTACGCCGTAGAAGACCCTCTCTCGATTGGTGTGAAACAAGGCCGCCGCCGCCCGCCGCCTGCCCGCGCGACGGTCCTAAACGACGTAGCAGCTCAGCTGAACCGCGAGACTGGGATGGAGGGAAGCTACTCGAAGGGGCGCCTTCCCGAAGCGATGGTCGATGCTGTCAACTCGTTTCAGTGGACCTGGAATGAGTCATGTGCGGTTCGGGAAGGAAGGGCTGAGTGGGTTCCTGCTGGACACGTACGGCCTGTGATTCAGGATGACCTTCCTGTATGGCTCGCGAAAAGCATCGAGTTCGCGATCCAGTCCAACCTGGACCAAGAAGGGCGCTTCGCCTCGCTGGGTCGCGGAGACGAACGAGTAGAAAAGCTTGCGCCCGTGGTCGCAGAAGTCTTGCAATGCGAGGAAAGCGGCTCCGCCCGGCGGCTGCCCGGAGAGACGCACGCCGAGAGAATTGTGATCGCCTGCGCCCGCCTGGCAGGCCATCCTCGCCCCTCTGCCTTCCTGGACCGACAACGAAAACGCGAAGATCGCAAGTACAGCCGTCGGGTTCTAGGTAATTCCTAGCGGACAAACTGAGGGTTCGTCCGCAAATCGTACAAGCCGGTGTTTGGTCTGGCAGCGTGCTTCATCACGAGGGACGCGATGAAGCACACAATCCGACGCACAACGCCGTTGGGCGCCCATTTGATGCGGCAGGTAGCAGTAGAGGCACCCGCAGATCCACGAACTATCCGCAGGGTGCTGCGTGGTGAGCCCGTTTCGCCAATGGCACACGACCGCGTCCTACGCGCTCTGCGAGCGCGCGGCCTGGCGCATTTGGTTCCACAAGCTTCCTGTGCGGAGTCCAGCGGTACTCGCCTCGCAGGAGGTGATCAGTGAGCGGCACTCTCGCCGTTCTCTGGCTGAGCGACCGCGTACAGCTCCGCCTTGAAATCTTCATCGCCCAGAATGAGCAATTTCGCCTCGAGCTCCGTCGCTGGCAAAAAGCAGGCGACAACACATGGAGACTTCCGCGAAAGCGCGGAGTTCGAGTTGAACGAGGCGAGCTGACAACGTTGTTGAAGGCGGTGGCCGCTGGGAATCCCTAGATGATGGGCCCAATCGCCAAAATCCTGGCCGCGCTCGAGAGCCGCGACCGCAAGCCGAAGAAAAGCGGCGATGGAAAATGGCAGGCGAAGTGCCCGGCTCACGACGACAAGCACCCAAGCTTATCCGTCGCCGAGGGGAAGGATGGACGAGCGCTGCTGAAATGCCAGGCAGGCTGCGAGCTCGAGGAGGTCGTCTCCGCCCTCAACCTCGAGAAGCGAGACCTCTTTCCCGCAGAGGACGCAAGCTCGAGCCGGCACATCGTCAAGGTCTACCCGTACACCGACAAAACAGGAGCGCTTCTGTACGAGGTCGTCCGCTTCGAGCCGAAGGACTTCCGTCAGCGCCAGCCCGACGGCGTGGGCGGCTACCGATGGAACATGAAGGATGCCCGCCGAGTGTTGTACCGGCTCCCCACCGTGGTGGCGGCCCTGAAAACCGGGGCGACGATCTGGATCGTCGAAGGCGAGAAGGACGCCGACAACCTGACCGAGCTCGGGCTCACCGCGACGACTTCGGTCATGGGCGCCGGCAAGTGGCGCCCCGAGTATGCCGAGCAGCTCCGCGGCGCCAGCCGGGTGGTCATCATCCCCGACAACGACGAGCCCGGCCGGAAACACGCCGACCAGGTGGCGCGTTCTCTCGCAGGCATTGTTTCGGAGCTCCGAATCGTTGAGCTGCCCGGGCCAGGCAAGGACGTCTCCGACTGGCTCACTGCAAGCGGAACGCGCGAGGAGCTCGAGCGGTTCGCTGACGACGCGCCCGCTTCGCTGGCAGAGAAACGCGGACATTCCGCCCGCGACGGGGATCTCCCTGGCCGCGCAGTTGAACCACGCCGGACGGCCGAGGAGGGCGAGCAGGAGCGGACAACGCTCAAGGGGACCAACCTCCACGAACTGTCGGCCCTCCTAGAGTCCTCCGAGCATGCCGACCTGATTTGCGGCGGTGACTTGGAGTTCGACGAAATGAACCTCGCTCCGAGCGTCGGCGGGGTCCCGTTCGATGAGGCCAAATATCTCGACGTTCAGCGGCGTATCGAACAGTTCTACTCGGGCCCGCGCGGTGGCTCGTTGCATGTTGCGAAGGACAGAGTGAGAGACGCAATTCATCTCGCGGCTGTAAAGCGGAGCCGTCACCCTGTCCGGGAGTTTCTGCAGCAGCTGAAATGGGACGGAGTGGAGCGCATCGGCTCCGTGCTTGAGGACATTCTAGGCATCGAACCGACTGAATTGTCGCAAGCCATCATTCGCGCCTGGTTCATCTCGGCTGTCGCTCGCCCGCTGCAGCCGGGCTGCAAGGTTGACCACGTGCTGATCCTGGTGGGACCGCAGAACCTGGGTAAGAGCAGCTTTTTCGTTCAACTGGTGGGCACCAAGTGGTTCTCGGATTCAGTCATCGACATCCAGAACCGTGATTCCTATCTGCTGCTGCGCCGGGTGTGGATTCTGGAGTGGAGCGAGCTCGAGGCGATGCAGCGGGCCCGCCACCAGGACTCAGTAAAGGCCTTCATCACCTCATGCGTGGACCTGTTCCGTGCGCCGTACGCGCGAGCCATAGAAGCAGTGCCACGGACGTGTGTGATCGTCGGCACCACGAACGCCGAAGGGTTTCTCACCGACGCCACGGGCAATCGGCGTTACTGGCCGATTCGAGTCGGCAAGCTGATCGACCTGGAAAAGCTGGCCGAAGTCAGAGACCAGCTCTGGGCCGAGGCGGTCGTCGCATTCCAAAAGGGCGAGCAGTGGTGGCTGACCACCGAGATGGAAGAACGGCTCCAACGCGCCCATGAGGAGTTCGAGCAGGAGGATTCCTGGGCGGGCATGGTGCTGGAATTCGCTCGCGACTACGTGGGCAACCTCACCACCGCGGTGATTCTCGAAAAGGCACTGGACAAGCCGACTGGGCAGTGGTCGCGGTCGGACGAGATGCGCGTTGCCTCCATCCTGAAGCGAGAAGGATGGGTCAACCGTCAAGTCAGGGTTGGGCCGGATCGCCTCCGCAAATGGTTTGCCCCAACCGATGGTCGGGGCATGGATGGCGTGTTGGGACAGAAAAGCCTTTTAGTTTCAATGCTCGCCCATCCGTCTCAAGGGTCCCATCCTATCTATGAAGAAGAAGAAGAAGAAGTAACCGCACGCGCGCGAGGGGGAAAAGGGGCTCTACAAGGGCTGTCCGGAGATGATCGCGTTTTAGCTGAGACGGTTGGGACATCGAGGCGAGTCCAATGATCCGCCACCTCGACAATGCTCGCCTCGAGCTCCGCTACGCACTTGAACAGCACGAAGTTTCCTGCGAGCTGGACGCGCTCAGTCGGCTGATTCTTACGGCGGTGGGGGCCATCACTGCGGCGCGGCGGCAAGCGATCGCGATTGAGACCAAGTCCTTTCAGCGGAGGCCCGCGCCATGAAGCTGATCGGCATCGATCCCGGCCTTGCTGCCTGCGGCGTTGCCATCGTCGATCTCGCCGGCACCGCCCCTCGAGTGCTTCGGCTCTACGTGGTTCGAACCGCTCCATCCGCAAAGAAAAGGCGCCTACGTTCGGCCGATGACCTCGGAGACCGCTTGCGCGCCATTGCCACCGTGCTGCATGCGCGGCTCCAGGAGCATCCCGACCTAGTCGCCTTTTGCGTGGAGTCAAAGGCCATCCCGTTCCGTGGCGGCCGGATGATGGTGAAACCTTCGGTCGTTTCCGCGCTGGGCCGAGTCCGCGGTCTGCTGGATGCCTTTGCGGTCGAGCGAGGCCTCCCCATCATCGAGGAAACGGCGCAGACGCTGAAGCTGCTTACCGCGGGCAGGAGGGACGCGAGCAAGGCGGATGTCCAGGCGGCGCTCGAGCAGCGCTTCCCCGAGGTGAAAGCCCTCTGGCCATCCCAGAAGACTTTGATTGAGCACGCGGCCGATGCACTCGCCGCGGTTGTCGCCGGCCTGGAAAGCGACGTCGTGCGCGCAGCGCTGCGAGCTCGAGGTCTCGGACAACCAGCAGAACAGGCGAAGCCAGAGGTGGCAGCATGAGCGCGTTCGTCATCGTTCCCCAGGAGGAGCTGCAGGCGATGCTTGACGCAGCCGTGCTGAAGGGGGCTCGCGCAGTTTTGGCAGAAGCTCGGTCCGCCAACACGGAAGAGGACGGCTACCTCTGCGTTCAAAAAGCTGCGGCGTTCGCCGACGTGCATCCGGACACCATTCGAGCGTGGATAAAGGAGAAAAGACTCCCCGGCGGCCATGCGGGACGAGAGGTTCGCGTCCTTCGCAGTGCGCTCCGTCGTTTCCTCGCGGCCGGTGATTCGGTGGATGACCGAGAGACTCCCGAACAAGAGGCGGCTACAATTCTCGCCCGCAGGCGCTCGGGATAGGGGGAGCATGGGCGGCATTTACAAACGGGGTACGAAGCTGTGGATCTGGTACTTCGACGCCAGCGGCGAACGCATCTTCGAGCCGACCTCCTCCCGCGTCGGAGAGGAAGCTCGAGCGCGGACGACGCTGGAGGGCATTGAGCGGAGAATCGAAGCCGAAAAACGAACCGGAATCCCCGCGGGCGAATTGACCGTCAAGGGCTACGGAGAGCGCTGGTTAAAGGGACGGCCCGGGCAGGGCATCGGGACTGCCGCTGACGAAGCTGCACGGCTGCGGCTTCACGCTTGGTCAATTCTCGGAGACGTTCTGCTCAAGGAGCTACGGCCTCACCACGTTCGCGACATGGTTCGCGCGCTCAAGTTGAAAAAGTCGGCGCTGGGATTGCCATTGGCTCCCCGGACCATTCGCCACGTCTACGGACACCTGCACGCGATGTTGCACGAAGCGGTCGTGGACGAGCTCATTGCTTCGAATCCCTGCGCTCTCAAACGTGGCGAGTTGCCGGCGAAAATCGACAGGGACCCGACCTGGCGCAGTGGAGCCGTCTTCACCCGCGACGAGCTCGAGCGGTTGATTTCGGACGAACGAGTCCCCGAAGACCGACGGTTGTTCTACGCGATCGCATTTCTCGCGGGCCTTCGAACGGGGGAAATTTCGGCGCTGCGCTGGCGGGCTTACGACTCGGAAATCGACCCACTCGGGAAGCTCCTGGTCGCAGCGTCCTTCAACACCAGGACGCGCACCGAAAAGGCGGTGAAGACCGGCAAGCCGAGGGAGGTTCCGGTCCACCCAACGCTGGCGAAATTGATTGCCGGTTGGAAGCTCTCCGGCTGGCAGCGGCTCATCGGTCGTCGACCAGGACCGGATGATGTTCTCTTGCCGAAAGCAGACGAGCAAAACCGAGATGCCCATTTCGTTCTCTACTGGTTCCGTCAGGACTGCGAGTTGCTCGGGCTTCGCCGACGACGGCAGTACGACTCGCGCCGAACCTTCATCAGCCTGGCTCAAGCCGACGGTGCGAGAAAGGACATCCTGCGGTGGATTACGCACGGTCCAGAAGGCGACATCGTGAGCCTCTACACGACTCTTCCGTGGGACGCGCTCTGCGCTGAAGTCGCCAAGCTGCGAGTTGAGCTGCGCGAAGGGCGCCTGCTGGAGTTTCCGAAGGTTGCGGCGGTTGGCTGTTACAGTCCGTGTGACAGTAAATCCGGAAATTCGAAAAACCTCTCTGCTCTCGCCGCGTTGGAGGCCATGAGCAGAGTGTCCCCGACGGGATTCGAACCCGTGTTACCGGCTTGAAAGGCCAGCGTCCTGGGCCTCTAGACGACGGGGACCATGAGTCGCGGGGGAATCGAACCCCCGACCCTCGGCTTAAAAGGCCGGTGCTCTACCGACTGAGCTAGCGACTCGCGTTCAATAAATTTTCGGTATTCAGTTGTGGCTCCCCGGGCCTCCGGCGAGTCTTCTCCCGAGGCGTATACCAGAACGGCTCGACTGGGCAACCGCGAGCTCGAGCGCGATTCGCAACGCACTTCCGCCCGCGAAAATTGGCTATAGCTATACCTATGTCGACCGAGCGCGACGAGCAAGACGATCGCAAGGGCTACATCACCCGATTGGGGGCGGAGCGGCTCCACGCCGAGCTGCTTCGACTGTTGAACGTGGAGCGCCCCAAGGTCACGGCTGAGGTCTCCGCTGCCGCTGCTCAGGGGGATCGCTCGGAGAATGCGGAGTACATTTACGGCAAGAAGCGGCTGCGCGAGATTGACCGACGAATCCACTTTCTTCAACGGCGTCTGGACACGCTCACCGTCGTCGTTCCTTCGGAGCAGCCAGACCGGTCCCGCGTCTATTTCGGCGCCACTGTGACGCTTCAAAACGAGGACGGGGAAGAGCTGATCTACCAGGTGGTCGGAGCGGACGAAATCGATGCGAAAGGCGGACTGATCAGCGTAGATTCTCCG
>Ga0209283_10001434_pt1 | contig 12950 bp, 8 predicted proteins | sample CZO8metaG_2_FD_188354 | JGI IMG/M metagenome (GOLD analysis project Ga0209283, IMG submission 188354) | Vadose zone soil microbial communities from the Eel River Critical Zone Observatory, Northern California, USA - CZOApr15con2H1.8 metaG... | ecosystem: Environmental > Terrestrial > Soil >...
CACGTGCGCATAACGAATAACCTCCTCAAGCGTTCGTTTGAATCGGCCGACGAGTAGCCAAGGTGGCGCCTGTTAAACGTTGCTGTACGACAACTCGTAATTCTTGGCGAATTCATCGAATGACAGCAGAGCGGCGCGGCCTTCCGGTTCGACAGTGGCACGCTCGGGATCGAGGCCCGAAAACTGCTTGATGGTCTCGATCGAGTCCCAGAGGGTTACCGCGAGAAACTCTACGCGTCCGTCAACCTGACGCTGCAGCAGATACGCGCCCTGGTGACCGGCGATATCCTTCAAGTGCGGCGCTACTTTGGTGATGAAGTGACTTCGATAGGAGTCGGCTTTGGCGAGGGTGGCCGTCCCGTGCCACGTGCGAGCGATCATGTTACTCTTCTCCCAAACCGTTGAACCTGTCTTCCGACTTGATCTGGCGACTGATGACCAGGCGTTGAATCTCGGAGGTGCCCTCATAGATTTTGCAGACACGGACATCGCGATAGATTCGTTCCACGGGAAAATCATTGAGATATCCGAAGCCGCCGTGAATCTGGATGGCGTCGTTGCACACCTGTTCGGCGGTCTCGGAGGCGAACAGCTTCGCCATCGATGCCTCCTTCAGGCATGGTCGTCTGGCATCGCGCAGGGCCGCTGCCCGCAATACCATCAATTCAGCCGCATGTAGCGTCGTAGCCATGTCCGCGAGTTTGAACGCAACGGCCTGGTGATCGATGATGGGTTTGCCGAAAGTCTTCCGTTCTTTCGAGTAAGCCAGCGCAGCCTCATAGGCTGCACGCCCCATCCCGACTGCTTGGGCCGCGACGCCGATCCGTCCGCCTTCGAGGTTTCCAAGTGCGATCTTGAGGCCTTGCCCTTCCTCGCCGAGCATTTGCTCTGGGAGTACTACGCAGTCGTCGAATATAATCTGGCAATGGTCCGAGGACCTTTGACCCATGGTGTGTTCGACCTTGCCCACGACGTATCCCGGAGTTTTCGTAGGTACGATAAATGCGGAAAGCCCCCGCTTGCCAGCATCGGGATCGGTAACCGCGAAGACGATGGCGACGTCGGCGGATTTACCCGACGTAATGAACTGCTTCACTCCATTTAGGATAAACTTATTCCCCTCGCGGCGTGCCCGTGTTTTGATCGAAGCGGCGTCCGAGCCGGCCTCGGGTTCGGTGAGACAGAACGCGCCCAACTGTTGACCTGAAGCGAGCGGCCGCAGATACCGCTCCTTCTGCTCAGCGGTTCCGTGCCGCAGGATTGAAGACAGGTCAGCGAGTTGTGTACCTGGAATGACGTGGAGGTGGCACCGTCGGCGGCAGCGATCTCCATCACCGCCAGGGCGTAGGAAACATAGTCCGCGCCCGCGCCACCAAATCCTTCCGGAACAACCATGCCCAAAAAGCCGAGCCTGCCCATTGCGGCGAACGCCTCCGCGGGAAACCGGGCAGTGCGGTCACGTTCGGCTGCTGTCGGCGCGAGCTCGCGCTGGGCGAACTGACGCACGGCCCTCCGGATCAATTTCTGGGGTTCTGTCAGCATGAGCCACATCCTAAGTACAGGGCGCTACAATCGCGGAGTTAATATGAAACGCTCGCCGTTTTCTGTATTGGCTAAAGTTGCGAATGGGCCGCCACAGAGGGTAATCTCGGCTAAGGTCGTCTACAGAGTCTCAGATATCGACACGACATCGCGGTCACTGACCGCAGCGGAGGATCGCGGGGCATGGCCCGTACAGACAAGAACAACGTCACAAGATATTGGTGGGACAGCCACATTCCCGGCCTGAGCTTGATGTCGGCCGATTTCACCTCTCATGACTACGTAACCCACACCCATGACGCATTCGTCATCGCCATCTCGGAGCTCGGAAGCGCCAAAATAAAGAGCCGGGGCACCGTGGAGACCGTTCACTCCACGAGATTATTCGTGTCCAATCCAGAGGAGCCCCAATCGTCTTCGATGGCGGGAAGCACCCGTTGGCGTTATCGGTCAATTTATCTCACCTCGGCAGGTATCGTAGCTGTGGCGCATGGCCTCGGAATCGAAGAGGTCCCATACTTCACCAAGAACGTAATTGACGATTCCAATTTGGTGAGCTGTTTCGGGTCTCTCCATCGGGCCTTCGAGGCTGGAGCGGATCCATTTCTTAGACATGAGCTTTTGATATGTGCTTGTGAGCGCCTGTTTCGCGGTCATGGAAGTGCAGCTGTACGAATGAAGTCGGCCCCCCGCGACCGGACGGTTGCGCGCAAAGCGATCGAGCTCATCCATGCTCGCTTCGCCGAAGCGCTGCTCCTCAGCGAGCTTGCGGCTGCGGCGGGAATGTCTGTGTTTCAGCTTATCGGCCTATTCAGGCGAACCGTTGGAACGACGCCGCATGTATATCTGACCCACGTCCGGCTGAACGCCGCCTGTCGCCTCTTGAGGCTGGGGCATTCAATTGCGGAGACGGCGGCAACCGTCGGATTTTGCGATCAGAGCGCTCTCACGCGTCATTTCAAGAATTGCTACGGCATCACGCCTATGCAATTTGCCAATGCGGCCAGTCCCGCCCGGAGCTTCCGACATCGCAACTAGGATCAAACCGTGGGTGGGGGCACCGCCATCGACATGCTTCCAGCTAGTCTTTCCGGGCGAGGTTTGTGCGTAGCCAGCGCCTGAAGGTCTCGAGGGCGCGACTGCGCCGGCTTGCCTTGGGATAAACGAGCCAACACGCCCCGGTTGGGCAGGTGAGGGTGATGGGTCGGCAGATTGATCCAGCGCGCTCGCGGAGCAGCGCAAACGGCTCCAGTTCCAGCGCGCCGCCGGCGCCTTCTTCGGCCGTCTGCGGAAATCCCACCCGATCCGACAACACCCTCAAAGACCATCGAATTGGAACCAACCACACCTCAAATGGTCACCATCAGCGAATGTCGGTACCGGTGGTTGCGCCTCCGCGCAACCACTTTTGTTATAACTCACTCACCGTCCCGGTCTAACCGGCGGGACGGACTTAGCATAGCTTTTCTGCGGAGCGCGGGGCGGACGACGGAGCCCAGCTACGTTCAGCGTTACCAAGTTCATTCGGGGAGGCGGGGCCCGGCAGGACTCGAACCTGCAACCAGACCGTTATGAGCGGAAGGATACAGCTTACCTCGTTGAACTTCTTGCTGTTTTGGTGGAGTTCGAGCGTATTCGTCGCGTTTTGACGAGGTCGTTTCTGGTGCGAAACTGGTGCGGTACGCGAACGTTCGTTGGCCCATCGCCCCCAGAAGCGGTCACATTGGAACATACTCGGCTGCCGGATGGCGCAAGATCGGCTTGTTGTGATAACGTCGCGTCGAGCCGGTAAGAATGTACGGGACCAGCGATGGCGGGCGGCGGCGCCTCTACTGCGGAACGCAACATCATAACGGTTCTCGCTGTCGATATGGTGGGCTCGACCCGCCACATCGGGGCTTGCGATCCCGACGACGCCCAGGCGTTCCTGGACCATTGGCTAGATCACATACGTAGTGCAGTGGACCGCGTTGGGGGACGGATCGTCCATTATGCGGGCGACGGTGGTATTGCGATATTTGGCTGGCCAAGCGCATTCGAGGATCATGCGGATCGCGCCTGTGTTGCGGCCTGGGATATCCAGAGCCATAGCAAAGCAATCGGACCGGGAGGAAATCCGGTTACTTTTCGTGTAGGTCTTCATTCTGGCCTGGTCGGTGTACGCAGAGGCGGCCGCAATGCTATCGCGCGTTTCGATGTTGCCGGTGCGACCGTGCACGTTGCCGCCAAGTTGCAACAGGAAGCGGCTCCCGGCGAAGTCCTAGTCAGCGGCGAAACCGCCAGGTTGTGCCGCTCGCCACTTGACGTGACGCCGCATGAGGCATCTGCGGCGATAGCTGACCGCCTCATCGAGGTCTATAGGCTGAATGCGCGGCCAAAAGATGTCGACCATAACGACGCGGCTCGCCGCTATCAAAATCCGATCGTGGATCGGGTCGACGAGCTTGCGGTGCTTCGTGAACGACTTCCGCGCCCAGGCGGCAAGAACTCTTCCGTTGCCCTAATAGGCGAAGCAGGAATTGGCAAGAGCCGTCTTGCTACAGCCGCGATGACTGAGGCTCTCATATCGGAAGCAAGATGCTGCGTCTTTTATGGCGCTGTGCAGCGGCGTATCACGGCATTTGCCGTCGCCCGCGCATTGGTGGGCGATATGCTCGGTGCACGCAGCCTGTCGTCAGATGACCATCTTCGCGACGCGCTTACTGGACTGGGAGTTGAGGAAAGTGATCTCAAGACGATTGAAACCCTGTTCATTGTTGAAAAATCCCGCTCGCGCCAACGATTGAGCGACCACACACAAACGCAAATTGTGCGCGCGCTGGTAAATGCCTTCTTGGCGCTGGCGCTTAGTCGGCCGACCCTCTTACTGATCGAGGATATTCAGTGGATCGATCCGGAAAGCCGTCATTTCCTGGAATTGCTCGCGCGCGCAGATAGCACACAACAGCCGCTTTGCATCTTGCTGACCGGCCGGCCGGAATCGTCGAGCCAGGCTGCCAATATTGCGAAATCCATCATTCATCTGCAGCCGCTGCCGCGGGCACATATGGAGACTTTGGGACGCCAATTGTGGCCCAAAAATCGATCTCCATCGGTACTTGCTCGAGCAATCGATCGCGCGGACGGGGTTCCGTTTATATTGGAAGAGTTCCTGCGTTCGGCGGATGCGACGAACGCGCCCAGCGGCAAATCACTGCCTCAGAGCGTCGAGTCGGTCATTCATGCGCGGCTGCAACAGCTTTCGCCTAAGGTCAAGACATTCGCGCAAGCGCTCAGCCTTCTGGGAGAGGAGGCTGAAATCCATTTGGCAACGGCGGTGCTGGGCGTGGACGTTGGCGAGCTATTGAACGCGTTGTTCGAGCTCGAGCGATTTGCATTCGTTCACCCGCTTGCGGGCAATTCCGTGCGTTTTCGACATCAGATTATCGCCGAGGCTTGCGCAAACACGATACCGCGCGATCAGCGTCGAAAGATCCATCGGGCGGCCATTCGGGCGATAACCTCGCGTTACCCGAACCTCAGCGGTCGATACGAGCAATTGGCTTTCCACGCGGAAGAAGCCGGAGAGTCCGAGGCCGCCCTTGGCTATCTCTGGGAGGCTGCCGTGGAAGCGCGCCGGAACGCCGCCGCTTCGTCGCTCAGTCTTATCTTTGACCGGGCACTCAAGCTCATTGAACGCCTAGGGGAAGCTGCGGAAGAAAAATATGTCGATTTCGGTCGCGTGTGTTTCGCTTCGATGTTGCAACAGGGCGAATTCAAGAAAGTGAACATGCATCTGCCGCGCACCATGGAGCTGGCCCGGCGCCAAGGAAGAGCGGCCCAGGTGTGCGGCGCGCATTCCCAACTTGGAATGATTTGCTGGTTTGAAGGCCGGTACGAGGAAGGGCTGCGGGTGACAAGCGAAGGGCTGGAGATGGCCCGCGCGCTCGGGTCGCCCGCGTTGATATTTTCAAATCAGACCTTGATGGCAAATGTATTGCATGGAATGGGCGCCGTCGATCATGCGATTGCTGCGCTGGACGAACTGAGCGAAATGCTCACGGGAGAACTCGAGACGGTGCGGCTCGGAACGCCAGCCAGTCCAAAGTGCACGGTATTGGCATTCAGGAGCTGGTTCATGAATGCAACAGGTCAATACGAGGAGGCGCTTGAATTTGCGCGCCGCGCACTGGAGATCGCGGTTCGCGAACAGGATTTGTACGGGGAAGTGTTGGCCCGCAGCACGATGGCGCGGAATCTCCTCATGCTTCGCCGGAATGATGAAGCTGTAGAATGTTTGTCGATTGCCAGAGAGATTGCCGAAAGCAACGGCTACGATACTATCAAGCCCAACCTGACCGGGGCAATCGCGACCGCGCTGGCGCGCACGGGCAAAGCCCATCAGGCAGTCGGCCTAGTAGAGGCTTGTTTGGAAGGCGGGATGCATCTGCGCACAGGCCAGGCGGAAGTGTGCTACCTCTATGTCGGTTACGCCGAGGCTCTCGTGAGAAGCGCTGAATTGGAGCGTGGGCTTGCCGCGCTCGATCATGCCCTCTCGATTGCTCGCGCAATCAAAAATCCATGGCTGATTGTTGAATGCCTTGGTTTGAGAACTCGCGTGCTGATGGAGACGACGCCTGACGACCCGCGCATCGATCAGGATCTTGCCGAGCAACGTGCGATTTGTGCTCAGTCTGGCGTCGTCGCCTGGGCCATGTCCCGGGTTGTGGCCTGACTGCGATCATGGGGTAACCCGGGTGAAGCGCGCCGGCAACCCGATCGTAATGCTGGCAAGCTTCGTAGGCTCGCCGCCCTTGCCGGCGACCCTGCGCAATCCCTGCAGACGGCTTGCGGCCTTGACGCATTCTTGCAGAACAATCATGGCTACCCGATCGCGGCCCCAGCAAACTCTGCTATTGTCCGCCTCATTGAACAGCAGGTAGGTTTTGATATCCCGATCGAGCTTGAAGCGAAACGGCTCGCCGAAAACCCGCGGGTCCATGTTGGCCGCCCGGATCAGCGGTGCTACCCACTCGCCTTTCTTGACTTCTGCGTTCCCCGATAGATTTGTGTCGGTCTCGCAGTATCGCATTCGTACAGGCAAAGTGGGATTGAGCCGGTCGGCCTCGTAGATGATGTGTGACAGCACATCAGGCACCGGCAGTTGCACGAGAGTCGGCAGATCGAGACGGTACTTGAACAGCGCTCCCATCACGGAAGCGAAGGCCAGCGGAATACTGGCCATAGTGGTACCGACAATTTCGAACAGGATCGTACTGACGTCCCTGTAGTAAACGGACGGCCAATCGCCCCCATTCGATAAGTCTTTGGCATAGAGCGCTTTTATGTGTTCTCGGCCTTCATTCTGTACAAACGCTCCTAGAAGCGACTTCGATGAACGAATCGAGGACGTGCGGGCTCCCAAGAGAACGGTATCGATATAGTCGAGCATTTCGGAACCTGCTTGACGCGCCAAGGCGTGCAGGGTCCCGATCGATTGGACGTTTCCGATCAGATCGGCGAGAACGATGGCAGACCAGATCTGCGTTGTGGCCAAGCCTGGGTTGTCAGGTTCTTTGCCGATCAATTTGGCGACCCAGTCAGGCGGTAATTCGCCGACATGCTGGCGCGCGAAGGGCAGAGCCGCGGCAAGCTCGGTGAGCCAATTCGGTGGCGGAATTCCATATAGTTTGGTGATGATCGCGTAGGTGGCCGGAGCGGCCAGATCATTGACCAGATCTATCCTTCGCGCGTAGGCCGTTCGGCGCAGCGCTCTGTCCGAAGCGGATTCGGCTATCTCGTGTACAACATCGGCCATCCAGGGAGGGTCGCCGTCCGCTTGCCAGGGCTTGTTGGTTTGTTCGGGGCGATACGCGTCCGCGAGCACCCTCCAGGCCTCGTAGAGGACTGTACGAAGACGCCTTCGTACCGGTTCAGTCGGCCCGACGTCCTCTGTGCCGACAATGACATCCTCTCCTCGCGTGATGTCTCGTCCCGTCTGCGTATACTGCCGGACCGAAAAGAGCAGCGCCTTAGTACCGTTAGACTCTTTCACATTGTTCAAGACGGTTTTGACGTCGTCATAACGTCCGACAAAGCAGAGCGTGCCGAGTTTGTTGCCATCGTCGGGAGAACTTACCGTAGTGGCGGCGGGTAGTTCGACGCGAATAACTGTGTTCTTGTCATCTTGAAGAATAGTCTGTCCATAGCGCTGCAATCGATCGGGATCGAACAAGCCACGCATCTTTGCATCGCCCATGCTGAAGCCTGCAAATGGGATCTCGGTTTTCACCGGGTCGAACCGACTCTTGTTGGCAATCTCCCTGAGAGCCTTGATACCTGGCGCGAAAAAGTAGTCGCCGCCGCGAGTCATGACGAAGCGCGGCAGACCGGTCATGGGCGCTGCTGCGCCCGCTTCGAAGAAACGATCCGACACAGCACCGCTATGATTCCCGGTCAGTGGACATCGCCCCAGCCCGGCCTGGCCGAGAAACTCTCCACCGTTGATCCAATTCGACTGGATCACTTCAAACTGCAGGTCGATCCGTGAGTTCGCGGCGATGAACAGCAATCCTCGCCTTTCACCATCATCCAGAGCATCATCCTTGAGGAGCGGACCGCCATAGCTGATTCCGCGCCGCAAAATCCGATGGCGGCGAGCCTCGCCACGCCCACCGATGTCGCGCGGGTTGGCGCGGCGGATATGCGCGCCGAGCGGGCACCTTCTTCCAAGCGGGTCGTCGGCCGCATAACGGAAGTTGTTCAGCGTGGCCTCCATCTCCTGATCGACAGCGCGTTCCTGATCGGGTGATAGAACGAGCGGCACACCATTGGGCCACCGTCCGACAAATTGCGCCGAGAGCGCGTTCTGAGCTTCCTTATCCTTTGGGCGCATTCGGCTGAGAAACCCTCGGAAGCCGGCCACATCCTGTTCGAGTTTGCGGAATACGAGGAACGTGCTTCCGAGCGTGAGACCCTTGCTGATCGGCAGCGCTTGGACCTCGCCGTTTTCGTCGGGCATGTTGAGGAAGATCTCCCCAGGAGCGACCGGGCTCCAAGTGCGATCGCGGCTCGGCGTGCCGCCGCCCGGAAGCGTGTCGCGAAGTCCCATGTCGACAAACGGTTGGCTCAGACCGTCGCGGAAACCAAAATGCTCGAAGCGATAGTCGAGCTCCTTTGCCGCGCCATCTTTGTCGACCTCATAGGGGTATTGGCCCAGTTCGATATGAAGAATCTCTAGGCCAAACAGGCGGAACAGGATACGAAGTCCGAAACGCAGCATCTGACCATGATCGTCCACCGGGTCGTTGAATGCTTTGACATCGCGACGCATCGCTTTCCAGAACGACTCCTTTCCGGAATTTTCGGCGCTCAACGCAAATCCGCCTGTGAAATAGCCATGCAAGCTAGGTAAACCCAGCTCACCCTCCCAGAAATCGGGGGCGCTTGGACCGGTGTCGTGCAGGCGTTCCGCGCGCGCTGCCATTCCCTGTTTGAAGGCATCCGGAAACGACGCGAGCGTCAAGGCGTTCATCTTGAGCGCCGCCAGGCCTGAATAGGTGAAGGCAATATTGATCGGCGTGCCGTCCGTGACGGGTGCTTCCGGACGACCTGCGTTCTCGCCGCGAACAATCCCCGGCGAGGGCTCCCCTGCATCCGCAGGATTCATCATTGCGGGCGCGCATTGACGCAGGACCTCGTAAAGCGTCACGAGCGGGAGCGGCCCTAACAGACCCTCTGGAACAGAAGCGTTTACCTTGTCACTGACCAGATCTAGCTGGGCGGCATAATCGTCTGGTTCGGTATAAACGCGAACCAAGTCCTGAAGAAAGCCGACGTCTAGGGCGCCGATTTCAAAATGATGGCGCATCCAGCTAATTGGATCAAGCCAAGGAACGTTCGGCTTACGTGTTGGAGATTCTTTCGTTGGCCGGGCTGCCTGAGATTGGGGAGATGCGGAGAGAGATACCATACTATCCGCCGTACTCTTGATGCCTGATTTGTCAGAAGACACGATCGCCTTCAGCCACTTCAGGAAGGCATCCGCCGGTCGGTCCGGCTCCGATCCAGGCAATCCAGGGTCTTTTGCCAAACGTTGTTCAACAATCCCTGCATTCACGTATGTGGTTTGCGCAAAGTCCTGCCACAGTTCGTGCTTGGCATCAGGATCATCCTTCATAGCGCCTTGCATACGATCCATCATGGCATCGAACTCCGCTTGCCGGAGGATGCGAAAGAAGAAGAACAGCGACCAGTTCCGCGGCACCTTTTCGTCCTTGCCGACTTGAAATTTTGAGGCCTTCAGAAGGTGGGCCTGAATGTTCTTACTCGTCTCCTCGCGGCTGGCGTGGGCCTGATTAGCCATTTTCGTTCCCTCCCCTCAGCTCCTGTCCGTTTCGAATATTCCGCCAGGCGTCGGGAAATTGCATGCGTATTGCTCGCTCTGCCGCAGGAATTCGTCAAACAGCTCTTCGACGGATCTCTCGCGCGCTCTCGCGGGAGAGTAGATCCGGGCGACGAGCGCGTCGAACCGTCGCTTGAAATCTTCAAGCTGCTTGATGCGGACAGTCGAAAAATTCGAATAGGGTGCGTAAAACAGGTTCGTATTGATCTGGTAACGTCTGATCCACAGCCAGAACTGCTCGAAGTTGCGCGTCCCCGGAAAGTCCTCGCAATTCTCGAAAACCCTATCAAAGTCGCGGGCGAGAAATGCCGCAACGTCACGCATGTAGGCCTTCAACTCGCCATCGAACTCGACAAGTGTCAGCAGGAAAGAGCGCAGTTTCGGTGGAGGCTTTCTTGACCCATCGAGGTAGTCATCGATTGGCACAGGTATGCCGCCGCCGTCGCTCAGTTTGCCGTCCGGATAATAGTCCACGACGCCTGGGAGGGCCGAATAAAGCAGATACTGCTCAGGCCGAATGATGATCATGCGGCCGAAGTGGATCGCGGGTATTCTGCCTAGTTCAGTCGGAAGGCCTTGTTGATGTCGGTCTGCAAGGTTCTGGATCGCCGAGGTGGTGCTCTCTTCATAGGTGCGCCGTTCACCGGGCGGGCATCCAAGTCTGATGGGCGCCAAAACGGCGATTTCGCTGATTCCTCCGATGGTTTTGGAAGCTGCCCAATTTAGCTCGATGCGCGGCGCGTTCGCCCTCTCGCTGTCAATCATGGAGAACCTCAAATCTATGACTTATCGAAAATGTCTTAGCAGAGCCAAGAGTGACACCGATTGCATTCCCGCACCAGAGCCTGGCCTCAGCGACTTGGCTCGCAAAAGTTCAGTGGCCCTAATCGGTCGCTGTCACAGGAAGGATTGAGGAATTAGGTCATGCCATTTGACCTATCGTGAAACGGCTTTTCGCTTAACCACAATGTCGCGAGAGATTCAGGAACCACAAGTGCCGAAGGTTTACAGGTTATCAGTTGCGGGTCGCACTGGGCAGACGTGCACGGCACCCTTCCCGTTCATTCTCGGTGTGCTTCCGATCGTGGTTGCGACCGGCGCCGGTGGGAAGATGAGCCAGTCGCTCGGGAGACAGTGTTCGCAGGCATGCTGGGCGTCACCGGATTCAGTCTTATTTTCACACCGACGCGGTTATCCGAAGGATTGGCGTCAAAGCGTTCTTTCCAATCAGGGCCATAGCCCTTTCGGCCCACGAGACCATGACCTATAACTGACGCGGTTTCGGACATAGGTCCGTCGTCGTGGGCCGAGAGCACCGAAGGCGGTTCCGTTCGCGCTGAATTCGTCGTGCTCGCAAAGCGGAGATCGTGGGCCCGTCGTCGAAGCGGACCGAAGCAATTTGGCGCGCGACGCCGACTTGCAGCTCCTCTAACCTTCGCAGGTCAGCCCTTTCTGTGCGCTATGCTTTCTAGCGAACCGGGACCAATAAATCTTTTCTCAGCTCGTCTATCAAGTATCGTGTTCCTTGGCCAAATGAGTACGGTCAACAACACCTCTTCGGATAGTTGGTACGGCGGTCCCTCGCGGCGGCTCCGGCAGTCCGTCTCGTTTTCGCTCTGCTCAAGTTACGGCGGACACGCTTCGCCCTGACGGTCATGCGTGGCTTGCCGAGCCGCAGCCCGCGGGCCGAGCATTCCGCCTTCGCCTGTAGGTTTCGGCGCGGCAGCCTTCCTCGCTTCGCGAGCGGAGGCTAAACTAGTGGGCCCCGCAGGACTTGAACCCGCAACCAGACCGTTCTGAGCGGGAGGAGAAAGTCGACTTCCTTGATTTTCTTGGGCTTTCGTTCGAAATCGATCGCATTCGTTGCGCGTTGTAGAGGTCGTTTCTGGTGCGAAACTGGTGCGGTGAGGGGCTTGCGCATCGTAGAAGGCGAATGAGGCAGGCATACGCAGGTCTTGGATACTGTTTGCGACGCCGATTAAAAGAACCGCTGACACTTAATCAGCGGTTCTGTCGGAAAATTCTCACACTTCCGAGGGGTCTCGTCGCACTCGACACGCGCGCAGCTGCGGTCGTAGGCGCTCCATCCGCGCAGTGTGCGCTACCCGCGTCAACAATACAGTCGGACCAAAATCTTCGCATGAACGTCCTGCCGACGTGCGCTTGCCGCGCGGCACCCGCGACTTTCTGCGACACTTCCAACAGGATCCGCCGAGGAAAGATAGAGCGAAAACCTTAGGTTAAGCGCTTCACCCGTCACCACAGCAAAAATTCGATTTGCAAATCAGATCCTTGCTTGAATTTCACTCTGCCTTTTTGAGCCAGTTTGACAGTTTGGCCCAGGCTTCCTTGTTCGACTGATGACAGAGCTGCCGATCAAGGTACTCTTGAACCGCGCCCGAGAGCCACCAGCTCATTGAAACGTCGTCTATCGGCGTTATCCTCCCTGAAGGCGCTGGCGCTTCCTCCTGTGGATGACTGTGGGGGCTCCTTGCGCCGGTTGCGGGGCCGTATCGAAGATCTGAAAGCGAACATATTTGATTCCTTCGGCTGCGCGGGCCGCTTCAAGGGCCTGCGCGGCGTGACCGCTGCGTGTTCCGAAAAGCGCCGTAACTGGATTGATGAGGCTCTCGAACCATCGAGCCTTCCGAGGCGTCGTCGCAGGTGGCTCATGTTGAGCGAGCATGCCGCCATAAGAGACATTGTCTCCGGCACGCTGAACCGGATCGTTGGTTACATGCAATATGACGGGATTCATCTCTGGCCTAAGCTGCGTGATCGCGAGTGCAAGCTGAAGCGCCGTGGTTACGCCGTCATTCTCGAAGTAGCCGCCGTCAACGGCGCGTTCCGACGGACGCCACGGATCGTCGCTCCGAATCGCGCCATAGGGTGAGATGGCAGGGAACCGGCCGCTAAGGATTGCTGCGGTAGACAACGGAATGTCGCGCTGAGGAAGCTCTTCGAACAGGTCGTAGGCTTCCGCGAAACGCGCTGCTCGTGCCCGTTGCCGTCGCGATAGGTGGCC
>Ga0209283_10001437_pt1 | contig 12943 bp, 10 predicted proteins | sample CZO8metaG_2_FD_188354 | JGI IMG/M metagenome (GOLD analysis project Ga0209283, IMG submission 188354) | Vadose zone soil microbial communities from the Eel River Critical Zone Observatory, Northern California, USA - CZOApr15con2H1.8 metaG... | ecosystem: Environmental > Terrestrial > Soil >...
GCCTAGTTCGGTCGCAACCTCTCTGGGGATCGGCACCAGCGTGCCACCGCCGCCGCGTGGTGTCGAGGTGAGCACGCCTTCGAACTTGACCACGGCGGGGATTCTAGCTACGTGGGTATGGGCCCGGATGAAAGGTCGTGAACGCCGGTGGCGTGATGAAGAACCCGGCCACCTCGTTGTAGGTATCTCCGAGCGCGCCGGCGCGAGCGTTGAGTGCGCTCGAAACCAGCGCTGCGTCGTCCCACTTTCCCGTGTCGAGCCGCTCGATCATCTGTTGGATCAGCACCAGCGTCTCGGCCGCCGAGAACGCGCAGTGCCCCGCTCGGTGCACGAAGACCTGGCGCAGCAGGTCCTGCTTGCCGGCTGCTGTGACCACGTCGGCGTACGCGGTCTCGTTCTGCGGGACGACCAGGCCATCGCCCGTCGTATGCATCGTCAGCACGGGCACGGAGAGCTTGCCGTCGAAGGTGATGTTGCGGTTGAGGTAGGCGACCGCATTCGGGTCGGCGGCGATCCGCGGACCGCTGTTCAGCGCTCCAAGGTCCGCTGCGAGGTCGAGTCCCGCCATCTGGTAGAGCGCAGTGACCTCGGCGCGATTGGCCGAGATCGCCAATTGGTGCGCGTAGTCGACGCCCGTGTTCCCCGAGGGGTTGCCGCCCGCCCGCTGCTCGAGCTCCGCGCGATAGGCGAACTCGAACGGAAAGTCGACCTGCGACTCCCAGCGCGCCTGCGCCAGCTCCTGTGCGGGGTAATCGGTGGCTGCGGGCTCCGCGCCCGTGGGATCGAACCACCCCGGCAGGTCGCCGAGGGCGGCGATCAGCGCGATGCGAGCCTGACCCGCGGGCGCCGCGGCCGCCTCGCCGAAGATCTGCGCCGCGAGCTGCATGTTGGCCTGCGGATCGGTGATCCCGGTCAGCCGCAGCTGTGAGTTCGGAGCCAGGAGCGTCTTGAATGCGTACGCGGCGTCGAGCCCGGTGTTCCAGGTGGCGACGCCGCCGGCGAGCACGCCGCAGAGTGGGATCGCGCCGGCGAAGCGGTCGGGATAGAGCTGGATCAATCCGGCCGTGATGATCCCGCCGAGCGACCCGCCCCATGCGATCACGCGCTTTGGCTTGGTGAAGCGCTGGTTGAAGAGGTCGAGGAGCGCGATCTGGTCCTTGAAGGCGTCTTCGAGCGCCCAACCGGTCGAGCTGTACGACGAGCCCGCGATCGCGTCACCCTGGCTGAGGAGCCAGGTCGAGATTTGGGGTGCCGGCGAATCCGTGGCCGGGTTCACCCTCCCTGGCGCGACGTAGCCGTGGCTGTATAGGAAGAGCGTTCCGTTCCACGTCGGGGGAACCTCGATGCGGTACTGGGCGGCGCCGATGCTCCCGGTCAGCGTTGTCGTGGTCGGGGACGTGGTCGGCAATGGACTGGCTGATGGCGACGCGCCTGTCGGCGACGAGCACGCCGCGATGAGCGCGATGGCCAGAACCACGATTGCGCGTCGCACGGATTCAGATGTTCGACCGCGACTGCCCGCCGTCCACCGAGATGCATGCGCCGTTGAGAAGGCTCGCCTGCTGCGAGCAGACGAACGCCACCACGCCGGCCACCTCCTCCACCTGTCCGAATCGTCCCAGCGGCATCTCCGCGCGCACGAACGCCGCGATCGCCTCCGGGTCCGCCTGCTGCCGGCGGTGCCAGCCGCCGCCCTCCCACAGGATCGAACCCGGCGCGACGCAGTTGACGGTCACGCCCTTCGACGCCACCTCCCTGGCCAGCGACTTGACGAAGCTGATCTCCGCGGCCTTGGCGGCGTTGTACGCCGGAGCTCCACCTGACTCGCGCCCCCAGACAGAGGAGATGACGACCACGCGGCCCCAGCCGCGGGTCAGCATGCCGGGGAGCACGAGCTGCGTCATGCGCGCGCTGACCACGACGTTGCCCGCGAATGCCGATTCGAACTCAGACGGGCCGGTGTCCGCCCACGAGCTCCCCGCGCGCACGCCAAGGTTGTTGATGAGGATGTCCACAGGCCCCAGCACTTTCTCGGTTTCGCTGACCGCGCGCCGGCAGCCGGCCTCGGTCAGCAGATCGGCGACCACACCCAGGCCTGCGACCGCCTGCGCGGTGTGCTTGACGTCGGCTTCGGTGCGCGCCGCGACCGCGACGCGCGCGCCCTCCGCGGCCAGTCCGCGTGCGATGCCGAGCCCGATTCCCTTCGTGCCCGCCGTCACCAGCGCGACCTTGCCCGCGATGCCCAGGTCCATCAGAGCATCGTAGTTGGGGCGCGGGTGCTCATTAGACTGGGCCCATCTCCATCCCGTCATTGCCCTCGAGCGCCCTCAACCTCGAAGGCCCGCCCGTCACACCGCGACCCTCCGCCACCGTGCTGCTCGTGCGCGACGGGAAACCGTGGGAGCTCCTGCTCATGCGGCGGCCGGGCGGCGCGGACTTCGCTCCGGGTGCGTACGTGTTCCCGGGCGGAACCGTCCATGCCGGGGATTCGCAGATGGGCGACGAGATAGCGGCCGCTGCGATTCGGGAGCTGTTCGAGGAGGTCGGGATCCTGCTCGCGCGCCGCAAACGCCGGTTCGCCGTCGATAGCGACTCCGATCAGGTGCGCGCATCGGTCGCCGGCGGCAGCTCGTTCGGCGACGCCCTTCAGTCGTGTGGATTGGAGGCGGCGCTCGACCGGCTGGTCCTGCTGGCCCGATGGGTGACGCCGCGGCAGCTGAGCCGCCGATACGATGCGCGGTTCTACCTCGCCCGCCTGCCCGCCGGCCAGACGGTGCGAGCCCAGCCGGACGAGGTCACCGATTGGCTGTGGACGACGCCCGCCCGAGCCTTGGGCGACCCGGCGATCACCCTCGTCTATGCGACGCAGAAGGTGCTGGAGTCAGTGGACACCGGCGAGGACGTGAACGGTCTCTTCAGGCGCGCACGGGGGCTCGCGAGCGTGCCGGTCGTCGAGCCCCGCATGGTGCAGACGGAGTCAGGCTGGGAGATCGCGCATTGACCCGTCTGGCGCCAAAGATGCGGAATCGGCGCTCACGTTGGGCCCGTCTGGCGCCAAGCGAACGGAATCCGGTGAGGGACTACCGCCAGAGTTCGCGCCAGCGGTTGTAGTGAATGACTTCGACGCCGCCCTGGCGCAGGACGTTGAGGCCCGCGGGATCGCGATACGCCTCTCTGTAGTAGACGCGCGCGACGTTGGTGTTGATGATCATCTTGGCGCACATCACGCAGGGTGATGCGCTCACGAACATCACCTTGCCGGGCAGCTGCGCGCCGGCTTTGATCAGACAGTTCTGCTCCGAATGAAGGCAGCCGCAGTTTCCGGGCTGGGTGGAGTCGCACTGGTTGGGCAGGCCCTTGGCATTCCCGTTGTAGCCGATGCCGAGGACCTGGGTCAGGTCGCCCGTGGTGATTACGCTCCCGACCTGCAGCCGGGCGCAGGTGGACCGCTTGGCGAGCTCCTCGGCCATGCGCATGTAGACCTCTTCGAGGGGGATGCGGTCGGGGACCTGCACGGGTTCCGGGATGGGTTTGTTGGCCGCCATTTGTCTCACTTTAAACTTGTCCAATTCCTTCATGAGGGAGCGCAGCGGCGCTTGCCCGGCCGTAGGCCGGGTCGGCTTTGCCGACGCCGCGATGAGGGGGAACCGAAGGTTCCTCCTCATGCTCTTAACAGGCTTGTCTATACCCACTTTCGGGACTACAATGCCCAACATGTCGCTGTTCGAACTGTTGTTCGCGCTCCTCCTGGTATGTGTGCTGGCCGGCGTGTCGGCGGTGGCCGTCCTGGCCTGGAGCCTGGTCCGGCGAGCGGACGGGCAGGCCGCGGTCGTGGCCGAGCTGCGCCAGCGCCTCGACACCGGCGGCCTCACCCAGGAGTCGCAGGCGGCAGAGATTCGCGAGCGGCTCGCCCAGACGCAGTCAGTCGTCGAGCGGCTCGGCTCGGCGCTGGTCGCCCGCCAGTCGATCGAGGATGAGGCCCGCTCGAGCCTCAAGCGGCTGGAGAGCGTCATCGCGGGGAGCTCCACGCGCGGCGCCGCGGGCGAGAACATCCTCGAGGAGGTTCTGAAGCACCTGCCGCCCGAGATGCTGCAGCGCAACGTCTGGGTCGGCGGCAAGGTGGTCGAGCTGGCCCTGCAGCTGCCCGGCGGCAAGCTCCTGCCGATCGACTCCAAATGGGTGTCCAGCGGCGCCCTCGAGCAGCTCGCCGAGCCCGGCCTCGACGCGACGCGCCGCGCCCAGCTGACCGCGCAGGTCGAGCGGGAGGTGGAGCGCCGGGTTCGTGAGGTGAGCCAGTACATCGATCCGGCTTCGACCTCGACGTTCGCCCTGGCGGTCATCCCCGACGCCGCTTACGACGTCTGCCGGGGCGCCATTGTGGGCGCCCACCGCCGGCACGTGATGGTCGTCGGCTACGCCATGGCTCTGCCCTACCTGCTGACCCTGTACCAGCTGCATCTGCAGTTCGCCCGCACCGTCGACATGGAGAAGCTCCAGTCGGCCCTGATCGACGTCGAGCGGCACCTCGACACGCTGGAGGCAATCCTCGACAACAAGCTCCAGAGGGCCCTGACCATGCTCCAGAACACGTACACCGAGGGCAAGCAGGTCTCAGCCAAGATCCGGTCCGCGGCCCAGAGCGTCCAGACGGCCGAAAACGGCCCGGCTGAGGTTTCCACAGAGCCTCTGAGCCTGGCCCTCCTCGACTCCGCTCAGTAGGTCGGTTTTGCCCGGTTTCCCACAGCCAATCCGCAGCCTGTGCCCAATCCGTCACCAGGGATATCCACAGGTAATCCACCCACATGTGGTGGGTTGGCCCTCATCGACACCAAATATCTTGTGTTTGGGTCTTGACAAGCCCAAAACCGCCTCGTATATTCAGCGGCGTTACATCGAGGCCCTGGGGCATAAGTGGCGGGCATGCTCCGGGGCCTCTTGCATCCCCAAGCGAACAAGTTCAACGACCCAGCCCACGTCCTACCCACCAGAAGGCTTTGAAAGCACCCTGAACGGGGATGATTGAAGGAGGCGTTCTTAAAGAAATGGCCAAAAACGCATCTGACCTCGCCACCGGGACCCGCAAGAACGGGAACCACAAGAACGGAACCGCCAGGCCTGGACTTCGGTTTGGCCGTTACTTCACACCCGAGGGCAGCCATGCGTACGACCTGATCGAGTGGGAGCGCCGCACCGCGGCCATCATCGGCGAGAAAGGCCAGGTCATCTTCGAGCAGAAGGACGTCGAGGTCCCGCGCTCGTGGTCGCAGCTGGCCATCAACGTCGTCGCCCAGAAGTACTTCCGCGGCGGCCCCGGCAGTCCCGAGCGCGAGACCAGCGTTCGCCAGATCATCGACCGGGTGGTCGAGACGCTGGCGAAATGGGGTCGCGACGGCTCCTACTTCGCCACCGAAGAGGACGCCGAGAACTGGGCTCAGGAGCTGCGCTACCTCCTGGTCACCCAGCACGCATCGTTCAACAGCCCGGTCTGGTTCAACTTCGGCGTCCCCAACCGCGCGCAGCAGGGCTCGGCCTGCTTCATCAACTCGGTCCAGGACTCCATGGAGTCGATCCTCGAGCTGGTCAAGACCGAGGGCATGTTGTTCAAGTTCGGCAGCGGCACCGGCTCCAACCTGTCAGTGCTGCGGTCCTCGAAAGAGCAGCTCTCCGGCGGCGGCACCGCCTCCGGGCCGGTCTCCTTCATGAAGGGCTACGACTCGTTCGCGGGCTCGATCAAGTCAGGCGGCACCACGCGCCGCGCCGCGAAGATGGTCATCCTCAACGCCGATCACCCCGACGTCCTCGACTTCATCCGCTGCAAGGCGGAGGAGGAGAAGAAGGCGTGGGCGCTGATCGAGGCCGGCTACAACGTTGGGTTCAACGTCCCGGGCGGAGCCTACGACTCGGTCCAGTTCCAGAACGCCAACCACTCGGTCCGCGCCAACGACGATTTCATGCGGGCCGTGATCGACGACAAGCAGTGGACGACCAGGGCGGTCGTCGACGGCCGGGTCATCGACACCTACAAGGCGCGCGACCTCTGGAAGGAGATCGCCGAGGCGGCGTGGGTTTGCGGCGATCCGGGCGTGCAGTTCGACACCACCATCCAGGACTGGAACGTGGTTCCGAAAACGGGCCGAATCAACGCCACCAACCCTTGCTCGGAGTTCGTTTTTTTGGATGACACCGCCTGTAACTTGCTGTCGCTGAACCTGATGAAGTTCCAGTCGGACGATGGCACGTTCGACGTCGATCGCTTCCGTCGCGCCGTCGACATCTGCTTCACCGGCCAGGAGATCATCGTCTCCAACGCCTCCTACCCCACTCCGGCGATCGGCAAGAACTCTGAGGCGCTGCGCCCGCTCGGGCTGGGCTACGCCAACCTCGGGGCTCTGCTCATGTCGATGGGCCTGGCTTATGACTCGGACGAGGGCCGTCGCTTCGCCGGCGCCATCACCTCGATCATGACCGGCCGCGCATTTGCGCAGTCGGCGCGCATGGCCCAGACCAAGGGACCGTTCAGCGAGTACGCCAGGAACCGGGAGCCGATGCTGAAAGTGATGGAGAAGCACCGCGCGGCAGCGCACCAGCTGCCCACGTCACCGGAATCGGCGCAGGTCGTGAACGCGGCCCGAGAGACATGGGACGACGCGGTCAAGCTGGGGCGGCAGCACGGCTATCGCAACGCACAGGCCACCGTCCTTGCTCCTACCGGTTGTCTCGTTGGCGACTCCCTGGTCCTTACCGATCGCGGTCTGGTCAGGCTGCGCACTTTGGGAGATCCCGAAGGCGCGAAGTGGCAGGCTCTGAACGCCGAGGTCGCCACCGACACGGGGCCACAGAAGGCGACCAAGTTCTTCGTTAATGGCGCAGAGCCGGTGGTTACGGTTGAGACCAGTCGCGGCTACCGGATTCAAGGCACAGCGACCCATCGCATCAAAGTGGTGGACACCGAGGGCCAGTGGACCTGGCGGCGTCTGAGCGATGTCCGCACCGGCGATCGAGTCCCAATGATGCTCGGCGGCATGGTCGGGGAGCCCAACGCGGTCCAACTTCCGCCGCTACCAGACGCGTACTGGACATCGGATCCGCGGACGTTCGTGCCCCGCCGGATGACTCCTGACCTTGCTGAGTTCATCGGCTACTTCATGGGCGACGGCTCGCTCCACTCAAAGGGCATTCGTCTCTGCGTCTCCGCATCAGATCGCGATGTAGTGCAGCGCATGGCCAACCTCGGCGAGTCGCTATTCGGTCTCACAGCCGCGATCACCGACAAGAAGGGCTATGTCGAGGTGGCATTCCACTCGGTGCGGCTGACACTCTGGTGGGAGGCTTGCGGCTTCGTCAAGCGAGCCCCTGCGCCCGAACACAAGGGAAAGGGATACCTCGCGCACGTCCCCGACGCGATTCTGCACACCAACGATCGGGCCGTGTATGGCGCCTTTGTGCGTGGGCTCTTCGAAGCCGACGGTACGGTGTCATCGGGCTATGTTTCCTTCACAACCGTCTCCGAGCAGTTCAGCCGCGACGTGCAGGCGATCCTGTTGGCCCTTGGTTTCGTCACGACCCGAAAGGCGGACGAGCCCGGAAACGGATCCTGGGGCGGCTCGACGCGATATGTGCTCAGGCTGCTAAACCAGTCTGCAGCTGGGCCGTTCGGCGAGACGGTTGGCTTCATCTCCAGGCGCAAGCTGGCCCTGGTCGTCCCAGCCGACCACCCGCAGGCCGCCCGTTACGATCACATTCCTTTCTCAGCCAGGATGGTTGACGAACTCGCCCCGAACAACGACCGCCTGCGAAAGATCCTCATGATGTCCATCCGGCGCCACGGGGCAGTCTCGAGGCGATCTGCGACCCAGCTATTGGAACGGACGGGCAGCCTGGAGCTGAAGCAGATTCTCAGCTTCTTCTACGACTCAGTCGAGAAGTCTGAGCTCGGGGAGGAGCAGTTCACGTACGACCTCTCAGTTCCTGAAAACGTCACGTATGTCGCAAACGGGTTCGTAAGTCACAACACCATCTCTCTGATGATGGATTGCGACACCACGGGCATCGAGCCGGACCTGGCCCTCGTCAAGTACAAGAAACTTGTCGGCGGCGGCCTTCTCAAGATCGTGAATAACACCGTCCCCGCCGCCCTGCGCAAGCTCGGGTACGACAGCAAGGAAGTCAAGGAGATCGTCGAGTTCATCGACGAGAACGACACCATCGAGGGCGCCCCTCAGCTGCTGGAAGAGCACCTGAAGGTGTTCGACTGCGCGTTCAAGCCCGTCAAGGGCATGCGGTCGATCGCGCCCATGGGCCACGTGCGGATGATGGCGGCGGTCCAGCCGTTCATCTCCGGCTCCATGTCCAAGACCGTGAACCTCCCCACCGACGCCACGGTCGAGGACATCCAGCAGACCTACATGGAGTCGTGGAAGCTCGGGCTCAAGTGCATCGCCATCTACCGCGACGGCTGCAAGCGCTCACAACCGCTCTCGACCTCGCTCGAGAAGGAGAAGAAAGCCGTCGAGCCCGCCGGACCCGACTACCGCGCGGTGCGGCGCCGGCTGCCCGATGAGCGCAAGTCGATCACGCACAAGTTCGACATCCAGGGCCACGAGGGCTACCTGACGGTCGGCATGTTCGAGGACGGCCAGCCGGGCGAGCTGTTCGTGACCATGGCCAAGGAAGGCTCGACCATTTCGGGCCTCATGGATGCGTTCGCGACCCAGACGTCATACGCCCTGCAGTTCGGGGTGCCGCTCAAGTTCATGGTCGACAAGTTCAGCCACATGCGGTTCGAGCCCTCCGGGTTCACGAAGAACAAGGAGATCCCGATCGCGAAGTCGATCGTGGACTACATCTTCAGGTGGATGGCCAGCCACTTCATGCCGGTCGAGGAGCAGGACGAGGCGGGCGTGGTGCGTCGCGATGCGCCGGCGGCGACGGTCCCTGCTCCAACCGCCGAAGCCAACCCGTTGCAGGAGTTGAAGGTGATCGCGACGCCGACGAGCGGAGTCCAGAAGATCGCGTTCATCAACACCGACGCGCCCGCGTGCCCGGACTGCGGCGCCATCACGGTGCGGTCGGGCTCGTGCTACAAGTGCTTGAACTGCGGAGCGACGACGGGCTGCAGCTGACGAACGCCCCTGGCGTTTGCTGATCTGAGGCGGCGGCGGTGAACGACTTTCCCGCGGAGGACCGCTTGCCGTTCTCGCGCGAGGCCGACGTTCGGGCCAATCGCGAGGCTCGGATCAGCGCTCGCCAGCAAGTCGGTCTGTGGTACTCAGGCCTATGGCGCTTGCTCACCGGCCTACCCACGGCGGGGATTGCCGTTGCAGTGGCCTGGAACCCTGACTTCGGGGCGATGCTGATCGGGATCGGTTTTGTCGGTGCCGGCCTGTACCTGGCGTGGCGAGGATTCAGCTTCCTTGCCGACGCGATCACGGGCAGCTTGTCGTACATCACCGGACGCATAACTCCCGAAACCCGCACGTACCGAGGCTCCACCTCTTACTACATGGTTGTCGGGCCGGTCAAGACACAGATCTCTCGACGGACTTATCGCGCCCTGCCAGCCGGATTGAACTGCCACATGTACTACGGCTCCGGCAGCCTGCACCTCCTGTCACTCGAACCCGCGACTGCGGAAGAGCCCCACCCGTCTTTGCGTTTTGGCGGCGACACAGCGCATTCATGGGACCGGCTTCGCTGGCGAGTGATCGTCGGGGCCGTGGCCGCATTCGGCCTGACGGCCGGTGCCCACGCAATCGCCACCGCCCATCCGGCGCAGACATTCTTGGTCAGCGGCCCCATCAGCGACTACCAGGAAACAACGGGTAAGGGTGCCTATCGCCACATCTACCTGGAGGGCGTCTCACAGCAGTTCTCGCTCGACCACCTGAACTCCTACTCGCCTCCGATTCCCGATTTGGGGTCCTATATCGGCAGCCAGGTCGACCTCTACGTCGATGCCGACACACGTGACCAGGTGCTTGCGCTTCGACTTCGCGAGACCTTGTACGCCGGAGACCACTATCTCCATCCGGAGCACCAGAAGGACGAGATGATCTCAGCGGGGTCAACCATCGCGCTGCTTTCGGGCATCGTCCTTGCCGTTGCAGTGTGGTGGCGGCTTCTCGTGCGCGCGAAGTCGGCGGTGGCCCCTTAGCCGGCGGAGTCGCGTGAGATAGAGTCGCGTGCGACTGCCAGTGATTGGCGCTGCCGGCCGTCGGCGTCGAAGTTCGCCGGCGCCAACCAGGCCTCGAAGCCGGCGCGGACAAGCGGCCACTCGCCGTCGAGGATCGAGAACCATGCGGTGTCGCGGTTGCGGCTCTTGACCACCAGGTGCTGCCGGAAGACACCCTCGAACGTGAAGCCGAAACGCTCCGCTGCGCGGCGAGAAGGCTCGTTCAGCGCATCGCATTTCCACTCGAGCCGCCGGTACCCGAGGTCGTCGAACGAGTGCCGCGCCATGAGATAGATCGCCTCGGTCGCCTGGCGCGTGCGCTGGATCGCGGGCGAAAACCAGATGTGGCCGATCTCGATCACGCCGTGCTCCGGCGCCATGCGCATGAAGGCGGCCATGCCCTGAGGAGCGCCCGTGTCGGCGTCCACGACGCAGACGAAATAAGGATCCGATGAGGCTGCGCGCTCATCCAGCCATGCCCTGAAGTCGTGGAAGCCGTGGAAGGGCCCATAGGGTAGGTGTCGGAAGAGCTGCTCGGCCGCCCCGGCATCGTGAGATGCCTCGAACAGGGGCCGTGCGTGCCTTTCTGGATCGATCGGCTCGAGCCGTACGGTCACACCGGCGAGCGTTTCTCGCGGCGGTACCCTTGCCGGCGTCCAATCGAGGCTCATCTCACCGTCTCGAATAAGGTGGCCGTCAACGGTTGTTCTAGTCCTTGGTTTTGGGAGTCGAGGAGGCAGGGAGATCGAGATGAAGATCGCAATCATAGGCTCCGGTAACACGGGCAAGGCGCTGGCGTCAGCCAGCGTGCGCGGCGGCCACTCGGTGACAATGAGCGCGGCCAACCCCGAAAACGCGGCGGCGGCGGCCAAGGCGACCGGCGCACGCGCCGCCGGCTCGAATGTCGAGGCGGTCAAGGATGCCGAGCTCGTGATCATCGCGGTGCCGTATGACAGGCTCGGCGAGGTCTTCCGCGGGCTGGGGTCATCGGTCGACGGCAAAGTTGTCGTCGACGCCACCAACCACATCAATGTGCAGAATCCTGAGGAGGTGCTCGGCGGACTCTCCAACGCCGAAGAGATCCAGAAGCGTCACCCCAAGGTCCTTGTGACGAAAGCGTTCAATTACGCGTTTGCCGTCAGGATGGCCGACCCATCAGTGAACGGGATCCCTCTGGACGGTTTCGTTGCTGGCGACGACCAGGAGGCCAAGGACAAGGTGCTCGGGCTCGTCGAGTCGATCGGGTTCCGTCCCATCGACGCCGGCCCGCTGGTCATGGCCCGGGCCCTCGAGGCCATGGCGCTTCTCAGCGTCTCATTGCAGATCCGTCACAAGTGGCCCTGGCAGAATGGCTGGAAACTAGTCGGTCCGCCGAGCGATTGGCGGACCAGGTCGGAGGGAACACTAGGAGCATGAAGGCCGAAATCGAGAACCCGACCGTCAACGCCGTCACCCCTCGCGAGAGCGCGCCGCGCCCGGTCGCGCCGGGGACCAGGATCGGTCACGTCCACCTCAAGACCGCGGACATCGACCGCGTGCACCACTTCTACGTCGAGATCCTCGGATTTGACGTCATCTTCCGCATGCGAGACGCCTTGTTCCTGTCCGCCGGCGGCTATCACCACCACCTGGGCTTCAACACCTGGGAGTCGAAGGGCGGTTCTCCCCCACCCCCCGGCACCACCGGCCTTTATCACGTCGCGATCCTCTACCCAACTCGAGCCGCGCTGGGCGACGCGTTGCGACGCCTGGCCGAGGCGGGCTGGCCGCTCGACGGGGTCAACGACCACGGCACGCACGAGGCGCTCTATCTGCGAGACCCCGACGGCAACGGCCTCGAGCTGGCCTGGGACCGCCCCGAGGACCAGTGGCCTAAGGACGCTGATGGCCATCTCTCGTTCAGCGGGGGAAGGCTGGACCTCGAGGGCCTGCTGAGAGAAGGGCTGGAACCGGAAAAGAAGTCGGAGTAGCCGCCCGGCTACTTGGTTCCCGTGACTCCTCCGTCGACGACCAGGCCCGACGCCATCACGAACTTCGATTCGTCGGACGCCAGGTACAGGGCCGCCGACGCGACGTCCTCCGGACGGCCCAACTCGCTCGTCAGCTGGCGCTTCCGGATCGACGCGTAGCCCTCCTGGGGATCCTTGTACGACTCCTTGATGTAGCGCTCGACGAATGGCGTGAGGATGGTTCCTGGCAGCAGTGCGTTAACGCGGATCCCGTGCTGCGCGAGGTCGACCTGCATGGACTTGGTCATCGACAGGACGGCGCCCTTCGATGCCGCGTAGGAGACCCTCCGAGCAAGGCCGATCTCAGCGATGCACGACGACATGTTGATGATCGAGCCTGACCGCTGCTTGATCATCTGCGGCACCACCGCCCGGCTGGTCAGATAGACGCCGCGGACGTTCACCTTCATCACGCGGTCAAACAGGTCGGGCTCCGTCTCCAGCACGTCTCCGACTCCGCTGATCCCGGCGTTGTTGAAGAGGACGTCGATTCGTTTGAATCGCTTGACGACCCTGGCCGCGAGAGCGATCGTGTCCTGCTCATCCGTGACGTCGACGTGCTCGGCTACCGCCTCGCCGCCGCTCTTCCGAATGCCTGCCACCGTGGACCTGGCGCCGCGGTCGTCAACATCGGCCACGACCACGCGAGCTCCCTCGGCCGCGAAGAGGCGCGAGGTGGCCTGGCCGATGCCGGAGCCTGCGCCTGTGATCAGGCATACCTTGCCCTCGAGGCGGCCGCGGCTCACGAGCGTTCGGTTCCGAT
>Ga0209283_10001441_pt1 | contig 12938 bp, 9 predicted proteins | sample CZO8metaG_2_FD_188354 | JGI IMG/M metagenome (GOLD analysis project Ga0209283, IMG submission 188354) | Vadose zone soil microbial communities from the Eel River Critical Zone Observatory, Northern California, USA - CZOApr15con2H1.8 metaG... | ecosystem: Environmental > Terrestrial > Soil >...
CTCCTCGACCGACAGCACCGCGCAATTCCCGACACCGACGCCTTTTTCCACATAGTTCCAACACGTTAACGTCGCTCGCCGAGGCGCTGCGCGCGGCGCGCGCGGCGGCGGGCACGCAGCAGATCATCGGCTATCGCGCCTTTGTCCGGGACGGGCCCACCGACTGCCCGCGCTGAGCATCCGGCGCGGCCGGCCCCTCCAGGAGCTCCGGGCGGGACGCCAGGGGCGTGGCCGGCTGGCCGATCCCAAGCCGCACGCGTACGTCTTGATCGAGGCTGGTCAGCGCGTCCTCGAGGCGCTGCACCCGCTGCTCGATGGCGAGCTCCTGCTGCTGCGACTTCTGGCGGTACTCCATTTCGAGCGTCAGCTCGCGCTCCTTGAACTTGAAAAACTTGACGGCGACGATTGCGAGAGCAGGGAACCCGAACACCGCCAGGACGCCGACGAGGATGGTGAGCGCCGCGATCAGGTAAACGATCAGGTTCGACGACATGACAGCTGAACGCAGCAGACCCGCCGGAATTTCGCCTGCCCGACGCCCAAGGCGAAGGGCCGCCGAGGTCTGAACTGCACGTTGTCCTGGACCTCCTTCCGCTACTTCACAGGCCGCAGCAGAGGGTTCACCGGCACCGCGAAGCGCGCGTAGAACGCGCGCGTGGTCGCCATCGACCTGTGCCCCAGGTACGTGGACACCGCCGCGATCGGCACGCCGCTGTTCACCATCCAGGTCGCGACGCTGTGCCGGAGTTGCCCCGGTCCGAAGCTGTGCACGCCGGCCGCTCTGCACGCCTTCCTGATGGCCTTGAAGTAGCCATCCTCGGAGAAGCCGCGGAGCCGCCGGAGCCGGGCGGCCCGCCTGCAGCACCTGCTCGGAGACCCCGGTGCGGTGGTCCTGCCCGCCCTTGTGCTTCACGATGAGGATGCCGGCGACGCCCGCGTTGCGCTGCTCGTCGGTCGGCTCCTCGATCTCGCCGGTCTCGCAGAACCTCACCACCTCGCTGGTGTGCCAGCCGGTCTCGGCCTGCAACTCCAGCGCGTCGCGATACGGTGGACCCAGGTGCGCCAGCGCCTTCGTGACGGATGTGCTCATCCAGGCTGAGGGAGTGGCCCTCCCCGGAATCGAACCGGGACGCCCCGAAGGGCGGCAGATTTTGAGTCTGCTGCGTCTGCCAATTCCGCCAGAGGGCCGACGCCCGCGGCTATAGCATCGCGCGGGCGGCCGGACCACTCGCGCGCGAGCGATGCGACGTCTCTACGATCCGTCGCTGGGGAGAATTGGGGCGCCGGGAAGGACTTCCGCCGTAGCTCCGACGCGACGCGCTGCCGCGCCGCCAGTCTTTCCGACGACTTGTCGCCTGGTGGACACACGGCATAGCGCTTGCTCACTGAAGCAGGCCGAGCCGGTGGGCTTTGCCCGCCACAACCCTAGGAGCTGCTCATGATCCGCACAATCGCCGCTGCCCTCGCCGCTTTTGCCCTCGTCTCCTTCGGCGCCCGCGCCGAGGAGAAGCCCGCCGCCGACGCCAAGGCGACGGAGAAGAAGGCCGACAAGAAGGCGAAGAAGGCCGAGAAGAAGGCCGAAAAGAAGGCCGAAAAGAAGGCGGAGAAGGCCGAGGCGCCCGCCGCCGCCCCCGCGAAGTAAACCCTCACCGCCGACGATCGGCCTGCAGTCCGAGGCCCCGGGGCGTCCGCTCCGGGGCCTCTCTCTTTGCAGGCGGGGAAATCCTCCCCGATCCGGACGGCACGGAGCTTGCTCTACTCAGAGCGAGTCCGGATGGACGGGTCCATTCGGAATTACCCAAGGAGATCAACATGATCCGCACGATCGCCGCCGCCCTCGCCGCCTTCTGTTTCGTCTCGTTCGGAGCGTTCGCGCAGGGCAGCACGACCGACACGGGCACCTCGGCCAAGACCGAGACCAAGTCGGACACGAAGAAGGCCTCGAAGAAGCACAAGAAGATGAAGAAGGCCAAGAAGGCCGATAGCGCCACGAAGACCGATAGCAGCAGCACCGCGGCTCCGAAGTAAGGTCGCATCCGGCGATCGGCAGTTCATGGGCCCCTGCGCCTCCGGGCGCGGGGGCCTCGCTTTTTCGGCGCGCCCGACGTAGTGACGGCGCGTGCCCCGCTACGACCCGCGCGACCGGTTCTTCCAGAGAGCGAAGAAGGAAGGGCTGCGCGCCCGCTCCGCCTACAAGCTCGAGGAGATCCAGCGCCGCTTGCGCATCTTGCGCCCTGGCGCACGGGTGCTCGACCTGGGCGCTGCACCCGGCGGGTGGTGCCAGATCGCCGCGCGCGAGGTGGGGCTGCGCGGGCTCGTGCTGGGCGTCGACCTGGAACCCATCCCCGGCCTGCCGCCTCCGGTGCGCACGTGGGTCGCGGACGCTTTTGCGCCCGAGCTGCTCGAGAGGCTGCGCACGGAGGGCGGTGCTCCGTACGACGCGGTCCTCAGCGACCTGGCGCCGAAGACCTCCGGCGTGCGCGGCACCGACGAGGCGCGATCGCTCGCGCTCGCGGAGAGGGCCGTCGAGTTGGCCCGGCAGGTCCTCAAGCCTGCCGGCAGCCTCGTGGTCAAGGTCTTCATGGGAGGCGGGTTCGATGATTTCCTCCGGGCGTTCAAGCAGGCGTTCGGTCAGGTCAAGGTGGTGAAGCCCGAGGCCTCGGTCGCGCGCGGCAGCAAGGAGGTCTACCTGGTCGGGCAGGGCCTGAAGAAAGCGACAGCGCCGGCGAATCCGCCCAACGGCGGAGGAATCTGAAGTCCACGCGAGGTTGGAAGCAAACTGGCCGGGGAAGTTGACAGCCCGGGAACGGTCTGCTACACCCCGCGACCCCTGCAGCCTCGGGGTACGCGCCGGGACGGAAGCAAGGTCCTTGACGCGCAGCAGTTGGCAGCGGTAGGAAGCGCGCCCCTCGCCGGGGTGTTGGACACGGCGGGGAGGCGGAGTCGTCGGAAGTGCGGAGTGGGAAGGACGTGTCAGGTCGGTCTCTGAAAACTGGATAGCAAGTCCACGAAGAAGGATTGCGGAACTCGCAATGCTTTGAGTGCACCGCCCTGCCTCGTTTAGCCGAGGTGGGGTGTAGATGCGCTAGGAAAGACACTCCGATTGATAATTGGAGAGTTTGATCCTGGCTCAGAACGAACGCTGGCGGCGTGCCTAACACATGCAAGTCGAGGGAGAAAGCCCGCAAGGGTGAGTACACCGGCGAACGGGTGCGTAACACGTGGATCATCTACCTCGGTGACCGGGATAACTGGCCGAAAGGCTTGCTAATACCGGATAAGCCCACGACGTTTTCGGACGTTGGGGGAAAAGGCGGCCTCTGCATGCAAGCTGTCACATCGAGATGAGTCCGCGGCCCATCAGCTAGTTGGCGGGGTAAAAGCCCACCAAGGCGACGACGGGTAGCTGGTCTGAGAGGATGATCAGCCACACTGGAACTGAGACACGGTCCAGACTCCTACGGGAGGCAGCAGTGGGGAATCTTGCGCAATGGGCGAAAGCCTGACGCAGCAACGCCGCGTGTGTGATGAAGGTCTTCGGATCGTAAAGCACTGTCGCGAGGGAAGAGATGCCACAGGATAACACCCTGGGGCTAGGACGGTACCTCGAGAGGAAGCACCGGCTAACTCTGTGCCAGCAGCCGCGGTAATACAGAGGGTGCGAGCGTTGTTCGGAATCATTGGGCGTAAAGCGCTTGTAGGCGGCTTGTTAAGTCGCGTGTGAAATCCCTTGGCTCAACCAAGGAAGTGCGCGCGAAACTGGCGAGCTCGAGTGCCGGAGAGGGTCGCGGAATTCCCGGTGTAGAGGTGAAATTCGTAGATATCGGGAGGAACACCAGTGGCGAAGGCGGCGACCTGGACGGACACTGACGCTGAGACGCGAAAGCGTGGGGAGCAAACAGGATTAGATACCCTGGTAGTCCACGCTGTAAACGATGGATGCTAGCTGTGGCGGGTTTTGACCCCTGCCGTGGCGCAGCTAACGCAATAAGCATCCCGCCTGGGAAGTACGGCCGCAAGGCTAAAACTCAAAGGAATTGACGGGGGCCCGCACAAGCGGTGGAGCATGTGGTTTAATTCGACGCAACGCGCAGAACCTTACCTGGTCTTGACATCCTCGGGATCCCCCAGAGATGGGGGAGTGCCCTTCGGGGAACCGAGAGACAGGTGCTGCATGGCTGTCGTCAGCTCGTGTCGTGAGATGTTGGGTTAAGTCCCGCAACGAGCGCAACCCTCGCCATTAGTTGCCAACATTCAGTTGGGCACTCTAATGGGACTGCCGGTGTTAAACCGGAGGAAGGTGGGGATGACGTCAAGTCCTCATGGCCTTTATGACCAGGGCTACACACGTGCTACAATGGCCGGTACAAAGCGCAGCCAAGTCGCGAGACGGAGCCAATCGCAAAAAACCGGTCTCAGTTCGGATTGAAGTCTGCAACTCGACTTCATGAAGTCGGAATCGCTAGTAATCGCGGATCAGCACGCCGCGGTGAATACGTTCCCGGGCCTTGTACACACCGCCCGTCACACCATGGGAGTCAGTTGCTCCAGAAGTGGCCGAGCCAACCGCAAGGAGGCAGGCCCCTAAGGAGTGGCTGGTGACTGGGGTGAAGTCGTAACAAGGTAGCCGTAGGGGAACCTGCGGCTGGATCACCTCCTTTCTAAGGAGCTCGGGTGGGCCCGCAAGGGTCCCATCCAGCAACCAGGTCAAACCGCAATTCGCTTTTCGTGGGCTTGCATCCAGCCTTGAGGGACCGAAGGGGCAGCCTTCGGCTCTTTGAAGATCAGCCGTGGAGCCGAGTCGGGCGGAGCCTGGAGAGGCGAGGGCCTGTAGCTCAGTTGGTTAGAGCACACGCTTGATAAGCGTGGGGTCGATAGTTCAAATCTATCCAGGCCCACCAATCACCGGGGGCCGTAGCTCAGTTGGGAGAGCGCCAGCTTTGCAAGCTGGAAGTCGTCGGTTCGATCCCGATCGGCTCCACCACGTCGATTTGCGATCTTTGACAACTGCATACGCGCAAGAAAGAGTAGTACTAGGTACAAGTGTGACGGGAGCGCCGCGCCGGTTAACCACGGGGCGGAGCGACCGGGCTGGACCTTGGTCTTCGAGGAGGCTTGTTTCCGCGGAAGCGGGAGCGAGAAGAGACGGTGACCAAGCTGGAAAGGGCACACGATGGATGCCTAGGCGACAGGAGGCGAAGAAGGACGCGGGTAGCTGCGATAAGCTTCGGGGAGCCGCTAACCAGGCTTTGATCCGGAGATGTCCGAATGGGGAAACCCACGGCGGGTAATGCCGCCGTACGGCGCGCTGAATACATAGGTGCGCACGAGCGAACCGAGGGAAGTGAAACATCTCAGTACCTCGAGGAGAAGAAAGAAAACTCGATTCCGCCAGTAGTGGCGAGCGAACGCGGAAGAGGCCAAACCGTCCGAGGAAACTCGGCCGGGGTTGTGGGACCGCATTTAGGACTCAGACCCTGTAGGCGAGCCGTCTGGAAAGGCGGGCCACAGAGGGTGAGAGCCCCGTAGCCGAAACGGGGTCTGGGCCGAGCGGAGTTCCCAAGTAAGGCGGGACACGTGCAATCCTGCCTGAATCTGCGAGGACCATCTCGTAAGCCTAAATACTCCCTGTCGACCGATAGTGAACAAGTACCGCGAGGGAAAGGTGAAAAGGACCCCGGTGAGGGGAGTCAAAAGAACCTGAAATCGTGTGTCTACAAGCAGGGAAAGCGCTATGGCCGCAAGGCAACGCGCGATTCCGTACCTTTTGCATCATGAATCGGCGACTTAATGTACGTGGCGAGGTTAAGGCGATCTGCCGGAGCCGGAGCGAAAGCGAGTCTGAACAGGGCGACAAGTCGCGTGCATTATAACCCGAAGCCAAGTGATCTACCCATGGTCAGGCTGAAGCGTGGGTAAAACCGCGTGGAGGGCCGAACGAAATGGAGGTTGAAAACTCCTGCGATGAACTGTGGGTAGGGGTGAAAGGCCAATCAAACTTGGTGATAGCTGGTTCTCCCCGAAAGATATTTAGGTATCGCCCGAGGGAACTCTGCGACGGAGGTAGAGCACTGGAACGGCTAGGGGCCCTACCAGGTTACCAAACCGTACCAAACTCCGAATACCGTCGACAGATATCCTTGGAGGCAGTGCACGGGTGATAACATCCGCGCGCGAGAGGGAAACACCCCAGACCGACAGCTAAGGTCCCCAAGTCGATGCTAAGTGGGAAAGGATGTGGCAGCGCTCAGACAACTAGGAGGTTGGCTTAGAAGCAGCCATCCTTTGAAGAAAGCGTAATAGCTCACTAGTCAAGCGAGGCTGCGCCGAAAATGAAACGGGGCTCAAGCATCGTACCGAAGCTTCGGATTGCCCAGCAATGGGCAGTGGTAGGGGAGCGTCGTAGCGCCGTTGAAGCCATACCGGAAGGAGTGGTGGAGGAGCTACGAGAGCTGATGCCGATATGAGTAGCGATAAAACGGGTGAGAAACCCGTTCGCCGCAAGCCCAAGGTTTCCCGGGGGAGGTTAATCCGCCCGGGGTTAGTCGGGACCTAAGCCGAGGCCGAGAGGCGTAGGCGATGGACAACAGGTTAATATTCCTGTACCACCTCATGGCGTCGAAGCCGGGGGGACGGAGAAAGCTAGGTTGGCCGCCGGACGGAAGAGGCGGTTCAAGGCGGTAGGTGGCCCTCGAGGCAAGCGTAACTTGAGGGCAACACCGAGAGCCGACGACGTGGCCGCATGGCCAGAAGCAACCGATGCTCCGCTTCCGAGAAAAGCCCCGCGTTCAGTGGAGCCATGTGGTGCCCGTACCGTAAACCGACACAGGTGGGCGAGGAGAAAATCCTCAGGCGCTTGAGAGAACTCTGGCCAAGGAACTCGGCAAATTACCACCGTAACTTCGGAAGAAGGTGGGCCTTTTCAGGTGAAGGGACTTGCTCCCGGAGCCCGGAAGGGTCGCAGAGAAATGGCGGTAGCGACTGTTTACCAAAAACACAGGACTCTGCAAACTCGCAAGAGGATGTATAGGGTCTGACGCCTGCCCGGTGCCGGAAGGTTAAGGGGATCCGTCAGGAGGGTTAAACCTCCGAAGCGGTGAGCCGAAGCCCCGGTAAACGGCGGCCGTAACTATAACGGTCCTAAGGTAGCGAAATTCCTTGTCGGGTAAGTTCCGACCTGCACGAATGGCGTAACGACTTCCGCACTGTCTCGGCCAGGGACTCAGCGAAATTGAAATAGCTGTGAAGATGCAGTTTACCCGCAGCAAGACGGAAAGACCCCGTGAACCTTTACTCTAACTTGCCAGTGACACTAGGACTCGCTTGTGTAGGATAGGTGGGAGGCTGTGAAGCCCGGGCGCCAGCTCGGGTGGAGCCAACGGTGAAATACCACCCTGGTGGGTCTTGGTGTCTAACTCCGCCCCGTGAACCGGGGCGAGGACACTGGCTGGTGGGGAGTTTGACTGGGGCGGTCGCCTCCCAAAATGTAACGGAGGCGCGCGAAGGTTCCCTCAGGCTGATTGGAAACCAGCCGGCGAGTGCAATGGCACAAGGGAGCTTGACTGCGAGACCGACGGGTCGAGCAGGTGGGAAACCAGGTCATAGTGATCCGGTGGTTCTGCATGGAAGGGCCATCGCTCAACGGATAAAAGGTACTCCGGGGATAACAGGCTTATCACGCCCAAGAGTTCACATCGACGGCGTGGTTTGGCACCTCGATGTCGGCTCATCGCATCCTGGGGCTGGAGCAGGTCCCAAGGGTTTGGCTGTTCGCCAATTAAAGCGGTACGCGAGCTGGGTTCAAAACGTCGTGAGACAGTTTGGTCCCTATCTGCTGTGGGCGCAGGAAGCTTGAGAGGATCTGACCTTAGTACGAGAGGACCGGGTTGGACGCACCGCCTGTGTACCAGTTGTCACGCCAGTGGCATCGCTGGGTAGCAGTGTGCGGATTCGATAACCGCTGAAAGCATCTAAGCGGGAAGCGAACCTCGAGACTAGGCTTCCCGGGGAGCAATCCCCCTGAAGGGCCGTCGAAGACGACGACGTCGATAGGTCGGAGGTGTAAGCGCCGCAAGGCGTTGAGCTGACCGATACTAATCGCCCGTGCGGCTTGGTCATTCTTCTCTTCTTGATCCCGACCGATGGGAGCATCCTTCCCGGAGGCCAAGGTCGAGCTCGGTCGCCACGCGACCGTCACACTCCACTCTTCTTTGCGCGTATGCAAGGCTCCGCTGCCGCCGGCACCAGGCGCGCGGAGCCGAAGGTTTCCGGTGGCTATATCGGAGGGGCCCTACCCGTTCCCATCCCGAACACGGAAGTCAAGCCCTCCAGAGCCGATGGTACTGCACGCTCTGCGTGTGGGAGAGTAGGTCGCTGCCGGAATTTTTCCCAGACGCCCCGCCGCTCACCACGAGCCGCGGGGCGTCGCTTTTTGCAGAACTGGTCGAAGCGCCTGACTACAAGATCAACGCGGAGGCGCGGAGACGCGGAGATCTTTTTCAAACAAACCCTCCGCGGCTCCGCGACTCCGCGTTCGTCTTTGAGCCCACCGCGGCTCGGTCCGCGGCGGGGTCAGTGGGGGGCGTGTTCGTTGAAGGGGCGGGCGGCGCGGAGGTCGACCAGGACGGGCTCGCCCGCGACCACGCCGAGCTCGTCGATCTCGGCGCGGGGGGACTCGACCGTGAGCGCCTCGCCGCCCGGGAGGGCGAGGGAGATCCGGACGTAGCCGCCGATCCGCTTCACCCTCTCGACCCGCGCCACGGCGAGCCCGGGGTGCTTGCCGCGGACCCTGCGGAGCTTCAGGTCGTGCGGCCGGACGAACACCTGGAGCAGCTCCCCGTCGCGCGCGGAGTCGGGGGCCGACACCGCCAGCGGGCCGAAATCGGCCCGGCCCGAGAAGACGGGCGCCGTCAAGAGGTTTGCTCCTCCCAGGAACGAGGCGACCACCGGAGAGGCGGGATGGTCGTAGACCTCGCCCGGCGGGCCCGACTGGGCGATGCGGCCGTCGAACATGATCACCACGTGCTCGGCCAGCTCGAGCGCCTCCTCCTGGTCGTGGGTGACGAGCAGCGTGGTCACGCCCATGCCGGCGTGGAGCTGCTCGAGCCACTCCCGCAGCTCGCGGCGGACGGCCGCGTCCAGCGCCCCGAACGGCTCGTCGAGGAGCAGCACCCGCGGACGCACCGCCAGGGCACGGGCGAACGCGATCCGCTGCCGCTGTCCGCCGGAGAGCTGGGCGGGATAGCGGTCGGCGAGGTGCTCCAGCTGCACCAGCTGCAGCAGCTCGGCGACGCGCGCGGCGATCTCCTTGCGAGGGACGCGCCGCACCGAGAGCCCGAAGGCGACGTTCTCGCGGACGGTCATGTGGCGGAAGAGGGCGTAGTGCTGGAACACCAACCCGACGCCGCGCTTCTGCACCGGCACCCGCGCGCAGTCCTCGCCGTCGATGAGCACCTGGCCCGAGTCGGGCGCCTCCAGGCCCGCGACGATGCGCAGCACCGTCGACTTCCCGGCGCCCGAAGGCCCGAGCAGCGCGGTGATCGCGCCGCGCGGCGCGTCGAACGACACGTCCGAGACCGCCGGCGTGCCGGCCGACGTGAACCGCTTCGTGACCGCCTGCAGGACGATGCTCATGCGGGGCGCGACCTCCACTCAACGTACTTCTTGGTGACCAGGGTGAACAGCGCCAGCACGGCGAGCAGCGAGGCAACGGCGAATGCGCCCACCGCATCGTACTGGTCGTAGAGGATCTGGGCGTGCAGCGGCAGCGTGATGGTCTCGCCGCGAACGTGTCCGGAGACGACCGACACCGCCCCGAACTCGCCCATCGCCCGGGCGTTGCACAGCGCGATCCCGTAGAGCAGCCCCCAGCGGATCTTGGGCAGCGTGACGCGCGCGAGGATCTGCCAGCCGCTCGCTCCCAGCGTCAGCGCGGCCGCCTCCTCGTCGCTGCCCTGCGCCTCGAGCACGGCCAGGACCTCGCGGGCGACGTACGGCACGGTGACGAAAGCGGTCGCCAGCACCACCCCCGGCACCGCGAAGACGATCCGGACCTGCCGCGCGTCGAGCCAGCTCCCCAGCCAGCCCTGCCGGCCGAAGACCAGCACCAGGGCGAGGCCGGCGATCACGGGCGACACGCTGAAGGGAAGGTCGATGAGCGTGATCAGCAGCCGCTTGCCGCGGAAGCGGAAGTTCGCGATCGCCCAGGCCGCCGCGATGCCGAAGAGCGCGTTGAGAGGCACCACGATGGCGGCCGTGAGCAGGGTCAACCCGATGGCCGACCGCGTATCCGGGTGCAGGATGGCCTCCACGTACCTGCCCAGGCCGGCGCGCAGCGCGGTGGCGAACACGGCCGCGAGCGGCACCAGGACGAAAAGGCCGAGGAGCACCGCCGCGGCCGAGACGAGCAGCCAGCGCACGGGAGCAGGCTCGGTCACGCTCGGATGCCTTCGCTCCGGAGCGATCAGGATCGACTCGCCAAACGGCATCCGCTACCCCGGAGAAGGCCCCAGGCGCCGGACGCTCCAGCGCTGGAAGACGTTGATGGCGAAGAGCAGCGCGAACGAGGTGAGGAGCAGGACCAGCGCCAGGGCGGTGGCGCCTGCGTAGTCGTACTGCTCGAGCCTGGCGACGATGAGCAGCGGGGCGATCTCGGTGCGCAGCGGCAGGTTGCCGGAGATGAAGACGATGGATCCGTACTCGCCGAGCGCCCGCGCCACCGCCAGCGTGAAGCCCGTCAGCACCGCGGGAAGGAGGGTGGGGAAGATGACCCGCGAGAAGGACTGCAGCCGGCCGGCCCCCAGCACGGCCGCCGCCTCCTCGAGGTGCGCGTCGAGCTCGGCGAGCACGGGCTGCACGGTGCGGACGACGAACGGCAGGCCGACGAAGGTCATCGCCAGCCAGACGCCGACTGGCGTGTAGGCCACCTTGATGCCGAGCGGCGCGAGCCAGCGCCCCAGCCACCCGTCGGCGGAGTAGACCGCGGTCAGCGCCAGCCCGGCGACGGCCGTGGGCAGCGCGAAGGGCACGTCGACGAGCGCGTCCAGCGCGGACCGGCCGGCGAAGCGGTAGCGGACCAGCACCCAGGCGATGAGCAGCCCCGCGGCCGCGTTCGCCGCGCCGGCGGCGAGCGAGGCCGTGAAGCTGAGACGGAACGAGGCCAGCGCTCGTGCCGAGGTGGACGCGTGCCAGATGTCGTCCCAGCTCGAGGTCGCCCCGCGCAGCGCCACACCCGCGAGCGGCAGCAGGACCAGAAGGGTCAGGTAGAGCAGGGTCGTGCCGAGCGACAGCCCGAAGCCCGGCAGGATTCCGGGCGCGCGCCGCATCGTCATCGGCGCGCCTGCGGGACCGAGATCTGGTCGAAGATGGCGCCTTCGGCGAAGTGGGTCTTCTGGGCGTTCGCCCATCCACCGAACACCTCGTCGACGGTGAACAGCTCGAGGCGGGGGAACTCGCTGGCGTGCCGCGCGGCAGCCTGGGCCGACCGCGGGCGGTAGTGGTGGCGCGCGGCGATCTCCTGGCCCTCCTCGGAATAGAGGTATTCGAGGTACTCCCGCGCCACGGCGCGCGTCCCGTGCTTGTCGGCGTACCTGTCCACCACCGCGACCGGCGGCTCGGCCAGGATGCTGACCTTGGGGACCACGATGTCGAAGCGGTCCTTGCCGATCTCGTCCGCGAGGAGGAGCGCCTCGTTCTCCCAGGAGAGGAGGACGTCGCCGACGCCGCGCTCCGCGAAGGTGGTGCTGGCTCCGCGGGCGCCGGTGTCGAGGACGGGCACGTTGGCGTAGAGCGCCGCGACGTACTCGCGCGCTTTCCGCTCGTCGCCTCCGCCTCGCCGCAGCGCCGCGCCCCAGGCGGCCAGGTAACCCCACCGCGCGCCGCCCGAGGTCTTGGGATTCGGCGCGATCACCGCGACGCCCTTGCGCGCGAGGTCATCCCAGCCACGGATCCGCTTCGGGTTGCCCTTGCGCACCACGAACACGATCGTCGAGGTGTACGGAGCGCTGCGGTGGGGCAGGGCGTCCTGCCAGCCCGCCTGGAGCAGCCCGGCGCGCGCGAGCACGTCGACGTCGTGCGCGAGCGCGAGCGTGACCACGTCCGCCTCGAGCCCGTCGAGCACCGCGCGCGACTGCTTGCCGGACCCGCCGTGGGACTGGCGCACCTCCACCTTCGGCGCGCCGGCCGCCTCGCGGTGACGCGCGAACGCGGCGTTGAAGTCGGCGTACAGCTCGCGCGTCGGGTCGTAGGACACGTTGAGCAGCTGGAGCCGACCGCCCGGGTCGGCGCCGCGCCGGCACCCCGCCGCCGCGCACAGCGCCGCCGCCAGCGCCACCCACCGATGTCCGCCGTGCCACCGCACTCCGCGCTCCTCGCGTTCGAAGCCACCACCCGCGAGATCGGAGGCGATCCGCTTCGGACGTCCGAAGCACGAAGGCCCACGCACCGCGCCGGGTGGTGGGCCTTGAAGAACGGTCCGGCCCGCTCAGGCGGCCGGCAGCTCCTCGCCCACCGAGCGGCACCGACAGCGACAGGCGCGGTGGGAGGGGCGCATGGGCGGCATTCTTCGCGGCGCGGGCTCCGCTGTCAAGCGGGAGTGGCCGCGTTCGCCTTCAGCCGTTCCAGGGTCGCAGCCGCGGGAGCCACCGCGGGACGGCCGCGCAGTAGCGCTCGTGAGAGGCGCCGAACCTCCTTCGCAGGGTCGGCTCCTCGTAGGTCACCACGAACCAGTGGAAGGCGAGAAAGAGCGCTCCGGCGTAGCCCAGCAACACGCCCGCGCGGTACAGCGCGGCCTCTCCGACCAGCATGGAAAGCACACCGATGTACATGGGATTGCGCACGTACCGGTAGGCGCCCGCGACGATCAGCTCGCGAGGTGGATCCACGGGGGCCGGGGTGCCGCGGCCGCGCACCGCGAATTCCCAGGCGCAGCGCAGGTACAG
>Ga0209283_10001442_pt1 | contig 12937 bp, 10 predicted proteins | sample CZO8metaG_2_FD_188354 | JGI IMG/M metagenome (GOLD analysis project Ga0209283, IMG submission 188354) | Vadose zone soil microbial communities from the Eel River Critical Zone Observatory, Northern California, USA - CZOApr15con2H1.8 metaG... | ecosystem: Environmental > Terrestrial > Soil >...
CGCCCCGGTCGCCGGGGCGGCCGCCCCCCCGGCCGGGGCAGGTAGGCAGGCGTCGTCTCGGGCGGGTGGGGTTCGGTCACGCGCTTGCAATTTTAGCTGCGGTGGAGCGCGCCGGCAGCATCGCCGGTCGCCGGTGTCAGAACGCCTCGCCGAGCGTGAGGTGATAGGACCAGCGGCGCTGGTAGATGCACGTGTGCGTCGCCTCGATGCAGTCCGGGCCAATCGGGGTATCCGCGACGGGTCGCTCGATACGCGTGCTCGGGTCGATCACGGTTCCCCCTGGCGCGGTCACCGAGGCCGGATTCAGCACGTACGCGACGTCGAGGCGGATGGGTCCGAACGGCGTGATGTAGCGGAGCCCGATGCCCGGAGCGACCTCCAATCGTCCCTCCCAGGGAGGGCTCGGGCTGGCGGTGATGCGGCTCGCGTCGGTGAACAGCACGATCCCGCTGTTCCGGAAGAGGAAGTCGGTGCGGAAACGCAGCTCGCCGGAGAGCAGGGCGGCGCCGTTGCCGCCCACCGATGCGTACGTCGTCCAGTAGTTCTGGATCGGACCGAACGGCGTGATCAGCGCTCCTCCGATGCCGGGGCTCGGCGCCCCCCCGAGCTTGGGGCCCTGGCCGAACGACGCGTACCCGCGCTGGTAGCTCTGGCCACCTCCGAAGAACCGCTGGGTGAACGGGCTCGCCTGCGCGTTCTGGTCGGGCCCTTCCAGGATGAGCGCGCCGTACTGCGCGCGGCCGGCGAGCACCAGCCAGGGCGCGACGGGAAAATAGGCGCGCATCTCGGGCTCGATGCGGAAGTAGCTGAACGACCCCGGCTTGAGCGTCTGCTGCAGCGAGACCGTGCCGAAGAAGCCGGAGGTCGGCTCGAGCACGTTATCGCGCGAGTCGTACGTGTAGCGGAGCTCCGGGTAGGTGAGCGTGCAGGCCGGAATGCAGTTGTTGTTAGCCAGGACCCCAAGGCTTTGGCCCCCCTGCTGCACGAGCTGGGTCAGGTCGACTCCGTTGAGGCCGGCGTTGAAGTAGCGGACGAAGTTCAACGAAGCGGCGATGGAATGTCTGTCGATCCGGTACAGGGGACCGAATCTGCCCGCAACCTCGTAGTAACTGAATCCCTGCTGCAGCTCGCGAGCGAACTCCGCGCGGGTGACGAAGTCCATTCCCGGGAACAGCACGTTGGGCGTGATGAGCTGCGCGCTGGTCAGGGTGACGAAACCGGTCTCCGTCGGCGTGTTGGGCGCCTTGCGGATCACTTCTGGCAGGCTGGGCACGAACGCGTATCCGAGGTTCGAGCTCAGCTCCAGGCGCCGCAGCCCGCCGAAGAGGTTCCGGTTGGTGTAGTCCGCGCGGAGGCGGGGCAGCTCCCAGCGGAACTCCTCGATCTGGCCTCCGACGCCCAACCGGATGGTCTGGAAGGGCGCCTCGCGCACGGTCACCCGCACCGCCGCGACCGGGCTGTCCCCCAGCGGCTCGAGCGCAACCCGGACGCCGGCGAACGTGCCCAGGTTGTAGACCCGCTGCTGCGCGAGCTGCAGCGCGCGGGGCGAGAACCGGTCGCCGCGGTGGATCCCGGTCGCGCGGATGATCTCGGAGGCGTCGACGGCGCGGTTCCCGGTGACCACCACGCGGCCAAAGGTGTACCGGGGTCCCGGGTCGAGCTTGTAGGTGATGAAGGCGGCGGCGTCCTCGGGCGCCACCCGCACCTGGCCACCCACCCGCGCCTCGGCGAATCCGCGCTGCTTGAGCTGGTCGACCAGCTGGTCCTTGGACTTCTCGTAGTTGTCTTCGTCGAACGGATCGCCGCGGTGCAGCTCCAGCGCGGCGTCGATGTCCGCCATCTCCTCCGTGGTCACGCCGTCGGTGTCGACGAACCAGATGTCCTTCACGAACGCGCGGCGCCCCTCCTCGACGTGGACCACCAGGCGCACGCGGCCCTTCTCGTCGCGCGCCTCGTCGACGCCGGTGACCTTGGCCTCGTAGAAGCCCTTCTCGTTGTACCAGCGCACGATGCGCTTCACGTCGATGGCGAACAGGTCGGCGTCGTAATAGCGCGGCGTCCTCTTGAAGAAGCCGCTGGTCGGAGCCGTGGCGATGTGATCGAGCAGCTCGCCCGACGAGATGCTCTGGTTGCCGACGAAGTCGATCCCGACGAGCACCGGCCGGCCCTCGAAGGGCGTGGAGGGCGTCGCGCAAGCGCAGAGCGCCAGGAACAAGGGGGGCAGGGTCTTGCGCAAGGCCCGAGCAGGGTAGTGCAGGGCGCACGGACGCGCACCTCGCGCCCGGTCAGGGCCGGTGGCGAAGCAACAGATGCAGGTTCTGCTTCTCCCAGGCGCGCGCGCGCTCGTACCCGGGGAAGCGGCGCTCGCGGGCCCGGAAGTCGCGCCCGTGCACCATGCGGCGCCCGTCCCGCCCGCTCACCGGCGGGATGGCCTGGTGGAGCATCTCGTGGAACACGACCAGCTCGACGAAGTGGCGCGGCACGCGCGGATCGTCGAGCGCGGGGTGGATGCGGATCAGCTTCTGGTCGTGCAGGTACACGCCCATCTTGATCGACCGCCGCCGCCCGCCCGGGCCGCGGCGGCCCCACCCGATGCGCGCCTCGAGGCGGTCCCCGAAGTGCTGCGCGTTGAGCTGCGCGAAGATGTCGCCGAGGTCGTGGACCCGCCCGCGCTCGGTGAGCTTCTGCTGGGGCCGCTCGGGGACGGCGCGGATCAGATCGCGGTTCGTGCGGATGTAGTCGTCGATGGCGCGGCCGTGCGTGCGCCGGTTGCGGCCGGTGAAGCCCGCCAGGGCGCGGACCACGTCGTCGTTCGCCGCCGAGAACATGTGGTGCAGGCGGAAGCGCACCCGGCCCTGCAGCCGCTTGAACGACACCATGGTCCAGGCGTTGTCGGTCAGGTGGACGTCCACCGGCTCGCGGAGCAGGCGCCCGATCCGCTCGGCGAGGACGTAGGCCGCGACCTGGGGCGCAGGGCGCTCCGGGAGCGCGGCGGCGCGATCGGCGGCGCGGGCGGAGAAGAGAGGAAGCTGCGTCGGTTTCATGCCCGGCCGTAACTCTAGGGGCAGGCCGATCGCTTGGGCAACAGGGCTCCGGCCGGCCGTCGGGTGCCGAGCAGGCGGGCGAGCGGTCCGCGCACACACGGGCGCACTTGCGCCGTCGCCGCTCCGACCCCGGCGCGCGGCGACGCGATCGGCGGCGCGGGCAGCGACCAGGCGGACTCGACTTCCACGGCGACCTCCGCGTTCGAGCGCGCACGCGCCGCGTGCGCGCGCCGATCTGCGTTTCACTGAAAGTGAATGTGATTTCACTCTGAAAATCGCGGCGATGCGCGCGGCCGCTTCCTTGACAGCCTGGATCGCGCTCTCTATGGTGCGCGACAGTGGTTGCGCGCGCGAATTTGCTCCGCACCACACCAACAACGTTTCGGAGGGTGGAACCGATGCCGACGAAGAAGAAGGGCGGACGGAAGGGGTCGAAGAAGGGCTCGAAGCGGACGACGAAGCGAAGGGGCTCGAAGAAGTAGCCCGGCACGTCCCGGGCGGCCTCGGCCGAGGCCGCCCCCGGCCGCAGCGCGGTAGTCTTCCGGCGCGTGGCCCGCACTCCTCCCAGCGGCGAGATGACTTTCGAGCGCCGCGCGCGCCTGCTCGGCGGCGTGCGCGCGCTCGTCGGCGGCACGGTGCAGAAGCTGTGGCTGCCCTCCGCGGCGGTGGCGGTGCTGCAGCTCCGCGTTCCGGGGCGCACCGCGCTCGCCGTGCTCGATGCGCGGCTCGCGCTCGCCGCGGTCGCGGACGAGCGACCCACCTCGGCGGACTCGGCACCGAGATCGCAGGCCACCTTGCGCGCCGCACTGGAAGGGGCGCGGCTTTCGTCCGCCCGCCTCGAGCGGCCGCTCCACGGCGGCAAGGTCGCGGCGCGGCTCGGCTTCGAGACGCTCGCGGGACCGCGGGCGCTCATCGCGGGGGACGGCCCCGCCCTGCTGCTTCTCGGACCGGCGGAGAGCGGCGAGCGCATCGTGTGGGCCGCCGCCGGCGCCGGAACGGACCGGAGACCGGGGGCCGCATATCGGGAGGTGCGGGAGGTCCAGCTCGGCGAGCCCACCTCGCCGACCTCGACCGCGACCGAAGACGCTGCGCTCCTCCGCGCTGCTCTGGCAGCCGAGGAGGCCGCGGGCGTGGCAGCCCGCCGGCGCGAGCTGGAGAAGCGGCTCCGCGCCCGCGTTCAGCGGATGCGCCGGACGCTCGCCGCCGTGGACGGCGACGCCGCGCGCGCGGCGCAGGCGAAGGAGGACCGCAGGCGCGCCGAGCTGCTCGTCCCGCACCAGTCCCGCATCCCGCGAGGCGCCCGCGAGGCGCGCGTGCCCGATTGGCTCGACCTCGACGAGCGTGGCGCGCCCCGCGAGGTCGTCCTGCAGCTCGACCCCGCCCTCTCGGCGGCCCAGAACGCCGCGCGCTGGTTCCGTCGTTCGCAGCGCTATGAAGCCGCGGCGGCGCGCATCGCCGCGCGCAGGTCGGAGGTCGCCGCCAGGCTGGCGCGCGCCGAGGAGGCGCTCGCGCGCGCGGCGGCAGCGGCGGATGCCGGCGCGCTGCGCGCCATCGAGGACGAGTCCGGCGCCATCCCGGGCGGCCGTGCGCCGCGCCGCGCCGGCCGCGCGGAGGGGCCGCGCCTTCCCTACCGCACGTTCCGATCTGCCAGCGGCGCTCGCATCCTGGTCGGCCGCAGCGCGCGCGACAACGACGCGCTCACCCTGCGCGTGGCGCGCGGCAACGACGTCTGGCTGCACGCCCGAGGTGTGCAAGGCTCGCACGTCGTCATACCGGACGCGGGCGAAGCGCCCGACGCGCGGACGCTGGCCGACGCGGCGCTGCTCGCCGCGCACTTCTCCCGCGCCCGCGGCGAGGACGCCGCCGAGGTGTCCTGGACCCGGCGCAAGCACGTGCGCAAGCCGAAGGGCGCCTCCCCCGGGTCGGTGATCGCCACGCAAGAGCGCACCCTGCGCATGCGCCTCGACCGCGCGCGGCTGGCCGCGCTCCTGTCGAGCGAGGAATGAATCGGACCCGCTCTTGCGGCATCCTTGATCGAGGACAAAGTGGCCCGCCTCCTCCCCTTCCTCGCTTTCGTGGCCGTCGCGCTCCTGCTCCTGGGCGGCATGCACTTCTACGTGTGGGCCCGGCTCGTCCGCGACCCGCAGCTGCCGCCGGCCGCGGCGCGGCTCGCGACTGCGCTGCTGGCCACCATGGCGATCGTGCTGCCCACGACGCTGGTCCTGTCGCGGACCCGCGGCGCTCCCCGCGCGATGGTCTGGGTCGCCTTCCTCTGGATGGGCGTCGTCTTCCTGCTGTTCGCCTTCCTCGGCCTCGCCGACGCGGGCCGCGCGGTGGCCTGGGCCGCGCGCAAGCTCCGCTCGCCGGACGCTCCCTCCGATCCCGAGCGGCGCGTCCTCTTGGCGCGCGCGCTCGCGGTCGGCGTGAGCGGCGTCGTGGCCGGGCTGTCGGCCGTCGGAGTCCGATCGGCGCTCGTGGGGCTGCGCATCAAGGACGTCCCCGTGCGCATCCCCAACCTGCCGCCCGCGCTCGCCGGTCTGCGGCTGGTGCAGATCTCCGACGTCCACATCGGGCCGCTCTTGCAGAAGGAGTGGGTGGAGGGCGTGGTCGAGCGCGTGCGCGCGCTCCGGCCGGATCTGGTGGCCATCACCGGCGACCTGGTGGACGGCACGGTGGACGAGCTGCGCGAGCACGTCGCGCCGCTCGCGCGGCTGGCCGAGGCGCCCCGCGGCGTCTACTTCACCACCGGCAACCACGAGTACTACTCGGGCGTCGACGACTGGCTGCGGTACCTGCCGACCCTCGGGATCCGGCCGCTCGCCAACGAGCGCGTCGAGGTGGCGCCCGGGCTCGACGTCGCCGGCATCCACGATCCGACCGGGCGCGGGCGATACGCGCCCGACTTGCCGCGAGCTCTCGAGGGGCGCGACGCCGCGAAGCCCGTCGTCCTCCTCGCCCACCAGCCGCGCCAGTTCCGCGAGGCGGCGCGGCACGGCGTCTCGCTCACGCTCAGCGGGCACACGCACGGCGGGCAGATCTGGCCGTTCTCCTGGCTGGTCGCGCTCGTCCAGCCGTACATCGCGGGGCTCCACCGGCTGGGCGATGCGCAGCTCTACGTCAGCCGAGGCACCGGGTTCTGGGGTCCGCCGATGCGCGTCTTCGCGCCGGCGGAGATCACCCTGCTGCGGCTCTTCCCCGCCTGACCGCATCCGATCATGTCCGCGCCGGGAAAGGCGCAGCGCCGCCGAATATGGCGGCGACTGACCTCAGCGCGGCGGCGGGGCGCCGTCGATCAACACCAGGGTCGGGCGCGCGAAGAGCCGCGTGTCCTGCAGGGCCGCCTCGGGCACACCGATCACCGACGCCGCCGCCCCCTTGCGGAGATGACCGAGGTCCCGCTCTCCGAGCAGCTCCGCCGCCGCGGCGGTCGCCGCCTCGATGGCTTCGCGGACGCAGAGGCCCGCCTTGCCCAGCAGCGCCAGCTCCTTCGCGTCGATCCCCGGGGCGGTGCCCTGGTTCCCCAGATCGGTGCCGTAGGCGACGCGGACGCCCGCGGCCCGCAGGCGGCGCAGGTTGTCGAGCGCGCCCGAGGTGCCTCCGAACGCGTGCAGCGTGGAGACCAGCCACACCCGGCGCGCGCCGGCTTCGCGCACCAGGTCCTCCGGGAGCGGCTCGACGGGGGTGTGCGCGAGGACGTCCGCGCCGGCGGCCAGCGCCCGGCGAACGGCGTCGGCGTCGAGCGCGTGCGCGGCGACGCGCAAGCCGAGCCGATGCGCCTCCTGCGCGGCGGAGCGCGCCACCTCGGCGTCGAGCAGCGGGAACCGCCGGTCGAACGCGAGCTTCACGAACCGCGCGCCCGCCTTCGCCAGCCGCTGGACCGCTGCGCGGGCCTCGTCCGGGGTGGCCAGCTCGAGCCCGTACCCGTTCGCGCCCCAGCTCTGCGTCGGGTACCCGCGCGGCGCGGTGAAAAGCGGGCCGGCGAAGCGCACCCGCAGCGGCGGCGCTTCGAGCGGCAAGGTGCGCTCGGGCTCGCCGAGATCGAGCACCGCCGCCACCCCGCCGCGGAGCTCGGCGGCGGCGACGTCCGGGACCTTTCCGGCCACGGAGAGGTGCACGTGCGCGTCGATGAATGCAGGGAGCAGCAGCAGGCCGCTCGCGTCGACGATCTTCGCGCCGGCCGGCGGCTTGGGGGCCTCGCCCGCGATGCGGCCCGCTTCGACCGCCAGCGCAGCCGGGCGCGCTCCGTGCGCATCGAGCAGGCGCCCGCCGGCGATCCAGAGCTCGGCCGAGAGGAGCAGCGCAGCCATTTCCGCAGCGTACCCCAACCGCTCCGGACGCAGCGCATCTGCCGGTGCGCGCGGCGGCCGCGTGCTAGGCTCAGCCCATGCCGGACGAGGTGGACGAGCTGATCCTCAAGATGCAGCACCTCGAGGCGCAAGCGCGCGCGCAGCGCGAGGCGCAGGCGCTGGAGGGGCGGGGGAAGTCGCTCAAGTCGCGCGCGCAGCAGGTCGCCTGGGCCGCCCAGGCGGAGCTGTCCGCGGCCGAGGCGCAGCAGCGCGCGGGCGAGGAGAAGCTGCAGCGCGCCCGCGATCCCGGGCTGAAGCCGATCGCCGCGGCCGACCTGCTCGAGGAGGGCCGCCGGCTCGCGGACGACGCTCGCAGCCGCGTGGTCAAGGCCCGCGCCAAGCTGAACTTCGCGCTCGACCAGATGGACCAAGCGGAGCGCCGCGAGTACGAGGCGCTGCGGGCCGATGCGCGCGCGGAAGCGCACCGGCAGATGGCGGACGATCCGTTGTTCAAGGGAACGACGCCGGCTCCGACCGCGGCCGCGACCGCGACCTCGACCCCGAATCCGACCTCGACCCCGACCCCGACCCCGGCCGCGACGCCGAACCCGACCTCCCCCTCGACCCCGAAACCGACCTCCAGCTCGACGCCCGCCGCGCCGCGCAAGACCTTGGGCCGCCGCCGGCCGAAGGGAACCTAGGCTCCGGATGCGCCCTTCGCGCACCGCGCTGCGCCTCGCGGCCGGGGCCGCGGCGCTGATCGTCCTGTGGGTCATCGGGGCCGAGCTGCCCCTCCTGCACTGGATCGCGCTGGCGGCGGGCAGGCTGCAGGGCGCCGGTCTGGCCGGCGCGCTGCTGTGGGGCGCCGGCATGTACGTCGCGACCCTCCTGCTCGTGCCGATCATCCCGCTGATCCTCGCGTCGGGCTGGCTGTTCGGCCTGTGGGGCATCCCGGTGTCGCTCGCGGCGGCCGTGGCCAGCGCCGCAACCTCCTTCGGCACCGCGCGGGCGCTGGGGCGCGGCGCGTTCGCCCGGTGGCTGCTCGCCAGGCCCCGCGCGCGCGCCCTCGCCGAGCTCACCGAAGACGGCGGCCTGGCCACCGTCGCGCTGATCCGGATCTCTCCCCTGCTCCCGTTCACCCCCAGCAACGCGGTGCTCGGTCTCACGGGTCTCAGGGCCCGGGACCTCGTCCTGGGCACGCTGTTCGGCATGGCTCCCGGGATTGCGCTGTACGTGTGGGCGGGATCGCTCGTCCCGAGCGCGGCCGCGCTCGAACGGCACGAGGTCCTCGGGCCGCTGGTGTGGGTCCTGGTCGGCTGCAGCTTCGCTGCCGCCGCGGTCATCGGCGTGGCGGCCACCAGGCGGCTCCGCCCGCAGCGCCGCGCCTGATCTATCCGGTCGGCGCGACCGGACCCGCGCCGCGGGCGAGCAGCAGATCGTCGATCACGCCGGCGAGCACGGCCAGCACCGCCTCCGGCGAGGGCCCGTCGACGATGGGCATGTCGCCAGGATGGATGAGGCACTGCGCCGCCACCGAACCGCGGCCGTTGCGGAAGAGCAGGACGGGGATCCTCCGACCCTCGGATCGGAGGTGCCGGACGCCGATGAGCTTTTGCGAGGTCACAGCGCTTCCTTGAGCAAATCGCGCGCCACGACCCCGGCCAGGAGATTGGCCCCACCGGCCAGGAGATTGGCCGCACCGGCCAGGATTTTGGCCACGCTGGCCAAGTTTTAGTAGGAATTATGTTTTCTCGATGCCAAAGAGCGGGCGTAGGAGCGACTGTCGGCCAGACTTCGGGCCAGATCCACCCACCCCCGGTAGGGCTCGAATCCTGGCCCGTGGCTCGATTCCTGGCTCGTCGCCGCAGATCCTCTGCGTACGCGCCCCGTTCGGGGCGATCCGTATCCGCGTCCCGGGCCTCCGCGCGCGCTGGCACCTTCGTTGCGTAGCAACGAGCGCATGCAGCTGTCGCGATTCGTCGTCGCCTACCGCGACGTGCGGCCCGGCGAGCACGTGCTCTACAGCGTCCTCGCCGATCACTACATCGGGATCGACTCCGCCACCTCCGACGCGATGGAGCGCTGGGCCCGCGGCCACCGGCCCGCGGACGACGCCGAGCGCGAGACGCAGCAGGTGCTGCTCGAGGAAGGATTCCTGGTGCGCTCGCGCGCCGAGGACGACGCCAACCTGCGCGCGTTCCTCGAGCGCGCCGCCGAGGGGATCCCCGACACGATGCACGTCACGCTCATGCCCACGCTGGCGTGCAACCTGGCCTGCACGTATTGCTTCCAGAAGGAAGCGCCCGCCTTCACCAAGATGCAGGCCCACACCGAGGAGTCCACCCTCGAGTGGATCCTGCACACCGTGGACGAGCGCGCGCTGCGCACGCTGCACGTGCACTACTTCGGAGGCGAGCCGCTCACCCGCAAGGACTTCATGCTCCGCACCGCCGAGGTGCTGGGCGCTTCCATGGTGGCGCGCGGCGGTACTTTCAAATGGTCGTGCACCACCAACGGCATCGGGCTCACGCCGAACTTCGTGCGCGAGATGTGCCGCTTCGGCGCCGGGTCCTTCAAGGTGACCCTCGACGGCGACCGCGAGACGCACGACCAGATGCGCGTCTACCGCAACGGGCGCGGCAGCTTCGACGAGATCTTCGACAACGTCGTCGACTGCGCGGACCTGGTGAAGATCTTCGTGGGCGGGAACTTCCTGCCGGAGCAGAAGGAGAGCTTCGAGCGGCTCCTCGACCGCATCGAGTCGGCCGGCCTGCGCGGCAAGCTGGAAGGAGTGCACTTCAAGCCCATCGTCGACACCCAGAAGAGCAAGCCGAGCTGCACCGGCTGCGGCGACAAGGAGGAGTCGCAGGTCCTGGTGCAGCTCAACAAGAGCATCGAGAGGCGCGGCCTGGGCCTCAAGGCGCTGGGGGGCAGCGACACGCTGGAAGCGCTGCTCGGCCCGTGCGAGCTGCACTGGAAGAACAACTACACGATCGACCCGGAGGGGCGCGTCTACAAGTGCCCGGCCGTGGCGGGCATCCCCGGCCTGGAGGTCACGCACGTCGCGGCGGCCGGCCCGGAGAAGGTCGCGCCGCTCGTCGCGCTGCGCCCCTGGCAGAAGTGCGGCGACTGCCCGTACCTGCCGGTCTGCGTGGGCGGATGCCTGGGAGGCAAGTACCTCAAGACCGGCCGCATGGATGAAGTCGCGTGCAAGAAGGAGCAGTTCGAACTGAGCTTCCGCGAGTCGATCGTGCGCCGTTACCTCGCGGAATTCCCCGCCGTCGAAGTGTCGTCAACCGCAACCGCGGCCTAGCGCCGCACATGGAGCAACAGATGAAGATCAAGCGCAGCGTCCGGAAGAGCATCCGCAAGATGTGGCCCTGCATTGCGATCCTCGCCGTCAATTCTTGACGTAAGGCTGCGGCGCCACGAGGCTGGGAGGCCTCGTGCGCCGCGTCCTGCTCGCCGTCGTCGCCGCAGCTCTTGCCTGCAGGCCCTCGCGCGATCGGGGAGAATTCCGGTTGCGCATCGCGCTGGTCGGTCCCCTCAAGGCGCCGATACCGGACGGCGAGCCGAGCGCGACCATCTACGCGCAGGAATGGGTCTTCCAGCCGCTCCTACGCACGGCACCCGACGGGTCCGCGATCTCCGGTTTGGCGGCACGATTCCAGTTCTCGAGCCCGGCGCGCGTGGTCGTGGAGCTTCGCGAAGGTGCGAAGTTCAGCGACGGATCCGCCGTCACGACCGAAGACGTCAGGCGGTCCCTGCGGGATGTCGGGCTCGAAGTCCGCGAGCAGCCCCGTGGACTGCTGATCGAGTCGCCCTCCGGCACCCCAGTCGAGCCGATCCTCAGGCACGAGCCGATCTACAAGCGTACGGGGGACACCTACGTCGGGAGCGGTCCGTTCCGGGTGGTCTCGCTCGACCCCGAACGGCTGTTGCTTCGCCGCGTTGTCCCGGAACCTGGAAAGATCGATGAGGTCCTGCTGCTCGGGTTCCCCACTGCCCGGGATCCGTTCGCGCGCACCCTGGCGGGAGATGCCGACCTGTTGATCGTGACCGACCCCAAGCAGCTGGAGTTCTTCCAAGGCGTCAGTCGGTTGCGCGTCATCCGCGGACACGGTGCGAACGCGATCGCGGTCGCCATGGGCCTCAACCGGCTCAGCCGCGCGGCGCGCACAGCGATCGCCGGGGCGCTCCCCGTGGAGAGCATCAGCAGCCTCGTATTCGGCAACGAGTGTCCTCCCTTTTCCATCAGGGGCGACAAGGGCGCCGCCATGCCTTCCAGGGCACTGGAAGTCGCGGTCCTCCGGCAGGATCTCGCCCTGGAGCACACGGCCTTGGCCGTCACGCGAGCGCTGGGACGGCACGGCGGCGACATTCGCTTCATCTCGGTCCCCGATGCGTTACGGCTCGTCAAGAGCCAGGATTTCGACCTGTTGTTGCTCCGACCCCTGGTCTGGCCCCCCAGCTCGGCCGCGCTCGTCTGGGCGTCCGATTCGCCATTCAATCCACTCGGTTACCGCAATCCAAAGGTCGATGCGGCGCTGAAGGCAGGCGATTGGGCACGTGCCCTGCAGGCCTTGCAGGACGACCCGCCCGTCGTGTTCATCTGTACGCCCGAGCGACTCGCCGTGGTCGACAGCCGCGTCAAGAACCCGCAGGTCGGCCCGTACGGCTACCTGGAAACGTTGCCAGACTGGGAGGTCGTGGAGTGAACGACGGCTCGAGCCGACATGCGATGGCGCGGAACCTCCTCGTGCTCGTCGCGGGATCGGGCCTGCTCATCGCGCTGGTGGGCCTCTCGGCCATCGCCCTCTTGCGGCGCAGCGCGGAGCGGAGCGCCCAGGCCGCGCTCGCCGTCATCGCCGAGCAGGCGGCCGGGCGCATCGGCGCGTACCTCTCCCAGCAGCGCGAGATGCTGCACGCCGTGGCGGGGCTCGTGACGGGCATCCCCGAGGCCGAGCGGCGGCTCGTGCAGGTTGCCCTCGATGCGCCCAGCCTCGGGCGCGTCACGCTGCTCACCGCCCGCACCGCCGCCGACCGGCTGCCTCCGCACCTCGCACCCGCGGACGTCGTCGCCGCGCTGGCCGGCCGGGAGGTCGCCTCGCCGCTCTACTTCCGCGAGGACCTGACGCCGGCCATGGACATGTGCGTCCCGGCCGGGGCCACTCCGGGCACGGCGGTCTGCGCCACACTCGACCTGCTCGAGCTGCAACGGCAGGTGCAGCGCATCCGCATCGGCAAGAGCGGGTTCGCGCTGGCCTTCGACAGCGACGGCCGGCTCCTCGCCGCCGGCGCTCCCACCCTCCGTGCCGCGGTGCTCACCGGCGAGCCGATCGCCGAGTCGCCGCTCGCGAGCAAGGTGGCCCGCGGAGAGCCGGCGCCAGCCGAGTTCCGCGGCGGCCTGGGCGAGGACGTCCTGGCCGGGTGGGCGCGCCTTTCGGAGCCGCGCTGGACGGTCGTGGTCGAGGAGCCGACCCGCGAGGCGCTGGCGGCGATGCGCAACGCGCTGATCGGGCTTTCGGCGGTCGCGGTGGCGGCCCTTCTCTTCACCGTGGCGCTGGGCGCGGCGCAGTCGCGGCGCGTCCTCGACGCGCTGGAGAT
>Ga0209283_10001451_pt1 | contig 12903 bp, 10 predicted proteins | sample CZO8metaG_2_FD_188354 | JGI IMG/M metagenome (GOLD analysis project Ga0209283, IMG submission 188354) | Vadose zone soil microbial communities from the Eel River Critical Zone Observatory, Northern California, USA - CZOApr15con2H1.8 metaG... | ecosystem: Environmental > Terrestrial > Soil >...
CGACCTCGACCTCGAACGCGACCCCGACCTCGAACGCGACCCCGACCTCGGACGCGACCCCGACCTCGGACGCGACCTCGACCTCGGACGCGACCTCGACCCCGAACCCGACTCCCTCGCAGCACGCCCAGCCGGTCAACGGCGGCGCGCCGGCGGAGCCCCCCTCGCCGCGCCTGGAGCTGCGCTCCCGGCTTCTGGCCGCGGCGCCGCAGCTCGGCAAGGCGGTGGTCACCTACCGGCGCACCGTGGCGACCGTGCGGCGCGCGGCGGCGCCGAGGCGTGCCCCGGGCCCCTGGCGTTCGGACCGCGAGGTGCTGGAGGAAGCACGCCTGGCGGTGGACTTCGCCCGGCAGCTCTTCGACGCGTACGCGGAAGCCTGGGCCGACCAGCCGACGCAGCCGGGCAGCGGAGAGGCGATGAGCGCCGAGACGGACCGCTTCCTGGCCTGGACGCAGCTCGCCCGCTACATGGACGTGGCGGCGCCGCGCTCGCAGCCGCCGCCGCCCGCTGAAAAGGCCCCCGAGAAGGCCTCCGACAAGCAGCCCGTCACGCAGGGCTCCGCCGGAGCGGGCGCTCCGCCGCCGGAAGCCGAGACGGCGCACGGCGCCTGACGCGCCATGACACGGCACGGCGGCGCGCGAAAGATGGCGACGACCGGAACACATGCCACGATAGTCGCGATATGAAGGCACACCGCCGCCGAAGACGGCGGCGAGTGGCGTTCTGCTGCGAGCCCGCGGATTCTGTTGTAGAAGCCGCGCGATGAAGGAGGTCCCCTTGTGAGCACCAGCCTACGGCCCGTACCGCGGGCGCCCGACGCGGACCTGTCGCCCGAGCTCCTGCTCCGCATCCACGATCTGATGCTGAAGGCGCGCGTGCTCGAGGAGCGGCTCATCGCCATGTACAAGCAGGGCGACGGCTACTTCTGGATCGGTGGGCCGGGCGAAGAGGCCTTCAACGTCCCCCTGGGGCTGCTCATCCACAAGGGGCGCGGGCCGCAGTACGACTACTGCCACTTCCATTACCGGAACAGCGCGACGTTGCTGGCGATGGGCGCCGACCCGACGAACGCGATGCGGCAGATGAAGAACACCGCGACCGATCCGTACTCGGGCGGGCGCAACTTCTGCAACCACTACTCCATCTTCGAGTGGAACGTGGTCCCGGTCACCTCGACGATCGAGGCGCAGTACGCGATCGGCATCGGGACCGCGCTCGCGCAGAAGCGCGCCGGCGGGCGGGGGATCACCGTGGTGACCGGAGGCGATGCGGGAACTGCTGAGGGCGATTTCGCCAGCTGCCTCATCTGGTCCGCGCGGCCGGCGAACCCGCTCCCGATGCTCATCATCGTCACCAACAACAAGTGGGGCATCTCGACGCCGTGGTCGGGACAGCACGGCGAGAAGCGCATCTCCGACCGCGGCAAGGCGTTCGGGATCGAGTCCAAGACCATCGACGGCAACGACCCGGAGGTCGCCTACCGCGAGATCGCCGCCGCCATGGAGTACGTCCGCAGCGAGCGCAAGCCGTTCCTGCTCGAGGCGCTCGTCTCGCGTTTGTTCGGCCACTCCAGCGCCTCCGGGGCGAACGCGGTGGTCGACGAGGCCGACTGCCTCAAGGGATTCGAGAAGAAGCTAGAGGAGCGCAAGCTGCTCAGCCGGCAGCAGATGGAGGAGCTGCGCCAGAAATACGCGCAGGAGCTGCACGAGGCGCACCGCAAGGTGCGGCAGGAGCCGCAGCCCAAGGGCGACACCATCTACCAGAACGTCTTCATGGACCGGGACAAGGTGCGGGAGGGCAACTAGCCGTGTCGACCATGGTCCAGGCGATCCGGATGGCGCTGCACGTCGCCGAGGAGCGCCACGAGCTGACTGACGTGTTCGGCGAGGACGTGGGGCCCCCGCTCGGCGGCGCCTTCACCGCCACGCAGGGCATCAAGTGCGCGTGGAACACGCCCCTGGACGAGCGCGGCATCGTGGGCGCCTCGATCGGGCTGGCGCTCGCCGGCTGCCGCAACGTCGGCGAGATCCAGTTCTGCGACTACGCGTACAACACCATCGATCTGCTGAAGCTCGCCGGGCTGCAGAGCTGGTCGACCAACGGCGATTGGAACTGCCCGATGACCATCCTGGCGCCGGTCGGGGCGGGCATCCGCGGCAGCATCTACCACTCGCACTCGTTCGACGCGACGGCGACGCACATCCCCGGGTTCAAGATCGCCATCCCCTCGACCCCCAGGGACGCCTACGGCCTCTTGCTCTCGTGCATCGTCGACCCCAACCCGTGCTTCTTCCTGGTCCCGAAGGCGCTGATGCGCGTGCGCAGCCTGCCGGGGGAGGAGATCCCCGGCGAGCCCGGCGACGACCGCGCGCTGAGCAAGATGATCGATGCGCCGCTCGGCGACCGCGCCAAGTGGCAGCCGCAATGGCCCGACACGCCGGACATCTTCATCCCCTTCGGCGAGGCGCGGACGGTGCGGAGCGGCCGCGACCTGACCGTGGTCAGCTACGGGCGCACGCTGCCCTTGTGCAAGAAGGCGGCGGACGAGCTTGCCCAGGAAGGCATCGAGGCCGAGGCGATCGATCTGCGGACGCTCCATCCGTACGACTGGCCGCGCATCCGGGAGTCGGTCAAGCGGACGGGCCGCGCGCTGTTCGTGAACGAGGACACGGAGATCAGCAACTTCGGCGAGCACCTGCTGCGGCGGACGGTCGAGGAGCTGTTCTACGACCTGGCGGCGCCTCCGCGCCTGCTGGCAGGCGCCTTCCTCCCCGGAGTCGGGCTCGCCGACAGCCTGGAGATGGCGTCCGTGCCCCAGCTCCCGTCGATCCGGGACACGATGCGCCAGCTGGCGCACCACCAGGCCTGATCGGCTGGTGGCCGACCCCAGGAGGAAGTCATGCGCAGCGTCATCGCCGGACTGGTCGTACTGCTGGCCGTGCCCGTGGCGGCGGCGGAGCATCCCTGCAAGGAGGATGCAGAGAGGCTCTGCAAGGGGGTCGAGCCCGGGCAGGGGCGGATTCTGGAATGCCTGAAGCAGCACGAGGCGGACCTCTCGCCGGCCTGCAAGCAGAAGCGCGACTCGTTCCGCGAGCGCATGGAGGAGATCCGCGCCGCCTGCGAGGACGACGCGCGGAAGTTCTGCGCCGGGGTGCCGCCCGGCGGCGGCCGCGTCGCCCGCTGCCTGCAGCAGCACCAGGCGGACCTGTCGGAGGCGTGCCGCGACGAGGGCAGGAAGCTCGGCGAGGAGCAGAAAGCGCACCGCGGCCTGCTGCAGGACGTCCAGCAGAGCTGCCGCGACGACGCGCAGAAGCTCTGCGCGGGGGTGAAGCCGGGCGGTGGCCGGATCGCGCGCTGCCTGCGCTCGCACAAGAGCGACCTGTCCCAGGCGTGCACCGCCGCCATCGAGCACGCCAAGGACCAGTGGTAGCTCGTCCGGGAGCCGCAAGCCGCAAGCCGGACAGGGTCATTCCACCAGCGCGGCGAGGACTTCCGTTGCGCTGATCACCTGCTTCTGCAGCAGCGCCGCCGCGTAGCCGGAGAAGGGCAGCAACGCCCGCGAGGTGATCGCGAAGGGCGCGATCTGCGCCAGGGGCTTGCCCGAGGCCAGCGCCGCGCGCGCCTCGTCGGTCACCTGGAACGCCTCCACGACCACCGCGCGGCCCACGTAGCCGGTGCGGTTGCACGCGTCGCAGCCGACCGCGCGCGGCAGGGGGACGCTCGCCTGGGCGGGATCCATCACCTTGCGGGCGATGAGCGCCTCGACCAGCGCGGCGGGGTGCAGCTCCAGCGTGCGGCAGGCGGTGCAGAGCTTCCGCACCAGCCGCTGCACCAGCACCAGCGCGATCGACTGGGCGACCAGTGCGCGCGAGCAGCCCAGGTTCTCCAGGCGCTGGAAGGCCGCCATGGCGTCGTTGGCGTGCAGCGAGGTGAAGAGCAGGTGCCCGGTCATCGCCGCCTCGAGAGCGAGCACGGCCGTGTCCGCGTCGCGCGTCTCGCCCACCACGATCACGTCCGGGTCCTGCCGGAGCATCGAGCGGAGCGCCTGCGCGAAGCCGAGGCCCGCCGCCGTGTTCACCTGCACCTGGGTCACGCCCGGCAGGCGGTACTCGATGGGGTCCTCCACCATCATGATGTTGGTGTCGGGCCGGGTGATCTTGCGCTCGTTGAGGAGCGAATAGAGCGTCGAGGTCTTCCCCGACCCGGTCGGGCCGCACACCAGGATGCCGCCGTAGGGCCGGTTGAGCGCGCGCCGCACCGCCTGCAGGGTGGTCTGCTCGAAGAAGATCTGCTCCAGCTGGCGCGTGGAGCCGGACGCTTCCAGGATGCGCAGGGCGATCTTCTCGCCGCGGTTCGCCGGCAGGGTGGAGACGCGGAGGTCGACCTCTCGCTTGCCGGCGCTGAGCCCGATGCGCCCGTCCTGCGGCATGCGCCGCTCGGTGATGTCCAGCCCGGCCAGCACCTTGATGCGCGCGGTGAGCGCCTTGAGCGTGACCGCGGGCGGCACCGCCTCGGGGTACTCCTGCAGCACGCCGTGGACGCGCAGCCGGAGGCGGGGCGCGCCCGCGGTCGGCTCGATGTGCACGTCCGAGGCCTCGCGGTCGAGCGCGCCGACGATGAGGCGGTTGACGAACTTGATCACCTCGTCGCCCATCGCCCGCGGCGGCGCCGCTTCGCGGTCGGTGTCCGCCGCCGCCTCGAACACCAGCGTGTCCGGATTGACGGAAGGGCCGCTCACCTTGGCGGGCCTCGCCGCGGCGGTCGCGTCCACGCGGAGCCTCACCACCGCCTGCGCGAAGTCGTCGGCGGAGATGGCGACCACTTCCGGCTCGACGGTGGGGAGCGTCCGGCGCAGCTCGGCGAGCGCGCCGGTGTTGCGCGGAGAAACCATGCCGACCGTCAGGCGCGACCCGGACAGCCGCAGGGGCAGGATCCGGTGCTGCCGCACCAGCTTGGCGGGGATCATCGCCAGCACCGAAGGCTGCAGGTCGAAGTCGCTCACCTCGACGAAGGGGATGCTCCCGGAGAACCCCCGCTGCCCTTCGGCCGGAGGGGCGGAGGGCTCCTGCTCCTCCGGCATCAGCTCGGTCAGCGCGAGCTGCATGCGCTCCATGGCGCAGACGCGCGCGAGCTGGCCGGCGACCTTGCGCAGCACGGCCTCGGCGACGGGCTGCACCTTGCGGATCAGCCCGACCGCCGGGTCCTTCTGCATCCACAGGATGCGCGTGGGCTCCTGCGCGACGAGCGTGGTCGGGCTCGGGCCGCCCAGCACCAGGGCCGCGTCGCCGAAGTGATCGCCCGGCCCCAGCGTCTCCACTTCGCTGCCGTCGGGGAGGCGGACGCTCACCTTCCCGGAGAAGACGATCCCGAGGCCGTCGCTCGGCGCTCCCGCGGTCACCACCGCGGCGCCGGCGGGCACCTCCACGCCGGCGAGGAGCGCGGCGGCGCGGGCGACGATGGACTTGTCGGCGCCCTTGAACAGCTCGCAGCGCGCGAGGAACGGCTCGATTTTCGCCGGTGCGAGCTTCACCACCTCGCCCGGCGGTGCCGCGGGCGGAACGGCAGCAGCAGCGGGCGCGGGTGGCGGCGCGAAGCCGGCCGCTGGAGGAGCAGGGGAGGCTGCCTGCGCATCGCCGGCGGGCGCGGAAAGTCCACTGGTCTGCGCGCGTTCTGCCAACGGCCCCCCTCAGGCCGCGAGCGTAGCAGACCTCTTCGGCTCGGCCAGAATCCGCCGCCTGCGACGACGTGGTGCTAGGTGGTCCGGGGTGGGTCGCGCGGAACGCGGCAGGAAGCGAGCCCCAGCGCTGCCGAGATGCGGTGCCGGTTGCGCGCGAAGCGGTCGTATCCGCGGTCGGAGATCCAGGCGATCCCCGGCAAGCGCAACGCGTGCCCGAGGAGAGCCCACCCGCGCAGCTCGCGGAGGAGCCGGGCCATCGCCGCCCCGCGAGTCAACTTCCGCGCGCCCTCGATCACGACGACGGTGTGCTCGGTCTCCTCGCGCGAGATCCCGGCCGGGATCTCGCCGTCGTTTCCCACGAACCGCAGCCTGCCCCGCCGGTCGCGCTTGCGCAGCCACTCGACGCTGGCCTGGCAGACGCCGCAGTCGGCGTCGTACACCACGAGCAGCGGCTCCATGCCTGGAAGATAGCGCCGGCGGCCGCCGGAACGCATCCCGCGAGGTCCGCGCTGTGAAAAGCGCAGCGCCGCCGAATACGGCGGCGGCTGTCAGAGCCCGCCTTCCGCCGGATAGGCCTCGAGGCCGTGCTCAGCCCGGTCGAGGCCCGTCCGCTCGTCCTCGGGCTTGGAGCGCACCCCGATGAGCTTGTCGCAGATCTTGAACACGGCGTACGAGACGGGCAGCCCGTAGACGATGAGCGCGAGGAACCCGCAGATCTGGATCCCGAGCGTGGGGATGCTGGTGCCGCCTTGCAGCTCCCCGCCGGGGTGGATCCAGTCCGGCGGCAAGACGCCCCACCAGAAGAGCTGCCCGTAGATCCCGGCCATCAACCCTCCGATGACCCCCGACGCGAGATGGCAGGCGACTGTGCCGATGGCGTCGTCGATCTTCAGGGTGCGTTCCACCCAGCGGAACGTGTAGGGGAACTGGAATCCCGCCACGAGCCCCACCAGCAGGCCGTAGCCCGGCGGCGCGAATCCCACGGAGCTGCAGATCGCCACCAGCCCGCCGAGCAGCCCGTTGGCGAGCACCAGCGGATCGGCCGCGCGGTGCAGCCGGTACCCGGCGATGAGCGCCCCCAGGGTCCCGCCCGCCCCGGCCAGCGCGGTGGTGACCATCACCCACCAGATGTCGGAGAAGAGGTAGTCCGCGAGGTAGAGCCCGCGCGCGCCGGCCCCCTTGCCGAGGGCCGGGTGCGCGGCGGCGTTGGCGATCACCGAGCCTCCGTTGAAGCCGAACCAGCAGAAGGCGAGCAGCAGCGCGGCGAAGGCGGTGAGCAGCACGTTGTGCGCCGGGATCGCGACCGGACTGCCGTCGCGGCGATAGCGTCCCAGGCGCGGCCCGACGTACCAGCCGCCCACCAGGCCGACGATGCCCCCGAGCGCGTGCACTCCGGTGGAGCCGGCGTAGTCGGTGTAGGGCGCCCAGAAGTGCGTGCCGGTCGCGTCGGCCGACATGCCGTACGCGATCAACTTCTTGCCGAGCGCGCTTCCCACCTCGGGCGTGAAGAAGCGATCCATCGCCTGGACGACCCAGCCGTGCGGATCGAGGAGCGGCGATCCGCCCAGCCCACCCCAGATCAGGAACGCGAAGATCGGATACACGATGCCCGAGTAGAGCGCGGCGAAAAGCAAGTAGGCTTTGAACTTGAATCGCTCGCTGAAGACCGTGCCCGGGATGGCGGTCGAGGTGATGCAGAACGTCAGCGACCCGAAGAAGTTGGAGACGTAGACGTCGGGCGCCGCGTTGAAGTGCCACGGCGCCCAGGAGGCGGCGGCGCCCGCCCAGCCGACGTAGCCGGTGATCGAGTCCTCGAGGTTCGCGAGCAGCGTGCCCGTGCCGCGCTGGTGGATGAGGTAGCAGAGGGGCCACGCGAACGCCTTGATGGCGAACCCCACCAGCCAGAAGCAGAAGGTCGCGATGGCCGTGTGGGCCAGCACCTTGGCGGCGACGTGCGCGGCGTTCTTCGCGCGCACGGAGCCGGCTTCGAGCAGCAGGAAGCCGCACTGCATGAGGAAGATGATGGCGAAGCAGAGCGCCCACCAGCACACCGCGACGACGGTTGCGAGGCGGGCGAACTGCTCCTGGGAGACGGGCGGCGCGGCGGCCAGGAGGCCGAGGTAGGCCATCGTTTTTGTCCCTCCCTGCGCTTTACCGTACCAGCAGAAGAAGCGCCGCGTCATCCGGCCGGAGGGCGGGCAGCCTCGTGCTAGGATCGCGACATGGTTCCGGAGAAGTACTCGCTCGCGGCGGTCGCGCAGCACCTGCTCGCGCTGTTCGAAGTCCGGCGGCCGGGCGTCTCGCGCTGGGATGCCGAGGCGCAGGAGCGCTTCGGCCGCGAGGCCGATTCCGCGCTGCAGCAGATGGAGCAGCAGTGCCGGGAGCTCGGGGTCGACGACCCGCCCCACTGGCAGCACGCCCGGGCGGTGGTGCACGACGCGCTGCTGCCACGGTACGCGCGGCTCGCCGAGGCGGAGAACGCCGCCGCCGCGCGCGACTACGGGATGTGGCGCGGCGGCGACCTGGTGGCGCGCGCCGCGTTTGCGTTCTGCGGCCTCGTGCTCGGCGCCATCGCGGTGGCCGTGCCCTGGATTCCAGTGCAGGAGAAGTGGGTGCCCTGGGCGCTATTCGTCCTCGGTCCGTTCCTGCCCGACGCGTACGCTTGGTGGTACCGCCGCCAGCACCGCAGGCGCCTCGACGCGCTGGTCGCGGACCTGGCCCGCGAAGGCGCGACGCTCGAGGCGTACCGGCCGCTTTCGGAAGTGCAGCAGAGTCTCGGGTTCGGCGCCGACGGCGCGCAGCTCCCGACCACCGATGCGCCGGCGCCCGTGCCGCGCGCGCAGACGAAGGGATAGGCATGGCCCTCGCGATCCCCAGAATCGGTTTCCCCAAGCCGGGCGAGCCGGGCGCGCGCCGCAGCCGCGCCGTATGGCTCATCGGCTCGGCGCTGGTCGTCCTGCTCGTCGGCTACAACTCGTGCACCACCTACGTGCGCCCGGGCGAGGCGGGCGTGAAGCAGATCAAGTTCGGCATGGGGAAGGGCATCGAGCCCTTGGTGTACGGCGTCGGGCTGCACTATGTCGGATTCGGCGAGACCATGCACCGCTTCCCCACGCGGGTGCAGGTGCTGGAGCTGACCAACTCCCGCAGCGAGGCGGCCCAGGACGACGTCGAGGGCCACCGCACCACCGCCGCCATCAACATCCAGACCAGCGAGGGCTACAACGTCCGGGTCGACGCGACCGTGCTCTACCGGATCGCCGATCCGCTGCAGCTGATGCGCAGCATCGGGCCGGGGCGCCTGTTCGAGGACAGCGCAGTGATCCCGCGCGCGGCGCAGGACCTGCGGCGGACCTTGGGCGAGCTGGACGCGGAGGACTTCTACCGCGGCACCAAGCGGATGGAGAAGGCGCGCGAGGCGCACGCGCAGCTGGCCGCCGAGCTGAAGGACAAGGGCATCGAGGTGGTGCAGGTGTTCGTGCGCAAGCACATCTACGACTCGCGGTACCAGAACGCGATCGAGCAGCGCAAGATCCAGGACCAGACCGTCTACAAGAACGAGGCCGAGGCGAAGTCGGCCACCGCGGCGGCGGCGAAGAACAAGATCGTCGCCGAGGGGGCCGCGGCGGTGCAGATTGAGCTGGCGCGCGGCGAGGGGGAGGTCAAGAAGCTGGAAGCGGACGCCGACCTCTACCGGCGCAAGCGCGCGGCGGAAGGCGATCTCCTGGTCAAGCTGGCCGAGGCGCAGGGCACCGAGCTGGAAAACCAGGCGCTGCGCGGCGTTGGCAGCGAGAACATGGTGGGCCTGCGCATGGCCGAGGCGCTGCGCAACACGCAGGTGATCGTGCTCCCGACCGACGGCGATGGAGGCACCAACCCCCTGGATCTGAAGTCGATGCTGCGCCGCTTCGACGTGAGGGGGGAGTGATGGACCGGCTGACGGCTGGCGGCGGGCGTCGGGCAGCGAGCGTGCTTCTCGCGGCGCTCTGCGGCGCGTGCACCTTCCACTCCACGGATTCGACGGAAGTCGGCGTGCTCACCCGCAAGGTGACGTTCTTCGGGCTGCTCGGCCACCAGGGCATCCAGGAGGAGACGTACCTGCCCGGCGCGACGTACACGTTCCCCGCGCTCATCACCGGCTGGAACGTGTTCAACGTCGCGCTGCAGAACCTCCAGATGGTGGGGACCAAGGGCCGCACCGATAACGACTCGCGCGAGGATCTGGAGTTCAAGACGCACGACGGGAACGACATCGCCGTCGACGTCACGGTGGCCTGGCGCATCGATCCCGCCAAGGCCGGGTACCTGCTCGCGCGCGTCGGAGGGACCACCAGCGAGGTGAAGGAGCACCTGGTGCGCCCGGCTTGCCGCAGCGTCGTCCGCGACGCGCTGAACACGATGACGAGCGAGGAGTTCTACGTCTCCGACAAGCGGTTCGCCAAGGCGGAGCAGGCGCGGCAGCAGCTCGCGGCGGTGATGGGGCCCGAGGGCGTGGTGGTCGAGCGCGTGATCCTCGGCGAGCACCGGTTCAACCCCGAGTACGAGAAGGTGATCCACGACAAGAAGCTCGCGGAGCAAACCGCGGAGCGGATGGTCAGCGAGGGGAACGCTGCCCTGCAGGAGGCGTACCGGAACCTGGAGACGGCGAAGGGCCAGGTGTCGCAGCAGATCGCCAAGGCGCAGGGCGCGCTGGGACAGGTGAGGCTGGCGGCGGACGCCGACTACTTCAAGGCGCAGCGGGAGGCGGAGGCGATCCTGGCGGAGAAGCGCGCGCGCGCCAAGGGCATCGAGAAGCAGAACGCGGCCATGAGCGGCGCGGGCGGGCGCACGATGGTGAAGCTGCGGGTGGCCGAGGCGCTGGAGGGGAAGCAGATCCTGTTCATCCCTTCGGGCTCGAAAGGGGCCGCGCTACAGACGATGAACGTGAACGACCTCATCTCCCGGTACGCGGCCGCGCGCATCGAGGACGAGCGGGGCCACAGCGCGCGCCCCGCGGTCGAGCACCCGAAGTAGGCCGTGCTGAAGCTGACGCTCGAGTACGACGGCGCGCCCTTCGTGGGGTGGCAGGTGCAGCCGAACGGGCCGAGCGTGCAGGGGACGGTGCAGGACGCGGTCGAGAAGCTGTGCGGCGCGCCGGTGCGCGTCACCGGCGCCGGCCGGACCGACGCGGGCGTGCACGCGCGCGGACAGGTCGCCTCGCTCGCTCCGCCGCGCGACCTGCCGCTCTCCGCCTGGACCGCCGGCCTCAACGCGCACCTTCCCCCGGAGGTGGCCTGCGTGCGCGCGGAGGAGGCTCCGCCCGGGTTCGACGCGCGCAGGTGGGCGCGGGGAAAGCGGTACGTCTACACGTTGGTGCGCTCTCCGGTGCGGTCGCCGCTGTGGCGCGGGCGCGCGTGGGAGGTGCGGCGGCCGCTGGACGCGGCTGCGATGGCGGCCGCGTTGCCGCACCTGCGCGGGCGCCACGACTTCTCGGCGCTGCGCGCCGCGGACTGCCCTGCGCGGACCACGGTGCGCGAGGTGCGCGACCTCTCCCTGCGGGTCGAGCCGCTGGGGGAAGGGGAGCTGATCGAGCTGCGCATCGAGGCGACCGCCTTCCTCAAGCACATGGTGCGCAACCTGGTCGGCACGCTGGTCGAGGTGGGGCACGGCAAGCGGTCTCCGGAGTCGCTGCGCGACCTGCTCGACTCGCGCGAGCGGACCCGGGCGGGACCGACCGCTCCGCCACACGGCCTCGTGTTGGACGAGGTGTTCTACCTGCCGGGCAACGCGGACCCGCACGCGACCGGGACCGACGAAGACGAATGACCCCGACCTCGAACCCGACCTCGAACCCGGCCTCGACGCGACCCCGCCCCCGACCCCGAATCCGACCTCGACCTCGAACCCGACCTCGAGCCGCCGGCGCGTTCGCGCGAGCGCGACGAGAATCGCCGTCGAGTCGGGCCTCGCGATCCGTGACGTCGCGTGCGAGCAGAGCTCCTAGCCGCCGCTGCACTCGACACACTCACCCTGAAGGAATCCCGGCATGAGTTGGGAGCGGGTCGAGCGATACGCGCGCTCGTCCCATGAACGCGCGACCGTACATCTGCTAGGGCGCCAGTCTCGGCGCACCTCCGGCCACGCTCGTCGGCGAACGTGCAGCGGCCACCGTCGCGCTCGAAAACCTCGCGCTTGATTGCGTCGGGGATGTGACGCGAAGACGCCGCGTCGGTCTCTCCGATCGGTACCTGTCGCGCCTTCCGACCCGTGGCGAAGCGCTCCTTCTTCACCTCTTCGATCAGCAAGTCGAGTGCCTTCTCGAAGATCGTCGCCAGGTCTCCGTCGGGGATGCGGTGCCGGAGCAGATCCTGGGCCTGGCGGAACTTGTCACGACACTCGCGACTCGCGGTGAATTGGAACTTGAACGTCTCTTCGGACAGCGGTGCGATCACTGCCCGGCTTTCATCGCGTCGCGGCGCCGGCGCGGGTGGCGGTGCGAACGCGAGAGCAGGCGAGGATACCTTGCATTGGTTGTCGGTGGTCAGGTGCGGCGCGCGCAAGCGTAATCCGGCCAGGTGCACCTGCCCCGAGCGGACCGCCTCCAGGATCACCGGCAAGCGTCGCGCGGCGCGGGCGACGTTGATCCGGTTGCAGGCGGCGTCCTCGGAAAACCCGAGCTCGCCGACGCAGAAGGCGAACATCGAGGAGAACGCCCGATCGAGGTAGAGCTTCCGCTCGTCGATCTCGCCGAGATGGACGAGAAGCTCCGCTTCCACCCCTCGAGACTGCTGCACGAGCTCTCGCGTAGCGGAAAGGAGGTCGGAGGCGCTTAACGATTCGACAACGGTTCGTGAGTTCATCATGCGCCGAGTCGTAGCACGGTGTTTTTCGGAGCTCTCCGGACGCCGCACGCGCGCGCTGGACGGCAGGTCGACCCGCGAGGAGGACCCGGGCGCAACGGCCGCTCTCCACGCGTCCCCGGCAGCTAGACCACCTGTTTGGCGATGCCGCGGGGCGGTCTTCAAAACGAAGTGCCAGACCTGTCAATTAGAAACGACCCGCATACGTAACTTGTCCGATTGGGGACGGCGCGGCGCCGATGACCGTCGGAGCGGGAGCGCCCGCTGCCCGTGCAGTGCCTCTTCTGACGCGCCGCGTCCCGCCCCGGGGCGGGACACAGTGCGTCAGAGGAGCTGGCCTGGCGTGCGAGTTGAGCTCCTCGCCCGCTCCGCTCGACACACTTATCT
>Ga0209283_10001453_pt1 | contig 12894 bp, 11 predicted proteins | sample CZO8metaG_2_FD_188354 | JGI IMG/M metagenome (GOLD analysis project Ga0209283, IMG submission 188354) | Vadose zone soil microbial communities from the Eel River Critical Zone Observatory, Northern California, USA - CZOApr15con2H1.8 metaG... | ecosystem: Environmental > Terrestrial > Soil >...
CGCCTTTCGTCGGCATGGTGGTGGGCGGCTTGATGTTGTACGTCGGCGGCTGCGCCGCGGTCGAGCCGCCGGTGGTCGCGTTGGAGCCGCATGCGGTGACCGCGATCAGCGCCGCCGCGGCGAGCGTTCCCAGCCGCACCCACACGGCCGGCCCTTCTGTCGATCTCATTCTTCCTACCTCTCCTTGGTGTTCTCTACCGCCGCGGGTTTCTCATCGAGCACGAAAGTATGCTCCGGCGCCCAGGCCACGCGGATGCGCCGGCCGTCGTATCGCAGCCCCTCGCCGGCGGCATCCGTATTCTGGCGCACGGCCACGAGCTGCTCGCCCCCGTCCAGGCGGACGTTGTACCGGGTTGCCTGGCCCACATAGACGACCTGCTCCACGACCCCAGGCTCGACGGTCATGCCCGGTTCCGGGTTGTCGTCATCGAGCAGCATGCGGAGCTTCTCGGGCCGGACCACGAACCGGATACCGTCGCGCGTCAGGAGGTTGGAGATGCCGATGAACCCGGCCACGAACTCGGTCGCGGGGCGCTCGTAGAGCTCGACCGGGGGACCGACCTGCTCGATCCGGCCATTCGCCACCACCGCGACGCGATCGCTCATCGTCAGCGCCTCCTCCTGGTCATGCGTGACATAGACGAACGTGATCCCGACCTGCTTCTGGATCCGCTTGAGCTCGAGCTGCATCTCCTGGCGCAGCTTGAGGTCCAGCGCTCCGAGCGGCTCGTCGAGAAGAAGGACCTCGGGCTCGTTGATGACCGCGCGCGCGAGCGCGACGCGCTGGCGCTGGCCGCCCGACAGCTGATTGGGCCGGCGCTTGTCGAGTCCGGTCAGGCGCACCATCTGCAGCGCGCGCTCCACGCGCCGGCGCCGCTCCGCGGTGGGGACGCCCTTGATGCGCAGCCCATAGCCGATGTTGTCGCTCACGCTCATGTGAGGAAAGAGCGCGTAGTCCTGGAAGACCGTGTTCGTCTCGCGGAGGTGGGGGGGCAGCGAGGTGACGTCGCGCCCGCCCAGCTCAACGGTGCCGGCGTCCGGCCGCTCGAAGCCGGCGATCATCCGGAGTAAGGTCGTCTTGCCCGAGCCCGAGGGCCCGAGCAGGGTGAAGAACTCGCCCTCCTCGACGGTCAGGTTGACCCCGGCCACCGCGACCACGGAGCCGTAGCTCTTGCGCACCCCGCGCAGGCGCAGCGCCGCGGGTTTCGGCGTCTGCGCTGTTTCAGACGCCTCCGTCTTCGCCTTGGATCCGACGGCCACTAGTCCAGTGACGCCATGACGTGCTTGACCTGCGTGTACTCCTCGAGCGAGTAGATCGACATGTCCTTGCCGTAGCCGCTCTGCTTGTAGCCGCCGTGCGGCATCTCGTTGACAAGGGGGATGTGGGTGTTGATCCACACGGTTCCGAACTGGAGCCGCCGCGCCATCCGGAGGGCGCGACCGACATCGCGCGTCCAAACGGAGGCGGCCAGCCCGTAGTCGACCGAGTTCGCCCACTCGAGCGCTTCGTCCTCGTCGCTGTAGCGCTGGATCGTGACCACGGGTCCGAACACCTCACGCTTCACGATCTCCGCCTCGGGGCCGGGCGGAAGGACGATGGTCGGCTCATACCACGAACCCGGGCGCTTGATGCGCGCGCCGCCGGTCGCGATCTCGGCGCCCGCTCTGCGCGCCCTTTCGACGAAGCCGGACACGCGCTCGAGCTGCTCTTCGGAGACGAGCGGGCCCATCTCGGTGTCGGATGCGCCCGGGTCGCCGACCTTGATGGACTCGACCGCGGGCACCAGGTCCTTGACCAGCTTGTCGTGGATCCGCGGCCCGGCGATGACCCGCGTGGCCGAGGTGCAGTCCTGCCCGGCGTTGAAGAAGCCTCCGATCTTGATGCCCTCGATCACCGCTTTGAGGTCGGCGTCGTCGAAGACGATGACCGGCGCCTTGCCGCCGAGCTCGAGGTGGACGCGCTTCAGCGTGGACGCGGCCTCACGCGCCACGATCTTGCCGGTGGCGACATCGCCCGTGAGCGAGACCATCGCCACGCCCGGGTGGCGGACGAGCGCGGCGCCGACCGGCTCGCCGTCGCCGGTGACCACATTGACCACCCCGGGCGGAAAGATCTCCTCGTCGTCGATGAGCTCGGCCAGGCGCAACGCGCTCAGCGGCGTCCACTCGGACGGTTTCAACACCACCGTGTTGCCGGCGGCAAGCGCCGGGCCCAGCTTCCAGGCCGCCATCATCAGCGGGTAGTTCCACGGAGCGATCGAGCCCACGACCCCGAGCGGCTCGCGCCGGAGGATGCTCGTGAAGCCCTTCATGTACTCGCCCGAGGCCCGGCCTTCGAGCAACCGCGCGGCGCCGGCGAAGAACCGGAAGCAGTCCGCGATCGGCGGGATCTCCTCCGAGATGGTCGGGGCCAGCGGCTTGCCTACGTTCTCGGACTCGATTTGTGCGAGCTCCTCGCCATGCAGCGTCACGACCTCCGCGAGCTTGAGCAAACGCTCGCTGCGCTCCCGGGGCGTGGTGTCATACCAGACGTCGTCAAACGCGCTGCGCGCCGCGGTCACCGCGACGTTGACGTCATCTTCGGTCCCTTTCGGCACCTCCGCGATCACCTTGCCCGTGGCGGGGTTGACGATCTGCTGGTAGTCGTGCCCTGACCCGGGCCCCCACTTGCCCCCGATGTACATCTCGCGGCGCTTCAACGTCGTGCTCATCTCTTACTACTCCTTGCACTCCTTGCGGGAACGCCGGCGACCTCGGCCAGTGCCGAGCCGAGGATGTCAAGCCCTTCCATCAGCTGCTCGTCCGGGATGTTCAGCGGCATCAGGGTTCGGATCACGTTGTGGTGCATGCCCGAGCGCAGGAGGAGGAGTCCCCGCTCGCGTGCGAGCGTCAGGACGCGCGCGGTTTCGGTGTCGGCCGGAGTCTTCGTCTTGCGGTCGCGCACCAGCTCGACTCCGGCCATCGCGCCCATGACGCGAACGTCGCCGACCAGCTCGTGCTCGGCGGCCCATGTGCGCATGCGCTCTTCGATGACCGATCCGATCCTCGCGGCGCGCTCCGGCAGCCGCTCGTCGCGCATCACGTCCATCACGGCGAGTCCGGCGGCGCAGGCGACCGGGTTGCCCGCGTAGGTGCCGCCCAGCCCGCCCGGCCCCGGCGCATCCATGACCTCGGCGCGCCCGACGACCGCCGAGAGGGGGAAGCCCGCGGCCAGGCTCTTCGCGACCGTGACCAGGTCCGGAGTCACGCCCGAATGCTCGATGGCAAAGAATTTGCCGGTGCGCCCGAAACCGGTCTGGATCTCGTCCGCGATCAGCAGGATCCCGTGCCGCTCGGTCAGCTCGCGAAGGGCGCGCAGGAAATCGAGAGGCGCTGGCACAAAGCCGCCCTCGCCGAGTACGGGCTCGATGATGATCGCGGCGACCCGCTGCGGGGCGACGGCCGATTCGAGCAGCTCGTCGAGTGCGGCGAGCGCCTGCTTGGAGCTCCAGCCGCGGTACTCATAAGGAAACGGCGTCTGGTAGATCTCCGCGGCGTACGGCCCGAAGTTCTGCTTGTAGGGGTGTACCGTGCCGGTCAGGCTGAGCGTGAGCAGCGTCCTTCCGTGGAACCCGCCGGCGAAGCTGATGACCGCGGGGCGCCCGGTGGCTGCGCGCGCGATCTTGACCGCGTTCTCCACGGCTTCCGCCCCGGTGCTGAAGAAGATTGCCTTCTTCGAGCCGTCGCCCGGCGCCACCTCGCACAGGCGCTCGGCCAGGCGGAGGTACGACTCGTACATCACGACCTGGAAGGCGGTGTGGGTGGCGCGGTCCAGCTGCTTGCGCACCGCGGCCATGACGCTCGGGTGGTTGTGGCCGACGTTCATGACTCCGATGCCGCCGACGAAGTCGAGGTAGCGGCGGCCGGAGGTGTCCCAGAGCTCGGATCCCTGCGCGTGATCGGCCACGAGGGGATGCGCAGTCGTGACCCCGCGCGGCACGTATCGCTCGCGGAGAGCCTTCAGCTCCTCAGCGTCGTTGCCCAACTTTTCACTCATTCAATCACGCTCGAAGATTGACTGCTGCACCGCCCCACCCTACCCTCCCCACGTGGCGGGGAGGTGAATTCGGTGGACGTTGCGGCTGCCGTTGAAAGGCTCTGGCCCGACCGTGGGGCGCGCGCCGTCCCGCTGTCGGGCGGCATCACCAACCACAACTTCAAGGTCGATGTGCGTGGGGAGACTTTTGTCCTGCGCATGGGCGGCGCCCAGACCGACGTGCTCGGGATCGACCGCCGGTTGGAGCACGAGGCCAGCCTCCGCGCGGCTGAGGTGGGCCTGGGCCCGGAGGTCGCCGGCTTCCTCGAAGAGGAGGGCTGGCTCGTGACCCGATTCATCGACGGCCGCCCGATCCCGCCCGAAGAGATGCGGCGGCCCGTAACCATTCGGAGGGTGGCCGCCGCGCTGCGGAAGCTTCACGACGCGGAGCCCATCCAGGGGCGCTTCGACGCACACGTGGTGGTCGAGCAGTACCGCGGCGAAGCCGAAGCGCATGGAGTCGACATCCCAGCCGCCTATGCCGCCGCGCACGAGATGTCGGAGCGCATCCGGCGCGTGCGTGGGCCGCAGCAGGCGGTGCCGTGCCACAACGATCTCTTGAATGCCAACTTCCTCGACGACGGCGCGATCAGGATCGTCGACTGGGAGTACGCGGGGATGGGCGACCGTTTCTTCGACCTCGCCAACCTGTCCGTCAACCACGAGTTCGGGGCGGCTGAGGATGACGTTCTGCTCGACGCCTACTTCGACGACGCGAGCGAAGAGCGCCTCGCCTCGCTGGCGATGATGAAGTTCATGTCCGATTTTCGCGAGGCGATGTGGGGTGTGCTGCAGAGCGGCATCTCCGAGCTCGACTTCGACTTCAACGGTTACGCCAACAAACACTTCGCCCGTCTGCGCTACGAGCCGGCCTAGCATTCGCCGATGGGCTTGAGAAGCCGGATGCTGGCCGGGTTGGCCTCGCAGCTCGGAAGGCCCACGGGGCTGCGCGGACGCCTGATCGGAAACATGTTGAATCGCTCCAATCGCGGCGAGATAGCGATGGCGATCGCGGCGTTGGACATTCCTTCGGGCGGAGTGGTGGCGGATCTGGGCTTCGGCGGGGGCGTGGGCCTGGAGCTGCTGCTCGCGCGGGTGGGGGACACGGGTCAGGTGTACGGTGTCGACCTGTCGCCGACCATGGTGAGCCGTGCCGGTCGCCGGTTCAGGCGTGAAGTATCGAGTGGTCGCCTGCACCTCCGGTCGGGGTCGATAACACAGCTGCCGCTCGAGAGCGAATCGATCCAGGCGGCGATCACGATCAACACGATTTACTTCATCGCCGAGCTGGATCGGGCGTTCTCCGAGCTGGCGAGAGTGCTCACCCCGTCGGGGCGCATCGTCGTCGGCATCGGTGACCCGGAAGCCATGTCGCGCATGCCGATGACTCCTTACGGGTTCAGGCTCCGACCGGTGGCGGAAGTAACCGCGGCCGCGGAGTCGGCCGGGTTGGCCTTCCGGGACGACAAGCGCTCCGGTGAAGGCGTTGGAGCTGCACATCTGCTCCTTTTCGTACGCGCGTCCTGAACCGTCGGGCGTCACGATCGCACTCGGCGACCGGTGGGGTCGTACAGCGGCTCTTCTGTGAGGCGGCCCGGCACCCAGGTGCCGAAGATCTCGACCTCGACGGCGGTGCCCGTGCCCACCGCCGCCGGCACGTAGGCGTACGCGATCGACTTGCCGACCGCGTACCCGAATCCGCCGCTGGTGACGCGGCCGGTGACCTCGCCCCCGATGCGAACCGGCTCGGAGCCGAGCGCCACCGAATGGGCGTCGTCCAGCACCAGGCAGGCAAGCCGGGTGGAGGGCTGCGCCTCGCGCGCCTTCAACAGCGCGTCGCGGCCGATGAACTCGCCCTTCTCCAGCTTGACGGAGAAGCCAAGGCCTGCCTCGTAGGGATTCACCTCGGGGCCGATGTCGGCGCCCCAGACCCGGTATCCCTTCTCGAGCCGGAGCGAGTCAACGGCCTTGTAGCCGCCTGCGCTGAGGCCGTGATCGCGTCCCGCGTTCCAGATCGTGTCCCACAACCGAAGCCCGAACTCGGACGGGCAGTACAGCTCCCAGCCGAGCTCGCCGACGTAGGTGACTCTCAGTGCAAGGCATGGAACCGAGCCGACCGCAAGCTCTCTTGCCGTCATGTACGGGAACGCCTGGTTCGATATGTCGGCCGTGGTGAGAGGCTGCAGGATCTCCCGCGCCGCCGGTCCCCACAGCCCGATGCACGCCAGCGACGAACTGATGTCCTCGACCTGCACCGAGCCATCCTCGGGGACGTGGTCGCGAATCCAGTAGAGGTCGTGCTGCCCGAAAGCAGTGCCGGTGACAATGCGAAATCTGTCTTCGGCCAACCGGGTCACGGTGAAGTCGCACTCGATGCCGCCGCCTTCGTTGAGCATCTGTGTGTAGGTCAGCGCGCCGACCGCACGCGCGACGCGATTGTCGGTGAGGCGTTCCAGGAAATCGGCAGCGCCGCGTCCGCGAACCTCGATCTTCGCGAACGACGTGAAATCGAAAAGGGCGGCGGTTTCGCGACAGGCTCGATGCTCGGCCTCGATCGCGGGCGACCAGAGGCGGCCCGCCCAGCCGCGCGGCCGCAGCGACTCGTCGCCCCTTGCTGCATTGGGTTCGAACCAGTTGGCCCTCTCCCAGCCGGACTTTTCGCCGAACTTTGCGCCCAGCTCCTCGAGCCTCACGTATGCGGGCGACAGGCGCAGGGGCCGGCCGGCGCTGCGCTCGTGGCCGGGGTACTTGACGTCGTAGTAGGTCGAGTAGACCTCGCGGGTCCGGGCCAGCGTGTATTCACGGCTGATGTAGTGACGCCCGAAGCGGCGCGAGTCCATCTCCCAGGCGTCGAGGTGGGGGCGGCCGTCGACGATCCACTCGGCCACCAGCCGGCCCATGCCGCCCGCGCCCGCGAGCCCGTGAGCGCAGAAACCTGCGGCCACCCAGAATCCGCGCACCTCGGTGGGACCGAGGATGAACTCGCCGTCCGGGGTGAATGCCTCGGGCCCGTTGACCAGCCGGACTACCCTCGCGTCCTTCAATGAGGGGGTGCGGACGATGGCGTTCGTCATCAACGGTTCGAATCGATCCCAGTCGGGCTCGAGGAGCTTGCCGTTGAAGTCTTGCGGGATGCCGTCCAGCCCCCAGGGCGCGGGGTCGCGCTCGTAGCCGCCCATCACCAGCCCGCCCGATTCGGGCCGGTAGTAGACGAGCAGGGACGGATCGCGCATCGTCGGCATGTCGCGCGGCAGGCCCGACGGGGTCGTGATCAGGTACTCGTGGGCCATCGGGATCAGGGGCACGTTGACCCCGACCAGATGTCCAATCTCGGCCGCGAACATACCGCCCGCGTTGACGACCAGCTCGGTGTCGATGGTGCCTTTGTCGGTGACCACGCGCTTGACGCGGCCGCGTTCTGTCTCGATGGCGGTCACTCGTGTCTCTTCGTTGATCTCCGCGCCTCGACGGCGCGCGCCCTCGACGAGCGCGAACGTGAGCTGGCTCGGGTCGATGTAGCCGTCGGTCGGGAGATACGCGGCGCCGAGCACCCGGTCGGTGGACATGGGCGGGAACATGCGCTGTGATTCCTGCGCTGAGATGAGCTCCAGGGGTAGGCCGAAGGTTTTGGCCCAGCCGGCCTGGCGCGCCAGCTCCTCCATCCGCTCTTCGCTCGACGCCAGGCGCAGGGAGCCGACCTCGTGCCAGCCCGTCTCGAGCCCGACTTCATGGCCGAGGGTCCGGTACAGGTCGACCGAGTTCATCATCATCCGCGTCAGGCTGAGCGAGCCGCGGAGCTGGCCGACCAGGCCGGCGGAGTGAAAGGTCGAACCGCTGGTGACGCGTGACCGCTCGACGAGCATGGTGTCGGTCCAGCCCAGGCGCGTCAGCCAGTAGAGGATCGAGGCGCCGCCGACGCCGCCGCCGATGACGACGGCGCGCGCGTGCGTTCTCACTTCTTCACGCCCCTCTCCCTAACCCTCCCCCCCAAAGGGGGGAGGGGCGAATGCACCTGTGAACTTTCAGGCGGGCGCTTCGGCCGGCGCAATCATCTTGGTGTCAGGCATGCTGCGCTGAGCAAACAGGTAGTAGACGGCGCCGATGATGAGGATCAGACCGACGGTGGCCTCAAAGATCGGGATGTTGCCCAGGAAACCGGGAAGGCTGACGTTGGGCAGCGAGCTCAAGGGAGGGTTGCTCGAGGCCCGCGGCCATAGGAAGTTGAGGAGCATGCTGAGGCCCCAAACCAGGCCGAGCACGTTCACGACCATGCCCCAGCTGCCGAGCTTGAAGGGCGCCGATTCTTTCGGCCAGCCCTTGGTGCGGGCGATGAGGATCGCTACGTTGCCAAGGATGTACGACAGGTAGATCATCCCGGTTGCGGCAATGGCGATGATGCCTGCGCCGGCGTAGTAAAGCAGGGGGATCGCCGACAGCACGCCGATCAGGATGCATGTGCCCACTGGGGTGTGGAGGCTTGGGTTGACTTTGTTGTAAATGGACCCCAGAGGCAGCTTGCCGTCGCGCGCCATGCCGAAGGCGAGGCGGATGGTCGAGGTCTGAATCGCAAGGCAGCAGACGTAGATGGCGGCGAACACGACGAACAGGTAGAGGTTCGCAGCCCAGCCTGGCAAGTTGCCGGTGATGATGTCGACGAGCGGGTTGGCGATCTGACCGCTTGCGGTGTTGGCCACGTACTTGTCGATATCGCCGGGAATCGCGAGCAGCGTCGAGTAGAGGAAGATCCCGCCGATAACGAAGGCCCCGGTGATCGATGCCAGCACGGCACGTGGGGCCATACGGCGTGGATTCTTGGTCTCCTCTGCGAGCGTGCTCGCCGTGTCGAAGCCGTAGATCACGAAAAGCGACATGAACATGGCGGCGAAGAAAGTCCCGTACGGGTTGGCACCGCCGGCCACCAGCGCGTGGCCGTTGAAAACCACGCCGGCGTTCTGGTGGTGGAAGAAGAGCAGCAGGATCAGGGCGAAAACGACCATGCCGAGGATCTCGAACACGACGCCCGTGTTGTTGACGATGGCGACCAGCCTGACGCCGAAGATGTTCAGCAAGGTCGTGCTGACCAGCACCAGCGCGCCGACCGCGACCTGCGTCTGGGCGTTATTAGGAATGCTGACGCCGAGGTTGTTGAGCAGCGGAATCAGCACGATCGGGATCGTCACATCGACCGCGGTGACGGTGAGGATGCCGGCGAAGAGATAGATCCACCCCGAAAACCATGAGTAGTGCCGGTTGGAGAGGTACTTGGTCCACTGGTAGACCGAGCCGGCAACCGGGAAGTGGGAGCTGACCTCGGCGAAGTTCAAAGCGATGATGAACTGACCGATCGCAACCAGTGGCCAGCTCCAGATGAATGCAGGTCCGCCGATGCCGAGCCCAAGTGCATAGAGAGTGAAGATTCCTGTTGAGGGCGAGATGTACGAGAAAGCGACCGCGAAGCTGGAGTAGACCCCCAGGGCCCGCCTCAGCTCCTGTTTGTAGCCAAACCTCGCCAGGTCACGAACGTCGACATGCTGGCCTTCTTCTTGCAACTGCTAACCCCTCCCCGGGCTTGACGGCCGCCCGAAACGTTTGTTACAGAAGTTGCGCGGAAGCTATCACTTGATGCCGCTTGCGTCAACGCTCGGGTTTAGACGCAGGTGGGAGCTCGGGGGCCGGCGATGATCGCCGGCCCTGGCCTCCCCGCCGCGCGGGGAGGTCCCGCGCAGCGGGGGAGGGGACGCGGGCTACATCTGAACGATCGGGCGGACCTCCATGGCTCCGACGCTGGCGACCGGGCACTTGGCGGCGTACGCGACCGCCTCGTCCAGGTCCTTGGCTTCGATCACGTAGAAGCCGACCAGCTGGTCGCCGGTCTTCACGAACGGCCCTGAGACGGACTCGGTGTGGCCGTTGCGGACGCGAACAGTCTTCGAGGTCTTCGACGCCTGGACCGGATCGCCGGCCTTGAACAGGCCCTTGCCGTTGATCTCCTCGAAGTACTTGTTGAAGGCATCGTTCTGGGCGTTGAAGGCGGGCGTGCCCGGAGCGGGCATCTTCGACTCGTCGGCATAGAGAAGGTAGAGGTACTTCACGGATGACTCCTTGTGTGGATCGCCGCGAGGCGGCGGGTTTTTATCGGGGTGGCTAGGCGGGTTTGGCTTGGGCCAGGACTTGATCTCGGGTGACGCCCTGCATGTGGTGAACCTCGCTGGCGTGTTCCTGCACGCCCTTCACGAGCTTCTCCTCGTCGTCGGTCTCGAGCACCCAGCCGCATTCACATTCGACTCGCTTCTTCATGTCTCTCCTTAAGTAATCCCCACGAACTCAGAGGCTACGCCTTGAGTTCGCGAGGACCCCGTGTCAGGCCTGACGACGGCATCTTGACCGCTGGTGTTTGGCGAATCTTTGGAGTCCATCATCGGCCCTCCTGCTCAACATTGACGACGAGCCTCCAGGCATTGCGCAGCGCCACGGCGAACAGGCTGAGCATGGCACCGCCGACATCGAAGACGGCTGTGGTATCTCCTTGCAGAAAGCCCGCCGCCCCGAAGAGCAGGTATGCGTAGATCACGACCGGCAGGAGCAGCAGCCAGAAGCTCTGCCCGAGGCGGTGGGCGCGGCCGGTCTCGGTGAGCCTGACGACCGGCCACCAGATCCTGACGGTTCGCCATAGGGCGACGACCACAACCAGCAAAATGATCTCGCCGCGAACCTGCGGGCTCAGCATCGGAATCAAAAAGGAGGCCGACAGCGCGAAGGCGATGGACAGAATCGTCAGAGTGCTCTGCGCCAATGCCGCCCACCTGTTCTTGGGGTCGGCGAGGGCTCCCAGGTGCAATTGGGTGGCGACGAACAGCAGGCCGACCAGCGTGGCGGCGCTGCCCGCGGTGGTGGCGAAGAAGACGTTCCAGTCTCCCATCCCGTTGCGGATTATCGGCTGAGACCAGCCGATGCTGAGGATCTACCTGATGGGCGAGGTGCAGGTCGAAAACGGTGGTCGCCTGCTCCGGGAGTCGCAGCTCGGTGGGCCGCAGGGCCGGTTCGTGCTCGCCTACCTGGTCACCGAGCGCCAGCGGGCGGTCACGCAGTCGGAGCTGGCCGAGGCTCTGTGGGCCGAGTCGCTGCCCGCGTCGTGGACGTTGGCGCTCAGCGCCATCGTCAGCAGGCTGCGGTCGCGTCTGGCCGGCGTCGGCCTGCCGCGCTCCCACATCATCGGCAACGCGTTCGGGTGCTACCAGCTCACTCCACCCGGGGAGACCTGGGTCGACGTCGAGGCGGCGCTGGCCGGCGTCGATGCCGCGGAGGGGGCGCTGGTGGCCGGCAATCCCCGGGCGGCCTACGGCCCGTCTCTGATTGCGACCACCATCTTGCGACGTCCGTTTCTGCCGGGCCATGACGGACCGTGGGTCGACGACCGCCGGGTCACGCTGGCATCAAGCCTGGTGAGGGCCGTCGACTGCAGGGTCGATGCGCTGATCGCGAACAACGAGCTCGCGCTGGCGCTGACCCACGCGCGTGAAGCGGTGCGGCTCGAGCCCTATCGCGAGTCGGGGTACCGCCGGCTCATGCGTGTGCTCGCTGCCGGCGGTGATCGCGCGGAGGCCGTCCGGGCCTACAACCAGTGCCGGGACCTGCTTCAGCGGGAGCTGGGCGTGGCGCCGGCGGCCGAAACCGAGGCGCTTTTTCGAGAGATCAGCGGGAACTCACGCCCCTCTCCCTAAAGGGGACAGGGCAGACCGGGCTGCGGAGCCCAGCCAGGCGCCGGTGAGCCCGAGGAGCGTGCCGACCAGCAGGGTCAAGATCACAGGAATTGCGGCCTGATGGCCGAAGCCCAGGATCGCCGACAGGCTCTGGGCGGCCGGGCCTGGGCCCGAGCGGGCGTCCATTGCGACGAGTGGGAACAGCCATCCGACCAATCCGATGGCGGCACCGACTGGGAGGGCAATCCGGGCGCGCGGCTGGACCACGCCGAAGGCGAGGCCAAAAGCAAACGGGGCCCACCAAACACCAAGCAGCACCCCGGCGCCGGCTAGAACCGTGCAGACCACCGCAGCCCCGGGCCGTCTCACGACTCGAGCCGCCACGTGATGGTTCCGGACATTGATGCGGCATCCGCGGCGCTGAGCATCGGGGCGTACTGGCCGTTCCACCAGGTGTCGACACGGTTTTCGTACCAGCTCGAAGCCGGGTTCTCGCTCTGGCCGCCGGGGTAGATACCGCTGAACGAACCGGTCCCCCAGTCGACGACCATCCGCCAGCTGGGCCCATGCGCGGACGGGAAGTCGGGCGCGGCCAGCGGGGTGTTGGCGTCGCCGCGGTCAGGTCTGGGGCCGTAATCGAGCCCTTTGATCAGGGCCAGGTTCTCCAGCACACGCTGGTGCACGCGGCCCCAGGTCCATGTGCTCGGGTCGGAACCGAGCTGCCGCTCGAGCGTCGCGACGGTCGTGTTGAACGCTTTCTGCAGCGCGAGCCTGAGTGGCAGCTGCGCGCATTGAACCGCCGGGCAAGCCGGAGCTGGTCCGCAGCCGTCCGGCGGGCAGACTGACGACCCTAAGAGGGTTTCAGATTCCAGGTACTGACCGAGAGCATCGTTCACCTCCGACCGATCGACGGCGACCTTCTTGGCTTTCCACCAAGGGTCGAAGGTCTGAGCGATGTATGCCTGCCAGAACGTCCACCAGATCGTCGCGGCTGGAGAGTTGATCTCCATCCGATAATCCCAGGTCGAGAGGAGGTCTCGAGCCGGAGAGCTCGGTAGGGCCTGCAGCAGGATCGGCACCATCTCGGACGCGAGGTAGTCCCGGGTGTCCGTCTGCGAC
>Ga0209283_10001457_pt1 | contig 12889 bp, 10 predicted proteins | sample CZO8metaG_2_FD_188354 | JGI IMG/M metagenome (GOLD analysis project Ga0209283, IMG submission 188354) | Vadose zone soil microbial communities from the Eel River Critical Zone Observatory, Northern California, USA - CZOApr15con2H1.8 metaG... | ecosystem: Environmental > Terrestrial > Soil >...
GCCGACCCCTGTGTTCCCCGGGGCCCCGCGCCACCTTGTCGGCGAAGGAGTCCACGCTCGGCACGTCCATGGGGACGACGGGTTGGGAGATGCAGGCTTCCGGTCGTCGACGCGCCCCGTGGAGGACGAGCACGCCTCCCGCGCCCTCATTCGGATGGCGCGGGAGAATCCGGGCTTCCACACGCTGGTCACGCTTGGCCCGCTGACCAACATCGCACTCGCCTTCGCTCTCGCCCCGGACCTCCCGCAGCTGTTTGCCCGCATCGTGACGATGGGGGGCGCGGTGCACGGTCGTGGAAACGTTACCCCCGCCGCTGAGTTCAACATTTTCGCCGACCCCGAGGCCGCGGCGATTGTCTTCGAACGGACCCCGGAGTTGACGTTGGTGCCCTGGGAGACCGTTCTGGAGACCTCGGTCCCCTGGGAACAGTGGGAGTCCCTGACGAGTGCAGGACCGCTGGGGCAGAAGTTCGTGCGGCCGATGACAACACGCCTGACGCAGCGGCATCGGACGACGCGCGACGGGTTCTTGCTCGCTGATCCGCTGGCGATGGCAGTTGTTTTAGATGAGAAGTGTGCCACGAACACGCGCGCCGCGCACGTCCACGTGGAGACAGGCGGACGTGCCCGGGGACTGACGCACGCCGCGGCGCCTCGAGACCCGCAACGAGAGAACGCCCGGATTGTGGAAATTGTCGATCGCAACACGTTTCTCGCACTGCTAGAGCGGACATTCGCCCGCGAGTGCCATTTGTAGTCCCCACGAACGACGCAGCTTCCCTCTCCTCGTTGCATCTAGATCCTCCACCCACCTCGAGAAAATCCCGCGGCAATAAGGAACGAGGAGCGGTCGCGTTCTTCTCGAAGGAGTGGGAGGCCCTACGCCTGTTGGGGCCAAGGAGGGGTTGCCCATGTCAGCACGACAGATCGCCTACGTGGCGGTCTTCATCGCACTTTACGCCGTGATCGGGCAAGTGATCCGATTCATCCCGAACCCCATGGTGCCAGGGGCCATCATCGCTCTCAACATGACGATCGTGGTCGTCGCCGGGATTCTCCTAGGCCCAGGGCCGGGCGCCCTGGCCGGAGGGCTCGGCAGCTTACTGGATGGCATTGTTCGCGGCAGCGCCTATCAGCTTTGGGCTATCGGCCCACACGCGGTCATGGGATTCGTGGCGGGTCTTCTGGGGCGGACCAACCCGACGCTGGCTCCATTTGCGATTATCGTCGGCCACGCCCTGAACATCGTCGTTTACCTCCTCGTGGGACTCCTGCCAGCCAGCGGAGTCGCCGTGGGAATCTTCTGGACGGGACTCGTGGTCGAGACGGTCATCGACATCGTGGTAATTTACTTGGTGGTCGCGCTCCTCAGACCGTTCGTGCGGACCACCGGCGCATCCTGATCGCAATGTGCCCCTAAGCCAGCGGCCGACTTGTCACCACTCCAGCCGCGCACTTTGAAGGACATGCTGTACCAAACAATTCACTCGCCCGACGTACCCCCGGGGTGGACGAGTAAGATCCGCTCTCCTGCGCCGCGTCACGTCGCGGCGCAGGAGAAGGTAAACTCACCGCTTCCACAAACTCTTATAGGCATTCTCTCAGCCGTACAACCCAAGGAGGGTGAGCAATGAAACGTGTCGGCCTGTGGGTCGGGCTAGGCCTCCTCATCGTCGGACTTGTATCTGCAGGTCGTAGTGGCCCTGCCGAGGCCCAGGCGCAGAAGACGCTGGTCATCGCCATCGGTGCGGATCAGACGGGCATGGATCCGCAGACAGTTCAGAACAACGAGTCGGGCTTCGTCATGTCCACTATCTTCGACTCGCTGGTGAACTACAGACCGGGCTCCAGCGAAGTGGGTCCCGGGCTGGCGGAGTCGTGGACCGTATCCCCCGACGGCAAGGTCTTTACCTTTAAGCTCCGCCGTGGGGCGAAGTTCCACGACGGGACGCCGATGGACGCGCGCACAGTCGCCGAGGATCTCGACCGCGCCATCAACCCCAACAACCCGTGTTTCGTCCCTGCCCGCAAGGGCGTGGACACGTATGACGAGTTCACCTTCGGCTCCGTGAAGGACAACTCCGTGGCGAAGATGACCGTGCTGGACGAGTTCACGTTGCGCTTCACCCTGCCTGATCCCAGTGCACCGTTCCTCAGCAGCCTCGCCATGATCTGGCAGGGGATCATGAGTCCGGCCGCGACCAAACAGTACAACTGCGACGCCGGCCAACACCCCGTGGGCACCGGGCCGTTCAAGTTCGTCGAGGCCGTGCGCAACGATCACATCACGGTCGAAGCCAACCCCAACTACTGGGGCGGCCGGCCGAAGGTCGACCGCATCATCTTTCGGATTGTGCCGGAAAGCGCCACCCGCATGCTGATGCTGGAGCGCAATGATGCCCAGATCCTCGCTGATGTCCCGCCGTCTGATTACGCGCGGGTGCAGAACAACAAGGCGCTACAGTTGTACAAACAGGCCGGCCTCACGATCCTCGGAGTGGGGATGTCGAACGACCTCGGCCCCTTCAAGGACCGCCGCGTCCGCCAGGCGATGAACTTCGCGGTGGACAAGGATGCCATCAACCAAGGGTTGTACGCAGGCGCCACGACAGCCAGCCAGGGCATGCCGCCGGTTCTGTGGGGATACAACAAGAGCGTGGCACCCTATCCCTATGACGTTGCTAAGGCGAAAGCGCTGTTGGCCGAAGCCGGCTTTCCCAATGGCTTCTCCACAGACATGATGGTGTATGCGAACCCCCGCGGCTACAACCCCATCGGCGGGGCCAAGCTAGGTGAGGCCGTGCAGAGTTACCTGACCAAAGTCGGGGTGAACGTGAAGATCACCCAGTACGAGTGGGGCGCCTACCTTGCCCGGTACCGCCGGCAGCCGTGGGAGGGGTTTGCCATCGCCGGGTGGTCGGGGGATAACGGCGACCCGGATAACTTCCTGGGAGATCTCTTTGAGTGGGACATCGCCAACGGCCGTGCGCGCGCCAACAATGCATCCCGCCATCACAGCCCGGCGTTTGACCGGCTCATCCGAGACGCGCGGCGCACGACGGATCAGACGAAGCGGGCCGCGCTATACGAGCAGGCGAACAAACTTCTCCATGACGACGCGGCCTGGATTTTCATGAACCACACCAACCAGGTGCGGGCTGCGCGCGCGAACGTCAAGGGGTTCGTCCTCAACCCGCTCCAAATGTTCTTTAATATGGAACTCGTCTCCCTGGAGTAGCACTCGGGGACAGTTTGCGGCACCCGGGGCCCTGCCAGTTCACTTGGCAGGGCCCCGGACTTCGGCTCTCTGGACGGATTGCGATGCTGAGGTTCTTACGGTGGCGCCTGCTCCAGTTGGGGCCCGTCTTACTCGGCGTCAGCATCCTCGTGTTTTTCGGCATGCACCTCATCCCCGGCGACGTCGCGCAGCTGCTGCTCGGAGACAAGGGGACAGATGCGGACCTCCAGCGCATGCGTCACCAGCTGGGACTGGACCAGCCAGTCTACATTCAGTATTTCCGATTCCTGGGTGGTGCGTTGCAGGGGGACTTTGGAGAGTCCATCCGGACACGCCAACCCGTGATCTGGGAGATTGAACAGGCCCTGCCCGTCACGGTGGAATTAAGCCTGGCCGCGCTCGCGTTCGCGGTGGTGGCCGGGTTGCTCATTGGCGTCCTGGCCGCGCGCTTTCCGCACTCGGCCCTGGACACTGGTTCCATGGTAGGCGTATTAGTCGGCGTCTCGATGCCGGTGTTCTGGACGGGCATCTTGCTCCTGATCGTGTTCGGCGGAATTCTCGGCTGGCTGCCGCTAGGTGGCGTGATGGATGGCAGCCTGACCGTCCGCCGGATCACCGGCGCGCCCCTCCTCGACGGTGTGCTCGCCGGAAGCTGGCCGATCGTCTGGAGCGCAGGACGTCATTTGGTGCTCCCCGCTCTCGCTCTGGGCGCGACGGCCATGGCGGCGATTGCCCGCATGGCGCGATCAACCATGCTGGACGTGCTGGGACTGGACTTCATTCGAACTGCGCGCGCCAAAGGGCTCGCGGAACGGCGCGTCGTCAGCCGCCATGCTCTGCGGAACGCGCTGCTGCCGGTCGTGACGCTCGTCGGACTGCAGCTGGGCCTCTTGCTCAGCGGGGCGGTGCTCACCGAAACCATCTTCGCGCTCCCCGGACTCGGGCGACTGGCTATTACCAGCGTTCTGGCGCGTGACTATCCCATGGTGCAGGGGGTCGTCCTCATTGCCGCCGGGGTCTTCGTCGTGGCCAACCTCCTGGTCGATGTGCTGTACGTCTATCTCGATCCGCGGGTGAGGTATCAGTGAGATGGCGACCGATGCCGTCGCAGTCGGAGTCCGACGCCGGCGTGTCGCCGCCCTGTCGTGGCGTCGCCTGTTTTCGCATTCCAGTTTCGTGGTCGGCGCCGCGATCGTCGCGGGGGTCGTTGCCGCCGCCCTCCTCGCTCCCCTCGTCACCTCGTACAACCCGATTGAGCAATCCTTCCGCGACCAGCTCCTGCAGCCGTCGCGGGGACACTTGTTTGGCACGGACGAGTTCGGAAGGGATATTTTCGCGCGGGTGGTCTACGGCGCGCGGATTGCCCTCATCGTCGGCGTCGTTGCCGACGGCCTCGCCGCGGTGCTGGGGGTTGCACTCGGAGTCCTGTCCGGCTATTTCGGCCGGCGGGTGGACGCTGTCCTGATGCGCATAGTCGATGTAGTGCTGGCGTTTCCTTACTTATTGCTGGCGATGATCGTCGTCGCGATTTTGGGCCCTAGTCTGATCAACGCGATGATCGCCATCGGCATCGTGTACACGCCGCAGTTCGCACGCGTGGTGCGCGGCGTCGTCCTGCAGATCAAGGAGGAAGACTTTGTGGAAGCGGCTCGCGCCGAAGGCGCCGGATCGCTCCGCATCCTCGGACGCCACATCCTGCCCAATATCCTCTCTCCCATCATCGTCATGGCGACTCTTACGGTAGGCTACATGATTGTGGAAACGGCGGGTCTGTCGTTCTTGGGACTGGGCGCCAGTCCTCCGACACCCGAGTGGGGATCGATGCTGGCCACCGGACGTTCGTTCATGCTCACCGCGCCGTGGATCGCGACCTTCCCTGGCCTGGCGATTCTCGTCACCGTCGTTGGCTTCAACCTCATCGGCGACGGCCTGCGCGACCTGCTCGATCCACGGCTCCGCGGACGGCAGTGACACCTCCCACGCCCCGGGAAGGCACGCTGCCCGGTCCCCATGGTCGGCTCGCCGGTCACGTCGCCCTCGTCACGGGCGCTGCTCATGGGATCGGCCGAGCGATCTGCACTGAACTCGCACGGGAAGGCGCACGCGTGTGGGGCTGCGACATCCTCAGCGCCGACCTGGAGGAAACCAAACACACCGTCGAGACGCAGGCGCATGGCGCCTGCCGCACCGCCACATGCGACGTCACGGACCCCTCCCAGGTGAACGCCCTTGTCGGACAAGTGCGGGAGACTGAGGGCCGGGTTGACATCTTGGTGAATGGTGCCGGGGGTGTTGCGGGCCAGACCATGCAACCGGTAGACCAGGTGTCTGATGAAGCGTGGCATCGCATCTTCGCCATCAATTTGGATGGGGCATTTCATTTGACGCGCGCCGTGGCGCCGGTGATGAAAGCGCAGCGCTCCGGGGCCATCGTGAACATCTCCTCAGGAGCCGGACGCTCGTACAGCCTCACCGGCATCCAGGCTTACGCAAGTGCGAAAGCCGGGCTGATCGGCTTTACCCGCCAGACGGCGGTCGAACTAGGGCCCTTCGGCATCCGGGTGAACTCCGTGGCGCCGGGCTTCGTGCGCTCCAACCCCACGACCGAACGTCAGTGGGAGGCGATGGGACTCGAGGGCCAGCGGCAGTTCGTGGAGTCAATCGCCCTGCGGCGGCTGGGACGCGCGGAGGAAATCGCGCGGGCGGTCGTCTTCTTTGTCTCCCCCGACGCCTCGTACGTCACCGGCCAGACGATTAGTGTGGATGGCGGCAAATGGATGCTGGGATGAGGAGGACAGACGTGTCCGCGGTCCTGGATCCGCAGACGCTGCGGATCGTCGACGCCGTCTCCGGCGAGCGGTTAATAGAGGATACGCGCGCGATCGCATCCCAGGTGCGGCTGTCGGGATCGGCCGAGGAACGCCAGGCGTTCGCGTACATCGAACGCCAGCTGCGGAACGCTGGACTCCGCACGCAGATGTTCGAACATGACGCGCTTATCAGCCTGCCACAGGCGGCAACCTTGCAGATGCTGGACCGCGGCTCAGGCGAGATCCCGTGCATCACGCACAGCTTTGGCGCCTCGACGCCCCCCGCCGGCCTCGAAGGACGCACTGTTTACGTGCGCGACGCGGGAGGAAACCTTGCCGGCCTAAGAGGTGCCATGGCTGTTGTCGACGGATTGGCGATGCCGACAGTCGTCAGAAGGCTCGAGGCCGCCGGTGCCCTGGGGATTGTCTTTTTGAACAGAGACCCTGTGGTGCACGAGATGATCGTCTCGACGGTGTGGGGGAGCCCCACTCCTGCACACGTGAATGAGCTTCCGTCGGTGCCGGTGGTCTCCACGGCGGGGACGGGTGGGGCCCGCCTCCGAGCCTCGCTCGACGGAGGGCACCCGCTGCGTTGTCGCCTCACCGCAACTGTGCAGACGGAATGGCGGCGGTTGCCGGTGCTCACGGCAGATGTGGTCGGCACGGACGAAGAGACCTTCGTCTTACTCGCTGGCCACGTCGATTCGTGGCACTACGGGGCGATGGACAACGGCGGGGCCAACGCTGTGATGATGGAAGTGGGCCGCCTGCTGGCGCGCGGGCGGCCTCGCCGCGGCCTGCGGTTAGCCTTTTGGTCGGGCCACTCTCACGGCCGGTATGCCGGATCGACCTGGTACGTGGACAGTCACTGGAGAGATCTCGACGCCCACTGCGCCGTGCACCTGTACATCGACTCGGTAGGAGGGCGCGGGGCCACCGAGCTCGGGAGCGGATATTGCATGCCGGAGACGCGGGCGATCGGCGCACACGCCATCGCCGCTCTCACCGGTCAGCGGTACCGGGGATCTCGGGTTGGCCGATCTGGGGATCAGTCCCTCCTCGGCATTGGAGTTCCCTCGCTCTTCATGACGTTGTCGGAGCATCCGGCAGACGGACCGGATGCCAGCCGGGATTTTGCCATCACAGGCAGTACAGGAGGTGGGCTGGGCTGGTGGTGGCACACCCCGGACGATACCCTGGACAAACTCGATGCCGCAGCGCTCACCCGTGACGCACAAATCTACGCGGCCGCCGTCCACATCCTCTGTACGTCTGTCGTGCTGCCGCTCGACTACAGCGCGACCGCACGCGAACTCGCGGCCGCGCTGCGAACGCTACAGGCGCAATTGAGCGACCGGTTTGATGTGTCCGACTGCATCGGTGAGGCTGACCGCCTTCAGGCGGAGGTTGCACAGTTTGCCAAGGAGGCGCCTCCAGCGGTGGCCAACCCCGCTCTCATGCGTCTGGGGCGGATCCTGATCCCCGTGTTGTACACGCAGGCGGGTCGCTTCGACCATGATCCAGCCACGTCGATTCCCGACCTTCTGCCGTTTGTCGATGCGGCGCGCCTCGCGGGCAGCGACCCTGCCTCCGATGAAGCGAAATCGTTGCACATCGCCGCAGTCCGCGGACGCAACCGGCTGCTGCAGGCACTAGGAGAAGCGCGACGGTGCATTTCACAGTAGTCGGAGCGGGCGCCATCGGAGGCACCGCGGGTGCCTACCTCCTGCGGGGCGGACATGCCGTTCTGTTCGTGGATCGGGATCAGGCGCATGTAGATGCTATCAACCGAAAAGGTCTGACGATTGACGGGCGGGAGACGTTCACGGTGCGTGCGCAGGCCGTGACGCCTGAGCAGCTCCCTGCCGCGCTGCCAGGGAGCGGACCCGAGGCCGTCCTGCTGTGTGTGAAAGCGATGCACACTCCCGAGGCCATCGACGCACTCTCTCCTGTCCTGGGAAGGGCGAGCTTTGTCGTATCGTTCCAGAACGGTCTGAATGAAAAAGTCATCGCCGCCCGGATCGGGGCCCAGCGCACTATCGGCGCGTTCGTCAACTTCGGCGCGGATTACTTAGAACCGGGCCGCGTCATGTACGGCGGGACCGGGGCACTGTACCTAGGAGAACTGGATGGGTCCCTCTCGCCACGCGTACTGCGGTTGGAAGAGATCTTCCGGGCATGTTTTCTCCCCCACACCCAAGCCACGACGAATATCTGGGGGTACCTATGGGGCAAGCTTGGGTACGCCTCGATGCTGTTTGCCACCGCTCTCGTGGACGCCTCGATCGCCGATGTTCTGGATCACCCCGTCAGCCGGCCAGCGCTCGCGAACCTCGCCGCCGAGGTGGTCCGCGTGGCCGAAGCCGAAGGCGTCCGGTGCGAGGGATTTGATGGATACGAGCCGCACGTGTTTGCGTTTCGCCGCCCCCGGGACTGGACGGGCATCGGCGCCAGCCTCGACCGCCTCGTCGCGTTCAACCGGGCATCCCTCAAACAGAAATCGGGTATTTGGCGCGACCTAGTCGTGCGAAAACGGAAGACAGAGGTCGACCAGCACGTCGGCGCCGTCGTGGACACCGCCCGCGGGCGCGGCATCGATGTCCCGCTCAACCGACGACTTGTGGACATCATCCACGACCTCGAAGAGGGTCGGCGGCAGATGGGGTGGGACAATCTCACCGAGCTGACGTCCCTGAACTACACCGTCTATCCCGACGACGCCGAGGTGCGGGCTCAATGAGCCGGACGCAGTTCGCATCGCTGACAGCGCAACCCGGCCAGCGCCGGCACGGCTGGGTAAGCGTGCCCGGCGTCGATCCTCCGTGGGACCTGCCCGCCGTCGTGTGCCGTGGTCGAGCCGCCGGCCCGACGCTCGCGGTCACGGCCGGCATCCATGCCGCCGAATACCCGGGGATCGCTGCGGCCGCCCGTCTCGCGCGGGACACCGATCCTGCGCAGCTGCGGGGAACGCTCATTATTATTCCGTTGGTGAACAGTCCGGGATTCTACGAACGCAGCATCTACACGAATCCGCGCGATGGGAAAAACATCAACCGCACCTTCCCGGGTGATGCTCACGGGACGGCGGCACAGCAAGTCACGCACTTCCTTACGACAGAGCTGATCACGGGGGCAGACGCGTACGTCGACCTCCACGGCGGAGACCTCATCGAAGCTCTGGTGCCGTTTAGCATCTACTTGCGGACGGGCCGCCCGGAGGTCGACGACACCTCGCAGGCACTGGCCGACGCCTATGGCCTTGATTATGTGCTCGCCGCCTCTCCGGACACGGTGCGCGGCTCGTCCTACACGGCTGCCGCCCGCCTAGGCATCCCGGCCATCATTGCAGAAGTCGGCCAGCAGGGCATCTGCGATCCGCACTCGGTGAGCCGGCATCTGGCCGGATTGCGCCGAGTGCTCGGCCGCCTTGGGATGCTCGAGACCGAGCCCGCCCCCGTCGCTAAGTCGGTGCGTCTATCGCGTTTTGAGTGGATGTACGCGGACACCGCAGCCACCTACTATCCTGTGGTGGCCGCCGGGGATATCGTGAGGCCCAATCAGGTCATCGGAGAACTGCGCGACGTCTTCGGGGGGGTTCTCCAGACATTGCGCGCGCCGGCCGGCGGTCCTGTGTTGTTTTTAGTTACTGCGCTCGCGGTCAAAAAAGGAGACCCGCTCCTCGGCATCGGTGTGGCAGAGTAGCTCACCACCGGCTGCGTTCCACGGCTCACCCGAGGAGCTCGAACACCAGGGAGTCAAGAATGGCATCGTCCCGTCGCGTTCGCATCGGCCTCATCGGCTACGGCACCTGGGCGCAGCGCGTGCATATCCCCAGCATCGAGCTCTCGCAGTCCGCTGTCCTGACGGCGGTGTGCGGGCCGGATGCCGCACGCGCCCGGCAAATTGCAGCGGCCTCCGGAGCCGAGCTGGCGACAGCTAATCCTGACGAGCTGATCACTAGCTCTCAGGTCGATGCCGTTCTGATCGCATCGCCCAACGATGTCCACACGGCCCCCGCTCTCGCGGCGGCGCATGCCGGCAAGGCTGTGCTGTGCGAGAAACCGCTCGCAGTGAGTCTCGCGGACGCGCAGCGAATGACAGATGCGGCGGTGCAGGCAGACGTGGTGCACATGACCGCGTTCACGTGGCGTTACGTGCCCGCCGCGGTGTTGGCACGGCGCCTTATATCCGCGGGCGAAATCGGGCGGATCTTCCATGTCGCCGGGCACTTCTTACAGGAACGCTGGTTGACGCCTGACACGACCCGGTTATGGCGATTTGACCGGCGACGCGCCGGCTCGGGCATTTTGGGAGATCTGGGGGTACATCTCTTTGATCTGCTCGAGTGGATCACCGGGCAGCGCGCCGTGCGCGTGTGTGCAGGGCTCGCCTCGTTTGGCCAGGCCCAGGAGGTGGAGGGGCAGGCACCGGTCTTTGACGACGCCCATCTGCTGTTTGAGTTTTCCTCCGCCGCGCGCGGCACAGTGCACCTGAGTCGTGTCGCCAAAGCGGCGGGCCGGTCTCCGTTTCCTCTCATGCACCAGGGGATTGAGATCTACGGCGAGCGGGGAGCGATCCTGTACGACCTGCACAGCCACAGCGGGGTGGAGGTGCGCCCTCTGGGCCAGCCCACGCGCCGCATCCCTGTTCCCGACCCCTTGCCCACCTCAGAGGATGAATGGGTCGTTACTCGCGAGCTGGGGCGCCGACAGATCGAGCGGTTCGGCCATGCTGTCCACACCCGCACAAGGACCGCCCCCGACTTCCGCGCCGGTCTACGCGCGCAGACGATCGTCGATGCCGCGGAACGCTCGTGGGACGCGCGCGGGTGGGTCGACATCGACGACAGCGGGGAGAGCCCCGCGTGAAACAACTGCGACTGAGAGTCGTCAATGCCGCAGGGCTCCACGCGCGGCCGGCGGCTGTCTTTGTGGCGGAGACCAGCAAGTTCGCCTCTACGATCCGCGTCCGCAACGCCACGACCAACAGCGCCTGGACGAACGCGAAGAGTATCCTGAGCGTCCTGACACTGGGGGTAGAGCCGCAGCACGAGATTGAACTCACCGCCGACGGCCCGGATGAAGAACAAGCCGCCACCGCGCTGGCGGGTCTGATCACATCCGACTTTGCCGGAAAACTCTAAGGACTGTCTGCGATCATGCGTCGACCACGACCTGTGCGGACCCTGCGTGGCGTTGCGGCGGCTCCCGGACTCTCAGCGGGACCGGCAGTGGTGTGGCGTGATACGGCAGTAGTGATTCCGCGGGCGACAAGCCGATCTCCAGCTCAGGAATCTCAGCGCCTGGCTGCAGCAAGAGGAGCGGCACACGAGCAGATCAGTCAACTGAAGACCTCGGTTTCCACCACTGCCAGTCCAGAGGAAGCGGCGATCTTCGATGCACACCTCATGTTCCTCGACGACGCCGCGCTCTTGGAGAAAGCACAGGCGGCCATCGACGCCGGGACAACGGCCGAGGCCGCATGGATGGACGGCATCGAATTCTTCGCCGCCCAACTGGCGCACTTGCCCGACCCGACACTCCAGGCCCGCGCCGCCGACGTGCGCGACGTGGGCCGCCGCGTGCTGGATCAGCTGCTGGGACGTCCGGCGGCGAGCCTCGACTTGCGCGCGCCGTCCGTCGTTGTGGCCCGCGATCTCGCTCCCTCACAAATTGCCTCCCTGCCCGTAGCGCGGGTGCTGGCATTCTGCACCGCCGAAGGGGGCCCCACCTCGCATACGGCCATCCTGGCGAAAGCCTGGGGGAAACCGGCGGTTGTCGCGCTGGGAAAAGCGGTGCTGGAGATCTCCGACGGCGTGCAGCTGCTGGTGGATGGCAGCCGCGGCGAAGTCGTGATCGACCCGGATGAGGAAACCCGCCAGGCCTTTGCGCTCCGGCGGCAGCAGAGCGAGAAGGTGGCCGCATCTGCCCTGGCCGCGGCAGGGGAACCCGCAATCACACTGGACCGCCGCCGCGTCGAAATCGCCGCCAACATTGGGAGCGTCGAAGACGCCGCCCATGCGCTGGAATATGGCGCCGAAGGTGTGGGGCTGCTGCGCACCGAGTTCCTATATCTCGATCGGCAAAGTCCCCCAACAGAAGAAGACCACCTGGCCGCTTACAAGGCAATTTTGCAGGTGATGGGCACGCGACCGGTGATCGCACGTACGCAGGACATCGGCGGGGACAAGACCGTCCCGTACCTGGACCTCCCGAAAGAAGCGAATCCCTTCCTGGGCTGGCGCGCGATCCGGATAAGCCTCGACCGGCCCGAGGTCTTTGGGGTCCAACTCCGGGCCCTGTGGCGTGCCAGCCCAGGACATGACCTGCGGATCATGTTCCCGATGATCGCGACGCCCGACGAACTCCGTGCGGCCAAAGCGGCCCTGGACCGCGCCCGGCTCGATGTGGCCGCCAGCAATCAGGCCGTGGCCGCCCGAGTGCAGGTAGGCATGATGGTGGAAGTTCCTTCAGCGGCGGTCCTGGCCGATCAGTTTGCCCGAGAAGTGGACTTTTTCTCCATCGGCACCAACGACCTGACGCAGTACACGTTGGCGGCGGATCGCACTAACGAGCGCGTCGTCGCACTCAGCGACGCCTGCCATCCCGCCGTGTTACGTTTGATCCATCAGGTGGTCGAGTCTGGCCATCGGGAGGATCGCTGGGTGGGCGTGTGCGGCGAGCTGGCGGCAGATGCAGACGCCGTCCCGCTGTTACTCGGATTAGGCGTGGATGAACTCAGTATGGCTCCACAGAGGATCCCCGCCGTGAAAGCCATCATCCGGCAGTGGTCGTACACGCGCGCCGAGCAGCTCGCCCGCCAGGCGCTGGCAGCAAGCTCG
>Ga0209283_10001460_pt1 | contig 12872 bp, 15 predicted proteins | sample CZO8metaG_2_FD_188354 | JGI IMG/M metagenome (GOLD analysis project Ga0209283, IMG submission 188354) | Vadose zone soil microbial communities from the Eel River Critical Zone Observatory, Northern California, USA - CZOApr15con2H1.8 metaG... | ecosystem: Environmental > Terrestrial > Soil >...
CGAGTCTCCTTCCTATTTCAGCTTGGGGTCCAGTGCGTCTCTCACCCCGTCGCCGAAAAACGTGAAGGACAGCATCGTAACCGCGATGGCGATCGACGGGAAAACACAAAGATGCCAGTAGGATCGAATGTACTGCTGGCCCTCCCCCACCATCTGACCCCACGAGGGCGTGGGCGGGTTGATCCCGACGCCGATGAAGGACAGCGCCGCCTCGGTGAAGATCGCCTCCGGGATGCCGAACGTGACCGCGACGACGATCGGCGTGAGCGCGTTGGGCAGGATGTGGCGCGTGAGCAGGCGGCCGAAGCCGGCGCCGAGGGCGCGGGCCCCGTCGACGAACTCCTTTTCCTTGATCGCCAGCACCTGCGCGCGCGTCTGGCGGGCAATCCCCACCCAGCCGGTGAGGCCGATCGCGATGAAGATGTTCGTGAGGCCGGCGCCCAGCATCGACATGACCAGGATCACGAACAAGAGGCGCGGGAACGCGTACATGACGTCGACGAAGCGGGTGAGGAACAAGTCGGCACGGCCGCCCAGGTAACCGGACAGCGCGCCGATCGGCACGCCGATCAGCACGACGACCACCTGGGCGCCGAGCCCGACGAGCATCGACACCCGCGCGCCGTAGATCATGCGGGAGAGAAGATCGCGGCCGAGCTGATCGGTCCCCAGGGGGTAGTCACGCGAGGGCGCCTCGTTGAGGCGACCGAAGTTCGTCTTGGTGTACGGGAGCGGGGCGAGCAGGTCGGCGAAGATCGCGATCAGGCACAGCAGCACGACGACGGATCCGCCGGCCACCGCCAGGCGATTGCGCAAGAGCCGGCGCGCGCCATCGCGCCAGAGGGTCGACGAGCGAATCGGCGTCTCGCCGGAAGGCGCCGCGTCCGAGTTCAATACCGGATGCGGGGGTCGAGGACGCCATACAGGAGGTCGACGGCGAGATTCATGACCGCGAGAAAAGCGCCATAGGTCAGCACGACCGCCATGATCATCGGATAATCTCGCCCCGTCATCGACAATACGAAGAAGCGCCCCATACCCGGTACGCGAAAAATCGACTCGACGAAGAAGGATCCGGTCCCGACCGCGGCGAACATCGGGCCGAGCAGGGTCACGACCGGGATGAACGCGTTCTTGAGCGCATGCTTGAAGATGACGGGCACCTCGCCCAGTCCCTTCGCGCGGGCGGTGAGCGTGTAGTCCGCGCGGATGACCTCGAGCATGCTGGCGCGGGTGAAACGCGCGATGATCCCCATCGGCGCCAGCGCCAGCGCCACGGTCGGCAGCACCCAGTTCCGCGGTGAGTCCCAGCCACCGGTCGGGAAGAGCGGCAGGACGAACGAGAAGAGGATGATGAGGAAAACCGCGAGGACGAAGTTCGGGACGGCGACGCCGACGGTCGCCAGGCTCACCGACAGGTAGTCCCAGGCCCGATTCTGGTAGATCGCGGCGAGGATGCCGAGCGCGAGACCGCCGACGATCGCGAGCACCAGCGCCATCGAGCCGAGCAGGAGCGAGACCGGAAACGTCTCGACGAGAATCTCACGCACCGTTCGCGTCTTGTACACGAAGGAGTTGCCGAAATCACCGTGTACCGCCTTGCTCACGAAGATCGCGAACTGCTCGTGGAGCGGCCGGTCGAGGCCGTAGTACTTGGCGAGGTTCTTCTGCGCCTCTGGAGACAGCGGGTTTGCGCCCTCCGCCACCGGGTCCAGCGGGCTTCCCGGCGTCGCGTGCATGACCAGGAAGGTGACCAAGGCCATGGCCAAGAGCGTCGGTGGTAACCACAGAAGGCGGGACAGCGTGTAGTGGAACAACCGGGTCCTCCGGCTACCAGTCCGTCGAGCGACGGTGTGGCTTACGACAGCGACGCTGTGGCTACTATTTGGCAGGGAGGTCACCCGAGTCAAGCTGCCGTTTCCTTGACCCGGTCCCGGTGGCTCTGCGACAATCGACGGTCGAAGCATGACCGCTGATCCACTCATCCGAGTGACCGGTCTCCGCAAGACCTTCGGCAACCATCGCGTGCTGGACGGCCTCGATCTGGACGTCCGGGTCGGCGAGGCCGTGGCGGTGCTCGGCGCCAACGGCGCCGGCAAGACGACGCTGCTCAAGGTCCTCGCGACCCTCGTACGCCCGACGCGTGGAACCGCGACCGTCGCAGGTCACGACTGCGCGAGGGACCCCGAGGGCGTCCGCCGCGAGATCGGGCTCGTCGCCCATGGCTCGTACGTGTACGAGGACCTCACGGCCTCCGAGAATCTGACGTTCTGGGCGACGCTCGCCGGCGTGCGCCTGTCCGCCGCCGCGCGGGCCGGTGCGCTGGCGACCGTCGAGCTCGATCGGGCCGCGGACGAGCGGGTCCGAACATTCTCGGCCGGCATGAAGCGGCGGCTGTCCCTCGCGCGGTTCGTCCTGGTACGGCCGCGGGTGCTGCTGCTCGACGAGCCGTTCGCCGGACTCGATCAGCGGGCGAGGAAGTGGCTCGAGGAGCACCTCGCGTCGTTCAAGGCCGGCGGCGGCTCGATCGTGATGGCAACGCACAGCTTCGGGCGCGAGCTCGCGGTCGCCGATCGGATCGCCATCCTGGCCGGCGGCGCCATCGCGCTCGACACGCCACGCGGGGCGCTGTCGGCCGACGACGTGCAGCGCCGTTATGCGCTGCACACGGAGGACGCATGCTGACCTTCGCGCGGCGGGCCTTCATCGTCGTCTGGAAGGACCTGCTCATCGAGCGCCGCTCGAAGGAGACGCTCAACGCCCTCTTCTTCTTCGCGCTGCTGCTGCTCTTCGTCTTCCAGTTCGCGGTGGGTCCCGACCGCGAACGGTTGGCCGGAACGCTGCCCGGTCTCCTCTGGCTCGGCTTCATCCTGAGCGGGCTGCTCGGGCTCGGCCGGACGTTCGTCGCCGAGCGCGAGAACGACTGCTGGGAGGCGTTGCTCCTGGTGCCCGGCGACAAGTCCGCGATCTACGTCGGCAAGCTCGCCGGCAACGTCCTCTTGATGCTGACCGTGGCGGTCCTGCTTCTCGCCCTCTTCACGATCTTCTTCAATATCGATCTCGCGCCGGCGATCCCGGCCCTCGCCGCCGTCGTCGTCCTCGGCACCCTCGGCCTCGCCAGCGTCGGCACCCTCTTCGCGGCCATGACGGCCAGCGTGCGTGCGCGGGAGCTGCTCTTCCCGGTGCTGCTCCTGCCCGTACAGGTTCCCGTGCTGCTCGCGACAGTGAAGGCGACGGAGGCCGCGCTGGCGGGCGAACCGCTCGCCGCCTACGCGCACTGGCTCCAGCTGCTCGCCGCCGCCGACGTCATCTACCTGGTCGCCGGGATCCTCACCTTCGAGTTCGTCCTGGAGCCGTGAGGATGACGCGCACGCTCGGGTGGCTCGCGCTCGTCGGCCTCGCCGCCGGCCTGTTGATGGCGTTCGGTGTCGCGCCGCGCGAGCTGACCCAGGGCAACGTCCAGCGCATCATGTATATCCACGTTCCGGCCGTCTGGGTCGCGTACCTCGCGTTCCTGGTGGCGTGCGGCGCCTCCATCGCATACCTGCTCACGCGACGCGCAGACGCCGACCAACTGGCGCACGCCGTGGTCGAGGTCGGGCTCGTGTTCCTTGGCTTGAACATCGCCTCGGGCTCGATCTGGGGAAAGCCGACGTGGGGAACGTGGTGGACGTGGGACGCGAGAATCACGAGCGTCTCCATCGTATTCCTCATCTACCTCGGCTACCTGCTCCTGCGCCAGTCCGTCGACGAGGGCGAGCGCGCGGCCCGGTACGGGGCCGTGGTCGCGGTCATCGCCGCGCCGAACATCTTCCTTGTCCACCAGTCGGTAAACTGGTGGCGCACGCTTCATCAGCCCGCCTCGCTCCTCAAGGCCGGGGGTGCCACGATGCCCGCGATCCTCTGGGGGGGGATCATCGTGAACTTCGTCGGCTTCGGGTTGCTGGCGGCGTACTTCGTCGCGCGACGCGTGGCACTCTTGCGTCGCGAAGCGCAGGCGGCCGCGTGATGCCCGACAACTGGGGCTTTGTCGCCGCCGCCTACCTGCTCGCCGCCGTCGTGCTCGGAGGCTACTGGCGCCGACTCGCCCGGATCGAGCGCGCCCTCGAGCGTGGCACGGCGCGACGGCGGAGGCCGCGGTGAACCAATGGGCGAAGTTCCTCGTGGGCGGCGCGGTCATCGCGGGCGCCCTCGCCTACATGATCTACGCCGGCGTCACGCAGTCGGCCGTCTACTTCGTCACGCCGGCCGAGCTCCGCGCCGCCGCCGTGCCGGGCAAGGCGTACCGGCTCGGCGGCATGGTGGTGCCCGGATCGCTCAAGTGGGAGGCCCGCGCTCTCGACCTGTCGTTCACGCTCTCCGACGGCACCGCCACGGTTCCGGTCCGACACAAGGGCACGCCGCCGGACCTCTTCGCCGAAGGCAGGGGCGCCGTCGTCGAGGGAAGCTGGACGGCCGACGGCTACTTCAAGGCCAGCCTGATCATGGCAAAGCACTCCGAGGAGTACAAGGCGCCCCACGACGGGACCCAGGCCGGCTACCAGGAGCTCATCAAGACACTCCGGGGGGACGGGCGATGACTGCGGACCTCGGGTACGGCATGACGCTCGTCGCGCTCGTCCTCGCGATCTACGGGGGCGCCGCGGCGGCGGTCGGGGCCCGCGCCGGACGGCCCGCCCTCGTGGAGTCGGCCCAGCACGCGGCGCTCGGCGTCTTCGTCCTCATCACCGCCTGCTTCGCCCTCCTGACCTACGCGTTTCTCACGTTCGATTTCTCGGTCCGCTACGTTGCGACCAACACGAATCTCGGGACGCCGTTCTACTATCGGATCACCGCCGTCTGGGGCGCGCTCGAGGGTTCCATCATCCTCTGGTCCTGGATGCTCGGGCTCTACACGCTGATCCTCATCCTCCGGCACCGGGACAGCGCGCGCGAGCTCTACCCGTGGGCACTGGCGACCATGCTCGGGATCCTCGCCTTCTTCCTCCTCGTCATGACGATCGCCGCGCCGCCCTTCCAGCGGCAGGTGCCGGTGGCCGCCGACGGCCGCGGCCTCAACCCGCTGCTCGAGGACACCGGCATGATCACGCATCCCGTCGCGCTCTACCTGGGCTTCACGGGCTTCACGGTGCCCTTCGCCTTCGCGATGGCCGCGCTGATCACGGGCCGCATCGGCGATACCTGGCTCGTCCTGACGCGACGGTGGACGATCGTCGCCTGGTACTTCCTCTCCCTCGGCCTGCTGATCGGTGGCTGGTGGAGTTACCACGTCCTGGGCTGGGGCGGCTACTGGGCGTGGGATCCCGTCGAGAACGCGGCGTTCATGCCCTGGCTCACCGGCACCGCCTTCCTCCACTCGGTGATGATCCAGGAGCGACGGCGCATGCTCAAGCTCTGGAACATCGTGCTGGTGATCTTGACGTTCGGCCTGACGCTCTTCGGCACGTTCCTCACCCGCTCCGGCGTCATCGCTTCGGTCCACGCCTTCACGCAAGGCTCGATCGGCGCGCTGTTCCTGGGCTTCCTCGCGCTCGTCGTGCTGACCGCGCTCGGCCTGGTCGCGTGGCGCTGGGAAGCCTTCCGCTCGCAGGGCGAGCTCGACTCCGTCGTCTCGCGCGAGTCGGCGTTTCTCCTCAACAACGTGCTGCTCATCGCCGCGGCGTTCACCGTCTTCTTCGGCACGGTGTTCCCCCTCCTCTCGGAGGCGGTGCGCGGCGTCAAGGTCAGCGTCGGCGCGCCGTTCTTCAATCAGGTCAACGTGCCGTTGTTCCTGTCCCTCATCTTCCTCATGGGCGTCGGTCCGCTGATCGCCTGGCGACGCGCCTCCCTCGAGAGCCTGAAGCGGAACTTCCTCTGGCCGGTCGTGCTCGGCGTGGCCGCCGCGGCCGCCGCGTTCATCCTGGGCGTGCGCTCGGCGCTGGCGGCGCTGACGCTCGCGACGACCGTGTTCGTCGGGGCCACGATCGGCGTCGACTTCGTGCGGGCGACGCGGGCCCGGCTGCGCGCGGGTGAAGCCCTCGTCCCGGCCGTGGGCGGGCTCCTGCGCCGCCACAACCGACGGTACGGCGGCTTCGTCGTCCACCTGGGCATCCTGCTCATCGCCCTCGGCGTGACCGGATCGCACGCGTGGTCCGTCCAGACCGAGGCGACGCTCCGGCGCGGAGAGACGGCCGAGCTCGCCGGCTATCGCTTCCGGTTCGACGACCTCACCGCCGTCGAGGAGTCGAATCATTTCAAGGTCGTCGGGGCGTTCACCGTCTCGAACGGTCGCGTGCTCGACGTGCTGCGGCCCGCCAAGAAGTTCTACCCCCAGGAGCAGTCGCCCATCGCCTACGTCGACTACCGACTCGGATTGAAGGAGGACGTCTACCTCGTCCTCGGCGACTTCGCCCGGGACGGCACGCAGGCGACCATCAAGCTCCAGGTCAACCGTCTCGTGAGCTGGATCTGGATCGGCGGCGTGGTGCTCACGCTGGGCGCGCTGCTGGCGATCCTGCCGGAGCGACGTACGCCCGCGTGAGGCGGCTCTGGCGCTGGCTGATCCCGCTCGCGGCGCTCCCCGTGCTGGCGCTGCTCGCCTACGGGTTCCGTGTCGACCCGCGCGACATCCCCTCCCCGCTCATCGGGCGGCCGGCGCCGGCCTTCGGGCTCGCGACGTTCGAGGGCGCGCCACTCAGCCTGGCGGCGCACCGCGATAAGGTCGTCGTCCTGAATTTCTGGGCGTCGTGGTGCCAGCCCGCCTGCTACGAGGAGGCGCCGATCCTGGAGCGGAACTGGCGCGAGTACCGGGACCGCGGAGTCGTCGTGGTCGGCGTGGACATCCAGGACCGGCGAGAGCCGGCGGAGAAGTTCGTGCGCGAATTCGGCCTGACGTTCCCGAACGCCCAGGACCTGACCGGCGCGGTGTCAGTGGACTACGGCGTGTACGGCGTACCCGAGACGTTCTTTCTCGACCGGCAGGGACGCATCCGCGTCAAGCATGTGGGCGCGGTCACTGACGCCGTGTTCCGCGCGAACGTCGACCGGCTCCTGGCCGAGCCCGGGTCGCCATGAGCCGCCTAGGGTTACGGCTCCTCACGTCGCTGTTCTTCCTCAGCGCGGCGGTGTCGCCCGTCACCGCGCAGCCGGCGGCGCCGGTGAGCGAGGAGACCGTGCACGAGGTCGCCGCTCAGCTCCGATGCGTGGTCTGTCAGAATCTCTCCGTGGCCGACTCGCCCTCGGAAATGGCGAGTCAGATGCGCGCGATCATCCGCGACCGGCTCGCCGCGGGCGAGCGTCCGGCCGAGGTCCAGCAATACTTCGTGGACCGCTACGGCGAGTGGATCCTCCTGTCGCCCCCGCGCCGTGGATTCAACCTCCTCGTCTGGCTCGTTCCGCTTGCGGCGGTCGGCGTCGGGCTCGTGACCGTGGCTGTTCTCGTTCGGCGATGGACGTGCCACCGGCGCGACCACAGGCCGACCCGGGTGGACGTGGACCCGGCGATGAGCGAACGCATCCGGCGCGAAGTGGACAGCGGACCGTGATGGCAGGGCGAGCCGCAGCCGCAGGCGAGGCGAGTCTATAAATGGCAGGGCGAGCCGCAGCCGCAGGCGAGGCGAGTCTGTGACGGGACTTCTCGTCGTCTCGATCGCGGTCGGCGTACCGGCGCTTCTCTTCACGCTCTGGCCCTTGCTCCGTCGGGATGCGCGGGGCCGGACCTTTCTTCCCCTTCCCGCGGACCCCCGCCAGCAGCTCGCGGAGGAGAAGCGCGCGGCCCTCGTAGCGCTGCGCGAGCTCGACTTCGAGCACGCCGCCGGCCACGTCTCGGACGCCGACTTCGCCGACCTCCGCGCTCGGTACGAGGGCGAGGCGGCCGCGATCCTCACGGCGCTTGATCAGCTGGGTCCAGCCGACCCGGCGCCCCCGAGCGCCGGGGCGCGCGCGCCCGGCGGGTCGGCGTGGCGGCACCCGGTCGCGCTCGGGACCGCCGCGCTCTGCCTGGTCGCGTTCGGAATCGCGGTGGGCGTCGGCATCGTGCGGTACACCGAACCAGATCCGATGGCCGGCCAGCCGCCGACGGGCTCGCGGCCGCTCGCGGCGCTCCCCACGGAGGCGCCGCCGGCGACAGGCGCGGGAGGACGCGTGCCTCCCCCGGAGGTGCTGCGCGGCATGCTGCAGGCCGCGCGCGCGAGTCTCGGGCAGGGCCGGTACGGCGAGGCGATCGCCGCGTACCAGGCGGTGCTCAAGCGTGACCCGAACAACGTGGACGCGATGACGCACCTCGCGCTGATCGTGGCGATCGGCGGGGGGCCCGAGCACGCCGACCGCGCGCTCGAAACGTTCGATCGCGCGCTGGCGATCGATCCGAACTACCTGCCGGCGCTCCTCTACCGAGGGCAGGTGCTCTACGAGGTCAAGCAGGACGTGGGCGCGGCCATCCGCTCGTGGGAGAAATTCGTCGCCCTGGCCCCGCCCGGCGAAGACCGGGACCGCGTCGCGAAGATGATCCACGACGCCCGCGGTCAACGCTGACGCCGCGCGGCGTCAGCGCTTCTCGGGGACCTTGAAGGTGCGTTCGTGCTTCAGCGGGATCGCGAAGACTTCCGCGCCCTGATACACGATCACCGGCCAGCTCCAGCGCACGCTGACGTCGAGCGTCCGCCCCTCGTCGGACACGGAGACGCCGCGGTCGCCGACCTTGATTCCGCTCGCCGCCATCTTCTTGGCGATGTCCTCCTTCACCCGCGTCGCGCGCTCCTCGCGCTCGGTCCTCGACGCCCGCTCCGCGACGACCTCTTCGACCACGCTGGTGATCTCCAGGTAGGACGACAGGGCCATCGCGCCCGTGTAAAAGACGTAGACGCACCCGATCGCGACCAAGATCCAGAAGAGAGCCTTCACCCCGTCGCACCGGGAAGATAGACCCAGATCTTGGCGGCCGCCGGCAGGCCGAGCGCGATGGTCCGACCGTCGCCCGTCGCCGTGATGGTTCCGGCCCAGGGCGCGACCTCGGTGATCTTCAGCCGTCGCCCCGGACGCACGTCGTTCTTCCAGAGGTGCTCGAGCAGCTTCTTGTCCGCCTCCGCCTCCTCGGTGATGCGCTCGACCACGACGGTGGTCCCCTCCTTCGCCTGGGCGAGCGGGAAGGGTTCCACGCGGGGTGGCTTGGCCATCCCGGGAATCGGGTTGCCGTGCGGGCATGTGCTCGGCATGCCCAGGAGCTCCGCCAGACGGTCCTCCACGCGCGGCGAGAGCGCGTGCTCGAGACGGTGCGCCTCCTCGTGGGCATCCGTCCAGTTGAGGCCCAAGATGTCCGTCAGCCAGCGCTCGAGGAGACGATGGCGCCGGGCCATCACCTCGGCGATCTGGCGCCCCCGGGTGGAGAGCGTCAGCTCCTTGCCGCGTCCGATCTTCACGTATCCGCCCCGGGCCATTCGATGGATCGCCTCGGTCACGGCGGGAGCGGAGATCGCCATGTGCTTGGCCACCCGCGCGCCGATCACGGGCTTGCCGCTGCCGGTAAGGTCGTAGATCGCGGCGAGGTAGTCCTGGACGGACGCCGTCGTGTCCTTCGTGGCGGTGCCGACTTTTAGGATTGACGATCGTTGCATCTTAATCCTACCTAATGGAAAGCTCGAACGGTCGTCCGCCAGTATAGCGTCACTCGAACTCGGGCGGCAAGAAGGGAGCGCCCTGCGCGCTCTGTCCTCGGCGTGGACTATCGCCGCCGTCGGCATCGCCTCGGTGATCGCGGTGCCGAGCCTGGCCGTGCTCGTCTCGCTCGCGCACCCCGCGCGCGAGGTCTGGGCCCACCTCTGGCGAACGCAGCTCCTGGAGCTGCTCGGCAACACCTTGGCGCTGCTGGCCGGCGTCGGCGCCGGGACGCTGGTCGTCGGTGCCGACCTCGCCTGGCTGGTTGTCACCTACCGCTTTCCGGGGCGCGCGGCGCTCGCCCTCCGGCCAGATCCGGCGCCGCGGAGGATGTTATGCTTCGTTCCATGACGCGCGCCGACGCCGCGCAGCGCATCACGGATCTCCGCGAGGAGATCCACCACCACGACTACCTCTACTACGTCGAGGCGCGACCCGAGGTCTCCGACGCCGAGTACGATGCCCTCATGCGTGAGCTCCGCGAGCTCGAAGCGTCCTTCCCCGACCTCGTCACTGCGGACAGTCCAACGCAGCGGATCGCCGGGACGCCGACGGACATCTTCAAGCCGGTGGAGCACCACGCCGCCATGCTCTCGCTCGACAACGCGACCTCGCCCGACGACCTCCGCGAGTTCGAGGCGCGGATCGGCCGAGCCCTTCCGGGCGCGACGTTCAGCTACGTGTGTGAACCGAAGATCGACGGTCTCGGCATCGCCCTGCTGTACGAGCAGGGCCGCTTCGTCCGCGGCGCGACGCGGGGCGACGGCCGTACCGGCGAGGACATCACCCCCAACCTCCGGACGATCCGCTCCATCCCGCAGGTGCTGCGGCGCGCAGTCCTCGAAGTACGCGGAGAGGTGTTCATGCCGCGCGCGGAGTTCGCGAAGCTGAATCGCGCGCTGGAGGACGCCGGGACGCCGACATTCGCGAACCCGAGAAACGCCGCCGCGGGCGCCGTGCGCCAGAAGGACCCCGCGGTGACGGCGCGCCGGCCGCTCGACATGTTCCTCTACCACGTGAGCCGCGCGGACGGACACGCCTTCGCGTCCCACTGGGCCACGCTCGACGCGCTTCGCGTTGCCGGATTCAAAACCAACCCCCGGGCCGAGCGCTGTCAGACCCTCGACGCGGTCGTCGCCTGCTGCGAGCGGCTGGAGCGGGACCGCGACGCGCTCGGCTACGACGCCGACGGTGTGGTGGTCAAGGTCGATGCCCTCGAGCACCAGCGGCGGCTCGGCTCCACGACCCACCACCCGCGCTGGGCGATCGCGTTCAAGTTCGCGGCACGCCAGGCGACGACCGTGATCGAGGCGATCGAGGTGAACGTGGGCAAGACGGGCGCGCTCACGCCCACGGCCAAGCTCTCCCCCGTCGAGCTGGCCGGAGTGACCATCCGCAACGTCAGCCTACACAACGAGGACGAGATCCGGCGGAAGGACATCCGCGTGGGCGACACCGTCTTGATCGAGCGCGCGGGCGACGTGATCCCGTACGTCATCCAGGTCGTGCTCGCCAAGCGGCCGGCCGACACCCAGCCATTCACCTTCCCGTCCCAGTGCCCGGCGTGCGGCGGCGTCGCCTTCCGTCCCACGGGTGAAGCGTACTGGCGCTGCACCAACAGCGCCTGCCCCGCCCAGCTCAAGGAGCGGTTGCGTCACTTCGGGTCGCGGCGGGCGATGGACATCGAGCACCTGGGCGACAGCACGATCGAGCAACTGGTCGACACGGGTCGGGTGAAGGATTTCGCCGACCTCTACACGCTGACCGGCGCCGAGCTCGGCGCACTCGACCGGTTCGCCGAGAAGTCGGCCGAGAATCTCGTCCGGGCCATCGGGGCGTCCCGCGAGCGCGGTCTGGCCCGCCTGCTCAACGCGCTCGGCATCCGGCTCGTCGGCGAGCGCGTCGCCCAGCTGCTGGCGACGCGCTACGGCAGCCTCGAAGCCATCGCTGCGGCATCGGAGTCGGAGCTCGGCGAGGTGCATGGCATCGGTGAGGAGATCGCGCGATCGATCGTGGCGTTCTTCAAGGACCCGACAAATCAAAGGGTGATCGAGAGACTCCGGGCCGTGGGCGTCGTGACGGACGCGCCCGTCGCGCCGGCGGGCCCGAAACCGCTCGCCGGCAAGACCATCGTCCTGACCGGCTCGCTGCCCACGCTCTCCCGCGAGGCCGCGCGCGAGCTCATCGAGGGGAGCGGAGGGCGGGTCGTCAGCTCGGTCTCGCGGAAGACCGACTACGTCGTCGTCGGCGAGGCGGCCGGCAGCAAGGCAGACGACGCGCGCCGCATGGGCGTGACGATGCTCGACGAAGCCGGTCTACTCGCGCTGGTCCGCTCATGAGGCCTGGAGTCCCGCTCGCCGCGCTCGCCGTCGCCGCATCGGTCCTGGCCGGGTGTCTCGGCACAACGACCGACTCGCCTGCGCCGATCGATATCCAGAGTCCGGGCACGTGGACGCCACTCGCCCCGATGCCGACCGCGCGACAGGAGGTCGCGGTCGCGGAGCTCAATGGCCGGGTGTTCGTCATCGGCGGTTTCGGTCCGGGCGCTGAGGCCGTCGCCACCGTCGAGGTCTACGATCCGGCGACCGACCGTTGGGAGACCCGCGCACCGCTCCCCGCCGCGACGCACCACGCCGCCGCGGCCGTCGTGGGCGGCCGGCTCTACGTGGCCGGCGGCCATGGCGGCGGTCGCGTGAGCTGGACACCGTTGCGGACCGTGTACGAGTACGACGAGACGCGAAATTCCTGGGCGACGCGTGCGCCGCTGCGCCTGGCGCGCGGCGGGCTCGCGATGATCGCCCTCGGGAGCCGTCTGCACGCCGTCGGCGGCGCCGGCGATAGCGTGAGCAACGCTCACGAAGTGTACGACCCGGCCTCCGACCGCTGGACCGACGCCCCGCCGTTGCCGACGGCGCGCGATCATCTCGCGGCGGTGGCATTCCAGGGGCGGCTCTGGGCGATCGGCGGGCGCACGTCGTTTCTCGGGACCCAGTATGCGACCGTCGAGATCTACGATCCGGCGACCGACGGTTGGTCCACGGGAACGCCGCTCCCCGTCGGCCGTGGCGGACTCGCCGCGGCCGCCCTCGGCGACCGCCTCTACGTCTTCGGCGGTGAGGCGCCGCTCCGCATCTTCAGCGCGACCGAGATGTACGAGGTCGCCGGCAACCGCTGGATCGCCAAGGAGCCGATGCGCACGCCCCGCCACGGTATCGGCGCCGCGAGCGTCGGCAACCGGATCT
>Ga0209283_10001468_pt1 | contig 12846 bp, 10 predicted proteins | sample CZO8metaG_2_FD_188354 | JGI IMG/M metagenome (GOLD analysis project Ga0209283, IMG submission 188354) | Vadose zone soil microbial communities from the Eel River Critical Zone Observatory, Northern California, USA - CZOApr15con2H1.8 metaG... | ecosystem: Environmental > Terrestrial > Soil >...
AAAAATCTTTGCGGGCTTGAAATTCCAGCGCAGGAAACCAATCGCGCTGCCGACGGCTGCCGCCGCGAGAATGCTCACCAGACGCTGCCCTGCGAGGCATGCGAGAATCGCGAAAAACAGCGCCGCAACCCCTGCGACTCCGGCGCACAAACCATCCATGTGGTCCAGGATGCTGAACGCAGCAGTGATACCGACAACCCAGAAGAGTGTGAGGACCACGTCGAGGATCACGCCTGCGCGCCCTCCGAGCATAATCTGAAACAATTGCGCGCGCGTCCCGGTGAGCAACACTATGACCGCCGCAACGGGTATTGCGCCGAACAGCTTGATTTGGTGATGCAGCAGGCCACGGTCGTCGAGAAAACCAACCACGGCGACCAGAGTGGCGCCCGCCAGGATGCCCGTAATCTGCGCGCGCCCCGCGCCATCGAGCGTCAACAATATGGCCAGAACGAATCCGGCGTAGATGGCCACGCCGCCGAGAAGGGGAACCGGGGTGAGATGAACCTTGCGCGGGCCGGGCCGATCCACCATGCCGACGCGCAGCGCCAGCGCGCGGACCGGTACGGTGAATAACAACGAGGCAACCAGGGCGATGGAAAATGCCAGCAGGCCGGGTGGCAAGATGGCCATGACGTCAGTGTTCAGCCGTTCTGGGCAGGAGCGCCATTGCTATCGCTCCGTAAGCAGGTGTGCGAAGACCTTCTTCACCTGTGCGGGGTCCTTCGTTTTGTAATACCAGTCGATGGTGCGCCGCAAGCCTTCGCGGAAGAGCACCTCGGGTTGCCAGCCGAGCAACTGTTTTGCAAGTTTATTGTCCGCGACGCGGTTGAGCGGCCCTGTGGGCATATCCGGCCGGAGCTTGATTTCCGCTTTGTAGTTGGTGAATTCGAAAACCAGGTGCACCGCGTCTATCACGCGGATGCGCTCCGTCGTGCCCAGGTTGACTGCCGTGCCGTCGTCAATTTTTTCACCGGCGAGAATCGTGCCCCGGACAATGTCGTCAATGTACGTCCAGTTGCGGATCTGCGTGCCGTCGCCCCAGACTTCGAAAGGGTTCTGGCGCAAAAAGGCGCGCGCGATCATGGCAATCACCGCGTGGTTTTCCACGCCGCGCGGGCCGTACACGGTGAAGTAGCGGCACGACGCTGCTTTCATTCCGTGTTCCTTGCAGTACGCCTGCAGCGTGAATTCGCCCATCAATTTCGCCCAGCCGTACATATTGTCGGCGTCCTTCGGGCCTTTGGTGAGGTCCTCCGTGAGATAGATTTCTTTCTTTACGTCGGACTGAAGGAAATTGGGGTACACGCAGCCGGAGGAGGCGAAGACCACCTTCTTGACTTTCGCTTTGAGCGCCTCGGAAAAGATCAAGCCATCGAGGAAAAAATTCGACGCCGGCCCGGCTTGGTGTAAGTCCACATAGCCCCGCCCGCCATGGTCGGCAGCCAGATGGAAAACGGTGTCCACGCCCTGCATCGCCGCGCGCGCCACTCCCGGCTCGCGCAAATCGGCCTGCAGGAATTCGACGCCGCCGGCGCCGAGATGCTCACGGATGTTTTCCAGGCGTCCGCTGGTCAAATCGTCCGCAATGCGCACGCGCGCACCGAGAGCAACGAGCTGGTCGGTCAGGTTCGAGCCGATGAACGAGGAGCCGCCCGTCACCAGGACGCGCTGCCCCGTCCAGAAAGTTTCCCCGGAACTCATGCTTTGCCGGCCTCCTCTAGCACTCGCAGGAATGTTTGCAAATGCAAAACTCTATCATATTCGGGCGCGGCAGCCCGCGCGTATTCGCCCATGTGCTTGCTTTGAATGGGGTCGCTGGCCAGTTCACGCATGGCCCGGGCTACCGCGGCAGGATCGTCCGGATCGGCGGCGAAGCCGCAGCCGTGGCGGAGCGTGATGCGCGCAACGTCGCTCTCTTTCGGTGTCACGGCCAGGACGGCGCGCCCGGCGGCGAGGATGCCGTAAAGCTTGCTGGGCACCACCACACCCTCCAGTCCGCGTATTACCGTGATGACGTGCGCATCGGCCGCGGCCAGGACCGAAGGAATCTTGCTCGGCGGGAAGAACGGCAGCAACCGCACGTTCCCGGCGCCCTCGGCCAGCGCCTGTACTTGGCTTCGCTGCGCTCCGTCCCCGATAAACACCAGGCCGATGCTTTCGCCCTCGAGTTGGCGTACGGCCCGGACCATCGTCTCCCAGGCCCCGGAAAAGCCGAGATTGCCCGCGTGGACGAACACGAAGCGGGCCCCGTTGCGAATCGCAGCGACGACCTCGCCGTCTGGCTCCGGCAGCGGCGCGGAAGGATTCTCGACGCCATCCCGAACAACGACGATGCGGGCTGGGTCCACACCCTTGGCGACGATGGTGTCGCGCATGTCTTCGCCGAGCACGAGGACGCGCTTGGCCCGCCGAAGCGCCCAGCGGTGCAGCCATTCCCAGAATCGCGCCAGCGCCCCCGGATGAATCAGGTTTCCGGCAAGCGCCATGTCGGGGTACATGTCCCGAATGTTGTAGAAAAACGGCCGGCGTTTCAGCATGGCCACGAAGGCGCCCACGATTCCTTCAAAAGGCGGATCGGTCATGGCCAGTACGATGTCGGCTTTCACAAACAGAGCGCACGGCACAGCGAGCGCGACATAGGTGAGGTAGTTGATCACGCGCTGCCTCATCCGCGTGCGCGGGTAAACGGTTGAGCCCACGCGCAGAGTTGTCACGCGTCCTTGCGTTTCGCGCCGGAAGAGATACCAGGAATGATGCTCCGCGGGATCGTAAGAAGGGCGTCCACAAAGAACGCTGACCTCGTGTTTCGCAGCGAGCGCCTCAGCGACGATCGCCGCCATCCTCGCCGTGGCGGAAGTGTCGGGCGGGTAATAAAGATTGAGAAGAAGGATGCGCACGCTGCGGGAATTGTACAGGTGAGGCGCCCAAGAACAAAACGGCGCCTGTTCCAACGATGTTACTCCAGATGAATCCCCCAATTCCTCATGCGGGAGCGGGTTTTGTGATCAGGAAGCCGCCGAGGACCAGGACGTCCATCTGCGTGCGGAGAAAGCAATCGAGCGCTTCTTCGGGACGGCAGACGATGGGCTCGTTGTCGTTGAAGGAGGTATTCAGCACTACCGGCACGCCGGTGAGATTGGCGAACTCGCGAATGAGCCGCCAGTAGCGCGGATTGGCGTCGCGGCTGACGGTTTGCAATCTGCCGGTGCCATCTACGTGGGTGGGCGCAGGGATCGTCCCGCGCTTTTCCGGGCGCACGGAGTAAGCGAGAGTCATGAACGGCGAGGGGTGGGATTTCTCGAAGTATTCCCCGGTGGACTCCTCGAGAATGGAGGGCGCGAAGGGGCGGAAGACCTCGCGGTGCTTGATGCGGCGGTTGAGAATTTCTTTCATTTCGGCGCGGCGGGGATCCACCACGATGCTGCGGTTGCCAAGCGCGCGCGGTCCCCATTCGGCGCGCCCCTGAAACCACCCGAGAATCTTTCCGTCGGCGATGTGTTTCGCGGCCGTCCGGGCAAGCTCTTCTTCGGGGAGCTCAGCGACGGTAAATCCAGAGCGCTGCAAAGTTTTTGTTTCGATAGCGGCGCGAATTTCTTCGTGCGAGTATTGCGGGCCCCAGTAGGCGTGGTCCATGAGGAACGAGCGGGGTTCTCCGAGAACCTGATGGAGAACGTAGAAGGCTGCTCCGACGGCCAGCCCGCCGTCGCCGGCGGCGGGCTGCACGTAGACTCGCTCGAAGGGAGTGGTGTCAAAAATTTTTCCGTTGGCGACGCAATTGAATGCCACGCCGCCTGCAAGGCACAGGGAGCGTTCGCCGGTGCGCGCGTGCAGGGTGCGAAGCATCGCGAACAGCACTTCTTCGAGGCGGGCCTGAAGAGTCGCCGCGAGGTCGCGATGCCGCTGCTCGACGGGCTCCTCGGGACGGCGCGCAGGGCCGAGGCGCGCGGCCATGGCCTCAGAAAACAAACGCCCGAGTTCGGGAGTTTTCCCGGAGTCGCGCCAGGTTATCTCCGAGCCGGTGCGATGATGCATGAAGAATTCGAGGCCGAGGCGGAAGCCGCTGCCCTTGTTTTTGTTTTGCAAGATGGTGCGGAACGTGTCGAGATAGGCCGGCTGGCCGTAAGCCGCCAGGCCCATCACTTTGTATTCATCGCCGTACTTCAGGAAGCCGAGATATTGCGTGACCGCCGAGTAGTACAGTCCGAGCGAATGCGGAAAAGCAATTGCGCCCAGGACGTCCAGGCAGTTCCCCCGGCCCGCCGCCCACATGGTGCTCGAAAAGTCGCCCAGGCCGTCGGCGGAAAGCACCGCGGCGCGATCAAACGGCGAAACGAAAAATGTGCTGGCCAGATGCGCACGGTGGTGCTCGACGCGATGAAAGCGCGCGCGAATGCTTTTCGGATCGGTGTCGAGCGCCTGCGCCAGGGCTTCGGGGATTCCGGTGAACTTCGTGAGAACTTTGGCGCGTTCCAGGGCGAAGCTCGGCACACGCAGCGAGTAGAACACCTTGGTGCCCAGTCGCGCCCATGGATCCCGCGGAACAGCGACGTGGTCCACTTCCCCCACCGTGAGGCCTGCTTCGCGCAGGCAGTAGCGGACGGCCTGGGCCGGAAAACCCGCCGCATATTTTACGCGGTTGAAGCGCTCTTCTTCGCAGGCGGCCACCAAACGGCCGTCGCAAACAATGGCCGCAGAGGAGTTGCCGTGATACGCGTTGATGCCGAGAATGTTCATGAAGGAACGTCAGTGTACATCACGGGCGCAATTCGTAACTTGTGACTCGGCGGAAGCCGCAAAATTAGCGCGGCGGGTCCGCCCGCGAGGAATGGGGTCTCCTCTCGATTCTTGCGTATCACGGATTCAGGTGGCGGCGGCACCATTCGTTCAGGACAAACAGCGCCCACGGGCGCGACCACGAAGTGCGTCCCGCGAGAAAATTCTGCCAGACGGCTCGGACACCATCCGCATGAAGCAAGTGTGCCAGCGCGGGAGACGGCTCCGTGAGTCCGGCTTCGATGCGCGCTCGGAGCGGCCCGCGCAGCCAATGCTCCCAGGGCAGGGTGAAGGTGCGTTTGGGTTGCGCGAGAATCTCGGGGGGCAGCAATTCGCCAAGCGATTCTCCGAGGAGCGCTTTGTTAGCCGAGCTGCGCTGCTTGACCTCGTCAGGCAATTGTGTGACGAACTCCACGAGCGGTGTATCGAGCAGCGGAACGCGCACCTCGAGCGACCGGCTCATGCTGACGCTGTCGGTGTCGCGCAGCAGTGTGCTGGCCATATACGTGCGCAGCTCAAGCCACGTAACCGCCGTCATGGAATCAAAGCGCGTTGCCTGTCCGGCGCAGAGCATCAGCCAGCCGAGCCAAGTGGGCATAAGCGTTATCCCGTCGGCCCCGATGACGCTGGCGCGAAGGTGCGGCTGCATCAGGCGCTCCAGGTCTGGCAACGGAAACAAAGTCCGCGCGAAGAAGTAAGGATGCGGAGGTTGTCTGGGCGCATCCCAGACCGCCGCTGCCTTGCGCGCGGCATCGGGAGAAAGAAACGCAGCGAAGAGACGCTCGGCCAGCCGGCGCGTCGCGGAGCGCAGCGGGCCGGGCACCAATCGCGCCAGGGCGGCAAGGCGCGCGGCGCGGCGCGTGTCGCGGAAGGTGCGGTACCCGCCGAAGAGTTCGTCGCCGCCCAGTCCGGAGAGCGCAACCTTCAGGCCGACCTGGTGCGCGGCCCAAGAGGCGATGTAGGTGTTGATGCCGTCCATGGATGGCTGATCGAGCGCACCCAGAGCCTCTTCCAGGCGCGTGAGCATGTCGCTTCCCGAGAGCGGCACTTCCTGGTGACGCGTGCCGCAATGCTCCGCGATGCGCCGCGCCAGGGGCGCTTCGTTGAATTCCTGCTCGGGGAATGCCACGGTGAAGCTTTGAATCCCGGCCCGTTCTCGAGCGGCCAGCGAAGCGATGGCCGCCGAGTCCAGGCCGCTCGAGAGAAACAAACCAACGGGCACGTCGGCAACCAGGTGGCTCCGCACCGCGTCTTCGAGCAAGGGCCGCAAGGCGTGGGCCGCCGAGGAGAGATCGCGCGGCACATCTTTTGCGCGCGGCAGAAATTGGTGGGGAACGCTCCAATGAGAATGGGGGCGCGGAGCGCGGCGCCGGTCGGGCAAATACGTCAGCAGTCGGTGGCCGGGAGGAAGAGAGTAAACACCCTCGAGCAAAGTCACCGGCTCAGAAACAGAGCCAAAGAGGAGATAGGAAGTGACCGCGTCGGCGGAGACTTGGCGCGCTACGCAGCCGCTGGCGAGAAGGGCGCGCAGCTCGGAAGCAAACAGCAGCGAGCCGCCGTGCCAAGTGTAGTAGAGCGGCTTGATTCCTACCGGGTCGCGGGCAAGAAACAACTGTGGAACGCCGGCGTCGTTGCGGGCGCGCCAGTCGAGCAAAGCGAAGGCGTACATGCCCCGCAGCTCGGCAAGGCACTCGGTGCCCCACTGTTCCCAGGCATGGACGACCGCTTCGGTGTCTGACTGGGTGCGAAAGGAATGCCCGGCGGACTCCAGGGCGCGGCGCAATTCGCGGAAGTTGTAGATTTCGCCGTTGCAGACGACGGCGACGTCGTGCGCTTCATTAAAAATGGGTTGAGCGCCGCCGGCAACGTCAATGATGCTCAAGCGGCGCATGCCGAGCGCCGCGCCGGCTGCACCTGCAGGGGCGACGAGCAGGCCTTCGCCGTCCGGTCCGCGATGCGCCATGGCCGCCATCATTCCGCGGACGAGCGATTCTGCTTTCTTGGATTGTTCGATGCCGGTTACACCGCAGATCCCGCACACGGCGTTACTTTAGCGCGGACTCGACAACAGAGCTATCCCGGCGCGCGCCAGTTGTTCCCTCAGGTGAACACGGGGGACGCCCAGCTTTTTATCGCCGTACCAAGACAGGATGGCCCGGAGCATTGCCAGGAAAGAGAAGATCCCCACGGAGGAAATCAAAAGAGCGTAGGACGCGCGTTCGAGGAGCAGGCTCCAATTGATGGTCTCCTCCCAGTTTGGATAAGTGAAGTCGAGCACCTTGCGAATTATCCCGCCGGCTAGAGGGATGCGCTTCAAACGGACATGGGCGAAGTTTTCATAAGTGTATTCGGCGGAGTACCTGGGAATATTTTGCGTGGCCTGAGCCAGCACCGCCGGGACGCGCAGATCCTGTCGTGTCAGCAGGCGGCCATTCGAATCGCGGAAAGCGACGCGAAAGGCCGGGTCCACGACCACCCACCGGCCGTCCACCAGAACTTCCGCGACCACGTGCTTGGTGGTTTGGCTGGGAGTAAGCAGGAGCAACCGGCGCACGCGCAGGTCCGAGCTGATCGCCAGGTTGATGAAGGCATTGGTAGCCGTGCCGCAAACGCTGAGCAATTGCCGATAGTTGAGCGTGGTCTGCGGGTCGCGCCCGTCCACTGCGTCTGGATTCGCAATGCTGGCGCGCCGCGGACCGCCGCGCATCCACTCCAGGATGGCCTCGATTTTCTGCTCGGGCGGCGCCGTGATGGGAACGACGGCATCGGAGAATCCCTTCAAATAGCGCCGCGTCGAGTATTCCCAAGCAGCGCCGTAAATAAGGGCCACCAGGCTCGCCGCCAGCAGAAGATTCGTCACGGACCGGGCCGCGCGGAAGAAAGGATGGCTCTTCATCCTTTGCAGACCTCCTCCGCCAGGGTTTGATAAAGTACTTCCATCTCGGCCACGGGTTCTTCCCAGCCGAGCGACGCCGTCACTTCGGCGCATCCGGCGGCAAGCCGCTCACGAAGCGCCACATCACCCAGGACCCGCGCGAGCGCCCCGCCAAGCGCTTGGGCGTCGTGCGCTACCGCCAGACCCGCGCGCCCGGCCAAATGCGCAGCAATCCCGCAGTTGTCCGTCACGATTACAGGAGTTCCGCACGCCATGGCCTCCGCGGCAGTGTTGCCAAAGTTTTCGTTGCGCGACGGAAGCACAAACACATCCGCATCGCTATACGCCGCCCACTTAGCCTCATTATAAAGAGCGCCGGTGTAAATTACTTGTCCCTGCAAACTGTGCTTCCTCGCAAGAGATTCCAGCTGCGCGCGCGTGCCGTCGCGCTCCTCGGGGCCTGCAAACACGAGGCGCGCGGTCACACCATTTCCGCCCGAACACACCATTTCCGCCCGAAACGCGCCACCGCGCAAAGGCTTCCACCAGCAGGTCCGGACTCTTCTTTTTCACCAGACGTCCGAGAAAAAGAATCAGTTTCGCTTCCGCCGGAATTTCCCATCGGCGGCGAAAGGACCCCGGGGCCGGGAGTTTGCCGGGAGGCTCAACGCCATTGCGGCGGAGCATGACTTTCTCTGCGGGGATTCCCCCCGCAACAAACTCATCGGCTTCCTGTTTTGCTGTGGCGATTACACGGCGCGCCCCTCGAATCATATGGCCCCCCGGCCAAGAGTGGAACAGGCGTTTCAGCCATAAACTGCGCACGATCGGGCGGAACATTCCGATGGGTTCGAGGACGTAGGGAATCGCGCGCCCGCGGCACGCGGCGGATACCGTGGGGCCTAGAAAATCGTACAGGCCAAAAATGTGCACGGCATCGAATTCGGAGAGCCGCCCGCGGCAAAACGGCCGCGCTTTGGGATTCCAGGTGAGCGCGCGGTAGCGCAGGGGGCTCGGCAAATATACCGCTTCCACGCCATCCTCTTCCGTCCGCCATCCGAATTCGCAGCGGGTAGCAGCCGGGGAGATGCTCCGGACGATCCCGAAATCGGCAGTGAGCACCGTCACTTGGTGGCCCCTTCGCGCCAAACCGCGCGCCAGTGCGCGCACCTTCACCGGCGGCCCACCCTTCTCGAGGAATGGAAAGTACGTTTCCGTGACCTTCAGGATACGCATTGCTCTTTCAAAATTCTCTTCAATGATTTGGCGAATTGTGCGAATTGGTACTCCCGCTCGACACGGCCCCGGCCGCGGGCGCCCATCTTTTTCCGGAGTTCGGGATCTCCGAGCAGCGTCGCCAGGGCGCTCGCGAGCTGCGGCACATCTCCATGAGGCACCAGGTACCCGGTGGCGCCGTCTTCGACAATCTCAGGCGCGCCCCCGTGGGCGCCGGCGATGACCGGCTTGCCGTAAGCCATGGCTTCAAGATAGACGAGGCCAAACCCCTCGCCGCGGCTGGGGAGCGCGAAAACATCGCACGCCGCGTAGCATCCGCTCAGTTCCTCCTGCGTCAGACCGCTGAGAAAATGGACGTGCAGCGCAACGCCATGCTCTTCCGCAAGATTTTCGAGCCAGCCGCGATCGTCTCCCTCGCCGACTGCGACCAAATGTATATCCGAATTATCCGTCAGAAGCCGCGGCAGTGCGGCGATCAGATGGTCCATCCCCTTGTACCGTTCAGAAGCGTCCCAGCGGCCCACGGTGAGAATCGAGCGGCCCTCGGGATAGCCGACGGGCGCCGCAGGGGCCATGGGCAAGGCCGCGCGCGTGGCAAAGGCCGGGTCGAGCGCCCAAGGGAGGCGCCGGACATTCAGCACAGGCAGATTCTGCGTGTGGGCGGCGCGTTCGGCGGTGTCGCGGCTGGGCGCCAGGATCAGATTGGCGCGCTGCATCGCGAACCGGCGGAGATACGAAAGCGGCTTCCACACTTCGATGCCGTGCGTGCAGATGATGGAGTGCAGCCGCGGGCGGGCCAGTCTCATCGCCAGGACCACCGAGGCCAGATTGGGGTGCGCGGCGATCACCACGCGCGCGCCGCGCCGGGATGCGCGCATCGCTGCGATAACGAATCGCCGTTTCGAGCGGGCAAAACCGGTGAATGTGAATTGAACGCCCGCGACGTCCAGGCTGTTCTCGCCCGAAGGGTCGTTCAGGCTGAGGAGCTCGCAAGCCAGATTGCGTTCGCGCGCAAAAGCAGCGACCACTGCAGCCACGTGCTGCCCCGCGCGCTGAACCCCGCCCGTCCCCAGCAGTTCGGGGAAAAGCCCCACTATCATGATGGCCTGTCTCCAAGAGGGGAAATTGAGGGCAAGACTGACGGTATAAGTGTTCGGGCTGGCCGTCAAGAAACGGTATTGCCGGATGATGCCAAATCGCAACTTTCCAATGCACGAACACCCGGACGGGATTCGAGGCGCGGATATTTCGGAGAATGGTCGGCACAGGCGGGCAGCGGAAATTTTCGGCTGAGCCAAAGAAAGATGGTTTCAGCGGACTCGTCGGCGGGAGACGAATTCTTCCAGGAGCAGGCGCGCGAGGCGCCTGGAATTGTGACGGATGAAGCCGTGCTCCTCCAGCAGGTCATCCGACACCACACGAACGCCGAGTTTTTGCAATTCCTTGAGGTCGCATGCAACCGGCTCGGCGCCTTCCGCACGATAGCGGCGCGCGACACCCGGCGACACGGGTTTGCGATTGACGATGACCCAGTCAATCAAGTGGCGCCGCGTGTGCTGGTGAATTGCGCGGACGTGCTCGGCCAGCGAGTACCCGGGCGTCTCGCCGGGCTGGGTCATCAGGTTGGCTATGTACACGCGAGTGGCATGCGACTTCGCAATGGCCTCGGTGATTTGCGGAATCAGCAGGTTGGGGAGAACGCTGGTGTAGAGCGATCCGGGGCCAAGCAAAATCAAGTCGGCGCGGGCGATGGCTTCGAGCGTTTCGGGCAGGGGCCGCACGCGCCGCGGAACCAGCGACACTCGCTGAATCCGGGACTTGCTCTGCGAAATGCGGGTTTCGCCCAGGACGCGGCCGCCATTCTCGAGGACCGCTTCGAGGTTTACATTGTCAATCGTCGAAGGGAAGATGCGCCCGCGGATCGCCAGGACTTCGCCGCTCAATCGGACCGCTTCGTTGAAATCTCCGGTGATGTGCGTGAGGGCGGTGAGAAACAAATTCCCGAAGCTATGCCCGCGCAGGCCCCGCCCGGCGTGAAACCGGTATTGGAACAGGCGGCCCAGAAGCGCTTCGTCCGCCGAGAGCGCCACCATGCAGTTGCGTATATCGCCGGGAGGCAGGATGCGGTATTCGCGGCGCAGGCGGCCCGAGCTGCCCCCATCGTCCGTGACTGTGACGATGGCGGCAAGGTCTGCGATGCGCCGGGCGGACTTCGGATGCTTCATTTCTCCGCGGCGACGGCCCCACCGGTCGCCCCGCCGCGACACATGTTCCTTCAATCCGCGCAGCAGCGTCGAAAGGCCTGTGCCTCCGCCAAGCGCCACAATGCGCACCGGCTTGGCGGAATTCGACGGATCCGAATGCGCAGGACTTGCTTTCAAGGGGAACCTATCCCGCCGCAGGCTTAACCAGCAGACCCGTCGCGCTCGGGATAAAGCAGCTCAGTGAAGCGTGGATCTTCCTGGAGGAAGGCGAAGTCTTCGTCATTGCGCGCGTGGTAGCGGTTTTCCGGGCGCAGCTCGATCGCCGTCTTCAAATTGCTCATCGCGGCATCGGCTTCGCCGGTGAGGCAATCGAGCGCGGCCATGGCGTAATATATGAAGTCGGCCTTCGGCGAAAGCTTCCGCGCGCGCAGCAAGTGTTCGCGCGCCTCATCCCAGCGGCCCAGGTTCATCATGGTCACGCCCTGCTGATAATGATCTTCCGGCGTGCGCGGATTGTGTTCCGCGATGCGGCTCATGCGCTGCTCCACCACGCGCAAATGCATTTGCGCGCGGTCGGCAAATTCTTTGCTGGGACCCGTGACGACTTTTTCCAGTTCCTGCTTGGCCTTCTGATATTTCTGCTGGTGCAGCAGCAGAACTGCCTCTTCGTAAAGTTTCAGCTGAGCCTGCACCAACGGGTCAACCAACTCAACGGCTCGCTTGGAAGAACCGGAACTTCGAGACAACCCCTTTTGTTTCAGAGGCTTAGCGTGGGCTCGGGCCGCCGATGAGGACCGCCTGCTTCGTCCCGCACGCGGCCTTCCTGCTTTAGTCATGACCGGATGCTAGCAGAGGGCGAAGAAAAGGTCAACGCGGCCTGCATAGTAACCGAAAGTGAAAGGGCTCAGTGTCAAGTTGGAGCAGGGTCGAAATCCGCACAAAGAAAGGAAAAAAGTGCCCAAAGCGGGTACTCGATTGTTTAAACTCAGGTGACACAAGCAGACGGGAGCGCTGGCCTGCCCAGGGGCCGTGTGCTATAAGTACGTTCTCTGGATTGACGGGATAACTGTGCCTTTTATCAATTTTCCTGCCCGCGAAATTAACTGCAAGCTCGTGTACTACGGTCCAGGTTTGGGTGGAAAAACCGCCAATCTCCAGTGGATTTACGACCACACCGTGCAGAACAACAAAGGGAAGATGATTTCCCTGGCGACCGAAACCGACCGGACGTTGTTCTTCGATTTTCTTCCCCTGGACCTGGGCACCGTGCGCGGATTCAAAACGCGCTTCCATCTGTACACCGTTCCCGGGCAGGTGTTCTATGAGGCCAGCCGAAAACTGATCTTGAAGGGCGCCGACGGCGTGGTATTCGTCGCGGATTCGCAGGCCGAGCGTATGGACGCCAACCTCGAGACGTTGGACAACCTCCAGGAGCATCTCAAGGAACACAATCTCGCCTTCGCCTCGATTCCCTACGTCCTCCAGCTCAACAAGCGCGATCTGCCGAATATCCTCTCCGTCGCGGAGTTAAGAAAGCAATTAAACCAAAAAGGCGAGCCGGCGCTCGAGGCCGTGGCCGTCACCGGGCACGGCGTCTTCGAGACGCTGCGCGCATTGGCGAAGATGGTCCTGGCCGAACTGAAAAAAGGCGCTTAGCTTGACTATTTCAGTCGAAATGTAATTTCGATAGGCCAGATCGAAAGACTTAGCCGAAACTGGCGAGCGCGGTGGCTTCGTTGTCGAACGTGGGAATGG
>Ga0209283_10001474_pt1 | contig 12822 bp, 9 predicted proteins | sample CZO8metaG_2_FD_188354 | JGI IMG/M metagenome (GOLD analysis project Ga0209283, IMG submission 188354) | Vadose zone soil microbial communities from the Eel River Critical Zone Observatory, Northern California, USA - CZOApr15con2H1.8 metaG... | ecosystem: Environmental > Terrestrial > Soil >...
ACTGGGCCTGTAGCTCAGGTGGTTAGAGCGCACGCCTGATAAGCGTGAGGTCAGTGGTTCAACTCCACTCAGGCCCACTTGCGGAAGATGAAGCCTCGCTGCGACTTCGGTTGCCGCGAGGCTTTCGCGTTTCCGACATCGGTGGGCCGCGGTGCCAAAGGTGGTGCCCGGAAGTTTACCGAAGAGCCACGAGGCGCTCCCTGAGCACGTCGGCGTGCTGTTCGACGCGGTACTCGACGACCTCGGCGCGGTGCCGGACCTGGCCCAGGTGGCCATACACCCGCCGCACAAGCGCCGCGCCGCCGTGGCCGAGCTCCCGGCCGACCGTGAACTCGCTTACCGGTGCGCCGCGATCCAGCGTTTGGAGCCGCGCCGCGCAGTAGGTGTGCCGGAAGACGTAGAGGTTGAGCTCACGCGGGCGGTGACCGACCCGCGCGGCGACCGCGTCCAGAAGCTTGCGAGCATCGCGAAGCATCGCCTCAGACCCTGTGCGGTAGGAGGGGAAGAGCAATCGACCCGGTGGGCGGCCGGTCCCGAACACATAAGGACGCAGGATCTCTTCGAGCTGGGGCCAAAAGGGCACCGACCGGAAGGAGCTCTCGGTCTTAAGACGACGCCACACGTTGGGCCGGAACGTCACCGTGCGCCGGTCGAAGCTCACGTCGTCAACTTCGAGGCCGACTACTTCGGACGGGCGCCCGCCGGTAAGCAGAAACGCGGCGAGCAAGGGGTAGGCGAACGGCGCTGCGAGGTCGGCGCGCTTCGGCTGGTACGTGCGTGCCGCCTCCAGCAGGAGTGCCGCCTCCGAGACCTCCAACCAGCGGGCCTCCGCACGTCGGGCGGTGGGCTTCTCCATAAGCGCCGCGACCGGGTTGTACCCGGGTGCCACGGAGCCTTCGGCCTGTGCGCGGCGGTAGAGGTTCGACAGACTGTTGAGGTGATGCCGTGCGGTGCCGCCCGACAGCCCGTCCTCAAGCAGACGTGCCGCGAAGCGGCGTACGTCCGCGACCGTTACGCCATTGAGGTCGCGCTCGGCCCCAAAGTGCGCAATCGCGCGCTGGAGGTGCACCTCCACGGCGGCGAGCCACTGCCCTCCCACCTTTCGCGCCTTCGCCTTCGCAATCAGATGCTCTCGGGCGAAGGCCGCGAGCGTCGCGGTTCGGAGAATACCGTGTAGCGCGCGGCCGCGTCGGGCCGCGTCGAGCTGCTCGAGTCGCCGCGCGACCAACGTCTGCGCCACATCAGCATCGGTCGTCGCTAACGGTTCGCCCGGCGGAACGAGTGCCTCGCGCCCCCCGCCGACGTCGGCGTAGTCACGGAAGTCGGCGTATGCCCGTCGAGCGCCGCCGCGGTTTCGCCAATAGATCCGTTGTTTCTTCCAGCGCTGCCGTGTCATTCGTCCTCCTGTGTCAGGTCTTTCGGCCGTGAAGTTGTGCTCTGCTTCTTCCCAGACTGTTTCTTCTCCTTTCCCGCAAGAGGAGTGCCTTCCTCCGGGGCAATCACGCGTTGCCCAGTCGGTCCGAATCCCTTCTGCGCCTCCATCAGCCACTTCGCCAGCGCATCGGTTCTCCGAACCGAGCGGAGAACCTCCTGAAACACGGACCGGACCCCGTCCGCGGCGAGGCCGACGATCGTATCGTCATGGCTCGATGCGATGTCGCTGCGCGCCTTCATCTGCCGCCATACGAAGTCGAAATCGACGGGGCCCGCCTTCTCGGTCGCCCGTAGTTCTGCCTCGATGATGGCATAGAACTGCTCAACCGGATTGTCCGCGGGGCGCACGCGCAACTCCGGCAGCTCGCCAAGCAGTAACCAGTTCAGGTTGAGGTTTGCCTCCCGTGCGAGGCGGAGGAGGATCGGGACCTCCGGGACGCTCGGGTTGTTGCGCCGGGACCAGCCGAGTCGCGTCGTGCGCGGAATCCCGAACGCCTCCTCGAAGGTCGACCAGCTGTCGTAGCGCCGGTGCACGAACTGATTCAGCCGGCGGCAGATCGCCTCGGCGTCCTTGGCCGCGGGACGCGTGCGGGCCACGAACTCCTCCTGTCGGTTGAACGTTCAACGAAGACGGTAAAGCGTCTATCCAATCTAACTAGTGGCGTGCCGGGATGCTACGCCAGATTGCGGCCGTTATGAACCCGCTCGAACAGCTGCGGACGGCGGTGGCGGCGCTCCCGCCCGGTACCCTGGTCACGGTTCCCCGCGAAGCCCTCCTCGACGTCCTGGGAGGGGGAGGAGGAGACGGAGTGGCTGCGACCGGGGGCGACGGACCACCCGCGGTCGCGGTGGACCTAACGGTCACCGACCTGGCGCAGCGGTTCCGGCGCCACCCCAGCACCATCAGGCAGTGGCTCGAATCCGGGCGGCTCGAGGGCTACAAGCTCTTCGGCCGCGAATGGCGTGTGCCGGCAGCGGCGGTCGCGGCGTTCCAGGACCAACAGCGCTTTGGGAGTGGCAGCGATTCCGCGGTGAAGAATCGTACTTCGCTCGGCGACTGGCGGAAGGTGAAATGACTGAACGGCCTTCGTTGGTCGCTTTAGCAGCGCGAGGAGCGGCGACCGCGGCGACGGGACCCAAGACCAGGAAGGAGAATCATTCTTATGAGCAAGCTGCTGACTATCGGGCAGGTGGCAAGGCGCCTGCGTAAGTCGGTCGACTACGTTCGCCGGCTGGATGACGAGGGCGTCTTGAAGTCTGAACCGCATCGCAAGGGCGAACACCGTCGCTATCGGGAAGAGGTGGTGACAGCCCATCAGGTGCGGCAGAACGCGCAGCGCGTGCGACAGCGCCCACGGACTATTCCGAAGCCGGCGCGTCGCCCGCCGGCGGCGCGCCCCCGCATCCCCCTCGGGCCCGACCCCGACCCCTTCCTTGGGGAGGACGAGGGTGACCTGCCGGAGGAGTTCATGGAGCCGAGCCCGGACACCGCGCCGGCCCCGCGGCTTCCCACGCTACCGGAACTACTCCATCTGCAGACACTGCGCTCGAGCGGGAGGAGCGATGCGCCTTGGGGGCTTCCGACAGAATGGCGCGCCAAGCTCGAGGCGGAGATCGAGCAGTACGTCACGTTGGAGCAGTTCCCTCTGAACGGGGATTTCTTCGTGGCACGCCTCCAGATCAGCAAGCGCGTTCGGGAGTTCCTCAAGCCGTACGAGCAAGAGCAGGCGGCGGAGACTGAGCGGCAGCGGCAAGAGCAGGCGGCGGAAGCCGAGCGGCAACGGAAACATGACCAGGTTGCACGGGCAGCCGAGCAGCGTCGGCAGGAGCTGATCGACTATGGCCGGAAGCTGGCGTACCACGAGACGGCGAGTTGGGCATCGGACGACCCAACGGCCGAGGCGCGGCGCGACGTCGAGCTGGTGTTACAGGCTGAGGTAAAGGCCGATTGGAAGGAGAGCGACGTGCGGAAGCTAGTGGAGGAGCGGCTCGATCAATATGAAGAGGAAGAGGACGGCGCAGAAGAAAACGACGCAGAGGAGGACATCGAGGCGGCGGATGAGGAAGATGATGGCATCGATGATGACAATCGAGGAGAGGATGAGGCGGAGGACTGAGCGCGTCAAATCTCGCAAACCTAGCAAATCTGAATCGCGAACCTAGGATGGTCAGATCAAAACCTAGGTTCCGATAGGCTAATGGCGTTCGAAGTCCAGCCCCGTATCTGCTCAAACAAGCGCACTCGTTCCGTCAAAAGGAGATTCCTTCGGTATTCGGCTAGGCGATCACTGACCCATGTTCCCATAGGGAATCGTCCTTCGCGATTTTGGCTGGACTCCTCGATGTGTCCGCAGGCGGCGCAGGCATGCGCCGCCCGGGTTTCTAGAGGATCCCCGCTCCTACCACGGAAGCAGTAGTTTCTCAACGGTCACGCCGACAGGTGCCAAGCTGGCCTGCAGCGCCTCCGCTTCACGGGTTACCTCCGCCGGCCATTCCGATCCCGTTGCGGCAAGGATGAGAACGTTCGGCCTAATCTCTTCGGCTACTGATCTCAGTTTCGCAAAGTCCGTGTCTTTGAACGCCTCCGCACTTGATTTCACTTCTCCAATGATGATCTGCCCATCCCGGATCGCAATCAGATCAAGATCGGTGTAGGGGTCGCCATCATGGTGTTCATAGAGGGCCTGGCACGGCAGGTATAGGAAGAGATCGTGCGCAAATTGCCCCTTCTTCAGCAATGTGTGGAGCACGGCCAGGACGCCCGCTTTGGTGATTCCGTTCCTTATCAGGCTGTTAAGTCTGAAGCGCCACGTAGGGTTTGCTGGGAAAGCGAAGCTCCGGAGACAGCCGTCACACCGCACCTCTGAAGACAGCGCACTGGTGATCCACCAGTCTTCCTTGCCGCAGTGCTCACAGCGTAGTGACACGCCCTGGACCAGTATGCCGCCCTCAAGAAAGGCTTGTACTTCACGGGCCTTTAAGTCCTCAAATGATTCGTTGTCGGCGATACTCGTGTGCTCGCTGGCGGCACGTTTGAGCTCAGAGAACCGCTGTCGAAACTCGTCCCACGAAATGGATGGCGTTGGACGAGCGAAGTATTCCAGGCGCGCAACCAACCGGTGGGCGAGAGTGGTGCGAGCTTCCGGGGTTCCGATTCCGTCCGCACCGCTTGCTTGCTCAAGCATCCCCTCGACGCGGGTCACCTGCGACTTTCTCTGGTTCTCCGCAACTCCAGCCAACTGAAGCAAGACGCTTCGCCAGTAGCCGTCATCGAATGTCTGGCCTGCGTACTCGAGACTACCGAATAGTCCGATGATTCCTGACAGGCGGCGTCCTTGCTCGGAAGTTTCGAAGTACGGGAACCGCGCCTGTCGTGGGGTGGCTTTGGCCTCAACCGGTTGCAGGAGCCCGTGCAGGATCCGCCTCTTTGAGGGGATTCTGAGACGGATGAACTGATCGGTACGCTTCACCTCGGCGCTCGGTAGCCCGCTGTTCACGACGCGAGCCAGTTTGGCACTCTCTGCAAACAGTTGCCCGAGTACGGGCCGTTTGGGCAGTCGCCATGAGTCAGGCTTGTTGGAGTGCCGCGGGGGATCTAGGTGATACTCGATGTCGAGATCAACCATCCATCCATCATCTGCCCCCCTGCGGCTGGCAAGAAAAGGTGGGACTGGAAACGAGAGCAGGCCCGTGTCGTCGGCCAAAGGAATCTGTTCGGTTCGCCGAGGCGGTGGATCTCGAAGCACCCCGTATCCAGCGATACTGGTCTCGGGAAACGGAAACTGGTTTCGCTCGAGCGTTTTGGGAGCGAAATGCATCCACGCGGTCTTCTGGACCTCGGTTGCAACCCGTTCGAGCAGTCCTCTATCGGCGCTGTAAGAGACGACGAAACCCAGAGGGCCCTGATTGTTGAAATACTCGCGTGAGATCCACTTCCCGATGACGGCTAGCAAGTTTGCATCCTCTGCGAGAGAGGTGGGGAGCCAGAGGACGTCGCGCCCCATCCATCCTTCGGAGATAAGTCGGCGATTCCATGCGTACATGACGTCCCTTGCGGAATCTCCGACAACGAGATGGAACCCTCGTGCGAACTGGTCATACTGAAGTGAGTACGGCAGGTTTGCGGCAGAAAGGGAGAGATCGTGCGGTGTGATCAGGCGCCCGTGGAACTGAACGAAGGTTTCCAGCAAGCCTCCGAAGTCAACTTCTTCGAGGTCAATGTTCTCAACGGGAAGCCCTTCGAACGCCTGCTTAGTTGAAATGGTCTCACGAATTGTGCCGAAGTTCCTAAGGGCAAATGCCCGGATAGCTGGGTTCGTGTTGAGCGTTTCCTTCAAGTACAAGAACCGGTGTGGGATACCCCAGGGTTGGAGGCCAAGCATGTAGCGGGGAATGTCGTGGACATCTACGGCCGAGAATGGATGGCCACTAATTGAAGCTGGCAAATGCTCCCGCTGGCGGTCAACCAACCGCTCGATTGCTCCCGGCGCGACTGCCTCGGCAATCCTGGTCGATAGGTTGTCATCGATCGGGGTCACAGCGCAAACGACATCCGGATCCACGGCGTTGATGACCCGCCACCCATCTTCGGCAACAGCGACACCATCGGTTGCAATAATCGGATAGTGGCCACCTCCCCAGCGGCCGACAGCGTGCTGGATCAGTTCGTCGACTTGAGACTGGGCCGACGCGTTGTCGGGATCAATCAAGAACGCAATGCGTTTTGGGCGAGTGACGGTTGTAACAGTGATTACGTTGCGGCTGCTATGCGGCTCGTCCGGCATAGGGAATCTTACGCGTTGTGGAGTTGAGAGTATCCAAGTAACGTGAGGCCCCCCGCGTCAGCTCGATAGATGCCCGCGAGCGACCCCGATGAGAAGCTGGAGCTTCGCAGGCATTCGCGCAAAGTCCTTTGACTGCCGATTGTGGACTGGACTGCTGTGAGTTGTTGTGAGCGTGTTTCCGGACTCAGGGGGTCGGGAAAACGACGACCCCATGATGACCTTTCAGGGGTCGGGCGTTGTGAGTCTTGTTGTGATTCTGCTGCGATTCCCGGTGGATCTTCGGGGTCCGAGTCACAACACCGATGCCCAGAACACCGCGTAATTGCTACACGTCGTTGTAACTCGCCCGACTAACGGTTCGCATGGGGTCCAGCAGGGACTCAACGCAGCCTGCGAATTGCCTGAACTGAAGACCCCCTGTACGTGCATCAGGTGGCCGACTATTTGCTGTAAAGCGCATCAGGGGTTACGAGACAACGGGGAAAACCGCTTCTCCCCCCTCCCGCGCGACCAGATTCTGTGATGCAGTCCGCGACCTTGCGGCCTGCGGTCAGTGCCTCGCGTCGCCTCGGCGGCCGGCTCAGGCGACTCCTATTGCGCGATCACCCGCTCGAAGCGTGGGTTGCCGCGCAGCGGCGCGAAGTTCGGATCGATCCGTAGCCACCCGGGCGAGAGAATGTAGGGGATTCGGAGCAGCGACTCGAGCTGGTCGAGGGCCTGGTCCGGCTCGCCGACAAGGATGTAGATCCTCGCAAGCTGGTGCTTCGCATAGGCGCCGGCGCCGCCGCTGGCGATGGCCACCTGTCCCTCGTGGACGGCGGCGGCCCGCCGCCCGAGGAAGGCCAGCGCCAGGCCGAGGAACGCGTGCTCCAGGGCATACGTCGGTGCGGCTCGTTCCACCGGATGCGTCAGCTGAGCCTCGAGGGCTCGCCGTGCCGAGTCAGCGTAGACCCGCGCGCGCGCCCGATCTCCGCGAAACCAGTAGGTTTCCGCGCGCGCCCAGCTCCATTGCCCTGGCTCGTCGCCGAACGCGCTGACCGGGAGGGAGAGCAGCACTCGCTGCTGCCCGTCGTCCATCAACCATTCGAGATCCCACCGCCCAACCAGCTCGATCAGGAGCGCCGCCCGGTCCACTTCCGGCGGCACACCCCGGAGCACGCGCTGCGCAGTCGCGACGTCACCTTCCCCGACGTAGCTGACGATCTGGTCGCCAATCAGCTCGAGCATCGTGGGCGCGACGGTAAGCCCTCGCGCGGCGGCCGCCCGCGCATCGGGCCAGCGTCGCAAGTAGAGCAGTGCAGCGGCGAGCCCTCGAGCCACGCGCACTGAGCGCGGGTCGAGTGCCTGGGCCTGCTCGAGCCGTGCAAGCGCCTGGCCCCAGCGGCCGAGCGCGCGCTCCGCCCCCGCTGCGGCGGTCAAGAGGTCCGTGTTGGTCGGGGCGCGTGCGAGCCCGGCCTCGAACGCCTGAAGAGCGGCTCCCGCGTCGCCGTGCACCACCTCTTCGTAGATGCCCACCGCGCGCTGCGTCTCAGGAGCGCCGGGTGCGAGTTTGACGGCGTGTTCCATCGCCCGCCGTGTAGCGTCGGCTTGCGCCGGTGTGGGCTTGGTGACGAGGTAGACGTAGGCGCCCGCTTGTGCGAGTCGAGCCCAGGCCAGGTCAAAGGCCGAGTCGAGGCCGACTGCCTGCGCGTACAGGTTGGCGGCGCGTTGGAGACTCGGTAGGTCCGAACTGTTCATCGCCTGCGAGGCTGCCTCGCCCTTCAGGTAGGCATCATAGGCCGCGAGGTTCTCAGTGGGGCGAGCAGCGACCGCCCGTTGCTCGGCCCTGCCGAGCGTGACACTGAGCGAATTGGCCACGTTGCTCGCGATGTCGGCCTGGACCTGGAACACGTCGGTGACCGCCGCATCAAAGGGCTGCTGCCAGCGGCTCTCCGGGGCCCCAGCGGCCTTGATCTCGATCAGCTCGGGGCTTACCTGCACCCGGTTACTACCGGCGGGCACCTTGGCCCAACGCACCGTGCCGGTCAACAGGTAGCGCACCCCTAGCTCCCGGGCTATGTCCCGCGGCGACTTGGCCGTCTTGCGGTACTGCACCGAGCTGGTGCGGGCGATCACGGCCAGCCCGGGCAGCGCCGTGAGCTTGCCGCGAACAGCATCGCTCACCCCGTCCGCGAAGTACTCGTCCTCCGGCCGCCCCAGGTTCTCGAACGGAAGCACGGCGAGGCGCGTGGGGCCCGCGCCCTCTGCGCCGCCCCGCGTCCAGCGCCAGCCAAAGAGTACTCCGGCGCCGACGAGGAAGCCGACCACGAGCACAGCGAGGAGCGGCCGCTGGCGTAGGAAGCGGAGGAGGGCAAAGCGGCCGCTGGGGCCCGCCGTACGTACTGCGCTAGCCAGCTGTAGCGCTGCCGCGAACTCTGCTGCACTGCCGTACCTGTCGACCGGCGCCTTCGCCAGCGCCTTGTTGACCGCCTGCTCGATCGCCTCGGGCACGCTTTCCCGCACCGTGCGCACGTGCGGAATCGGTTCGCTGAACCGTTTCGCAATGACCGCTTGAGCACTGGGGCCGGTGTACGGCGGCTCGCCTGCGAGCATCTCGTACAGCACACACCCGAGGCTGTAGATGTCACTTCGAGGGTCGAGCTCCCGCTCCGCGCTCGCCTGCTCCGGGCTCATGTACGCCGGGGTGCCAACCGCCATCCCGGTCTCGGTGAGTCTTTCTCCGGCCGCATTCTGGAGCGCGCGGGCCACGCCGAAGTCGGCCACCAGCGCGTGCCCGCGACTGAGCAGGATGTTCTCGGGCTTGATGTCGCGGTGGATGATCCCCTGGCTGTGCGCATAGCCGAGGGCATCCCCCACTTCCCGGGTGATCTGGAGCGCGTCGTCGAGCGGGAGCTGTCGCTCCCGGGTGAGCCGCTCGCGCAGCGACTCGTCCTCCACAAACGGCATCGTGTACCAGAGCTGCCCGGTGGCTTCACCGGAATCGAGGACGGGCAGGATATGCGGATGCTGCAAGCGGGCAGCGAGCTTGATCTCCCGCTGGAACCGCTCAGGGCCCAGCGTAGAGGCGAGTTCGGGATGGAGCACCTTCAGGGCGACGCGGCGATCGTGCTTGAGATCTCGTGCGAGGTAGACCGTTGCCATTCCCCCGCGGCCGAGCTCGCGCTCGAGCGTGTAGCGGCCGGCGAGGGCGGCTTGCAGACGAGCGAGTACATCAGTCAGGCAGTCGCTCGGGGGGCGTGGGACAGATCCATCATAGGGCTCGCGAACGAGCGGGGCCAGAGGGTTGTGCGCAGGTGTCGACTTCCGCCCGTCCCTCCCGCCTGCTTGCCGCAAGACCTAGCTGCTCCTGCCGACCCCGCGTACGTGCATCAAGTGGCCGACAGTGTACGTTTGCTGTGAAGCCATCAGGAGTTAGGAGGTAGGCACGGCCAAGTGCCCCTTCCCCTTGCCCACCTATGATGCTGCATGCCGCAGCGGTGAGTCACCGGAGCCGGCGATGAGTCAGCGAGTCTTCCCCCAATTGCGCATGACCGATTGGAAACGCACCCGCACCTTCTACGTGGACGGCCTTGGCTTCGAAGTGAATTGGGAGCATCGGTTCAGGCCCGGAATGCCCATCTTTGCGCAGCTCACTCGTGACGGCCTGTCGCTCTTTCTAACTGAGCACGCGGGCGACTGCGAGGTTGGAGGCGCCGCGTATCTGGTGGTTGACGATGTCGATGCGCTCTTTCGCGAGATCAGCGGTCAAGGCATCACGCCGGCGGAGCCGCCGGGTGACACCGAGTGGCACGCGCGCGAAATGACCGTGGTCGATCCCGACGGGAACAAGCTCCGGTTCAGCACAGCGGTCGCGGAGTAGCCGCCGCAGGGCACACCGATCTGCATCGCGCCTAGAAGCTGACGGCGCGCGTAGATTAAGGAATGAATTTCTTTTCAGCGCGCCGCAGCTTAGGCTCGGGCCGTTAGGCCGCCGCGAATCCTTCAGGGCGAGTCATGAACCCCATCGCCTGGTTGCGTTGGCGAACCCGCGCTCCGGCTCCCGTTCCCGATGCAGAGGCCATTACGCGACTAGGCGCGCTTACGGCTTGGTACGAAACCAAGAACGCCAACGACTGGTCCAGCGACCTCCCCGCACTCGCGCTGAACGCGCATCCGGACCGCCGGCTCCGGCTGTGGGTGGTCAGAGCCGCTCTATGGGACAGGCACGGCTGTCGCGACTTGCGCGCGGCGTCAGCTCTAAGGCACTCGATGAGTTCTTTACCGCCTTTTGGCCCGTGTTCCTTTCCGAAGCGAGAGCCGGAGGTCGAATTCCCCTCAGTGCTGAACAGCTGCCACAGCTCGTCGCGGGATTCCTCCCAACTATTGCGAACCCTCCTGGCTTGACCGCTCGCCCCGAGATGCATACCTGGTTTCTGGCCAAGGCCGCGTGGGCCTACATCCGAGGCAACGAACCCGCTAGTGAGCTTCCCGAGATCGCCTACCTTTCGGCTTCGCTGTCGGACCACCTACTCGCTTGCGCGCAGCTTCTTAACAAGCTGTCAACACTCGCGCACAGGCCTCAATGAGGCGGCGGCCTAACAGTCGCGCGCTTGCGAGGCACCTCCGGTCGCGCACGGAGTCAGCCGCTCAAATCATGTATGGCACGTCCGACCCGCTTGTTGGGTACGCGTACAGAAGATGCTTTAAATCCGTCGCCGGTACGCCGGACCGGATCGCCATGGCAAACAGGTTGATCACCTCTTCGGCGTGCGGGCCGAGCAGGTGCGCGCCGACGACCCGATCCGCCTTGTTGTCGACGATCACCTTGAACATCGCACATGTCTCGGCCACGCGACGGTTCGAGTACCAGCCCGACGTGTCGTCGACCTTGATGCGGACATCGAGTTCCTGTGCCCGTGCTTCGGCCTCGGTGAGGCCCACGCCCGCGAGCGGCGGGACTGTGAACACGACGCTCGGAATGCCCCGGTAGTCGGGTCTCTGTGTATTCCCCTTCAGCAAGTTTGAGGCGACGATTATCCCCTCGTATGCGGCCACTGGGGTGAGCGGAAGGGTGCCCGGAGAGGCTGCCGCGTCACCCGCCGCATAGACGCGCGGGTTCGACACACTCTGGAGGAACTCGTTCACCCGCACCCCACCGTTCGGCTCCGTCGCGACGTTCGCCGCCCGCAGGTCAAGCCCCTCGGTGTTAGGGACGCGTCCGCCGCCGTGGACGACTGCGTCGGCTTCGACCGTCTCCATCCGCCCTTGCGAGTGCACCCGCACGCAGTCACTTCCGACGCGCTTCTCGATCGCCGTCACTTCGGCGTCGCCTTGCACCGCGATGCCCAAGCTCCGCGTGTGCTCCGCGAGCCGCGTGACGAGGTCCTGCTCGAAATGCTGTAGCGGCTTCCCTCGGCCGATGATGGTCGCCTGAGCGCCGGCCCGCCGAGATATATGGGCAAACTCGAACGAGATGTATCCTGCACCAAGGAACGCAATCCGCGGGGGCAGCTGGTCGAGTTCGAGGAAGCCAGTGCTCGTGAGCAGGTACTCCTCTCCGGGAATGCCGAGGTGTCGCGGCTTGGCTCCGGCGGCGACCACGAAGTGCCGCGCCTCGAGCACCTGGCCATCTACCGACAGCCTCTCCGGACTCACGAACCGCGCGGGCCCATGATAGGTCGCGATCCCAGCTTCCTGGAACGCCTTCTCCCGATCGGCAGGCACGGGATCAGTGAAGGTCCGTTTGAACTGGATCAGTTCGGGCCAGGAGATATGCGCGTCGCCGCTCACTCCCCGGCCCTGCATCCGACGGTGCCAGTCCGCGAGCTCCGCGGCACCGACGAGCACTTTCTTTGGGTCACAGCCGCGCAACGCGCACGTCCCGCCGTACGGGAGCTCATCCACAACGGCGACCCGCCAGCCGGCTCTCCGGCACCGGTAAGCCGGCCCTGACCCGGCCGTGCCGGTGCCGATCACGATGAGATCAAGTGGTTCTGCCATGTGTGCAGGCTGAGCCCGATTACCACTTGATGAGCGCAGGACTCCACCGTGCGCTAACCATCCTGCGGCCGAGCTCGAAGGCATCTGACACGGAGATGACCGTGGTATCGGGATGGCTTTTCGTCCACTCCGCAGCAGAGTCGCTATCCGGAAAGAAAAAGATGAAGTGGCAGAAGGTCGCCATCGCCTTGAGGACGTCTGCCTGAAAGGTCTGGGCGCTCGGCAGGAGAAACGACATGACAGTGCTCGGGGGCTGGACGCGTTCGACTCCGTCCGGGGCGACGCGCAAGCGAACGCGAACGGTGCTTCCGGGCGCTGGCGATTCCACCTCCGCCTCCAGGCCGAGGATGACCGGTATGAAGAGACTGTCCCATGCGCACCACGTGTACAGCGTCCGGCCGTCAACCTTGAACCGGTGCGGCATCTCCCGGACGGCAAGGCCACCAAAGCCGGTGATCCGCCCTTGTTTGTCCGTGTAGGTGAGGCACTTGAGATTTGGGTGCCCAAGCAGTTCATCAACCGTGTCCGTCGGAGCCTCCAGGGCTTCCGCGAGCGCTGATCTCAAAACGGGCTCGCCCTGGGCGAGCTGGCGATAGATCTCGAGCCCTAGGCGCTGCTCCTCCCC